>Ga0315285_10000152_pt1 | contig 67082 bp, 89 predicted proteins | sample YL17G09_36_MG_FD_203698 | JGI IMG/M metagenome (GOLD analysis project Ga0315285, IMG submission 203698) | Sediment microbial communities from Yellowstone Lake, YNP, Wyoming, USA - YL17G09_36 | ecosystem: Environmental > Aquatic > Freshwater > Lake > Sediment | place: USA: Wyoming | collected... | reverse complement strand
GTCGTGGGCGGTAATCTACTAAGATTCCAGCAGATATAGATGGAGATGCTAGACGTGTCGAGCCTGAGAGCTGAAGAGGCCCCGGAAAGCCAGGAGGCGAAGCTCTGTTCCATTTCTAAAGCAAGCGTATACCCACCTTCTTACGGTACATACATACCCACCCACCGAAATCAGATGAAGATGGAGAACTCACATGTCTCTTAACTATGGCACTGGAGTTTCCAGGGTTCTCAGTCCTACCGGCACTCAATACCTGGACGTCATTTTTCAACAAGGTAAGCCGCCTTTGGACGCGGAATTCTCGTTGGCTCAGGATCTCGCCAACGAGTGGAACCGCATCCTCGCCCTCCGTGGTGTCCCGTCAGGCTTCCTGGCGAACGACATCAACCCAGAGCGGGATTACGTGACCAGTGCGGCCTGGAGCAACTACTTCCAGTTCGGGCAGCAAAAGACCGGGGAAAAGCAGACTATCCCATGGGCCTGCGTGAATGGCTGGCTGATCCCAGTGACGGGTACCCTCACGGGCACTCCTCCAGGTAGCCCCAACAACACGGACACCTGGAACCGAGTCACCCTCGGCCCTCCTCCGAGCAACTCAGGGGACAACCGCATCGACTTCGTGTTCCTGGAGGTCTGGCTGGCTCGGGTACCCCCGAACCCCTCCACGCTCAACAAGCCCGCAGCAGCTTCAGTATACAGGTATGGGAATGTGGAATCCGGAAATTCCTTTATCCCTGATGACCTGGTCGATCCAGCGATTGGGTTTGAGACGACCCAACGGGTGCAGCTCCAGTACCGCCTCCGGGTGGTCAGTGGCCTGATTGGCCTCTCGTCTTACCCCGACGGGTTTGATCCCGCTGTGGTGAAGGCACAAGGAGGAGCGACTGCTCCTACGGCTTTCACGTTCACGAACATGCGGCAGGAGCTAGGTGACCCTGGCCTCTGGAGGGCCGGTGACGGCACTGCCAATGGCCTCGGCACCGTGGACGGGTACGTCTACGCCATCCCGATGACCGCTGTGTTCCGTCGGAACTCGGTGGCTTACGATGCCGACCCTTCGCAGAACCTCAACGGTGGGTTCAACCGGAATCCCACGGCCATCGACCGGACCGGCTGGAAGACCTTCTCCACGGTACCTGCCCTGGCCTCGGCTCTTTCTGACGTGGCTATGACGCTGACCTTGGCAGCGTACACGGCCAACACTTTGCCACTCCCGAGCAACCCGGCTACCTCAGTCTATGTTCAGATCGGGGATGAGGTCATCGCCTACTCGGCCATCTCCGGCACGATCATGACCATTTCTGCTCGGGGTCAGCTCGGGACCAAGGCTGAAGCTCACTACGTGGGTGACACGATCAAGGTGTTGTCTGGCCGTCCCGACGGACTCTTCTCTGACCAGATTGCCAAGACGGACATCCTGGACCTTCGACATGCCGTCAACCCCAACGGGTTCGACTACACGGCTCTGCTTCAGCAGAACTTCGACAAGCTCCTCAGGGGTCAACTTCGAGCCAACTGGAAGAAGACGGGAGCGAGCCCCCAGGGACCGTTCGTCCTCTACCAGGACAAGATTGGGGCTGTCGGGCCGTTAGGAGTCTCTCTCCTGGACACAGCGGACAACATCCGCATGGTCTACTCCGATGCCGCGATGGTTCAGCCTGTCGAGGTTGTGGTTGCCCCTGGCCCGACTACCCCTCCGAATCAGCCTGTCGGTGTGTCCTGGGGTCTGGGGCTTACCGCTACGGCGACTACTCAGAGTGGAGTAAACGTATTCACCAACGGGGATGTCATCATCATCCCCGTCGCACAGTTCAAGAACTCCCTTGGGAGTGACACGGACCAGGTGCGGTTCATTCAGGACAACATCGCTGGTGCTGTGAAGATCCGTATTGACGGTTCTCCGGTGCCTTTGGTCCAGGGGGTACACTTCCAGGCAATTGGGAGTGTGTCACTCAATGCTACCCTGACATCCAACGACGACCTGAAAATCCTGATCCTTCCTGCATGGCCGACATCAAGTGATGGGTCTGCACTCAACGGATTTGGCAGGAACGTCTACATCACTGTCCATCTCCAGTACGGTGGTGGACGTGGGCTTTCTCATCGGCCGGACAGCCTACACAAGGTTTCGTTCCTGAACCCCAACGTGAACACGTTGGCTCAGCTTGCTGCTCAGCCAGCCCTCAATGTCCCGATGCGGGTATCGTGGACGGCCCTCTGGAGCAAGTACAGCAACGATACCCTGCGAAACCTTCTCCCCTCGACGGCGGAAGCTTACGCAGACTTGGGTAGCAAGACTCTCATCCTGACCCCTTTCAGGAAGATCACCCTGCCTCCCAAGGTCCGGGCTTACGACGGGGAGTACGTCAACACGAATACCCAACAGGTCAAGGTCCAGGGGTCAGGGGTAACCACCACTGGCACCACTACTTTCACAGATGCCGCAATAATCCTGGCGGCAGGTGTTGCTCCGGGTGACTGTCTCAACATCTACAGTGCGGCCAACACCCTCACGGAAGGCACCTACCGAGTAGTAACGGTGGTCTCCCCCAACAGTCCTCTGACTGTTACCGTAGACCGAGTCCTCCCCGCCTCTGGCAGCGTGACCTACTCGGTACTCGGTACTCAGGGGCTCATGCCCTCGAACGACCTGGCTGGCTCGGCCAAGTGGGTTACTACAGACCCCCTCAATCAGTTCAGCGGTCACACGGACAGCAATTCCGAGCGGAAGAACATCTACATCACGCTCCCTAGGCATCTGGTTCCTGGGTGGGGCGAGGTCAAGGTGCCGATCCTGTGGAACGCCACCACCACATTCGCACAGGGGATCAATTACCTTTTCTTCTCCGGCAGTGGCGCTCCCACAAGCACAACCGTTGTGTCCTATGGGAATGGAGGAATCAGCGGGCTATTCTCGACAGTTCTCCCTCTGGGGACCACCCCTGCCACGTACAATACCAACCTCGGAGCCTTCGGTTCCGGTGCCTTCGCTGGTATGCGTATGTTCGACGACGTCAGTGGGCCTACCGCTCGTAACCTTGGCCGTCAAGGGCTGGAATTACCCCCGTTCTACGGCGTTGCTCGGCTCTTTGCGGTTTACGAGGCCGTGAACTACTGGGCAGCAGGCTCGGCATTCAATGCGGGTACGAGGCTTCCCACTGGTGGTGGGGCTGTCAATCTCCTCAAGCAGAACTTCGATGGTCCCACGTTCTGGATCGAAAAGGACGCTGATGGGGACTCCACGTTCATTCTGAACGCGGAGTGTCTGGACCTCAAGAAGTCCCCCAACCCAATAGCGAACTTCGCTTCGGGACACTACGTCATCGAAGCCAGCATCTTCGGGTTTGACCGTGGGGCTTTCGATCTGAATCAGGAGTTCCATGCGGTGTTGGTTCGGAATCGGCCGGACAGCACTACCTCTGAGGCAGGTGACACCACAGCCTTGCGGAGTGTTTCAAACAACTTCGCAAGGCTGTGGAACGGTACGCCGACTCCTGGCAACGCATCCGGCCTCATTGATTCCCAACCCCTGGTCATCCCCGCCCCTCCCCCCCTTGGGGGGGAGGTAGGGATCTCCTACTCTCGTCAACCCTACCAGGGTGATGCTTGGGGTAGTCAGACAGTCTCCCAGGACAGCGGGTACAAACGCGGCCCAATGCTTACGGCAGACCTGTATCAGCTCTGCAATACGGTGCTGAACCCGACTGCCTTGACTCGTCCGAACCAGAAGCCACTCGAAGTCCTTGCTTCACTTAGGTTCACCACAACCCTCGGCACTGGCCGACTCTCTGGCGTGGAGGGCTTTGGGCTAGACGCTGAGGAGGTAGGTTACGAGGACGCACAAGCCTTCCCTCCGGCCAGCAACATTGCCCCTCGTCCTCGCACCAAGACAGGTGCGGACATGGGTGGAACTCAACTGGGGTCCGATTACCTGGGCCTCACGGATCGCCTCCCCCTAGGGGCATCCTTCCGTGACAAGGACTTCCACGGTGAGGTCTGTGGTTCTTCGGGCACAGCCTTCCAGTATCATGGGGAGTTCGCCCCCGGTCTCTTCCTGTCTGCTCTAGCGGCCAACAGCTCGCTGGAACAGACGGAACTCAACGTCAACACGGCTTCGGTGGGCTCTGGCACTCCCGGGGACATTGTGGTTCAGGTGGACGGTGAGCCGGGCAACTACAATCTCCTGACGAACTTCAGGACGAATCGTGGTGGTTCCTTGTTCATGGGGTCTGGTCCTCACCCAGGTGGGGACTTTTCGGCCACCTTCGAGAGCTTCACCGCGTCGTCCACCCCTCGGAATCTCCTGGCCGGTGTGGCGATGTTGGTTCGGAACCAGGTGACCAACACTGGAGCTACCGAGGTGTCTGCGGGTGATGAGCTGATGATGGTCGTGGTGACCACCGGGTTGAGATCACAGGGTCCCTCAGCGGGCTCCTACGTGGCCATTTCTACGGCAGGCACGGCTGAGGGTATCTCGGCCTCCGACCTCTACCGCATCCCAGGGCATCCCTTACTCAGGGACAACGAGAAGACCGAGATCGACCCGAACTCGTTCAACCTCTCGCTGGGTATCCCACTCATTCAGGACTCCTCAGCAACAGGTAAGGCGTAATGGCCATTCAGCATCTCAACTACCTCGACATCCCCGTAGAGTTGCGGAAGCAAGCGGCAGCCAAGGCCAAGGCTGAGCTGACTTCCCACCTGAGCAATCCGATGTACACGGATGAGCAGAGGGCGTTGGTGTCTGCTCGCATGGCTCGGATTTCTCAGTGGGTAGCGGGTACTCTGCCAGTAGCAGGAAAGAAGTAGGACAATGGATCAGCTCGTCAATCAACTACTCACTCCGGGTACGCTGTTACTTTCGGTGGCAATTTTCATCGCCACGTTCTTCACTCGACGGTTCGTTGAGCTTCTCCGGCCGAACTGGAAGAAGCAAGCACACGAGCTGAGTGCCAAGCCGACCTACTTGGGTCAAGGGGGACTTTGGTGGAACGATTTTGTTCTTCCTCTGATCCCTGTCGTCTATGGATTCGGGACTGCTCCGACGAATGTGGAATTCCTGTATGGTCCTCTGACGAAAGAGAAGCTCTTCATCCGGCTCATGTGGGGTGGTGGCATCGGATGGTTCTCTGCCGTGCTCTACAAGGGCGTCAGCAAGGCCCTTAAGGCCAAGACGGGGATTGATATAGACCCCGCCTCTGCCTCGATCCCTCCGCAGCCTCCGGCAGCAACATGAAGCCGTTTCTCGCCAAAGCTTGGGTCTGGATTAAGCGGTACCTCCTGGCACCGTTACCGGCCCTGATCATCGTTGCTGTAGCCCTACTCTTGGTGGCTGTAGGGTTTAAGGACATCCAGATTGGTGGTCTTCTCGCCAAGTTCTTCGGGAAGCCTGAGGGCAAGAAGGCCATTGATGTGGCGAACTCGGTCCCTGACCACCGAGTGGATGCCAACGGGAGTCTGATCCTCATCGGGACACCCGACTCGAAGGGTATCACACAGGCTGTAGTCGTTCCGGTAGAGACTGGTGGCCTCTTCTCAGACCCCACGGTCGTGAAGGTGACACCCCCAGGAGAGACCAAGGCCATCACGATCCACCTCCCGGATGGCGTGAAATCCGGTGATGTGCATCAGGTGGTGATTGTGAGCCCGGAGATCGTGGCTGTGACGACCAAGGATAACTCCAAGGTCACTGTCGGTCAGGTCGAGGACCTCCTGAAGAAGTATGGATCATGAAGCGGCTTCTAGCGGCATGCCTGATCTTGTTCCCCACATCGGCCCAAGCAGCCGAGTGTGCTGAGGGTTCGACTTGCGTTCCCCCTGATGACCTCAAGGCATTTGTGGCGATTGCTCGCGAGAAGCATTGCCTCCAGACGGAGAAGCCCACCTTCACGCTGGACCCCATCACCATCATCACGGACGAAAAAGGCCAGGTCTTCTACACGGGAGCTGACCCCAATCCGTACAAACTCCGGATGAAGTGGTGCGGCTATGAGGCCGATGGTGAGGGCAAGGTCAAGCTGACTGCCGCCATGAAGGAGCCGGAGACCTGGGGCTTCAGATTCAGACCCAAGGCGTATCTCGGGTACCTCCCTGCTGAACCTCTCTTCCATGGCAGCTCGGCACGTCAGGGGATTGATGCGGGGCTCATGCTGGACTTCTTCCATGTGAAGTGGGCCAATGTGAACGTCGCTGTGGGCTTTAGATCATTCGGGCTTGGTGCTGGTGTTGATGTGACCCAAAACTTTGGACTCGTGCTAGGGTACAGTGTTTCATGGCTAGCCTGGCACTCTAACATCCTTGGGGGGATAGACTTCGCATTCTAATGGCCTGTGTTTACCTGATCACCAACAAACTTGCGAAAGTGTTCAGGCTATCCCCCGCACGAGTTAGTTCAATTGTTCGTGGTTGTGTACAAGGAATGGTGAGATGATCGATTCTGCTGGACGCCACTTGATCCTGGATGGGTACGTGAAGGACTCCTCGGTATTCACAGCCGAGAAGCTCACTCTACTGTTCCAGAACTTAGCCTCAGCCCTGGAGATGAAGATCCTTCAGGGTCCCACGTTCGTGGAGGTGGCTCTTGATGCCGCCAAGCTCAAGTCGGATGTGTTTGAGGATTCCGGGGGAATTACAGGAAGCTGCATCATCTCGACGAGTCACATGGCTCTTCATGCATGGCCTATCTCCAATTTCCTTTCACTCGACGTATTTTCCTGTAAAGATTTCGACGTGAGTCGGGCGATGGGGATCATCCAAGAGCACATGGGGCTCACGTCGTCCATCAATGTGATGAACCTCGACCGGAGCAAGCCGCAAGCCCCTAAGGAATGACATGGCTTCCATTCTAGTATCGTCCGAACAGAGGTTGGTAGTGGTCCTCTTCGGTCAGACCGTGGAGTGTACCTGGACCAACTTCGGGGTTGTCCACTGTTACGCTTCGGGCGTAGACTGTCCTGAGGGACCAACTGGTCTGTTGCAGGCCGTTCATGATGCCCTGATCTGGATTCCTACGACCCCACCGAGGGGTATCCTGAATCTTGGACCTCTGTGGGAGCAGCTCTTCCTGTTCCAGGATGATGCCGTGGGCCAGCCTGACTACTATGGAGTCCATGACGGCGTGTTAGGAGTCCGTGAGAACGCTAACTTACCTGCGGTTCTCCTAGTCCTGAGTGACTGGCTCAAGAACGCTACGGGGTTCTAGTCCAGTCGCCAGCTCTCTCCAGGGGACATCCCGGGATCAGTCCCGTGAATAGTGTGGACGAGCTGACGAGCTTGGGCCAAGGACACCCCTGGGATAAGTCCGCTCCTGGCCATCCACTTGAAGAACCGGGGTTGGTCTGTACCTAACCGCTGGATCTCCGACGCATCGAATCCGTTGGGGTAAACGATCTGGCCACTCACGGCTCGGGAATCGAACCAATCCAGGCCCTCTTTGCAAGCCTTGAGGTTGGTCAACTGCGTCCGTGTGAGGGTGAGGGGCATACTACAGGGAGGGCATAAATCGAATTTCGTTGCCAGCCCGGACATTCTCGGTCAGCCTCCAGGTTGATCTCCGGCACCCCTTGGGCGTACCCCTCGTATGACGCGAATCCATATTTTGCTGGTTGCCCTCCTGCTGGTCAGTTGCGGGGGGTCCGAGTTCACCGCTGACCCCCTCCAAGAGGACGCTGGGCCTGGAGCCTCTGGGACGGGCGATGCTGGGCCGATGGGCTCAGGTGCCTCTCCAGGCTCGGGAGGCTCCACGGGGGCAACGGGAGGGGTCGGCGGGGCCTCTACTGGGGGTACAGGAGGCCAGGTTGCCCAGGAGGATGCTGGGCCTACGGACTCGGGTTCCGGGGGTACTAGCACTGGAGGTGTCACGGCTTCCGGGGGTACTCAGGGTTCCGGTGGCAACCCCAACATTGGTGGGGTGACAGGTTCCGGGGGTACTCAGCCCAACACGGGGGGCACCCCCAGTGCTGGTGGCACCCCCAGCACTGGTGGTTCAGGTTCCGGGGGTACCGGAGGGGCGACCTCAACCGGTGGCACTACGAGCACGGGTGGTTCAGGGGGTACTCCGGCGACAGGTGGCACGACCTCGACAGGAGGGACAGTCGGTTCCGGGGGTACTGGCACTGGAGGCTCAGGAGGCAATCCTCCGGTCTGTACTCCCAGCACGAACGAGTGCTTCGGTGGAGTTCGTCAGACCTGTGACTCCCAGGGTCAGTGGGTGGCGAATGGCTGCCCTGGCTCCACCCCTGCCTGTCTGGGTGCGGGGGTCTGTGTGGACTGTTCCCCGAATCCTGTCGCGACCAAGTGTGATCTGAACGGAGCCCCACAGTTCTGTGACTCTAACGGGAAGTGGCAGACCACTGCAACCTGCTTTGGCCTCTGTGATACCGGGATCTGTCAGCCCCTCATCCTGGCTCAGGATTTTGGCGACTCCATTGACCTGGCCGTGGACAGCCAGAATATCTATCTTCCCCCTTCGGGGTCGTCGTTTGGACCCCCGGCATTCCGGTTCATGGTCTTGAGCCTCCCGCTCGACGGGTTCACCATCACGCCTCTTCAGGGTGGAGGAAGCGTGGGCTGGCACATCATTGTAGACAGCACCCACATCTACTACCAAGGCCCCGAGGGCGTTTGGGAACTTTCGATTACTGGTGGCAACCCCACTTTGCTGGTGAGCGGACCGGTGGCCAACTTCAAGATAGATGCGACCAACATCTACTGGGTGATCAACACCGACTCCACCACGGGTTTGCCCGTAGGCTCACCCCTGACCACCACCTACAGCACCCTGCTGAAGATGCCTCTGGCAGGGGGGACGGTCAACTCACTGGCCACGACGGCGGTGGGAAGTCGCATGATGGACCTGGCTGTAGACAGCACCAGCGTCTACTGGGGGACGAATACGGCGGGTATCTCCAAAGTGTCCATCAATGGGGGAACCCCGACGGTCTTGGTGCCCACAACCTTGAATCTGAGAGACATCGACGTTGACGGCCAGAACCTCTACTGGGCTGACGATAAGTTCGGGATCAAGAAGGTCTCGCTCTCCGGGGGTTTGGTCACGACTCTCTACGCTGGGAACGGGACTGATCGGAACTTCTACGTCACCACGGACGGGATCAACGTATACTGGGACAAGCAGAGCACGAAGGGTGACCAGATCATGCGGGTTTCGGTCAACGGTGGAGCGCCGACGGTTCTGGCCACGATGTCGCCCACCACAGACTTGCCGCAGGGGATCGGGGACATCGAAGTGGATGCTTCGGCCGTGTACTGGACCACGAGGAACAGCTACGTGATGAAGACGAACAAGTAGCTTGGTGTAATACGCTACTGTTATGACTCCCGAGCTGCACGAACTTCATCTCCAGGCCGGACTCAAAGCTGGCCTGGAGCGTACTTGTGGGAAGAAAATCCCTTGGCCGGACGAGGAGCGAGCCAACAAGGCTGCTGCGTCCATGAACAAGAAGCCCACGACCCGCAATGTGCTGGGGCGTATCCCTGCCCTTTCTGCAAAGAGTGGCACATCGGGCGGAAGATGAGCCTGGAAGAACTCCAGGCGGCTATTTCGTAATCCTCTTTTGCCATCCCATGAGGGATGGACAGGTACGCCTTTTTGATGCTTTCGATGAGTCTGGAGAATGCCAAGGTAACGCTTGGGTTCCCTCCGGATGCTAATCCCACCCCGGAGGAGATCCAGAAGGCATGGCGGACCATGGCCTTCAAGGTTCATCCAGACCGTGGGGGTACCAACGAGCGGATGGTCGAGGTCAATGTGGCCAAGGACGTTCTGGAGGGCAAGCAGAGGCCGACCTACGAGCGGCCAGCCCCATCCTCTCCAAGCCAGGAGCCCGGTTGGGCAGCCCCTCCAGGGGGCTGGTCTTCACAGCCACAGAGGGAGCCTGCCAAGAAGCAGGAGGTCACCTGGGAGGAGGCCAAGTCCAAGGCTGGCATCCCAGGTGGGGTGGAGTGGAAATTCGTCACTGACCCTGCCAGTGGGGGGTATAGCTCAGACGAGCACATGCGTCGGACCACCGGGTACGTGTTCTATGGGCAGACGGACCAGAAGCACGTCTTCCTGGCCGTAGAGAACCTCTCCAAGGAGGACTACTACATCGGAGCTGAGCCTGGCATCAATATCTGGTCCATGCGGTCCTTTGAGTACCCCCGGAAGGAGGGCGAGGTTCTCCAGCCCGCGTGGCTCTACGGGAACATCGTCAAGGCGTTCAAGAACTTCCAGTACGTAGAGAAGAAGTTCAACTCAAAGGTGACGCCTATCCCCGAGGGCTGGATCCTGCATCAAAGGCTGCCCCCAGGCAAGGAGGTTAGTCTCAAGCACTGGCTGGTCAATTCAGGTCTTGTGTCAGGGGATGACCCCAGCGTGGCTGGACGGAAGAACGTCGTCGAAATCACGTTCAAGCAAAAGGGGCTGGGTGAGACGGAAAAAGAGTGGTTCATGCTCACCATCAATGGTCGTGATTATGACCTCTCCCCCAGTGATTCTAAGAAGTTCATGCTTCCGAACCGGTACCGTGGAGTCGCCACACTCATTTTCGGGGACTACTTCTACAGTGACTCCAAGAAGATGCTGACTAGGATTCCAGCGGCCAAGAAGGTCAAGCTCTTTACTTGGATGAGCCGGAATCTGAATGACCTCCCCCCCGAGGCCAAGGCCATCATCGACGCTGAGGCGGCGGCCCAGTAGCGTAGCTGGCGGGGATGGCCAAGAAGCCCCTCAAGCGCAAGAAGCGGAAGTTACCCAAGGCCAAGCTTCCTGCTGGCTTCTCCGAGGACGAGTTTGGCGAGCTGAAGCGGAAGCGGAAGCTCCAGCCCAAGCGGTCCAAGAAGCCTTCCACGTTTCACCGCGAGGCAGAGATTCTGGACAGGATGGTCCAGCAGGCCAAGTTCGAAATCATCGAGCAGGAGGCCGCGTGTTCGTTGCCATGGACTCGGCGTTCATGACAGACGAGGAGCGGTACATCATCGAGCGGTTGAAGACCAGGCTCAAGGCTGCGGCTGCGATCCTGCTTGCTCAGTTTGAGGCTCGTATCGACCTGGAAGTAGACATGCTCCTGACGGACTTCTGGGCTCAGAGAAAGACCAAGCGACGGGGCAAGAAGCTCGGTGTAAGATAGCTCCCCATGGCCGAAGACCCCACGAAAAAGGCTAGAGCAGAAGCTTTAGCCAAAGCACACGAGCAACTCAAGAAGGTTCGGGCCTCCAAGACGGTGAGCCTGAAGCCCATCGCTCGGCTCAAGGAGACCATCACGGGGTTCGACGGGAAGCCTCAGCCCTTCAAGTTACGGTACTACCAGGTCCAGGGGGCTTACCACCTGATGCTCATGAAGCGTCTGGTGCTGGGGGATTCGACCGGCACCGGGAAGACCATCCAGGCCATAGCAGCAATGGCTTACCTTTGGGAGCGGGAACCGAACAACAAGGTCATCGTCCTGGCCCCCAAGTCGGCCCTTCGTCAGTGGGCCAACGAGATCAAGCGGTTCACGAACGACGTGAACCCCATCGTGGCTAGCGGGACGCTGGATGAGCGCAAGGCGGCCTACATGGCCTTCCAGCACGCCCCCACAGGGCCGAACGACCCTAAGGTCGTACTCATCATGAACTACGCCATCCTGATCCGTGACTGGAATCAGGATGGGTTCCAGCCCACGCTGCCCAACGGTCGTCCTGACCCGAAGAAGCCTGTGCTCCCGGGGCTGCTCGACAAGATGACCACGGAGATCGGGAGCAATCTGGTTGTTACTTATGATGAGTGCTTCGATTACTTCACTCCGATCACACTCGCTGATGGGTCTACGGAACTGATAGGCAAAATTGTGTGCGGAAAGAAGCCCGTGAAGGTGCTGAGCTGGAATTTTGAGAGACAGCAATTTGAGGGCCGACAGGTCTTGAGATGGATCCGAAACCCTCTCAAGGGAGGAAAGAGAGGCCAGGGACGTCGTGAGTACCTGCTAAAATTGGAGTTCAAGTATGCCCGTTCTTGCAGGGTAACAAAGAGCCACGAATTCTATCGCATAGCTCCTCTTGGAAATGCGAGATGGCGTGAGGATGGCGCTTCGAAAATCAAAGCCTGCCTACTCAAGGTAGGGTCTGATACAACCTTCCTCAATCTCAAGGCACCGAGTGCGGACCAAGAGCAGATAATTCTTGGTGGGATGCTTGGGGATGCTTCTGTTAGCTTCCCCAAGAGGCACAACTGGGGGGTTGTTTTTGGTCAAGGGGAAGACCAACTCCAATACTTAAACTTCAAGAAGAATATTCTTGAACCTCTTGGGGTGTCAAGAATCGCTAAGGGTCGTAGTGGGTATGGGGGTAAACCTATCTACAGATTCCGGATGAATTCTAACCCATCCCTATGCTCCAAGTTTTCTTTCTGCAATGGCCCACTGAAGACTGGCTATCAGCTCAAGGGTCCTAGGAAAACCGTAACCCTGAATTGGCTGAATGCTATCACCCCGCTGGGGTTGGCGGTGTGGTACGGAGATGATGGTTCTTTAGGTGAACACCTGTGCAAAGACGGTAGAGTCTCCAGGCACATTACGCTGAGTACGCACAGCTTCACACCAGAGGAAAATCAGCTTTTGGCGGGCTGGTTGCTCTGGAAGTGGGGCATCCGCGCTCAAGTGAAGCCCACAGCAAAAGGGTGTACTCTGTATCTGCCTGACGAGGCGGCTCAGAAGTTTTTGCTACTTATGCCTGGGGCTCTTCCAGGGGTTGAGTACAAGTTCCCTGGTTTACCCGTAATCCAGCTACAAGACATAGATGTTACACCCAGAAGAGAGTTGGTCCGGGATGAGGTCACGAAAGTTGAAGTCTGGAAACGTGCCCCAAAGAAAAGAGACTGCACTGAGTATGTATATGATTTGGAAGTAGAGGAAAACCATAACTACTTCGCTGGGGGTTCTCTTGTGTCTAACTGTACAGCCTTTAAGAACATGCGGACCAAGACCTGGGAGGTAGCCCGGTTCTTGGCAGACAAGGCTCATCGTTGCTACGGTCTATCTGCAACCCTCCTGAAGAACAACCTCATGGAGGGGTTCTGCATCTACAAGGCTATCAAGCCCGACCTGTTCGGGACCAAGACCAAGTTCTACGAGGACTACTGCTTCATCGAGATGAGGAAGGTAGCTCGGGCACGCATCCCGGTGATTCTGGGTTACAAGAACCTCGATAGGTTCCGTGAGACCATTGATCCGTTCTTCCTGGGACGACAGAAGCATCAGATCAGCGAGGAGCTACCCACCCTCACCACCAGGGAGATCCCCTTCGAGATAACCCGAGCGGAGGATGCCAAGTACGAGGAAGCTCTAAACGGGCTCCTGGAGCTTGGGGATGGGGTAGTCAAGGACTTTGAGGAGAACAAGGCTCTGGTCAGCCTGATGTACTGCCAGCAGGTTGTGAACTCCCTGGCTCTCCTCAAGTTCAAGGAGGGGGACGATGTGACCAGCTTCTCCCCCTTGGAGGACGAGGGCAGTCACAAGGTCGGCTCTTTGGGAAGCAAGGAACTGGCACTCGTGGACCTCCTGAGTGACGAACTGGATGGCGAGAAGGTCATCGTTTACACGAGGTTTGAGAGCCTGGTTGGGAGGCTCACGGACATAGTCAAGAAGGCTGGGATCAAGAGCACCCGAATCACGGGCAAGGAGAACGATAAGGCACGCCAGAAGAACCAGGCGGCGTTCCAGGACTTGGAGTCAGACACCAAGGTGGTGTTCATCACGGCAGCCGGTACCGAGGCCATCAACCTTCAAGCTGCCGCCGCTATGATCTGCTTCGACGCCCCCTGGTCCTGGGGAGACTACGTACAGCTCTTGGGCCGGATGATCCGTATCGGGAGTCCTCATCCAGCGGTAGTGGCGTACCACCTCGTAGCTGAGCGTCCGGCTGGTCGAGACAAGAAGACCATTGACCACCACGTCCTCAAGATGCTCCGTAAGAAGAAGGGCTTGATCGACCGGGTGCTGGGGGAGTCCGCTGTGGGAGCACTGAAATTCGAGAAGGGCGACAAGGGTTCACTTCGTGACCTTGTCAATGAAATGACGGGGAAGGCATGACTGGGATTCCAGATTGTAAGGAGTGCGGTGGGAAAGGCTGGTTCAGGACAGGTGACGACCTCTACAGTCGGCCCTGCCGATGTGTGCGGAACAGGAAGATTGCACAGCACCTTGGCTCGGCACTGGCGGATGCCCCTGTTGTTTCTTCCACCCCTTTGTATGTGGTTAAAGATGGTAAGGTCGAAACGGACCACACCAAGGCCAACTTGTTCATTACTTCCACCTGGAATGCTGCTGCCCCTCACTTCAAGCGGGCTCTGGCAAACAAGGGACTGTCGTTCTACACGAAGATCACCACAGACGAGGAGGTGAAGCGGGTGTTCGTGGGGGCCACCTCGTTCAAGTCTCTGACAGTGGAGCAGAGGGAAATCGTGGAGGTGAGCAACTCTCTGGATGAGCTAGCGGGGTCGAACTACGACCTTGCCATCATTCAGCTTGGGGTGATCAGTCACCCCAACAGGGCAGCCGCCAACTGTCATCTGGAGCTGCTGAAGATCCGAGAGGCAATGCATAAGGCGACCTGGATTCTGATGCCCCCTGACCGAGCGTTCTCGGACCTGCTTGTTTGGAGTTCTGACCTAGACATGTACATCGACAAGCACTTCGCCAAGATCAGCTTTGACCCGACGGCGTACCCAGCAGACCCTAAGCCAGTGATATCTGTCGAAGAGGCCACAGCCATAGCGGACTCGGACGAGCCACCACAGGACGAAAACGCTATGGTTCCAGAGGATACCTACGATGAGCCCGTCGTTGTTTCTGGGGACACGATGGACCTCCCGGGAGAGGGATCCCTACAGAGCAAGCGAAAGCCGTCGTACCCTAAGAAGAAACGCAACAACGGCTCTGGGGGGCCACTCTAATGCCCAAGCGATTACTGCGGTCGGTCATCAGTAGCAACAGTTCTCCGACTGACCTGGAGAATCTGCGGCTCAACTTCAAGCGGCTCTCTGAGTCTGGCTTTGAATGGCATAAGCCAGCCGACAAGCTCATCTACAAGTTCATTTTCGGGTACTTCGGGCACCACCTGGATTGCCCGTCACTGCAAGTCGTCCAGGACTACTTCAAGGAGAAGGACGACATCGAGGTCATCGAGCGGCTGGGCGACGTCCAGTCAGCCGAAGTCTATGACCGCACCAACTACATCCACCTCCTCAGCAACCTGCTGGAGGAGCAGAACAAGATCAAGGCGATTGCGGCCTTGAAGGAGGCTCAGGACATCATCACGAAGGGTGTCACCTTCGGCAAGGGCAAGTCTGAGGTACGCAAGTCAGGTATTCGGGATGCTGTGGCTCATGCGGCAGAGGCGCTTAGCCCGCTCATCATCGACCCCAATGCATCTCAGACTAGGGGTGACGTTAGGACGGATACCCAGGCGGGCTGGGAGGACTATCAGTCAGCCAAACACAACAAGGACAAGGCTTGGGGCCGCTTCACTGGTCTCGACAAGATAGATTCGGTGTGTCACGGGCACAAGAAGGGAGAACTATGGGTACACGCTGCCTTCACAGGTGACTTGAAATCAACCTTCGCACAGAACTGGGCTTACAACCTGGTCACACGGTACCGAACGAACGTCCTCTACATCTCTCTGGAGATGCCCTACGCACAGATCCGTAGAATCATTCAAGTGATGCACTCGGCCAACAAGAGGTTCGAGAACAGGGGGTTTGACCCTGTGGACTACCGAAAAGCCCGAGATGGTGAACTGACTTCGGAGCAAGAAGCGTTCTACCAGGCCGTTCTGGAGGATTTCAACACCAACCCGGAGTATTGCTCCTTCGACATTTGGTGCCCTGATCGGGAGATTACTATTGGGGACATCAAAACCACGGCTGAGATCGCCCACAAGAAGAAGGAAATCGGTATGGTCGTCATCGACCACGGGGGTCTGGTGGAGCCACAGAAGAAGTTCATCAAGGAGTACACGATTGCCCTGAACTCCGTGCTACGGGACGCCAAGAAGTTGGCTCTTCAGTTCAATCATGGTGATGGTGTCCCCGTGTTGTGCCTGTTTCAGTTGAATCGTCAGGGTAGGACCGAGGCTGACAAAGCCGAGGGGCGCTACAAGATGAACGCCATTTCCTACGCGAATGAGTGCGAGAGGTCCGCTGACGTAATCACCACCACCTACTTGAATGACGCCCACCGTCAGGCTGGGACGACGTTGTTCTGCAACCTCAAGAACAGGGACAACCCTCTCTTTGAGCCGTTCGAGGCTAGGGTGAACTTCACGTGCAGGCGAATCAGCAACATCGAGCAGGTCAATACGGACGGGATGGGTGTGGATGACCGTGACCTCGGGAACATGGTAGGCCAAGGATCGGTCTGATGGCCTCAAAGTACGAGGAGGAAGCCCAGCAAGAAGAGCTTGGCCGCAAGCTCCTTCGAGAGTGGATTCAGCAGCGCATAGGCAAGATTCACGAGAGGGTAACGCTCCACGATGTGCTCCGTCGGAACGGGGTGGAGCTAGAGTACGAGGACAGACCTACTCAGTTTGCCTGCCCGTTCCATGGGAAGGACAACAAGCCCTCAGCCCGAGCGTACCCTGAGAGTGGGACAGGCCCTAGCCATGCCTGGTGTTTCGTGTGCCAGGAGCGATGGGATGCCATCTCCGTCTGGAAGAAGTTCAACGGTGGGACGGACAAGAAGTTCACCCGCATCTTGACCGAGATTGAGCAAGCGTTTGGGTTGGACCAGCCAGCCTTCCCGGATGGGCTTCAATCCCTCTCTCAGGAGGCGGTAGATGCTCAGGCGGCAGAGGATGACCTGGAGCCTTTCAACAAGCTAACAGCAATCTGTGAGAGACGTCTTGTGGAAGCCAAGCTGGTCTACGCTACCGACATGCGGGGATACTTACAGGCGGCTTCTCTTCTGGAGAGGGTCACCACTCGGGTCTTGGACCGCCGGATGGGCCAACCCGAGGGGGAGCAACGTCTCAGGACGCTTTTGGACAGCATAGGGAAGCGAGTCCGGTCGTGTCCCGCAGGGTGAAGGTACTGACCGCAGAGAAGGGGCCTCTGGAGATCCTAGTTGTGTGGAGTGCCAAGGGTATCTGGGAGCCCGAGTGGGAACCTCTGAGAGAGACTCAGTGGGCAGAGCTGTTGACCATAGTGCATCCAGAAGTGATGGAGCATGCCCTCCGAGGTTGGAGTCGGCCGTTGGTCCTAGCATTAGGTTTACCCCCTGAGGGAGCCTTGAGGAAGATTCCTGTAGAGAACCGTCAGTGTTCACAGAGAGGTCCGTGTCCCCTGTATGACCCCAAGCAATGTCAGCCTGTAGCCAAGGAACTCCCTTGGTGTTTTGAGCCTGAGGGGTTCTCCCCAGGCCCCTTGAAAGATGCCTTAGTCCGCCTGATCCAAATTTGGCATGAGGCGGTGTATGTAGTGGTGACCCATGCCGACTGATGATGCCGACGACTTTGGTGCTGACGATGAAGCTGCCCCGGAGCCAGCTCCGGCTCCTGTCGCTTCCCCTGCCCCCGTGGCCGACTTACCGGTCAGCGTCAGCACAGACGAGGATGTGGACCCCGTCACTGGGTTGGTCTTATCCTCCAACAATGCCTCTGTAGAGGATTCGGGGGAGATCATCCTACCGTGGATGAAGTTCCACGAGTTCCACCTGGTCGAGACAGCCCAAGAGCTGGAAAAGATCGTGGACCTGGCTCTCGCCCACGGCTCCTGTGCCCTGGACCTGGAGACAGAGGGGTTCGACAACCGCATCAACTATGATGCAGATGGTAAGCCGCATACGGTACACCAGATCGTGGGAGCCTGCTTATCCGTGAAGGGCGTAGGCTACTACGTCCCTGTGAGGCACGAATTCAACGCTGGGTATGACGAGCCAGACCCGAACATCCCCATTCCTGCCTTCGAGAGAGCACTTTCACGGCTTTGCAAGGCTGCCCAACCGGAGTTGACCCCCGAGGGTCTTGAGGAAGACCCTTTGGGCTCGCCCAAGATTGCCAAGAAGGGGCTGGTCGTCATCAAGTTCTGGAACGCCAAGTTCGATCAGGAGTTCCTGTACCCTGTCACGGGGGTAGACTACTGGCACCCACAGAGCTTTGAGGATGGCATGCTCATCCGATATGTCATCTACACGGATGACATGCTCGGACTCAAGTACCATGCCCAGAAAAAGTTGAGGGTCAAAGATCCTAAGACGGGTCACGAGCACCCTTACGAGATGATCAAGTTCTCGGACCTCTTCAAGAAGGAGACCAAGAAGGCTGACCGTAAGATCCAGACCATCCACCCGCACTTCAACAAGAACGTCACGCGATACGGGTGCTCGGACGCCATCTGCACCGAGCTTCTGGTAGACCTGTCTCTTCCCGAGCTAGCTCCCGTCAAGGGCCAGTTCACCTACCTGCTCGAAAAGCATACCTCACAGGTCGTTCGCCAGATGGAACGGACCCGGACCAAGATTGATAGGGCAACGGTTGCTCAAGTCCTTGAGGAGGCAGAGAAGGAGCTACAAGACCTTGATCACAAAATCAAGGCACTGGCGGCGTCTCATAGTTTGCCGAACTTCAACCCCGCGTCCACAGCACAGCTCTCGGAGTTTCTGTTCGGGGAAAAGTATCTGAACATCGACCCCAAGCCTCCGATGACTGAGGGGGGACAGTACAAGACTGATGCGGACACCCTGGAGTCCATGCTGGAGGAGAACTCGGATGCTCCCCCGGTTCTCCAGTGGATTCTGCACTTCAGGCAGATTCAGCGCATCATTGGTACATACCTCAATCGGTTCCTCTCTGATGCGGATGACCAGGACCAGCTTCGGTTCAATTTCAATCAGGTGGGGGCTCAGACAGGACGGTTCACGGCACCGGCTGGTGAACCAGACCACGGCTTCTTCGGTGGCCCCATTCAAGGAATCCCTGCCAGGGATGACCCGAAGAAGCCCAAGGTGGCGGGTTCACTCCGGCGAGTTTTCGTAGCTCGTCCAGGGTACACGCTGGTCAAGTGTGACTATGCAGGCCAAGAGCTTCGGGTGGTGGCCAACGTCTCTGAGGAGCCCCTGTGGATCAATGAGTTCATGCATGGGTCGGGGGATCTACATACCCTGACTGCCAGGGCGTTCTTCAACGTACCAGAAGGTACAGCCGTCACGAAGAATCAGCGTAACGCGGGAAAGTGCGTTCACCCAAGCACTCTGATCTATGTAGACAAGAAACTCGCCCCCATTGAAACCCTCCCAGTCTCTCCCACGGAGGATGAGTTCCTTTCTGTTAGTCACACCACCTATGACGGGTCAAGGCAGCGTCAGCTCAGTGCGACATACAACGGTGGTGTGAAGTTCCTTCTGCATGTCGTGACTACTGGTGGCATTCTCACTTGTACTCCAGAGCATCGCTTCCAAATGAGGACTGGGAAGTTTGTACGAGCGGGGGACTTGAAAGAGGGGGACTTGTTGCGGGAGGTTTCTCTACCGCAGGTTGGCTCTGGTCGTTACCCCTCTCTGAGTCTGAGCCTCTGGGACGGAATCCCCCCTAGCCAATTCCAGCTAAGTCATGACATGGCTTACTTTGCTGGATTGTATGCAGGGGATGGGACAGGAAGTGCCTCTTCTGTGTGCCTCACCCACGGGGACCCCGAAAAGGAAGATGCCTACGGGAACTTGTATGCGAATTGGGTACAGTCTTTGGAAGCTTCCTGTGTGGCTTGTGGCTTCACAACAACCAGGAAGGACTTCGCCTCTCTATACTTGGGGAGCAGGGTCTTCGTGAAGTACCTACAAGCTTTGGGTATGCACTCGAAGAGGTCCAAGAATCTCCGTATCCCTCCTTGGGTTTTGGCTGCTGGTAAAACAGCACTCCTTCATTACTTTGGTGGACTACTGGATACTGATGGCACTGTAGGTGAGGGACACTCTTTAGATTGGACCACTAAGGACTTTGTATTCGGTGGCCAGGTAGTAGCGGCAATGCGTTCCTGCGGGTTGGATCTCAATGTGGAGTTGACGTTCAACAGGACATACCAGAGGTACTATGTTCGGCAGAGACTCACAGTGGAGTCCTCATGGCAAATGCGCCACTACATGAAGCACGCTGGTAAGTTGAGCCGGTTGTGGGAACCTAAGAATTCTGGACGAACCAAAGACAGATTCATCGTTTCGAAAATTCTCCCGGCTGGCGAACACCCCTGCGTAGATGTGACTGTAAAACCCAATCACATCTATGTGGCTAATGGAATAGCAACCCACAATACGGCCAATTTCGCCCTCGTTTACGGTGGTGGTGTTCAAGCAGTCCGTCGGGCCACGGGTGTGGACAAGCATGAGGCGGCTCGTCAGAAGGCTGCCTTCGACAAGTCTGTCCCGAAGTTCACTCGATGGCTCAAGGGACAGCACGAGACGGTCAAGAAGAACCTCGGGATTCAGACAGTCTACCAGCGATGGATCGCCATTCCAGATGCCAACCTCAAGGCGGGAGGGACATTCCTCACTAGCAACGGCAAGGAGATGCCGGTGGATGTCATGATGGCGAAGAAGATCCAAGCCTCGTGTGAGCGTAAGGCTGTGAACTTCCCCATCCAGGGAGCGGGAGCTGACATCATGAAGATCAGCCTGACCCGACTGACCAAGGAGTTGTGCAAGAAGGGCTGGCTACGTCTTCGTGGTGGGGATGATAGCGTTCGGATGTTGATGACGGTACATGACGAAATCGTGTTCGAGGTTCGTCACGACCGTCTAGATGAAGCAGTCCCTCTGATCTGCACGACCATGGAGTCCCCGACCAAGGCTAACTGGAAGGTGAAGCTGATTGTGGATCCCTTGATCGGGCTGGACTGGTCAGCCAAGTACGACTGGATCAAGATCAAGTCAGGGGAGAAGCCGGTTCCAGAGTGGCTGGAGGGCATCGTGAAGCCTGGGGAGGCACCCGCTCACGAAGAGACCAAGCAGCCCTCGACTCCCAAGACCCCTGTTCCACCACCACCCGCTCTGGTAGAAAATGCCCCGACCCCTGAACGGGTGGTGAAGGCTCTATCGGGGGAGAAGGACACGCGGGTAGTCGTTTTCTCCCTCTCCACGATTCACATGGGGACGCACAGTACCCGAATCGTGACGGCTGCTTGCTACTTGGCCTGGGACGACAACGGGAAGCTGTTGCGGCTCACTGATGAGACGGGTAACACCCTCATAAACCCCTCCGTAGGGATACGGGTAGACCCAGTGCTGTTCGGACATGAACTACGAAGCAGAAACCTGGGGCCTGGCCGGTACGAGATCGTGGACGAATGACCAAAAAGCTCGATTTCCTAGGGGAGTGCAACAACCAGGCTGTACCGCTGGAAGACTTCCGGTTGGCCTTCTGTGTAAGGTGTTTCCAGCAAGATTGCACCCGCAGCCAGTTCGGGACTAGCAAGTTTGAGGCTCGGGTCACTACCTGGGAGGACCGCTTGTTCAAGGCTCCACAGCTTCAGAAGACCGACCCCCGTTTCCCTCTGATTGCCGCCAAGCGGTTCATGTCCTTGAATTCTGGCCCTGCCCCGAGTGTCCGGGCCTGGATCGACCCTCAGACTCTTGACGTGAGCCCTCCAGCGGTCCAAGTTTCCCCCGTACTGGTGGGAGTCACCCCCCCAGTTCAAGGATTGCTCGGTAAGCCGAGACAAGAGCCCCCTCCCGAGCCGCAGAAGGAGCCCGAGAAGGAACAGCCGCAGCCTAATTCACTTGTTATTCCAGTAAGTAGGGAGCCGGAACCTGAAGGATTGCTCGGTAAGCCGAGACTGAATACGCCTTATGCAGGACCCAGGATCTTGGATAACCGACCGGAGAACCAGCCCCCTGCAAAGGATTCCTGGGCAGCCCCCTCTCCGGTCAAATCGGGGGAGCGAGTGGTAAAGCCGGGAGCGAAAGTAAAAATCGGGAGCTGATCCTAGCTAGCCGGTGTATAGGGGAATCAAGGAGCTTTAACAGATGGCAATGAAATTCAAGGCTGTGATCAAGAAGGACGGCACTGTCGTGACTGAGGTGTTGGATCGTGGGGAGCACCTGTGTTCCAACATCTACAAGGTCACCAACTCCGTAGGCAAGCAAGAGTCCGATGAAAACATCGGCCCGGAGTGCGACAGGGTCGAGGAAATCCAGGGCTGACCCACCTTACAAAAACTCTCGCCTACCGACACCAGCCGGTGTATAGTAGCAGGGCTCACCACTCACCAAGGAAAACAAGCAATGTCACACAGAGTCACGACTCGGACGGAAATCAAGGACAAGGATCTGGCCAAGGCCGCTCTCCAGCAGGCGGGTTACTCCTTCAGCGAGCACGGCAACCACCTCACGGTCACCTCCGGTGAGCTGCGGAACGCCAGCATCAACCTCGACACGGGCGATATCTCGGGTGACACCGACTATCGTCACAGCGAGTCGAAGTTCGGTGCCCTGAAGCAGTTTTACTCCGAGGCCAAGTACAAGAAGGAACTGGCCCGGAACGGTGGCTACATCGAGAGCCGTGCCGTGGACAAGAACGGCGACATCATCCTGATGTGCGCCGTCTCCTGAGTCAGACCCCTCGGTGAGTCCGCACCACAACCCCGCCTTCCGCAAGGGAGGCGGGGTTGTGGTGTTTCAGGACTCTTGTTGTTTTAGGCCCAGTAAGAAACGTATCCGAAAGTCTCTGTAAACCGGCCGGTTCCGGTGTAAGGATCACTCAGCCATGAATACGGATATCACTTTCCACCTGCGGTCCCTCTCTCGGTGCATCTACTACATCACTGACGAGGAAGATGTGTTCCTGAAGGAAGTCCTCGCTGGGCCTCTCAAGAAGCATGAGGACCGGACCTTCATCTTCAACGGTGCGTTCGGGATGGTTCCCCTCCCCCAGCTCATCTCCAACTGGTCCTCTCGGGCACCGATGCAGACCCAGTCCCAGGACATCGTGTCGGCCCTGGACCAAATTTACCGGGACGACCCCCGGACCGAGCAGAACTTCTACATCATCACCGACCCTGAGCGGTGGATGGGCGACCCCAACATTCAGCGTCGCCTGCTCAACATCCTGCACCACCTCCACAACGACATCCGGACGGTCAAGATCCTGATCTTCGTGGGTACCCGTCGGGTCATTCCGGAGAAGCTCTCCCGGTACATGGAGGTCATCCAGGACAAGGGTCTGTCCGAGGAAGCGGCTGAGACTCTTGTGCGGGATACCTGCGGGCATCTCAAGATCACGCCTCCCAAGGACATCCCCCGGACGTTCAAGGGGCTGACCAGCTACGAAATCGAGTCGGCTATTGCCCAGTGCATGGTCCTGACGAAGAAGGATTCCGAGGGGCGTCGGATTGATCCCAAGTTCATCTCGGATTTCAAGCGTCGTCAGCTCCAGAAAACTGACCTCGTGACCCATGTAGACACGGCACGGTTCACCTTCGACCAGGTGGGGGGACAGCAGCGGTTCAAGGATTGGGCCATCAAGACCCGTTCCTCGTTCACCGAGGAAGGCCAGAAGTTCGGTCTCCGGCCCCCTAGGGGTGTGCTGGCGGTCGGGGTCTGGGGATGCGGCAAGTCTCTCTCTATCAAGGCCATGGGCAATGCCTGGAAGCTTCCCGTGGTCCAGTTGGAGATGGGCAAGCTCCGGTCCTCCGGTGTCGGTGAGTCCGAGGCCAACGTCTACCGGGCCATCCGGATTATTGAGAGTGTTGCTCCATGCATCGTGTGGATCGACGAGGCCGAGAAGTCTCTGGCTGGCAACGCTTCGTCGGCTCAGAGCGACGCTGGTACCACGTCCAGAACCATTGGTATCCTCTCTACATGGATGCAGGAGACGGATGCACAGGTCACCATGGCGATGACGGCCAACAGCGTGAAGAACCTCCCGGTCGAGTTCATCAACCGGATGGATGAGCGGTTCTTCTTCGACATGCCGTCCGAGGAAGAGCGTCTGGACATCCTCAAGATCCATCTGCTCAAGGCGGGCCAGGATTCGAGCAAGTTCAACCTTGCGAGCCTGGCTGAGAAGGCACGGAACATGGTAGGCCGTGAGATTGAGCAGGCCATCGGGGCTGCCATGATCGACAGCTTCGAGGCCAACAAGGAAGCCCTTGACGAGAAGATCCTTGGTGACCAGCTTGCCGGGAAGCCCAGGATCTACAAGACCATGGCAGACGAGCTGAAGGAAGTCCTGGACTGGGTGGGCTACGATCCCGACGCGGCCGGAGGATCTGGAGACGGGATTCGTGCTAGGTTCGCTTCCTCAACTCGGAATGCTACCTTCCAACTTCTCCAGGCCGAGACCTGATGCGTAGACTTGCGCTATCAGACATCCAAGCGGAAGCCATCCACAGAAAACACTGGGTCACTTTGAATACAGAGCGTAAATGTCTTGAGGAGTTTCTTCAGGAGCAAGTTTCAAGGCTCAACTTGGGAGGTCGTCTTGCCGGATGAAATCACTAGGGGCTCCAGTTCGGACCTCTCGTCCAAGCTAGAGCCCCGGGTCACATCCCTGGCCAAGCCTTCGGTCCAGAACCTCCTACAGGCCAGGGCTGAGGTCCAGCGGGATGCTGCCACGAAGCAGCTCTTTCTGGATGCCAAGGAACAGGGCCACCCAACTGAGTGGCTAGTGGACCAGCTTGCCTCTCGTCTGGCTGGTCTTTGGGATGGAAACCTCCCAGAAGCTCAGGAGGCGGCCCGGTACTTGGCAGACGAGTTCACCCAGCTCGGGGAGGGGATCCTGATCGTCTCGACTGAGACGGGCAAGGCCATCGCCAAGCTGGACGAGAGTGATCTCTACACCCCCGCCCCGGTACCCCGTGAATCTGGGAACTTTGCCGAGCCTCTCCCCCGGATTGAACCGGGGATGGAGGCCATGATCGTCTCCTGGGGCCTTGAGAAGAGCCGAGAGGAACGAGTCGAGGCCCTTCTAGCCCAGAGAGCCAACCAGACGGCCCTGCTCCGTGAAGAGGGTGACCGGAGGCTCTGGATTGCCACCAGGAAGGGTCGAGCCAGGATGGCAGGGGCACTGGCGGATGACCACCCAAAGACTCTCCTAGAGCGGGCTGGTGGCACCAGCGGGGCTTTCCTCAAGCACTTCGACCTGGCCCTGGACCCTCCCGAAGGGGCTGAGGGTGGCCGGACCTACCGTTTGGAAGCCACGATGGCTCTCAGGGTTCAAGACCCCCTGACGTCCAATCTCCAGTATGACCGGCTAGGGTCCATGCGTGGGGTAGTGGCCCAGAGCTGGATCAGGGAGTTGGGGAAGCAACTGGCTCGGGATGCCGTCAGAGTGGACCACCCTGTTGTCTGGCAGTCGAACAAACTCACCCTTGAGCAGATCAAGCAAGCTGCCGAGACGTGGGTAGCTTCTCCCGAGGTCATGCTCCGATTCTTTGAGGTGACCCCCGGGAAAGCTCCCACTATCATGCCGGTTGATGGTTCCGCTACCTTGGGTCTCAAGGGCAAGGTCGGGACCATCGTGGTACCTGAGACGTGCCACGTTCAGAACCGGGAAGTTTTCGGCCGCTGGGAAGTTCACGCTTCTCTGGAAATCCAGGTCTTCATCGACTGGTCCAAGACTCTCCCCGTAGATGTTCAAGGGTTGGCTTACGTCGCCCAGGTGTTAACTCTCCCTCGCTAGTTCAATGGTAGAACTCCGGTGCTACGTACCTTCGGTACGGACCATAGGCCGGGAGATTCCGGTTCAAGTCCGGGGCTAGGGACCAGGATCTTTTGATTACCCCCCTGGGGTGTGAAGAAGCACTACTACTCGGTCGAAGCCTTCTCTGACAGGGACATCTCCTGGCCTGAGCACATGGTCGCCATTGGCCGGGGTGTGAACGTCTTCACCCTGACGTCCCATGACATCCAGGCCGTCCTGGTGAAGTTCGCTCGGGCAGGGGTTCAAGTTCAGAAGGTACACGTCCTGGACGGCTCTGCCACGTTCCACGACCTCCTCCCGGGTCAGCCCATCCCGTCGCAGCTTACTGAATGATGAAAGACCTAATGGCCTACAAGTCGAAGGCCCTGGATTTCATTCAAAGGAAACGGGGGCCAGTCCTCGTTGGAGAGATTTGCCTTTTCCTCGGATCCCTCTGCTCCCTTCGTGATGCGGAGACTGTTCTCTCGGAGCTGGCCACGGAGAAGCTCATCCGTCGGTTAAGCCCAGACGAATTGAACCAAATGGGTCTCGTCATCGCCTACGTCGCGGTGTAACGTAGAGGCATGAGCCTTCGGCAGCGAAAGCAGACTTATGTCTTGCTGCCGAAGCACTACCTGAAGATGGGCAAGCTCACGGCTGAGGAAGCTACGGGCTTTGAGGGCATGTTCCGTCGTTCCCGTTCCCGTGAAGAACAGAGCCAGGTCTTCCAGGTGATGATGGCCAACGTGAACAGGCTGGCCACGGACAATGACCGGTATGCTTTGCTGCACAGGGATGACCTGTTCGAGGATGACTGATGAGACCCGACTTCCTGATTGATTGTGACGAAGTCCTGTGCGACTTCCAGAACCCCGCGTTTGACCTCATCAAGAGGGTCACGGGACGAGTCTACACACCCGACTATTTTGACACCTGGGACATCTTCTCGGTCTTGGACGAGAAAGAGGCCGAGGAGGTGTTCAATCTGATGGAGCAACCTGGCTTCTGTGCCTCTCTTCTTCGAGCACCCGGAGCCGTGGAGTTCATCCAGGAGATGCAGGAGTACGTGAACATCTACGTGGTGACCTCCCCCCAGCACAACCGACACTGGGTGTATGAACGAACCGAGTGGCTTCGTGAGCACTTCGGTTTCCAGAAGAAGCACATCATCCACACGGCTGCCAAGCAGATGGTCCAGGGGGACTTCTTCCTGGACGACAAGCCGGAGCACATCGAGAACTGGTCCAAGAAGAATCCCAACGGGCTGGCCATGCTCTGGCACATCCCCAATACTCGCAACCTCGGTCAGGGACTCCTTCGTGTGAAGACCTGGACAGAGGTTCTGGAACAAGTGAGAACCAAATGAAGCAATACAGCGAATTAGTCCAGCACATCCTCGACAACGGAACCCGCAAGGAGAACCGTACAGGAATCGACACGATCAGCACCTTCGGATACTATTTCGAGCACGACTTGAGGCAGGGGTTCCCTCTGCTCACCACGAAGAACATCTCGTGGAAGAACATCGTGGTGGAAATGCTCTGGTTTCTCTCGGGGCAGCAGGATATCAGCATCCTCAAGAGGCACGGCTGCAAGTTCTGGGATGCCTGGGCTGATTCCAACGGGAAAGTCCCCTCAGCTTACGGAAACTTCTGGCGACGGTTTCCCGTGCATGGGGTTCGGGACTCATCTGACATACAGGTAGATGGGGATGACTGCTGTGCCTACAACGACCAGATCAAGTGGGTCTTGTCCGAGCTTCGCAAGAACCCCATGAGCCGTCGCATGGTCGTCTCGGCCTGGGCTCCTGGGAACGCTCAGTTCAGCAAGCTTCCTCCTTGTCACAGCATCTTCATGCTCAACGTGCAAAATGAAGAAGGGCCGATCCCCGCTGTAGCCGTGTTTGATGTCCACGGGAATCAAGTACGTCAACATGGCCTGGTGATGGGGAAAAGGCTCTGCCTGCACCTGACGCAAAGGTCATGCGATACGCTGATCGGCGTACCATTTAACATTGCTTCCTATGCTCTGCTTCTCCACTTGTTCAGTCGGTTCAGTGGGATTGAACCGGGGATCTTTGGGCATACTCTCGTGGATGCTCACATATATACAGCAAAGTCTGATGGTTCGATGTCCGAGTATGACCACATTCCTGGGGCTCGCGTCCAGCTCGCTCGTGAACCCAGACCTCTTCCCCGGCTCATCATTGACGACAGCATCAGGGATCTCAGCGATGTAGAGCGTCTGATGGACCCCTCGGTTTCTACCGAGGAAGTGATGCGGCATTTCGTTTTGGAGGGGTACAACCCTCACCCTAAGATTGACTTCAAGGTTGCAGTCTGACGTTCACTGAAGCCGCCTATGAATGTTCGGCCCTCTGGGATCTGAGCAATGGCAGGACTCTGTGTGTGCCCTGCCACAGGAAGACACCCTCATTCGCTGGTAACTTCCAGAAGAACTTCGGGCGGAAGCGGTGATCATAAGGGTCATCCTGGCCATTGACCCCAATGGAGTGATTGGGGTCAATGGGGATCTGCCTTGGCACTACAAGGCGGACATGCAGCGGTTCAAGACCCTTACGATGGGTAACACCGTCATCATGGGTCGCAAGACTTTTGACTCCCTCCCCAAGCCCCTCACGGGACGACACCTCAGGGTAGTGTCCAAGACACGCCAGCGGTGGCAATCCCCACCTCCTTTGGGCTGCCTGTTTTGCCCTGACTTCGAGAGTGCGCTCAAGGGGGTGGAAGACGAGGAGGTCTACATCGCTGGTGGAGCTACCATTTACGAAGAGGCTTTCCGTAGTCAGCGGGTGGACTTCGTGGACGTGACCCTGGTGCCGGAAGTCCAGATTGCCCCGGAGGCAGCCGTGACACGATTCCCATTGGAGCCCTGGTTGAGAGAGTTCAGGGTCGTCAGTAAACGTTGTAATGAGTCGGACCCCAGGCTGATTCACCTGATGTACGAGGCAGCTTCCCACAGGGTACGATGAAGTTCGCAGCTATCGAGGTCAAGCCTGGCGAGATGGTTGAAGGGGCCATCGGAAGACTGATGCACCTGGCCAAGGCCCAGGGCATCCTGTTCAACAGCCTTGAGCAGTTCGATACCTTCAAGATCAACAAGACCCGGTTCGTCCGGTTCAGGTCTGACCTGGACGTGGAGAAACTCCGGGAAGCTCTGCTGGCCGAGAGAGGAGTGATCCTACCCCACGCCAGCGACATTCGGTATGAGGTGACCCTATCCAGCGGGATCAAGGGCACCTACTCGGCCTCGTCCATGCACGCCACAGCCAGGCTCACCGAGCACAAGAAGTACCGAGGAACGGGGGATCGGTTTTGGGATAGGCAGTTCAAGCTTTGACTTATCGGCAAGCCCCTATAGATGCTTGCCGCTACGATCCAGTTCTGCCCTCAGTTCAAGGAGCCCGAGGTCAATCTCCGTCGGGCGGCTGAGCTAGTGATCCGAGCTGCTAAGGCTGGGGCGACCCTGATAGCTCTACCAGAGCTTTGCACGACCGGCTACTCGTTCATGTCGGCTGCGGAGGCTGAACCATATGCTGAGGTGTTCCCGGACAGCCGGTCGATGGAAGTCTTTGGCACCCTGGCTCGCAAGTTCAACGTGAACATTGCCTGGGGTGTGATGACGAACGACTCCGGGGTGTTGCACAACAGTCAGGTGCTCGTCACCCCTGATGGGGGGCTCGCCAAGTACTCCAAGGTCAACCCTTGGGGGCAAGATTTTTGCTGGGCCACCCCTGGGACATCCAACCCCCCCATCACAGTCATTGGGGGTAAGAAGGTGGGTCTGCTCATCTGTCGAGACGTAAGGGACAAGGCAACCGGTGACTGGGATTCGTTCTACGAGCCCGGGGATGCTGATGTAGTATTGCTAGCCGCAAATTGGGGAGCTGGTGGATTTCCGGCCGTGACCTGGATGGACTTCGCCAGGGACAACAACTGCATACTGTGCGTTTCCAACCGGTACGGTCACGAGGCCAACAACAACTTTGGTGATGGTGGAGTCTGCATCATCTACCCAGACCAGCGAGTAGTTTGTGAGGGCCTGGTCTGGAGTCAAGACTGCATCGTCTACGGTGATGTCTGATCTCTCACACAAAGTCCTAGACCGCTTCAGGCACGACCAGCTTCGGGCCGCCATCGTTGTTTCTCGCTATCTCCTGGCCAAGGGAAAGCTGGCACCGGGCCTCAAGTCTGTCGAGGATGAACTGAAGGCTGGGAACTTTGCTCCGGTTCTGAAGGCCCTAGATGACCTCTGGATGGTCTTGGAGATTCACGAATCTCCAGGGGAGATTGGTACCGTCTACTCCATCAATGCCGAGTGGTACTACCCTCTTGGTCCACGTCTGAAGGCCAGGGTCAAGGAACTGATCATGGCCATCAAGGACCTCAGACGGTCCATCTCGTGGCTCCAGAAGAAAGGTGAGCCTCCCAAGCAGGTTGACTTGACTCTGTTCAGTGTCATCCTCCGGGGAGCCGCTTGGCTAGAGGACATCATCCCGAAGGCTGAGAAGGGGTTCCAGCACGGGGACTTCACGGTCATGCCTATGAAGGGCGTCTCCCCCAAGGACATCGACGATTGCCTAGTGGCGCTTGACAAGGCGGCAGGTTACATACGGCCAAAATTCCCCCAAGTGCTGACAGGGAAGGTGTATCTCGGGACTTCCGTCGGAAGGGGATACGGGAACGTCGCTCTGTACGTTCCTGACCACGACACCATCTCCCTGAGCACTCGGGCTTCGGCTACGGTAGGGGATGTCCACGCCATATGTCACGAGCTTGGTCACCGGTTCTATCACAAGTTCTGGAAGGACAAGGCCCAGCGGGATCAGTTCTGGCATCTCTCGGTAGACACGGTGTACGAGACGGTGGACTTCGACAAGGCCCTCCGAGTCAAGATGGCGGACGAGTTCATCTCAAATGCCGAGGTCATGCGAGGTGGGGGGAGACCCCCGACCTCAGACCTTCTGGGTACCTGGATCGAGGAGTTGAAGCGTCGGCCCGAGATTCGGGATGTGGCGGCTCTCGGGAAGAAGTTCACCTGGGAGAAGGATGATTCTGTTAAGGACAAGCTTCATGCAGCCCTGTCCCTCCCGTCGGAACCGACCATCCAGGTCCGGACCAGCAAGGAGGTTCGGGGGCCACTGGCCGTCACGAGCTACGGGGCCAAGGACTGGAAAGAGAACTTCGCAGAAGCGTTCGCCTTTTTCGTGATGGGGAAGCCCCTCCCGGTCGAAATCGGGGAGTTGTTCGCCAAGCTGGGTTGATCTAGGTATCCCGGGGTCGTACTAGATACCGAATCCTAGGATCGGTGTAAGGTTAGCTCATGGCTGCTACTGACAAGCGTTGTGCGTTCTGCAAGCGTCCTTCAAACGAGTGCAAGAGGCTCGTTGGGAACCCCGAGGGTCCGTGGATTTGCGAGCGTTGTACGGATGCCGCATCCGAGACCATCGTGGAGCTTCAGAAGGAGAGCACCACCAAGAAGGACGAGAAGCCCCTTCTGAAGCCACGGGAGATCAAGGCTCACCTGGACGAGCACGTGATTGGTCAGGAGAAGGCCAAGCAGGATGTAGCCGTAGCGGTCTACAACCATTACAAGCGTCGAGAGTGCCTCAAGAAGGGGATGAAGTTCGATTGTGAGATCCGAAAGAGTAACATTTTGTTGCTGGGGCCGAGCGGTTCAGGTAAGACAGAGATCGCGAGGGCAATCACCAAGATGCTCGGGGTTCCGTTCTACAATGCGGACGCAACGAAGATGACTCAGGCGGGCTACGTCGGTGACGATGTGGAATCCATGATCCAGGGGCTTCTCCAGGATGGTGGAGGGGACCTGGAGCGTGCCCAGTGGGGCGTCATCTTCCTGGACGAAGTGGACAAGCTGGCCCGGAAGTCTGGTCGTGGGGCCTCTGGCTACCGCGATGTGACGGGTGAGGGAGTCCAGCAAGCTCTGCTCAAGATGATCGAGGGCACCAAAGTTCGTGTGCCCCGTGGCTCGGCTCGGATGGTCGGGAGTGGAGGCCAGGACGTGGATGTGGTGGACACGGAGAACGTCTTGTTCATTTGTGCTGGTTCGTTCGCAGGTATCGAGGAAGTGGTCCAGAAGCGCATCAACAAGGACGTGCGTCTGGGATTTGGGTCTGCCGCACGTAAGGACGTGGATGACACCCAAACTTACCTGGCGGTCGAGGAGGAAGATATCCTGGAGTTCGGGATCATCCCGGAGCTTCTGGGCCGCCTGCCGGTCCACACGACCACGCTCCCTCTGACCGAGGATGAGATGGTCCGCATCTTGACCGAGCCCAAGAGCGCCATCGTCAAGCAATTCAAGGCCATGTTCCAAATGGACGGGATTGACCTCCAGTTCGACACGGACGCCCTCAAGGCCATCGGTCGGGAGGCCAAGAAGCGTCCCACGGGGGCCAGGGCTCTCCGGTCCATCATGGAGAAGATTCTCCGGCCCTACAGTTATGACTACCCCTCCGAGGACGAGGTTTCGGCCGTCAGGATCACGGAAGATGTGGTCCTGGGCAAGGGGGAGGCCATCGTGGTTCGGGAGGGCAAGAAGAAGCCTGAACCTTCGGTCATGCAGGGCTAAGGGTTCTTTTATAGTCCGGCCCTAGCAAGATGTCTGACAAAACCATCGCCTCCAAGGTCGTGACCCGCTTTGCCGAGGCCCGCTGGGACGGTAAGTTCGTGGGCAAGGATGCTCGGCTTCAGTGGTCCAGGGCTACGTGGCTTCTGGAGGAACTCCCCCAGAAGGGCAAGAAGAAGCTCCGTAAGGCCACGCTCCAGAACCCCTCACTTCACGGGGCCATGGACTGGTGGATCCCGGGGAACATCCTGAATCTTGCTGGTCTTTCCACGGGGGATGACTATGACAAGGTCAAGTCCAAGCTAGAGGATGCCTACGTAGAGGCTGCCAAGAGGACTGAGGAAGGTGCCAAGGACCGGGAACGCCAAGGCTGGGAGCAGAACAAGGAATGGATCCAGAAACTTGTCTGGTACGAGAGCCCGGTCTTCTATCTTGAGGTGACCCCCGAGGGTGTGGAGTCCTTCACGGCTGAGGGCAAAGACTTCACGGTGAAGGTCGAGTGGGGGAACTTCAAGGCGTACTCCCCGAACTCGGACTTACAACAATCAGATCCGCACTACACGCTGTACGAGGCCAAATCAGCGGGAGCTGGCCGCAAGTTCTTCAAGATCCTGAAGGCCGACCCCAACGCCCTCAAGAGCGTTGCTTGGAACGGCTTTGACGAGTTCCTGAAGAAGAACGGCGTTGGGTACGACATTCACTTCTCTCAGTGGACCTGATGGCTAGTGGAATGGCACACAGGGTAGCCTCTAAGTTCGTCGGTGGACGACCTGTAGCCCTTCGTGTAGCCGCCCGTTACATCGAGGCGTTCGAGTTCTCCTCGCCGGAGGAACTGAAGAAGTACCTAAGCAGGCATCCCGACGCAGACAAGTCCAAGCACACGGTTCAGAAGCAACCGAAGCCCAGTGGTAAGAAGCCTCCCCCTCTGCCTCCAGGCAAGGGGAAGAAACCTGAGGAAGCTGTCGAGGGAAAGCCTCAACAGCCCGAGGGGAAGAAGGGTCCGACCCCGCTACCTACCCAAGGGAAGCCACAGGGGGCTCCCTCAGAGGGGCATCCCGAGCAGAAGCCCAAGGGAAGCATCCTGCAAAGACTACAAGGGCTTTCCAGTGGTGCGGTAGCCGCCTTCAAGTCGTTACCTGGGGGAGCCAAGAAGTTCTTTGAGGTCAGTGGGCATCGCAAGGCGGTCCTTGGCAAAATGGGGAAAGCCATCCTGGCGGCCCCTAAGAACTACAAGGCCAAGCTGATCGAGACGGCCAAGCATGAGGTTCACGAGTTCAAGGAAGCTGGGCAGGGTATCAAGGCTGCTTTTAATGGCAAGCCGCTGAGTAAGGGTCAGAAAGCTGCGATCAAGGCTGTGTCGATCCACATGGGGATCACTCTTGCTGCGGCATCCATGGGAGCAACTGGAGTTGTTGCTGGTATGGGTGCAGCAGCTTCAGCTATGGCCAAGCACATAGCCTTGAAGGCCGCCACCAAGTCCCTGGGTCATTTGCACGTCCTCCAAGAGGCGGGTCACGTTGGTCACGGGTTGATGGACATCCTGTCGAGGTTTGCCGCTGAGGAGGGAAAGCACCATCCAGATGACGTGATGGCAGCACTGGTCATGCAATCGGTGCAGGATGTCCTGGCCGAGATGGCTGAGGATGACGAAGGACTCAAGCGCATCCTGGAGTACACGGCCAAGGCTTCCGGGGGTACTCCGAAGAAGCCGCCCCCAAAGGTCAAGACAGCAGCCGGGCCTGGACTAGCGGACCTCTGTGAGCAGGCTGAGACAGTCCACCGGGGTCTCCGGGCCTGGATACGGCAGTTTCCACAGGTCCTTGCCAAGGCCGAGCAGGAGGCCGTAGGGCTGGATGAGGGGCTGGTTTGGCAAGACCGGCTGGTAGACTACTGGAGGGAACTGGAGGTCCCCATGAAAGTCTTGGAGGACATAGACGACCAGATAGAGTTCTACCCTAGGGAGAAGCTCTCGATCACCTGGCTCATCAACGAGGCTCGGCAGGCTACCTGGGAGCGGGGGATGAACATCAAGGCCAGAATTGAGTACGGCTTCGGGAAGCCACAGTTCGTGGACAACCAGATCGCCTACTTCGTGACCCGGCTGGAAGAGTGGGCGGCGGCGTTCGAGAAGTGGAACGAGGAATCTCTCCAGATCCTCCATAAGGTAGCTCGAAAAGCCCGTCGGGTCAGATGAGATACTATTTGTGGCACAAGGAACAGTGATGGACAAGATAGCCTCGCCCAAGGAACTGCAAGCGCAGATCACGGAACTTCTGGTCTACTCACAAGGAGCGGCCCCGAGCAGGGAGAAGATTGCCTCGGATTTACGTGATCTGGCTGCCAGAGTCACGAGATCGAGTGACGGGAGTACGCTCAGAGAGCAGGCAGACTGGTTGAAGGCCGTCAAGGACTTTGAGGATGCGGGAAACTGGCTGTGGGAGGTTTGGGAGAGGGTGCGCTTCCCGGTGCTGCTCGGAAAGGAGCACTATCCTTTCACCGAGCCCTTTGATGAAGTAATGAGGGGGATCAACAACTGGCGTCGGTTCCAAGAGCACGAGTTGAACGATAGGAAACACGTTCTGTAGCCAGCCGGTGTAATCTAGGGTTGATCCCCCCTGACTCGGGGCGTATCACCTAGAACCAGATGACCCTGTACAGCGGCAAGGCTGAGCGTCTCCCATATTCTCTGTCTCGTTGGACGGACTTGCCCGCTGCGAAGTGGGACTGGTTCAAGAGCCAGCTTGCGGCCAGGGAGATGATGGCGTTCGACCCCCGAACGGCTGTCCCTGGCAAGTGGTCCCTCCGTCCAGAGGACACTCTGGGGCTGGTTTTCTGGACGAAGAATCCGGAGAATCTGATCCTGGATCACTCGATCCTGACCCCCTACCGGAAGGTCATCCACATGACCTTGACGGGCTGGGAGGAAGTCGAGAAGGGTGCCCCGGACATCCAGGAAGGGTTGGCCCTGATGCGTCGGGCTGTGGCGACCTTTGGCCCTGAGAACGTGACCTGGCGTTTCAGTCCTGTGCCAATGACGGATGACGTGCTGGACCGCTTCGATTACATGGCCCAGCGGGTGGCCCTGTTCGGCATCAAGGAGGTTTATGTGGCGTTCTTGCAAGAGAACGACCTGATGCCCGAGACCAGGGCACGTCGGACCCGTGTGGAGCTTCTCAAGCAGATGGCCCAGAAGGCCCATCTGAGGGTGCTGCTCTGCAACGAGGACCGTTCCCTTCAGGACGAGCACATGAAGCCGAACAACCTGGCTTCAGGGATCTGTGAGTCCGGGGAGCGGTTTCAACACGTCCCTGAACAGTTTGACCCCGCGTTTCCTGCATCGTCTCGTGTCATGGGAGCCTTGAGGCTTCCTCCACGAGAGGGCTGCGGCTGTGCCATGGCCGTGGACCCCTTCACCATCAACGAGACCTGTACGATGGGCTGCTCCTACTGCTACGCTGCGGACAAGTCGCTGGCTAGCAAGAAGCGCAACACCACCAAGTTCTCCCTTCCGGTCCTATCACATGGGAAATAGCACATATCCCCGCTGCCCCGAGTGTGGTGGGGAGGTCCAGCTCATGGGGGGCAAGGGGCGCACTCGGGAATATCTCCGGGGGGTACGACTGCCCATCCCGGATGACTACGGTATCCCCACTTGCACCAAGTGCGGGGAGGAGTCGATGAACATCGAGGTCTCCGAGCCGCTAGACAAGATGCTGGGAGAGAGCCTCCGTTGACCCCCCAGATCCCTGACGAGGACTCCGAAGACCTCACGGAGGATGAGGTGGCCCAGGCCATTCCCACTGAGGATACCCATGCTCTTTCCCAGAGGATCGTGGCGGTCCTTCGTGAGAGTCCCGGGACTCAGCTTGAGAAGCATGAGCTTCGGCGTAGGAAGCCCCACCTTTACTGGAGGGCACGGCTGAGAAAGCCCACCGGGGAGGAAGTTGTGCTAGTCTTCGTAACCGACTGGCTCCAGCAGGAGAAGCCTCATGCCCATCATCCCTAATCCCGAATGCCCCCCACCTCCCTGCACCAAGTGTGATAGGGACAAGACCAACAACGTCTGGGTTGAAGGGCACGATCCCGAAAAGGGTGTTCCAGGCATCTGCCTACTTGACACTCTGGAGGACTACCAGGTCATCGACGTCCTCCAGCGGGACGAACGGGCGAGGCAAGACCTCCTTCGGGTGACGAGTGACCCCCACTTGCTGGACCTGGCGGTGAAGATTCCTAGATTCCCGACCACGGAAGAGGGGGATGAGCTTCAGAAGGACTTTGGGAACACTACCAGTGCCAGCCCGTTCTACTCGATATTCCGGGGTCAGCCCCCGTTTGCCCAATGAGTTTTTCTCGTAAACTAACTCGGAAACAGGCGCAGAACAGCGTGGGTCTAGCCCTGGAGAAGATCGGCCAGGCTGCCAAGCAGGCTCAGGGCATCAACGCTATGCTGGGTACCATTCCTCAGCAGATGGTAGAAACGAAACGAGTGCTTGACACCCTGCTGGAAGATTACCAGACTCTCGCAGACGAGCTTGAGTTAACTCGATACATCCTCAGGCGTGCTGCGAACTTGACTCCCGAGCAGGAGCAAGGCTACACCATCGACTACGAGAAGCTGAAGGCCAGTGGATGACCGTTCGAATCCTGAAACCCCTGGGCCAACCCACGGGGAACCCCCGCCCAAAGACTCCCCACGAGTGGGACGGTCTGATGCGGAAGGTGATGGCCCGAGCGGTCCAGGTCCAGGACCGCAGGTTGCAGGGGCTCCAGGGAGTGATCTCCAGGGGGGAAACGGCGAAGTTCCTCAAGAAGATGGGGATCATCTGCGAGAACGACATCCTGAGAGAGTTCCCAGACCCGAACACGTAGAAGCCTTCCGGGAGAAGGTTACACAGGCTTTCCAAGCGGGTGACCCAGAGGCAGCCTGGATAGCCGTACAGGCTCTTCTGACCTGGACTGATGAGATCACGGCGGATGCGGCTAAGAGTCGGTTCCAGCTCAACTTCGGTACTGAGCGGTGTCAGAATTGCACAGGGCTCAAAGCTGGACCTGACGTAGTGGCAACCTGCTATCAGGTTAAGCTGTGTTACTACACGAACTTCAGGGGGGATGGGTTGACTCCTCGGCAAGCCCGTATAGCGAACCTCCTTGGAAATAAATCTTAACCTGGTCGATTTCTGGCCAGGTTAAGATCGATCCGGTGTAATGACTCAAAGGGTTGACCCCTCAATAGTCGAGAAGGCAACCGTATGTGGAGAATATCAGATGAGTAATACAGCCCTTCAGAAGGCAGTCCAGGCTGCCGTGGGAGTCGCCATTGAAGCGGCTTTCAAGAATTTTCAGGATACGCCCACGAAGGCGGCTCCCAAGGCAAAGCCTGCAAAGGCTGCCAAAGCAGCTCCCAAGGCTCCCAAGGCACCTATCACGTTGAAGGAGCATGCTCAGGCAGCTCTGGATTCTGGCAAGGTGGATGGGCGTTCCTCGGAAGCCAAGAAGCTCCGGGAGTTCATCGATTCCAAGGTGGACGGTCGGAGTGCAGAGGGTCGTGCGGCTGCCATCGAGGTGAGCGGCCTCCTCGGACTCCCCCCACCGAAGAAGCCAGGGCCAGCACCGAAGACCAAGGCTGAGAAGCCAGCAAAGGCTGCCAAGGCCCCGAAGGCCGCAAAGGCAGAGAAGACTCCCAAGGCCCCCAAGGCCCCGACGACCGTCAAGGAGCATGCTGAGGCAGCAATCGAAGCCAAGAAGTTCCACCACAAGTCCAAGGACATGGCGGCACTCAAGGCGTTCGTTGCGAGCAAGGTGAAGCTGACGACCAAGGAAGGTCGCGAGATGTCTGCCCAGGTGGCGGCACTTCTTGGGCTCCCCACTCTCAAGAAGCCGGATCGTGTAGCAGCACCGAAGGCAGAGAAGGCTCCCAAGGCTCCCAAGGCCGAGAAGGCTGAGGCTGCCCCGAAGGTTGATGGTCGTTCCAAGGCTGCACGGGCAACCAAGGCAGCGGCGAAATCGGGAAAAGGGGAAGCGGACTCGGCAAGTGATGCATCCACGCCGAGTCCGAAGAAGTCTGCCGGTGCCAAGCCCAGGGCAATCGATGCCGTAGAGATGGTCATCGGAACTGGCACTATGAATGCTGCGGAGGTTCTGAAGGCGTTGGAGGAGAAGGGCTGGCTGCCCGACTCCACTGACCCCAAGACCTACGTGAGCTTCATCCTGTCGCAGAACAAGCCCAAGTTCGAGCGGGACCCCTCCAAGGGTCGGGGTTACTACCGCATCAGGGTCGAGGCTGGGGAGACAACCCCAACTCCCCCTCCAACTCCTTTGGAAGCCCCGAAGGCGACCAACGGTAGTTCGAACGGGACTTACTCGGCGGCCCACGGGGATCTTCCTCTGGCCACAGAGGATGACAACCCGTTCGAGGATGCGGACGAGTTCACGGACTCCGTGGACAACGTATTGGGTTAGCCGAGCTTCCCAATTTGACGAAAGGGGAGGGCCAAAAGCTCTCCCCTTTCGTCATTGCACGGTGTAGGGTGCTCAGGTGCCCCTTCAGATCGGTGACCTCGTGGAGTTCGAGGGTGCTCGTTGGCTTGTGAGCCAACAGCATCGTGGTGTTCGCACCGTCATCCTGCGACAGCTTGACGGCAAGAGTCTGGAGATCGCTAATGACCTCGCTACTTGCAAGGTCATTGCCCACCTCCCGAACTGGCCTTTCCTCACACTCCCCAATAAGACCTCCCCTCTCACGGAAATCACCATCACCCGGGGTCAGAAGACGTCCGTCCTCAAGCCAATGCATGCCTGGGTACCCGCAGAACCTCTCCACAACGGGGGCTGCGTCTATTTCAACCCCAAGCTGGACTTACGCCCAGGGGAAGTCTTGGCGGCCAAGCATGCTAACGGAAGCATGACCAGGGTCAACGTCACCAAGACTTTCGGCACTCTTCGACGCAAGGTGGCCATCGAGGAAGCCAAGAAGCCATCTGTTCCGCAGACCCGTTACGACCATCTCCTGATGGAAGATGATGATGCCTAGACGATTACCCATCTTGGCTGACCGCTCCGTGCAAGAAGCACAGGCCAATCGTCTCCAAGGGGCACACGAGTATGAGGCCAAGGTCTCGGCTGAAGGAAGGATATCTTGCACATCTGGGTGTGCGAGCTGTTGCCACTACCCATTAGCGGTGTCCATCTTGGAGGGGATCTCTCTCTACCAATGGCTGGTGGACCATTACCTCTGGACCCCACGGCTCAAAGCCAAGCTCGTGGAGGTCAAGGAACAGACTCTAGGCTTGTCCTCAGAGGTATGGCTCCTGGCGATGATCCCTTGCCCCTTACTGACCGCTGAGCTGCTGTGTAGCGCCTACGAAAGCAGGCCCTTCATGTGCCGGACGATATTCTCCAAGGGAGACCCTTTCTATTGCCATCCCCACCGGTTAGCCGCACAGCGTTCAGGAATCCTGGATCGCACAGACGCGGTGGCAGCTCTCTGGAGTGCCGAACGCAAGACACTCAAGCGGCACCAGTTACAGCAGGTCACCATCCCCCTGGCCGCTGCCCTACTCCTGAGTGAACGGATCGTGAAGGGCGAGCTAGAGCTTGAGGAAACCAACGCTATCTTGATCGCAGAGGCCCAAAGTGAAAAGTGAGTGCTGCGTCTGTCACAGAGAAGCTCATGCAGGATCAACCCTGACGCTCAGCCCTGAGGAGAAGAAAGCCATCGAGAAGACCGATGGCAAGAAGGCCCCTGACACCCTGTTCTACTGCAAGCCGTGTTACCGCATCCTTTCAGACAAGGAACGGGGTGCTCAGTTTCTCAGGGGGATGATGGAAACAGGTCTACGTCAGGCTGGTGTAGTGGGGGCCGAGACCAAAGCCAGCAAGTTTCACCGAGACCTCTTATCCAAGGTAGCCAAGGTAGCCAAATGAGTGATGAAGCCGAAGTCCATCGAGTCCCCTTGAGTGACCTCGTAACCCACTTCCAGAAGATCCGGAACGAGCAGGGAGAGGAGGCGTACCACAGAGCGGTCAAGAATTTCGCCAGGGGGATGATCCTGAAGCCCAGGGGAGAGCTGTTCTTGCAAAACGCCTTTCCTGATCTGGATCTGGTGGCTATCCGAGAGGAGGCCGAGAAGGCTCAGCCCTCCCCGCCCCCACCTCCAGAGAATCCTCAGGAGGTGATGCTGAACTACATGAAGCAGCAAGTACCTAACCTGAAGACCCAGGTGCAGTTCGACCTGTTCATGCAGTGCTTCGATGCCCTGCGGAAGGCCATGAACGCTGCTTATGGTCTCGACAAGCCAAGCTACGAGCAGTTCAAGGGGGCACTCGACATGCTCATGAACACCGGCCTGAAGGTTTCAGCGGCGGTGGAACAGCTCCAGGAGAACCCAGAGGCCACGACCAACCAGGACTTCAAGCAAGCTCCCAAGCAGTTCGAGGAACAGGATGTCCAGTCCGCTCTCATAATCGAGTTGAGCTTGATCCAGAGTGGGGATGAGCTGCAACAGTGGTACACGGCCAACAAGGACCGCATCCATGGTCAGGTCGTGAGCCCAGCCCTCCGCAATCATCTCCTGGACTCCATCCGGGCCAAGCGGAACGGGTTCATGTCATGAGCCTCTGGAGTGACAGCCCTGACATAACCTGTCCTAGCTGCGGAAATGAGTTTCACCAGAGTGACTACTTTGAGATTAAGCTGGGTGCCGAGGTCACATGCAACTCGTGTGGCAAGGTCCTTACGATGGTGGATGAGAGTTTGCAGCGGTCATGGGCATGGGAGGTAACGAATGAGCCAATTCAGTCTTGAGAAACTTCGGGTGGTCAAACACATCGTCACTCACCGGGACTGTGCCGATGGGACATCGTCGGCCATGATCCTCCGGGACGCCTTTCGGGGGCAGGGAGTAAAGCTGACGTTCATCCAGTACAACACCCCCGAGCAACGGGCTTTGGTGGCCGAGCCTGGGATGCTGTTTTGTGACTTCTCCCCGTCTCGGGAGAGAGTCCAGGAGTTCGTGGATGTGGGCACCCTGGTCCTGGACCACCACAAGTTCGCCAAGGACGTGGTAGACGCCTTTGGGGAGAACGGGGTTTTTGCTGACGAGGTGTCGGACCCCGGGGTCTGTGGAGCTATGTTGGCCTACCAGCACGTCTGGAAGCCCCTGAACGAGGCTCGGAGCCGTGGGCCGATGTCGGAGGCCGACCCCCTCACTGACGACATCATACGCGACCTGGCGACCTTGGCGGGCATCAGGGACACCTGGCAGAAGAGTGACCGTAGGTGGCTGGCAGCCTGTGAGCAAGCTGAGGCTCTCCGGTTCTGGCCCCTGGAGAAGCTCCTGGACCAAGACCCCCACACCTGGCCTGGACTCATACAACCCATCGGCTCGGTTATTTTTGCCAAGAACCTCCAGCGGGCTCAAGAACTTGTCGAGACCTCCTACCGGTTCGTGTCTTCCAGGGGTACCAAGGTGCTGATCTTCGGTGGTACCTCGATGTCCAGTGATGCGGCTGAGGCAGCAAGGGACACGGTAGACCTTGTGGTCGGGTTCAGCTACAAGACAGACGAGGGAAAGCCCATCGTGATCTTCTCGACCAGGAGCCATGCGGATTTCAACTGTGGGGCCTTCTGCAAGGCCCATGGTGGTGGCGGCCACACGAAGGCCGCTGGGTTCAGTGTGCCCCTGGATCTGGGGCGTTCGCTGCGGCGAGTATCGGGGCCAGACCCCAACCCGTTCCAGCACTTCCTGGAGATCCTGGAAGCCTACGAGGGCACGCTTCCGCCTCCTGAGCCCAAGACCGTCTGGGAACGGCTGCCATGAGCTTGGAACGCCGACGACTCCAAGCTTTGGTCGATGCTCAAGACCTGGACGGCATCTGCCGCTGGGTAGATGAGGTCGTTCAGTTCGCCAAGACGGAGACTCTCCGGACGAATGGCCTCAAACGTGTGGTCGAACTTGAGGAATGTGCCCAGGGCTTGTTTGCTCTGCTGGACCACATCGACACCTTGAGCGACCAGACCCATCCCTCGGTTGAGGAGATGGACGGCCCGTACTTCCAGGCGGTCAGCCGTACCCACCGACGTAGATTCGAGTTTGGGTCAACGGACGGGTACTCAGTCGAAATCCACCGGCCTCGTGATCCCGATGCACCACCCTGGGTAGACAACCGTTCCCAGCCCGAGACGATCTGGGAACGGTTGTCTACCGAATAGCTAACGGGGTACCGTCCGCTGACACGAGGCCCTTATTCTTTGCGAAGGCCAGCCTTTCAGCCAGGACTTCTTGCTGCTCAGCCTTGGAGAGGCTGCCGTACTCCTGACCTTCTACGCCATAGTCTCCCATGCAGTTGTCCCACTCGTTCATCGGGCCACCGATGTAGAGGGCCAGGGCATACTCCCAGCCGAGGAACGTGGACTCGTCACTCCGGCCTGGGTTCTTCTTGCAGGCGAAGACGTGGCCCATCTCATGCACAATCTCGGGCCACTCCGCTGGCAGGGAATAGATCACCTGCTTCTTGGCCCAATGGATCCCGAGGTCATGACTGGAGAAGGGGGCGTTATAGAGCCCCTTGGGGTACTTGAGGTTGTGGGGGTCTTTCCCTCCAAACCGAGTGTCAAAGTCGTCCCTGGAAAGCTCCACTAGCTTCCCGCCCCACTTCTGGGCCAGATTCCGGAGCTTCTTGATGCAGGTGTTGCCCACGAGGGGACTACGTTTCAGAGGGAGCCGAGATCAACCGGTTCCTGGCGAGTTCTCTTGGCCAGCCATGTTAACCAGTCTCCATCATAAGCACGTCGGACCAGGTAGGGTGGCACTGAACTCGATGTAGCTCGAACCGTGCCGAGTTGAAATGTCCCGAGCCTTTTCGAGCAATCCCCTCACCCTGAGCGTTCTGGGTTAGCTCGTAGCCATCGTCCAGGAGAATCTTGCGTTCGGTTTCGGACAGAGGCTCAAAGCCGCAAGTCGCCCCGACGACGTACCTACAACGGGCACAGTCATTGAGTATGTACGACTTGCGACTCTTGCGACTCTTGCGGCTCACGCGGGATCAGCCCTTCTTCTTTGCCATGTCATCCAGGCTGGCCTGGAGGGCTGCCATGAGGTCAATGAGGTCTGACTTGGCAGCGGGGGCCGCCACCGTGACGGTCTCACCGGAGAGCTTCTGGTCCACCGCCACCTTGACCCTGGCCACGAAGCCGTCATTGTACTTCTCGGGCTCGTAGGCATCCGTGGAGAGAGCTTCCACCAGCTTGGCAGCCATCTCGACCTCGACATCGTGGAAGGCCAGCTTGGCCACCTTCTCGGTGACCTCGGAGAAGTCCCTGACCTCGTCCGCGTAGAACATCTGGTGCATGACCAGACCATCCTGGAAGGGACGGACGATGATCAGGTGCTCCTTGCCCCGGCTATTGTACCGAGCCAACGCCACCTTGCCGGTCTTCTTCATGGTCTGGGCCAGTAGCATGTAGCCCTTGTCCCCACCCTTGTCGGCACCGAGGTAGTAGCTGTTCTCGACCATCAAGGCATCGAAGGCCGAGGCCGGGATGAACTCCTTGATCTCCATCGAGGGGGACTTCTCGGCCTCCAGGGCCTTGACCTCATCCTTGGTGAAGACCACGAACTGATCCTTGCTGTACTCGTAGCCCTTGTTGCAGTCGCCCTGCTGGATCTCGACCCCGGTCACCGCATCGACGTACTTCTGCTTTACCCGGTTCCCAGCCGGGGTGATCATCGAGAACTTGACCCCCTCAGCCGAAGCCGCCGTGTACAGCTTGACGGGAATCGAAACGAGGCCGAAAGACAAAATGGCGGAGGATATCGAGCGCAGCATTTGGGGACTCCAGGGTTGAGGGGTTGTAGGGATAATACGGGCCATCCAGCCCAAGGATCAACTCTGGTCAGCACTTTTCTACTTTTATCATCTCTAGTTCATCATCGAAACGGGGTGCGTAGTGATAACCGGATAGAGAACCTGGAGCTATGGTCCACCTCTCAACCCAGAGGTCAGAGAGTGGCGGATAAGGTTGCCTGGGCGAAAGAGCTGCTGGACCGCTACGAAAAATTAGTCGAGAGCGATCCCTCTGTCGTTGGAGCTAGTCCTCGTCCAGCCGCTCCCAGATAGTATCCCCCGGGGGCTTTTCCTCGGTGACTTCCTTGGGTTTGGGGCCTTCCAGGGTGATGGTGGCCAGGGGATTGAACCTTGGGCCAAGGGGGTAGCTGAAGGTGTCGGAATCCTCGACCCGAATGTCCGTCAGCTCCACCATCCAGCCTTCCGGCCGACGGATGATACTGACTTCGACGTTCCGGACGGCATCCGCCCCGTCCACCACGGGGGTGTAAAACGAGGGCACCCGGAAGTCTGCGAACCCATACTCGTCAAGATCGGTGACCCCATCATCCTCGGTCAAACTGTAAGTTAGGAGGGAATGTGTCTGACTCCCAGTTTTCCGGGAATACTGCACCTTGGCGATTAGGGTGAACTCCTCATGGGTGACCGCGAAGTTCCCGTTCAGAGAGCGGATTTGGACGGCCAGGCCCTCGGGATATCTCTCGGGGTCAAGTTCAACGCGGGGTCCAGTGAAGCTGATGAACATGTCGTGGCTTTTCTGAGGATACACCGATCCCGGTGAAATCCTTGTGAGTCGGGCCTAGTGGACCATGCTCGACAAGGCGTCTTTCCGTGTCCTCTCCAGATTCAAGGCGGTGAAGCGCATTGAGGGCGGCTTCCATGTCGTGGGCAAGTACCAGGGGAAGAAGAAGCTCCCGAGTGGTAACACCGTTTATCTGTACAGTGAAGCGCAAGTTGCTGCCAGGAACCGCAAGAAGGCCAAGAGGCTGGAGAAGCTCACCAAGAGCATCAAGTCCCTCCGAGCCCAGGTCAAGCGTGACCTCAAGTCGAACGACCCCGAGAAGGCTCTGACTGCCCTGGCGGTCGGCCTGATGGACGAGACGGCCGAGAGGGTTGGTTCGGACGCCAGTGCCGATGGAGACCTGAACGAGGACGGGGAGCCGCACTTCGGGGTGACCACTTGGACTCGGAAGCACATCACCTTCGGCAAGGGTGGGGCGACGATCAAGTACACGGGCAAGTCGGGGGTCAAGCACGTCAAGAAGATCCAGGACGCTGGGCTCGTGAAGGCTCTCAAGAAAGCCTATGACGCCTGCGAGAAGGGCGACGACAACTGCATCTTCAGTGGAGAGAAGGCCATCAAGGCCAAGCACGTCAACGCCTACCTCAAGACGTTCAACATCACGGCCAAGGACATCAGAGGACTTCATGCGAACGACGGTATGCGTGAGGCTCTCAAGGCCGTTCGTTCCAAGGGAGGCAAGCTTCCAACGGACAAGAAGGAGCGGGAGAAGAAGCTCAAGGCTGAGTGGAAGAAAGCTCTGGCCGAGGTTGCCGAGGACATCGGCCATGAGCCTGCGACCCTATCTGGGCAATACCTCGTCCCAGGTTTGGAGGACTCCTATATCAAGGACGGGACGGTCATCGACAAGCTGACGAAGACGGCCACAGTCATCGTTCAGCGTGAACCCACAGAGAAGGCCACGGATTCAACAGGGGATTGGTACGAGCGCCCTTCTGGTAGGATCTCCACCAAGTACGCCTATCATGGGGCACCTGCCGAGCGAGGACTGGAGATAAAGAAACGAGGGCTTGTTCCTGGCTCGACTTCAATTTTTCAGGACAGCTACAGCCGTGATCAAGGCACTAGTAAGTTTGACGACGGGGAGCATCTGTTTTTTGCTGACACCGAGCAGGGTGTGCGTGCATACGGGGAGCTTCTCTTGAGGTTCCCTTGGCCCGCTGATGCTGAGCCAGACCAAAGCAAGTCGGGTAAAAATATCACCGGCCATTTCGTGACCCTCCGGGAGGTCCGCCCGACCAGGATAGAGTTCAAAACCGAGGGTACTTGGCGGCCCATTAAGGAATATGAGCCTGAAGACGAGGACGAGGACTACTTCGTGTGGAAGACGGCCACAGTCATCGTTCAGCGTGAACCCACAGAGAAGGCCACGGATTCAACAGGGGATTGGTACGAGCGCCCTTTAGATCGTGAGGGGGCGGTCAAGGCACCTCCAGGGTGGACCCCACAGTTTGGGGGTGCGGGACGTCCATTTTGGACCAGCCCGGACGGGAAGGTAGAAATAACGGATGGCCTCGGCCGACCTGGTATGCAGCGGTACCAGGTCATCTACCTCGAAGGGGGGCGTCGCTTAGAAGCCTTGGGGTGGCCATCCTTCCAGCAGGCTTTGGCTTCTGTGGAAGGCCGACTGAAGGATTCGGAACACCCTCTGTTTCGCGACAAGGAACAAGCCCGGATCATCGACGCCACCGAATGGGCTGAGACATTCTTTCACCGACACACATCGCTCCGGAAGTACGCCACACTCAAGGTCTTAGACAAGGCTTCCGGGGGTACTGGCCCACACGGGGAAGCACGGCAGCACGGGAACGAAGTTTGGTTGTTTCCGAAGTTCTGGAAGCTTAACTTCGAGACACGAGATTTCGTGTTTGCACACGAGATTGGTCACTTTGCCTTGAGTGCCTATGGCCTCCAGAAGGCCATAGGGGTGGCCCAAGACCTCGGTGTGGACCCCTGGGACAGCTCTTCTCTCCCGTTCGGTCAGTTTAACATGGACGAGGCGTTTGCAGACTGCTTTGCGAGCTACCACCTCGACAGATCCGACTTGAAGAGCAAAGCTCCGGCGTGGGTCCCCATCGTCGAAGCTTTGCTGGGAAAAAAGACTGTCACGGCCGCAACCGTCACCCTGGATGGTCCTTGGGTAGACAAGATGCGTAAGGACTTCCTCACGCTCCTGAAGAACGTCCCTCGGGTTAAGAACTATACCGAGGCCCGGACCTTGAGCAAGGCACTCCATACCTATGGGGAGCGGTTTAATGAGCTGTTCTTCGTTCAGTTCCTCAACAAGAGCCTGAAGTACGAGGAGACCAGTCTCTCTGATCAGGACAGGAGCTACATCGACCAGAAGCTCCGAAAGGTCGGCTGGAGTTTCTACATCGAGCTTGGGCCGCCCATCCAGCATGCGGATGCGTATTACTCCGAGGAAGCACGGTTCGCTCAGTGGGAGCAGGAGAAGGACCGCTGGGCCAATCGTCTCAAGTCTAAGGCCAGAGCGTTCTGGACCGACATGTCCGAGACCATCCAGTGGTACGAACGTATCCGGATGAAGTGGAAGGATGACCCTGAGAAGATCCAGGTCAAGACACCGGACATTGACCAGTTAACGCTCTCGGGCTTCCGTGTGCGGATCCAAGGGTATGACCCGTCAGTCAGCTACATGCCCAGTGCCCTGGAGCAGGTGAAGTGGGCCTTGGAGGATTACCGGCAGAAGGCCAAACAACGATTGCCCATACTTCTCCAAAAGCAGCTCCCTCTGATCATCGACTTCGAGGGTGGTCTGAGCACGGGTGGTAGCTATCACGGCCAGTATATCTGGCTGAATGCCACCTCAGCAATCGGCTCAAAAGATACCGCCACGACGATGACCAAGACTCTAGCTCACGAGATGGGTCATCACATCTTCAAGAGTGTCCTGTCCAAGGAAGCGACCGAGCTGTGGTACGCTCTCATCCGTGGGGACTATGGGGACCTTGACCTCCGTGAGCTACTCCAGAAGTGGCCTTCCAGTGTGACCTGGGCCATGGACTTCTCGGAATCCATCAGGGAGTCTGACCCTATCCTGTCTCTCCAGGTAGCCACAGTCTCCGAGGGTTATCAGCCTGGGGGTTTCGCTGGACGTGGGCTTGATAAGAGGGAGGACTTCCAGGCAATGCTGGACAAGGGTGAAACTAAGCTCAGGGTGCCGCAGACACCCATCACGGGGTACGCCGGGAAGAACTCTGAAGAAGCCTTCTGTGAAACAGTCGGGCTGCTGGTAGCCTACGGCCCCCGGGCAGTTCACGAGAAGATCCGGAGCTGGCTTGACGTTGTGCTCCCCGGTCAGGTGAAGCTGGCTCAAGTTGAAGCCTACGAACGCTGATGGACCGCTTTGAGCAGGCAGAACGTCGGCGGCAACTCCGGGCCAGAGCCGTCGAGTTCTTAGGGGGCCAGTGTGTTATTTGCGGGTACGATAGCTGTGTAGAAGGATTGGACTTCCACCACACCATAGAGGGTGAGAAGGATTTCAATATCTCGGCCAAGATGACCTCTTGGAAAGCCATCGAGGGGGAGTTACGAAAGTGTGAACTCGTCTGTGCTAGGTGTCATCGTGAAATTCACGCAGGATACCGCCCAGGGTACATCTGGTCCCCTGACACAGACCGGGGTATGGTGTAGACGTATGCTCGACTTCAAATGTGATTCCTGTGGAGCCCAGGTGGAACAGGCGGGAGCCCTGGTGTTCTCGCCTCCGATGTCGAACACCGTGAGGAAGTTCCACGTGTGCGTGGCCTGCTTCAAAGCCAAGTTCGAGCCCCTGCTCAGGGCTATCTTTGGTCTGTGACCTGGCGGTGTACTTTCTTTCGTGCCCCACGTAACCGTTCGAAAAGCCTACATCCGGTATCGGGAAGACCTTCCAGAATCCGTCAACAACTTTGCAGCTCTGGATGGCTTTCGGCAGCTCGGGGTGGAGACGGCACCGTTCTACGGGTTCGGTGACATTGAGGAGCTGACAGACCTGGGGCCAGAGGTGATGGTGGTGGGCTTCGTGGGGGATGTCTGGAACGCCTTGAGGAAGATGGGCCGTCCACTCCCGAAGCCGATGGACTACCCCGAGGAGCTTCGGCCGTGGCTCGGTCGAGAAGTCTCACGGTCAACCCTGGGGGATGTTCGTCGCAAGCTGGACCCGTTCTTCTTCAAACCAGTCGAGGAGAAGCTCTTCACCGGGTTCGTCTGGAGGTCAGCGATGGGGGACCAGATCAGGGTGGCCTCCCTTCCAGATGAAACCGAGGTCTGGGTATCCGACGAGGTCGAGTTCGTCAGTGAGTACCGCTGCTTCGTTCAAGATGACGAGCTTGTCGGAGTGCGGCACTACAAGGGGGACGCCTTCGTGGCTCCCAAGAAAGCCTTGGTCCTTGAGGCCATCCAAGCCTTCCAGTCCGGCCCCCGAGCCTACTCCTTGGACTTCGGGGTCACAGACTCGGGGGAGACCAAGCTTGTCGAAGTCAACGATGCCTACGCTCTAGGACACTACGGCCTCCCCAGCATCACCTACGCCAGGCTGATCGATGCCCGCTGGGAAGAGCTGACCCGGTAGCTCACTTTTCTCTTGCCTACATGTAGGTGGAGGTGCTACTCTCGCCTACATGGTGAAAATAACAAGCGAATGGCAGCAGGAAGTCCAGCACCTCCTGCACAAGCTCTGGGGCCACTGCAAGGAGAGCCCAGAGTACGACAAGCGGGCCTGGCTTCGGTTTGGCGACCTCTTGAACACGGTGACCGGGCCTAGAGCCCTTCAGGAACCTTCAGGAAGAGAAGCCCCCATCAGTTCATCGAACAAGTCCTGCTGAACCCTACTCAACAGAGGTTCAGCCAGACGCTCCTCGATGAGCTTGTGGTAGTCCGGGTTCAGCTCGATCCCCAGGTAGGATCGTCTGAGCCCAGCCGCTACGGCCAAGGTCGTCCCTGACCCAGCGAAGGGGTCCAGCACGATGCAAGGCTCCAGGTCGGCCGCTGGACAGGAGCATGTCGCCTTCCAGCCCTCCCCTTCCTGAAACCGCTCCCAGGGGGCACCACAGGTCGAACAACTGCCTTTCTCACTGGTCCCAGCCTTGATACAGACCTCAGGGATCTTCTCAGGGAACACCGCGAAGTGGGCTCCCCTGTAGGGCTTGGGGTTGATGCTCCAGACCGTCCGCCGATTTCGGAAGTCCCATCTCTTCTGCTGTGCCGCCAACAACCCATCCCGAATCTCGAACCCCTGTTCGCCAGCACCCTTCTGAGGATTGCGGTTGCCAGGAACACGCCCGCTTGCTTCCTCCAGCACCGCCACAGAGTCGTAGAAGTAGTCCTGGTTCTTGGTTAAGAGGAAGATGTACTCGTGGCTTTTGGTCGGTCGATCCTTGATCGATTCTGGCATCACGTTCCCCTTCGCCCAGATGATGTCAGACCTCAGATACCAGCCATCGGAACGGAGAGCGAAGGCGACCATCCAGGGGATGCCCGCCAGATCCTTCGGCTTGAGGCCGCTGATCCCCACGGTCGTCTTCCTCATGTTCTCTACGTATCCAGGCTTGTTACTAGGAGCCGCATCATCGGCCACCTTACTGTTCCCGTGGTAGCCTGCGTATGAGTCACCTAGATTCAACCAGAGCGTGCCGTCGTCTCGTAAGACTCTCCGCACCTCCCGGAAGACCTCGACCATGTTGGTGACGTACTCCTCTGGGGTGGCTTCAAGACCAAGTTGCCCATGTACACCGTAGTCCCGTAGGCCCCAGTAGGGAGGACTCGTCACGCAGCACTGGACCGTCCCCGAGGGAATCAATCGTAACTGCTCCAGGGCGTCACCTTGAAGGACTTCGTCTCTCATCCCCTGACCGTACACCGTTCAGCGGGGGCGGCCGACGATGATCAGCTCTCCGACCGGTCCTCTGGCACTGCCCTTGGAGTTGATAGCTCGGCGGGCCTTGACGGCATGTACCTCCCAGTCAGCGTACATCTCCCGGACCACGGGGGTATCGGAGTTGGAAGCGATGACCGCTACGCCCCGTTTGACCAGATCACGGAAGCAATCAGCCAGTCGTTGCTGGGCTTCCAGCCCAAAGCCCGCTGAAGTGTAGCTCGTGAAGTTTGCAGTCTCGGAGACCTTCACGTAGGGCGGGTCGAAGTAGACCACATCCTCGGCCTTGGCCTTCTTCACGGCCAAGGCGAAGTCCAGGCTGGTGAGCTTGACGTGCTCCAGTACATCCGAGCAAGCCTGGATGACTCCGGGGTCAGCGATGGTAGGGTTCCGGTACTTGCCCCAAGGGGCATTGAACATCCCCTTCTTGTTCACCCTGAATAACCCATTGAATGCGGTTTTATTCAGGAAGATGGTCCTGGCTGCCCGACGCACAGGGGAGAACTCATCGGGGCTCTTGGCCCGTAACTCAAGGAAGAAGTCCTTGGTCACGGGAAACTTCTTGATCTGAGCCAAGAGTTCATCGGGGAAGTCCCTGACGACCTTGTAGACGTTGATCAGCTCAGCGTTGAAGTCGTTCAGCACCACGGATTCGTACTTGGCCGGAGGCATGGACCAGAAGACGGCACCACCGCCCACGAAGGGCTCGTAGTAAGTCTTGATGGTCCGGGGGAACAGCTTCAGGATAGTAGGGGCTAAGCTGCGTTTGCCACCGGCCCACTTCAGGAAGGGCTTGGGTTGAGCGGTTTTCTCAGCAGTCATCTAGGATAGACCAATCTTCCTGGGGTGTTTTTCGAAGGGCTCGGGCCACAGGGTCGTAGCTCTTGCGGTGGGCTGGGCATGGGCCTAACCGATCCAGGGCTGCTTGGTGCTCTGGGACACCATACCCCGAATGCTTAGCGAATCCATACCCTGGATACTGTTTGTCCAGGTCAACCATGATGCGGTCACGAGTCACTTTTGCGATGATCGAAGCTAGAGCCACAGCAGGAACCAAAGAATCCGCCTTAGGGAGAGAGGTGGCTCCCTCTACAGGTATCTTCCCATCCACGATGATCAAAGGGTCATAGACCAGCCGGTGGCCCATCCCGTGAGTGGCGTCATGGTGGGCTTGGATGAGGCAAGCCCAGACCCCTTTTTCGTCGATAACCTCTGGTTCTATCAGCTCCACCCGCATCGGGAACCCTTCTGGTGTCCAGAACTCCTGGTACAGGGCCTCCCGCTGCCTCGCTGAGAGCTTTTTGGAGTCCTTGACCCTGGGGTCCGTCCAGTCCCTCGGGACGGCCACAGCGGCTACACAGAGCGGCCCAGCCCAGGCCCCAAGTCCAACTTCGTCCGAGCCTACGATGACCGAATGAGTCGAGAGGTCGATTCTAGGATCACCGGTAGGCTTCATTGAACGGTGTCATGTACTACACCGGCCTTGGAAGCCCGAGCTTTTCGCTTAGGCAGGACCAACAAAGCTCTCCAACCTCGGAGGCGAACGAGCCAGTGCAGCTCTTGCAGCAAGCCCTGCATTTCTGACGCCGTGGTATCGTCAGGCACGTCAATCTCGAAATGAACCTTCATGCTGCCTACGGTACAGGAGTCTTTTCACATGGGCAACTTTTCGATCATGGCCTGGACCTTCTGAGCCAAATCATCCAGGGTTCCGTCGTTGACCACAATGTAGTTAAACTCGGAATCGGGGATACTCAACTGCTCGGTCTCGGAGGCGTGTTGCCAGGCGGGAGTCTCGACCCCCGGCCGCTTGACCCTGACAGACAGGCCACCCGCCTGCCGAATGAGGCGCAGCTCGTTTCTGAATCGGGTGTCCGGGATGACCACATTCTTCTTGGAGGTCATCATCTCGGAGTCCACCATAGACGTGAACCTCACCCCACCCTTTTGGTCGTAGACACACCCGCCCTGCTGTAAGCGGTCATGGACTCGAATGGCGTACTCAACCCAAATGTCTGGGTAACAGTGGCGACCGTGCTCCGTACCCAGATTTTGAAGGGCATAGCGGCACGTCAGGAAACACGGTTCGACCTCGTTCTCGACCCAGAGATCGTCCTCAATCATCCTGCGAGTTGTTTCCTGACCGCAGCACGCACAAGTTGATTCCTTGCCGTTCCTTTGCCAGGTGTGCTCTCTGGGATATCTGGGGTCAGGTGCATTCCGCATGTGGCTGGGACCCCACAGTTGCTCGTCTGTGAATCCGTAGAAGTCCTGGGCTGCCCTCTTCAGGGGGTCCGCCAGAGACACACGGACGAATTCGTGTGTCCGACATAAGAGGTCGGCCACCGAATCCTTGCCTGTATTTGCAAAACCTGAAACTGTGACCAGCATGGGCTCGGTACTACACCGATGCGCCTGCTGCTGTCGAGCCTCCCTGCAACGGAGAAGAGACGCGGCAGGTGACTGAGGGGCCTCTGGACCTGAGTACCGCTTTTCAGTGTCTTCTGCGGTAGGGCTTCAACCAGGGGTCACACAGTCATGCGGGGAGGCTCAACCTCCACTACTGGCAGCCTTGGTGCAGACCTCACCCAGGTCTACCAGGCGTGAGAGGAGCTTCTTCTCGGTCTCAGTCTCGGCTGTGAAAGCACTCTCGAAGTCGATCCCACCAATGATGCCTACCAGGGCTCGGCACACGAAGGCCGTTCGCATGTCCTCAGTTAGGCTTGACCAACCAGTGCCCCACTGGGCCTTGGCCATGGAGGTGGCCTTGCTGAGGTGCTTGTCGTAGTACCCAGCCGTCTTGGTACGGTCATAAGTCACTTGAGAGTCACCACCACGTAGATCCAGGACTTCTCACCATCGTGAATGTCGATGGATTGGATTTGGTCCTTGTACCGTGAGAGAGCTGGGTCCAACCGCTTACGGAACCTTGCAATCTCGTCCCCCACCATCTCGTAGTACCGGTCCTCACCAACAGAACGCTCGCCCTCTTTGGGCAAGTTCGAACGGTACGAACACTCGATACGACGGTTGTCTTGGCTGATCTCAGCACGTTCGGAGTCGTAAGAGCCAGACCTACAAACGTCGGTGATGATCTGCTGGATGGCCTTGGCGGTGGCTTCTCGCCCAGAGATAACCTCGGATTGACCCTTGAGGCCAGTCCAGCCTTCATCCGCAAGCTTTTTGACGATGAACTCCACGACCTCTTTGGGGGAGCCTACGCCTACACCCTCCCATGTGCCGTAGGTCAACCTCAATCCATCCAGCACTCCGGTGTGCTCGGACAAGACGAACTGGCCAGTGTGCTTCGAGACGTCCCCACCAACAAGACCTACCCGAAAGACAATTTGAAATTCCACACTCTCAATGCTCTGACGCCCTACCCATCTGGTCGAGTTCACCTGCCACGGGATGACTTTCAAGGAGTTGGGGTCTACGAGACGATCCCGGAGGAGCTTCTCGGCAACCTGTCCAACCTTCTTGAGGTTGGGCGGGAGTACCTTCTTGGTGAGCTTCTCGATGATCTTGTGAGCCTCAATCTCATGCTTCTCGAAACGATTCACCATCGTTTCAGCATCAGCCTTGGCTCGAATGGCGGTCTTGTCGTCCGGGTAGACCTTGAGAATCCCAGTGACAGACTCCAACACCTGCTTGGCAGCCTTGAGTCCCTCACGTGCTTTGATCAAAGCGTCCCGTTGGCTCTTGACTTCAGGATCAATGTTCATGGTTAGTAATGGGAGTCGAAGGTGGATTCAATCTCGGAGAGGTTGTCGGACAGCTCCTTGAGGCTATCTAAGGTAGCCATGGCGTCCTGAACAGGACTTGAGGCTTCCCGCATGCTCTTCTCGTCCTCATGCTCAGCGACCTTGAGGTTGTCGATGACCTGCTCAAAATGCTTGGCAGCCTCTTGAAGGGCTGCTTTGACCTTCCGGTTCTTCTCAGAGGCGATGGCCCTCTTCAAGGCAGTATGGAACTTGGGGCTCAGTTCTTTGACGTCCCAAATCCAACCAGATAGGGCAGCTTGGCGTTCGTAGGAATAGGCCATGGGTCAAGCTCCCAGGAAGTCCGCCAGGTCGCCTAGCTCTTCAATGGTGTGGGCCAGGTTACCAACCTGGGCTTGCTCGTAAGCCTTGGCGGGATCGGTCCGGTCGTACCTGTAAAGAATCTGGCGTTCGGTAGGCATGGGCTCTATGGAGCAAGGGCAACAAGAGGATCCTCATGTCTTTCCCGTGAGCTGTCCCGGTGGTTTCAGCATCCTGCATCCCCTCTGGTTTGTCTGGGAGCGGTCCCAGACAGTAGGCAACATGGCCCTCTGGATCTGTTCCAGCACTTGCTCGTTTCCGTACTCATGGCTGTTCCCCGGAGGAACCAGGAGATCCGAGAGGGACACCCACTTGTCCACACCGTAGGTCTCATTGACCACCCGAGCATGGTTACCCGCAGCACAGGCGACCTTGCAGCGTAGTGCCGAACCTTTCTCTCGGTTCCAGGGGAGCCAGACGGTCATGCCGTCCTCGACCCAAGCTGGTTCACTGTACCGCTTGCTCATGAGCAGCTACAAGTCGTCCGAGGTCCTCCCCCGAAGCCGTTGCCTGCACAGCAAGACCGCTTGACCTCCAGGCATACCAGCTTGCAGGACTCGTAGTCCTTGGACAACCGGCACCGAGTCTCGCAGGAATAGCACTCGTGATGGCACTGGGCCTTCTTGCCGCTGTCCGCAGCCAGAGTGAGGAGGGCCAGTAGCAGGACTAGGTTTTTCACAGCTTCACCGTGGTTGAGGTCCCGTACCAGCCGACGAGCAGGGTCTTTGCCTCAGAATCAAGCTGAAACTCGACCCGAGGAAGGATCTCCAGCTCTACTCCCAGAATGAGAAACCGGTAGGCCCTAAAGGCCGCCTTCCCGGACTTGAATTGGAACTTCAACTGAGCGTACTTCACGACTCATCCTCCTTCTTCGGAAACACAGGGGAGAACAGGATCTCAACCCTCTTGCCCTTGACTGCCTCGTACAAATCCTTGTCAGTGGGCGGCACGTAATGCTTCTCCGGCACAATCATGTGCGGCTTCTTGTGGCAAGTGTAGCCATGGTCCTTGGCCTTGCACAACGTAGCCCCTGGGAGCTTCATCGGGTTGTACCCGGGACGGGGCACGTGGAAGTCGGACATCCCAAGCTCAGGATCCTCATTGGGGTCAATCCACGCCAGGACAGTAGTCTGGCCGTAGCTCACTCCTTCGAATTGAACCCCGATGAGAGGGAGCCTGAACGCATAGGCCGAGTCATGCTCGAAGTCGGTCACACCCGCAGGGAGGTAGGCTTCGAGCTTCCAACGACCATCGGGGCGATCATTCTGTGGACAAAGGCGTGACTGTCCACAGACAAGCCACTTGACCCGGGAGTTGCGATCCCAGGAGACTGTCTGGATAGAAACCACCGTCAGACAGAGGTCTGAGTGACGAGTGACCTCCCGAAGATCCGTCTCCTGGACCTGGATGGACGGTGGCTTAATGACCGCGTTGGATCGAAGCATGGTGTTCCTACGTTCTAGCTCAGACGAGGATCAACCCTCGTCCTCATTCAGCCGTTCCCAGGCAGTGGGACCAGAGCCCTTGGGCTTCCGCTTGGTCTTCTTGGGAGCTGGAGGAGCCTTGAGTTCCTCGTCACTGAACAGCTCTGCCGTCAGACGATCCCAGACGGTGGCCGGGAGGATTTTTTGAACCCGTAGGTTCTCTTTCTTCCAGTAGTCGTCCAGGTGCTTGCAGCGACGGCCCTGAGGTCCTTTGCCCTTCTGGAATTTCCACGCCGGACATTCACAGTAAATCTCGTGGCCACCCTCAGACGAGAGGATGTTGTATCCGGCAGAACCCGGACGGGACTTGGAACCGTAGTGAGCAAGGACTGTGGCCACGATTACCAGGTCTTTCTGAGCCAGCCCTCTGGCTGACCACGTTGAGCGCCACACAGGATCCGGAGGTCTTCCAAGCCCTTCTTGATCTCCGCAGAGACCCTTTCGGGCTTCGAGGTACCATCTTCGAGATTCGAGACCTAGCCTTCGATACCACCGATGATGGCAACGGCTTGGCCTTGAGGGGTCTCTTGCTTCCAGTGCCCCGGCTTCTCCAGGTCTGGCTTGGTCATTTTTCGCACAACCTCGGCAATGACTCTCCGAGCGGAGTAGTTCTTGGGGACTCCATATTCCTCGGGAAAGTCTGTGCTGGAGGAGTACATGCAGACCTCTGGGAGCCCGTGCTTCGTGAAGATATCCTCAAGGCTAGGCTCGTTGTGGATCCCAACGTGATAGACGTTGTTCTGAGGCGTCATCACGTAGAGCTGGCCCTTTTCGATCCCTATGATGTAGGTCAACCTCCGAACTCCTTATGAGCTGACTCAGCTACGATTCTCTTCGGCTGGATACGGATGATCTCCCCACACTCTCCGGAGTTATCATGGAACTCCCGGCCGTGATCCTGGTGGACAGCCTGGAGGACATCCTCAAAGTCCCCCTCGTAGTACCCCAGAGAATGCGAGCTACCCATCTCATCACGAGAGGGCATAGAGAACGCCTGCCAGATCCCTGACTGAGCCACGAACTCGTTCCGGAGATCAGTCAAGGTGAGCATGAGCTTGTTGCGGAAGTGCTGGAACATGATGTGTCTACGTTCCCCAGGGTACCGGGATCAACCCTCACGCCTGTGAGCCATTTCGAGCATGATGCTCAGCTTGGCCTGAAGGGCTCCGATCTTCTTGTCCTTGGAGTAGCCCATAGCTCGACAGCTCACTCTGTACGGGAAGCTATCGGAGGGCTCCACCACCGTCTCCTCCCCGAGCTTTTCGAGGAGGAGACGGATATCTGCGGAGGTGAGGGGCATCACGCCACCATGGCCATCTTGGCGGCCACCTGGAGGGCACGCTGGTTGACGTTGGCCGAGTCCCCGAACCAGAGAGAGTCGAGGCGGTTGTCCACGTTCCGACCACGCTCCCACGAAACGTACTCAGAAATGCTGTTGTACGCCCCCCAAAGAGTCCCGGCCACACCGGGGAGGTCGTTGCCACGGCCTTTCTCGAACAGGGGTAGGATCCTGTTGAAGAGCTTGTCGGCCCGACCGTCTGCATCATCGGCCTTGATGTCCATGCTCTCGACAAGCTGGACCATCTGGGGCTTGAACACGAGGCGGACGTACTCCTTGAGGTCCGCAGCCTTGACCTGACGCTTGGCCAGGAGCTTGAACTGCTCCGTGGTGGCCAGGAATTCCTGATCGAGCACCTTCATGGTGTCCCGGATGACTTCCAGGGTGTTGACCGTGTTGCTCGTGTGACGAACCCGGAGAAGCTTGCTGGCCTTGTCGGTGTGGGCCATGCCCATTGTGTTGCTGCAAACCACACGGATCGGTGTGAATCCGACACGAACTGCCAGAGTCCCATCGTGGCCGTTGCTGAGGACGATGAACCGCTCCACCGCATCACCTGGGACGATCTCGACCGGATCCCCAGCCACCTTGGCGAGCACCCAGACCCGCTTCCCAGCCTTGAGAGAACCAGCCGTCTCCAGCGTGGCCACCCCCGACTCCAGGAAGGGGTCGAAGAAAGAGAAGGCATCGACGTTCTGAAGTGGCTTGTAGGTCGGACCCACCACCCCGAGGATGGAACCGTCCGAAGACCGCACTGTGGCGTTCCAGGTGAGCTTCTCGAAGTCATCGTCCGTGGGCTGGACGAACAGGGGCTTCAAGTCCACCGTCCAGTCGAGCCCCGCAGCCACGATGGCCTCACGGGTCGTGGGCGGCTTGTCCAGCTTCTTGCCGAGGCTGTGCCAGGGGGTCTGCCCTACATAAACGATTGATTCGATCTCATGTGACATGAAGGTTTCTCCTGGCACGAATACGATTGGTAGAGTTGAGGATCAACTCTTGGATACACCACCCTCCGAGAGATAATGAAGTGTGCTCTGCTTTGCTCAAATTGCCACCGCAGACGGCATGCAAACCTCAAACCGGTGTAATCCCTCTGGGTGGCCCACCGAGTCGTCCGGATTTTCGCCAAGGTTGCCTACGGTTTACTCATCGCTCATGGGTGGTACCGGGACTTAACCCCGAAGCCGAGAAGGCCACCCCCACCACCCGAGCCTCTTCCAGAGAAGACCCCCGTGGTCATCTTAGCGAGGTCACGGGCTGAGGCTCAGGACTTAGCTCAGCTTGTTGAAGACGAGCACATCGTGGTTGGCTACGTCCAGAAAACCGGGTACGAGTTACAGAACTGACATGCCGGAAGACGACCACGATCTTGAAGCCTACTGGGCTGACCTGGGGGTCTTCACCACCCGAGCCGCAACCCCTGAGGAACTCAGGGAACAGATTGCCCCTCAGGCGGGCCGTAATGACCTGGTAATCGGTTCCCGTGAGAGACCCCTGGTCATCATCAGCCCGGACGGGACGCTTCAATACGGGGCATCCTACACGCCGGACGGGGCAGCCCTGGTCTTCTGGGAAGCGATGGCTCGGAGAAGGGCCGACTTCGAGCTGAGGATGCTGATTGCAGCCCAGATGGACCAGGTGTTGACCCGGGTGGGGCAAAGGGACCTCGATTACGAACGGATGGCCCTTCGTGCTCAGGCTGAAGGCATCTCGGATACGGAGAGGGCTCAGAGGGAGCAGTACGCTGAGCTAGCCCGTGGTCGTCTGGAGATGGAAGTCCACAACGCTATCGAGCTAGGACGGGCGTTGGTTCGCCGGGTTGATCCTGGAGGAGCCCATGCGTATCCAGGGCATGGACAAGATGATGCTGGAGATCCTTCTCGACCCCCTTCTGTCGAACGCGGAGAGGCAGACCCTCCTGGCAGCCCTGGCCAAGGCAGCCCCGAAGGCTAAGTAGTCTTGACCAGTTGGAAAACACGCCTCTGGCGTTCACACTTCCCTTATGTGCTTGAACGTTACAGAGCAGTAGACGGAGCTGCTTGTTGGATTGTCCTGAACAGGGATTACAAGCCGATTGGCTGCGACACCAGCAAGTGGGCTCAGTACGAGGAATACCAAATCGGCATACGGCCGAAGAGGGGGTCAGGAAAGGCGATGGCTCACGTTCCTCAACAAACTCAAGTCGAACACCACTCCGCATAGATGGTTCTACGACGATCTTAGCCACCCTTGCGTAGGGGCTGTGGCGAGGCGTCGGTACATGGCATTGCTGGAAGAGTTCGCACAACTTCAGGTCGTTTTCGTTGCGCTCCACCAGCCAGCCGAAGAACTCCCGGAATGATCTCCCCCGGGGCCAACGGTCGGAGTACGGGGGTCTGGTGTGTCAACTGGTTCGATGAATACGGCCGAATGGCTCTGATACTGGACGTCTGCACTGCTCTGGGGTTCATTCGGCGGGTTGCTCCCGACGAGGTTGATCCAGAGCCAAGCTTGGACGTATCCCCACCATGAGAAACGTCGTGATCATGAGGGGTCTCCCGGGATCAGGGAAGTCTACGGTCGCCAAGAAGCTGGCTGCCACGGTCGAGGGTGCGGTCATCGTGTCGGCCGACGACGGACTCATGGTCGGGGGCCAGTACCAGTTTGACGTCACGAAGCTCGGGGCAGCTCACGGGGCTTGCCAGGAGGCTTTCAAGAATGCTCTGGCCTTCAACAAGCCCCTGGTCATCGTGGACAACACGAACACGACGCCCCAGGAAATCCAGAGGTACATGGACATGGCCCAGAACTTCGGTTACGAGGCGGTGGTCATGGTGGTCCCGTGTGATGTGGATACCTCGGCTGCCAGGAACACCCACGGGGTTCCTCGGGAGGCTATCGAGCGGATGGCCTCCCGGATGGCCAGCATCCCCCTGGACTCTTCGTGGAGGGTTGAGCGGTCAGAATGAAGACGCAGCCACCCAGTGTTCACTGGTCGATCTGGTGTTGGCTGTTTGGACACAGCCTCATCTGGCGAAGACTCCCGAGTGGGCAATACCAACGTTGTATCCGTTGTGGTTGGTGCTCGTAATCACGCCCTGGATACCAGAACTCCGGACCTCTAGCTCAATCGGTCAGAGCCCCCGGCTCATAACCGGGTTGTTGTGGGTTCGAACCCCACGGGGTCCACTTCATTCTGTGAGCCGGTCCCAGGTCGAGGGCCTGTGAAGCTCGTACAGGGCCTCAAAGCAGGGAACCTCGAAGGGCTCTCTGTCAGTCTCGTCTGGGTCGGCCAGCAAGATCCTGAGGCCACCCCAGCCGTTCTCGACTTCGAGGACCTGGACTCGATCCGGGAGCTGGTACTTCTTGGCCAAGATGGCCCGCGTCGGAGGCGTGAATTTCATGAGGGTTGCACGAACGTGGTCTCGGGGGCGACGAGTGGTGACGGTTCGACCTCTTCGATGCGTGAGAGGACGTCGTCGAAGTCCTTCAGCACGTCAGACGGCGCTCGGCCGCGCGCTGAAGCGAGTTCGGAGCGCGCGACCTCACGAGCGGGCGCAAGCACTTCCAGCTTGGTCATCGAACACGGCCGGAGCTTCAGATGCAGGATGTCCTCGCGAATGAGCTGACCGAACCGATTCGTGAACGAACGCTCTTGTTCGAGGAGAACCGAGAGAGAGAGGCTCGCTGCGAGTTGCTTCAAGATGGACGTGTTGAAGAACGCAGTCTTGCGCACGTTCGATTCGCGCCCGATCACGAGAATCCCCCTCGCCCCCGGGCGTGCGACCCTGCTTAGCTCGACAAGAACCTGCGTCATGTCGAGGCAATACTGGATCACGGTAAGAAGTCGGTTGCCACGGTGCTTGCGGTTGGCTCCGATCTCGGACCGCGCAAGAGGCAGCACATCCCACCCTAAGGCCTCCACCGAAGGACGGTACTGCTGGTGGTAGTTGAAGACGTTGAGATACGGCGGAGAGGTGAAGACCAGGTCCGCGCAGGCGTCCGCAAGCGGCAAGCTCCGAGCATCGGCAAGCGAGGCCGTGATAGGCAGTCGAGCGTTCGGAAGCTCGCGCACCAGGTCGCGCAGGTTGCGCCACGTCGAGCGAAGGGAGGGGGCGGTGCTCGGCCGGTTTCCGATGTCGAGGAGAACAATCAATGTCTCCAAGAGGGCTCGCTCCGCAGTGTCCCGTGTTGCCCTGCACGCCGAGTTGAGCGTATCGACGATGCTCGCCGGCGCAGTTCGAGTGAAGAGAGGCGCAGCGTCGTCAACGTCAAGGCCCGCGATGCAGCGGTCGATGCTCTCGATGATCTGTGCGCGCCGCTGCCGCGAGAGTGCAGCAAGGGCGTACGTCCGCGCCATGATTGCGGCAGCAGGGTTGACCTCGGCGCCGGCAGCGCCATGGCCTAGACGCAACGCCTCGACCAATACCGTTCCGCTACCGACGAACGGATCTACAATGAACGCCCCAGCGCGCGGTGCGTACGTCCGCAAGTGGGACTCTACGAGCTGTGGCGAGAACTGACCCCGCCACGGGAACAGGTTGCTACGGACCTTGCTCGTGATGTCGAGTTCAGCCCGCGTGAGCTTCGGTGCTTCCGAGACGGTCGCTGCGTCCATGGATCAGCCGAACAGGGCCTTCTCCAGGTCGTCAAAGTCCTCTTTCGAGAAGGATTTGAGCAGGCCGTCCGGCTTTTTGCGAAGGCTCCCAAAGCTTGACTCAAGAGTCTCCAGCCAGATCCCGGCCATCTCCCCCGCCTGGTCCAGCTTCTCGGCAAAGTCGTCCTGGACGTACTTGACCACCTTCTGGTTGCCGGTCTTCTTGGCTCGGTCGAGGACTTGCTTCAGGCGATTCTGATTGGACATGGTGCTCACGGGCAGTAGCGAGACTGCTCATGCTCCTGGCAGTAGTTTTCCTGGAAGTTCTTGGTCTGCTCATCCCACCAATGGGAGTGGTCCGGCTTCGGAGTCTCCGTAGCCCCGTTACCCTCACCCTCGGGCTTCTTCTTCGGGACGTATTCCACTACAGCCTTGGTGGGAGCGTCTGACTTGAACACCTTCTTGATCACAGGTCCAGCGTAATCGTCCTCTTTCGGATAGGGCGTGTTGTTGGACTCGAAGTGGATGTTCTTGTGCTTGGCCTTGGACTCCGAGACAGCCCGAGCATTAGCCGAGCTATCATCGAAGAACTCTACATCATCGTAGCCGTCGTCCTCAATGGCCTTGTCGATCCACCTGGCCTTGTCGTAGGGGTCTGAGCTGGCGAGGGCTACTACGTCAACCCCTTCTACGTCCTGGTCCTTGAGGAACTTCTTGACACTGGATTGAGACCCGTTCGTGCGGGCCGTGAGGATGACTACCTTGTCCCCACGCTTGATGGCTGCCTTCAGCTTATCGAAGTTGGGCTTGATGATGCGGGGGTTCGTCACGTCGTTGAACGCTCCGAAGTCCAGCTTGTCCCCCTTGCTGGGCTTGTAGTGAGCAAACGTGGCCGAATCCATCGAGATGGATTCTCCATCGGCCTTGATCACCGACACTGAGCCGTGGGACGAAACCAACGTGTCGTCGAAGTCCATTACAGTCAGCCGCTTGGTGTCAGCGCCTCGGATGAACCTGGCAGCGATCCGACGTGAGATTGAGTTGTTCATGCTACTGTGTCATCCCTACAAGGATGTTTGAATGCCCATAAAGTACACGTTTGATGCCTTGGGCACCTGTGCCACGAACCCTGTGAAGAACGCGGGAGCCAGGGGATCGGCTGAGAGCGTGAGTTCGTCCTCTTTGGTCCAGAGGCCACGGAGTGAGAAGTACAGCACGTCGTTGGGGGAATACACTAGCGGAACCAAGGGTCCGGCGATCCGGGAGGCATAGGTGTACTTCTCATAGCTTGTCGTGGATATCAAGCATCCACCGGAGAACATCGTGGCGTAACGCCAGTACGGTTGTTGTCGGGTGATGGCCGTGAACTTGTCCCCTATCTCGTCCGAGCCCCAGATGAGAAATCCACCATAGAGGCCCTTGGAGTACGTGACGATCCTATCGTCTACTCCCGAGGGGGCATTGACCCACTGCACGCCCTGACCTCCTGGCCAGCCGCCTGTAACCATTGCCTGGTCTACAGTGACGGTCTGTGCATCACCCTTGAAAAAGCAAATGCAGTCCCGTGAGCGGAATATTTCAGACATGTCGTAGGTATCTCCTAGCCACCCGACCAGCCTGGCCCCACTCCTGAATGTCTTTCTCGATCTCCCCTAAGGTGCGAACCTGACCTCGTTCGACCACTTTGCGTTCCATACTCTCGATGGCGGCCAGACGGAGCAAGGCCAAGCTCTCATGCTTCAGAGGGGTCGTGGACAGAGTGTCCTGTACGACTAGCCCGTCAATGCGCTTTTTCTTGAAGAAGCCGATCATCCAACGGCGGTACTCTAGCATCCCAAAGTCAGCTTGCGTTCCCCAGGCTTCTTCGGACCAAGCGCCCATGCCCATTCGAGCTTGCTCGTTCATCATGTCGAACGCTTCTCGGACAACAGGGTGGCTCAAGTCTCTGAGGTTGACGACTTTGGAACCCCCCTTCAGGTGGATCTCCCAGACATAGCCGGGTCCCTTGACCCAGTGAGGGGTAGCGTACTCTTGGGCAACCTTAGGGTTCGGGGCCAGCCACAAGATACCAAGAGCGTTCAGCTTGGGCTTCTCGAAGTCCTTCGACGTGCCGTGGTAGTAGACCTGGGACATCAGATACTCGTCTGCAAGGTCAAGTAGTTGTTGTTGTCCGCAGATGGAGCCTGGATGATGCTGCCGATGTAGAAGTTGTTAGGGGCTCTAGGATCACCACTCAGGGTCCATTCATCCTCGGGGGTGACGTTAGCATTGAGGGAGATCCTAAGTCGGACACCAGCCGTGTAAACGATGGGCACTAACGGGCCTACTTGCCTTGAGGCATAGGTATACTTCTCGAAAGAGACCGTTGCTATGAGCCAGCCACCGGCACAGAGAGTGCCATAACCATAGAGTGGTTGTTGCCCCGTCATCGAGGTGAATTGGTCGCTCGGCTCGTTGGAGCCCCAGAGCATGAAGCCACCGTACAAGCCATCAGAAAGGGTGACAAGGAACTCATCCCGTGGGGAGTCTACCCAGCGCACGAACTGACCTCCTCTCCAGCCTTTCGTGGCCATGGCTTGATCCACGGAAACTGAATAGGAATCGCCCTTGAAGAGGACTTCGACATCCCTCGTTCTAGGGTATTGTAGGGGGAATGTCATGCGGCTGCCTTTACCGGGATCTTTAAGATGTCCCCACGACGAAGGCGTGTGACGTAACATGCATGGCATGTCCCACGTGTCCACTTGGTCGTGGGTTTGGCGCAGCGAGGGCAGGAGGACATTAGATACTCACCTGCACGCCCATGTAGAACTGAGTCACCGCTGAAGGTGCCTGAGTCACGAACCCAATGAAGTAGTTGTTAGGGGCTCTAGGATCACCAGAGAGGGTCCACTCATCTTCCTTCGTCCAGTACCCCCGGAGACTGAATACGAGTCGGTCACTAGCTGTGTACACGATAGCAACCAACGGTCCCGCTTGTCGTGAGGCCCAGGTGTACTTCTCGAAGGCAACGGTCTGGATATGCCAGCCTCCGGCTCCATGCACCCCATAGTGGTAGTGAGGAAACTGGTTCGTCATGGCCGTGAACTGGTCAGACGATTCTGAGCTGCCCCAGAGCATGAATCCAGAATACAGCCCATCGGACAGGGTAACGGTGGGGTTGTCCACAGTAGGGGTCACCCATTGCACGCCTTGACCTCCGAGCCACCCGGCCTGAGCCATCGCATGGTCAATAGTCACGCCGTAAGCATCCCCCTTGACCATGATGATGCAGTCACGGGTTCTTTCGAGAGGTAAGGTCATGGACGGACACTAGGGGCAGCCTAAAAAAGCTTAATCCCCCAGGGGGTCAACCATGATGGCCGTCCAGCGATCCCCTCGAACCTTGGGGTAGTCCTGGTAGACCGCCCTCAGCAGCTTTTCGCACTGTTCGATGCTGAATTCCCCGATGTGGGCCTCGGCCTTGGAGAGACTCATGGCCTTCTGCATCCAGGAGTAGGCTGCCCCTCGGTTACGGACGAGGTTTTCCTTCCAGATGAGGTCAAAGAGCCTGTGGGCCTCGATACGAGCCTTCTTGGTGGCCGCGTTCCCGGGCTTGCCCTTGGGCTTGCCGTCGGAATGAGCCCCGTGGCTCCACTCGGCACAGATCAGGTCATGCCGCTCGTTCGGGAGGCCCATCCCCAGATATTACACCGGCAGACGGTAAGTCTGCCCTGCCCTGATGAGCTTCCCAAGCTTATTGGGGCTCTCCAGGGGGGCCAGACGGTCCACTCCGAGGATGATTCCCAGGGGGCTGCCTAGTTTCTCCCAGCGGGTAGCTCCGAAGCATACATCGTCCAGGTCTTTGAGGTACGCTTTCTTTGCCGAGATACCCGCTGTGGCAGCCTGGTCTACATGGTCGAAAGAGAGGGTCAGCCGGTTGATGAGTCCGCTCTGAGCAGCCAGGGTCACCAGGAAGAAGCAGAGGTCCAGTTGTTCCGTGGGCTGGACTCGTCGGGAAACCCTGGCCTCTACGAACAGCTTCTCCTGTATCGGGCTGAGCTTCTCGTTCAGCCCCCACCGGATGATCGCATCCAAGAACGGCTCCGGATTTGCACCCTCAGCTACCTGGAAGCGAGCTTCAAGGATCACCCTGAACAGGTCCGATATGAGGTAGAATCGTTGGTCCACCATCGAGCGTAGTGGTTCGTCCACCAAGAAGGACTCGATGGTGAGAAGGTCTTTGAGGATGGTATCCAGCCCCAGGAGGTTGTGAACAACCTCTGAGCGGATACCTCTAGTCTGCCATTTCGCCAGGTCGATAGCGGAGCACCATCCGTAGACCGTGCGGCGATCTTCCTGGGAAGCCTCGACTGTGAGCAGTGGAACAGCCCCTTGTCCAAGTGAACTCAGCCACGTCGCCACAACAGGTGGGGCAGAGGGCCGCACTTGCACAGACGATATAGCCTCAGAGTCGTCAGGGCTGTAGGGTTGGATGGAAGCCATCTAATGATAAACTCTTACAAGTACGTTACACCGGAGCGGCCTTGTCCCCCAAATCGAACGCTTCATAAAGGCCAAAGGTGACCTCCTGGCCCTCGGGACTGGTGAAACTCACCTGGACTGCTGCCCCTACCTTCTGGATGCGGTAGGCAGCCCGACCCAACCGTCTATGCTTCTCCAGGGCAATCAGGGCATGGATACCTGTGGCTGATCCCATGGCTGAATCCACAATCTTGTCGATGAGAGTCACCGGTAAAGCTTGCACGAACGCCTGCATCTCTTCAGGGGTCAGATGATTCCCCTGGCCCTCAAGGACGATCTCGACAAGACCCGAGAGGTTCTGCTTGCGAA
>Ga0315285_10000150_pt1 | contig 67350 bp, 51 predicted proteins | sample YL17G09_36_MG_FD_203698 | JGI IMG/M metagenome (GOLD analysis project Ga0315285, IMG submission 203698) | Sediment microbial communities from Yellowstone Lake, YNP, Wyoming, USA - YL17G09_36 | ecosystem: Environmental > Aquatic > Freshwater > Lake > Sediment | place: USA: Wyoming | collected... | reverse complement strand
TTAAGAAGTGTTTCTCTTGTGACACTTTCAAGAATTGATGCAGTCACCGGCGGAGTTATCACTTTTCCATTTCTTACTGTCATTATACAGGCGCCTGTTCCCTCACTAACAAAACCTCTATTATCCAGAAATATTGCGCCATCATAATGCAGCCTCTCAGCTTCTCGCATGGCTAAAGCAGAATTACCATAGTTCGCCCAGGCCTTCGCCTGTGGAGGAAGCGCATCAGAAGCGATGCGTCGCCAGCTGCTAATCATAAACTTGCGCTCTTTCGAAAAACGTGGATTGTCTTTCCCTAGTACGGTCTCGAATGTCCAGACTGGAATGACAATCTGAACCTTTCCTGGTGTTCCGGCCCTTGGCCAAATTCGGGGTTGAATGTAAACATTCGTGTCGAAACCATTAGCCTTAATAGTCTTCCTTGTAGCCTCCAAGAGCTCCTCCTTAGCATAAGGTATTTTCATCCCGCAGACTGCTGCGGAACGCCAAAGACGATCAATGTGAGGCTTCCATTGAAAAATATTCAGTTTTCCCCTATTATTGACGTTGTTCTCTACGTAGGCCTTCACTCCTTCGAAAATGCTGAGATAAATAGGCTCCATAGCAGAGACAAGCGCCCTTTCAGTCTCAATGATCTCACCATTCATCCAACAGAACTTTGCGCCATGAAAGGCAACAGACATAAGCTGACAACCCCGAACAACACCTAAACCCACAGGGATTTATGAGTTTTGATGCAGGACATGCTTGATCTCACCATAGACAATGGGTATCCTTTCTCGTTTGGGAAAAGAGGGGATTTGCGGGTGACATCACCCCTCGTCTAGGGTTCAGATCCCAGCGACCTGCAACCCAATGCGTCTATTTCTTATGGGCTTGAACTCGAGCGAGTTCAGACCTCTACGGGACTTATACCCAAATGGGTTCAAGTACATTAATGGACTGGGCGGGATTTGAACCCGCGGCTTCCGCCTTGCGAAGGCGGCGATCATACCAGACTGATCTACCAGCCCTTTTCGTTGGTTGCCGTTCATGAAAAGTAGTGGGAGGATTAATTTAGAGTTTCTGTGCATCGAGCCTTTCCAGGTGATTGCCTAGTGAATGCTTATGTGATGTTGATGTAGACTTTCTTGTCGTCCAGTTGGCATTCGTGCCATTCTGTTTTGGTTTCTCCGCGCTTGCTTTGAAGCTGGACTTTTTCGGCCCGGACTAGGTCTTGCATCTCCTCTACGTAGGGTTGGAGGAGTCTTATGCTTTCGTCGTCAAGTTCAGCTAATCGGACAGCTTCCAAGACGTCAGTGGGCAGGTAGCCCAATTCCTTCCTCAGAGCCTGTACCCTGCGAGCCAGATCGCGCATTAAACCTTCGCCCAGAAGCCCTTCGTCGCGGTGCGAATCCAAGAAGATCTGCGTTTCGCCTTCAGTTGCCGAAACCCAACCTTCTCCTGAAGCGTACGTCGGTGCCTGCAGTGCATATTCCACGGTTTTAACGTTTGCCAGCTCAAGGAACAGGTCTTCCACCTTCTCCAGTGTATCGAGCGTTTTCTCAGGCGCCACGACAACCATCCTACTGAGCGGCCATCTTCTTTTCAGTTTGGCATTCTGTCTGGCGGAATAGCTCAGAGACGTGGACTTGAACAGTGTTTTGAAGCTCTCTTCCACATTCTTGTTTCGAAGCTTACCATCTGGCTTTGGCCAGTTTTCAAAGTTCACCGACACTGGCAATGTCGAATCGAGTTTTCGATAGACCTTCTGGTACAGCGCTTCACACAGGTAAGGCGTTGCAGGGTTGAAGAGCAACGTTATCGTCTTCAGGACGTGCCACAGTGTTGCGTATACTGCTAGCCTTCGGTTGAGGGTTTGCTGGTCGTCTGTCCAAAGCTCTTTTCTGACTGTCGGCACGTAAAGCCTGCTGAGAACCTCTATGACATAGTCTTCCAGCCCTGCCAAGGCGAAGTTGAACTCGCATGTATCAAGCTTAGCGGTGTAAGCTTCCGTGGTTTCTTGGAGTCTGGACAATAGCCAAAGATCGGCTTGTTTGAGCAAGTCTTCGCGCGCTGCCCATTCAAGCGTGTGTACGCTGGGGTTGAAGCTGTCGAATTCAGCATTCTGAACGAAGAACCTGCTCAGGTGATACAGCGTAGAGAGCACTTGGTATGGGCGTCGGCTCAGTTCCTGAGTGTCGAAATCGTTGACATCTATCGGCGAGCACTTGCGCAACAGGTAGAACCTGCAGACATCTGCGGAATATTTCTCTAGTATTTTGTTGACTTCTATCACGTTGCCGAGGCTCTTGCTCATTTTTCTGCCTTTCGCGTCTTGCGTTAGTCCTTGGAACAGGAACGCCTTGTACGGTGATTCAGGTTTTCCAGTCAATATGACGTATTCTAGTAAAAGCGTGTTAGCCCATCCTCTTGTTTGATCCATCGCTTCCGTCAAGTAGTCGACAGGCACGAACTTTTCGAATTCCTCGTCTGTGAATCTGGCGTAGGGTGAAGCTCCACTGTTGTGCCACGTATCCAGCACGAAGTCTTCCCTGTACATTGTGCCTCCGCATTTTTGGCACTTGAAGGTCACGCGGTCCACCCATGGCTTGTGCAGTTCGAAGTCTCCTTGAGGCTTTTGCTCGGCCTTTTCAAGGAGTTCCTTCTTGGTTGATACGAGCGTTTTTTCGCCACACTTCTCGCATCGCCATACAGGTAAAGGTGTTCCCCAGACTCGTTCACGTGATATGCACCATGGTTTGCCTTCCCTCAGGAAGGACAGGAATCGGTTTTTCGGGCTATCGTAGAAATAGCGTACTTTTTCGGCAGCTTCCATGACCTTCGCGTTTATTTTGTCTGTTCTCAGGAAGTACTCCTTTCTAGCTAGCCAAACCAGCTTGTGGTGAGAGCGCCAGCATGTTGGATATTCATGCTTTACGGTTTCCGCTGAGACAAGCAGACCTCTTTTCCGGAGTTCTTCAACGACTATCTTGTCTGCGTCTCGCGCAAACATGCCTTTGAAGGTTCCAGCGTCACCTGTGAACTTGACCTCGTCGTCGAACGGCGCGAAGATCGGTATGTTTCGCTTTTGTGCCGCGAAGAAGTCTTCTTCACCGTTTCCCGGTGACTGGTGAACAACTCCAGTAGCCGTATCTACGTCCACGAAGTCTTCAGTGATGACCTTGTGCACAAGCGGATGCTTCTGTTCCAGTTCAGCTTGCTTAGGAACAAGGTCTTTGAATGGAAAGTCGTATCCTGTTCCTTCAAGGCTCTTTCCACTGACGGTTCCAACAATCTCGTACTCGTCTATCTTGAGCTCTTGCATGACTGGCTCGACACGTTGCCTAACCATGATCCATATTTCCTGGCCTACCTTGACTTTCGCGTACTCAGCTTCTGGGTGCACCGCAAGCATGGTGTCAGTAACCAGCGTGAAGGGCATCGTGGTCCAGACGAGGAAATACGTGTCTGCGCTTCCGGCTTGCCTGAATTTAAAATACAGGGAAGGATCTTCGACGATCTTGTATGAATCCTCATAGCCCACTTCGGCACTGCTTAAGCTTGTTTGGCAGCCAGGGCAATACGCTACTACATAGTGTCCTTCTTCGAACAGGCCTTGTTCCCATGCACGTTTGAGATATTGCCATTCTCTTTCGATGTACTCATCTTTGTAAGTCCAGTAGGCTTTCTCCTGATTTATGAAGACGCCGAGTTTTCGGTCGGCCTCCACCCATTCTCTGTGGTATTTCATGATAGCTTTCTTACATTCCTGGATGAATCGTTCTTGGCCGACTTTTTCGAGGAGTTCCCGCTTGTTCTTCACGCCCAAAAGCTTCTCAACCTCAAGCTCAACTGGCAAGCCTTGGCAGTCCCACCCTGCCCAAAAAGGCACGTAATAGCCTTGCATTGTCTTCCAGCGGTAGCGGAGATCTTTCATCGTACGGCCTCGGTAATGGCCGATGTGTGGTATTCCGTTCAGCGTTGGTGGTCCTTCAACAAAACCTAGGACGCCATTGTTGCTTTTCTGCCTGAGTTCCTCTAGCTTGTGCTGAATACTATTGTTCTCCCAGAATTGGCGTGTTTCGGTTTCAAGTTCAAGCGGGTTATAGTTAGGGTTAAGCTGGTTTTCAGAATTGGTTTTGAATTTGGCGGTCACCTTGCATCACATTACACCCGCAAATAAACGGAAGTAGCAGCGGCAACATATAACCTTTTTGAATTACAAATAAGATATGCTGAGTCAGTGGAAGTCGCTACTTCCTTTTTCCAAAGAGCGAAAGGCTCTCTGACGTTGTGCAAATGTATTCAAAGCAAGGTTCTATGGAATCTTGCTTCCGTCGCCGTTCCAGCGGTAGCCGAGCAAATAGAGCCTTCTTTTTCAAATTTTGTCAGTTGCGTGTAGATCAGAGTGTTCTTGATGTTTCTGTGATGAAGGAATTGTGCGACACGTAGGATATCTCCGCTGTGGGATCAACTCAAGACATCTAGTCAACACCATGAAAACATAAAACAGTAAGCGAGATAGGAGCTGAAATACTAGAGTCGCTATCTGAAGAGAAATGCTGAGGATGTCCATGAAGAAGCGACATGTAGCAGGTATGCTTGTTGTCACAGTTGTATTTGCGCTTAGTACCGTTACGCTCGTTTCGCAGAACGAAGATCCAGCAGAAATCGCGCCACCGCGCTACACTTATGATATTGTCAACGTTTACCCTCATGACAAGAATGCTTTCACGCAAGGATTGGCATACGAGAACGGCATTATGTACGAAAGCACAGGACTCTATGGTCAGTCTACACTGCGTCGCCTAGAACTAGAGACTGGTGAGATACAGCAGCTTTGCGCTTTGCCAAATCAGTTCTTCGGTGAAGGCATTACAATTCTTGATGACAAGATCATTCAGCTAACTTGGCAATCGAACAGAGGCTTCGTCTACGACAAGAATTCCTTTGATCTGCTACAAGAGTTTTATTATCCTACTCAAGGATGGGGAATCACACATAATGGCAGTCGGTTGATAATGAGTGATGGAACAGCAACCCTGCGTTTCCTAGACCCAGAAACCTTCGAGGAAGTTGGACAGGTTGAGGTTCATGACAATGGTCCTGTAACCAGACTGAACGAGCTTGAATACATTCAAGGCGTGGTCTACGCCAACATCTGGAACGAAGAAAGAATCGCCATAATTGACCCACAAACCGGGCACGTCAAAGGATGGATAGACCTGAGAGGCATCCAACACGTGGAAGACCGCGCTGCAAATAATGTACTCAACGGCATTGCATACGATGTAAGAGAAGATAGACTCTTTGTAACTGGAAAAAGATGGTCGCATCTCTTCGAGATCAAGCTAATCCATTCAGGATAGCTTTTGCTCGCACAACAGGAGAAATTGCTGAAGAAGTCACATCGATCGATCAAGCTTGGACAGGTCAAGGCAAAAAGAGGAGAGTTGTGAGGGATCCCCCTCCAAAAAATAGAAATGCTGATTCAGCCTAGACTGCGACTAGCAAGGTCAGACTACTCTCACTCATGTGCTTAGACTCAAACACAGAGACGCTACTTCGATTCGCAACCAAGAAAAAAGAAGGAGGTTTGGCCTGATAGAGGTGTTATTAGCCTACGTGTCCGTATTGTTTGCCGAATTTGAAGATATCCTTGACATCAACCCTGTTGTCGAAGTTCAAGTCTGCGTCTGGGTTCCAATCCGGCTGTCCTTGGCAATGACCGAAGCAACCGCCTAAGATCCAGAAGTCTTTCAAGTCAACCTTGTTATCGCCGTTCATGTCGCCCAGAATTCTGACGTGAATCTTTGTTGTGCCATTCATCTTGTTATCTGCCAAGTCGCTGTCGAAATCTATCGGTGCTAAAGCGGTAATCGTGTAGTTGCGGGCATGAGGTATTCCTGTCGTGTCCCATGTGAAAGTCAATGTTTTAGTTTCGTCGGGATTCAAGGTGATCGGTTGTGTTCCGATCAGCTTGTTCTCTGTGATATTGTAGAACAAATGTATGGTTAATGTTTCTGTGAAGTTGCCCTCGTTAGTCACTGTAACGTTAACGTTGACTGAGCGCCCCTCGTAGATCCAATCACGATACGGAAGTACCTCGACTATTGCTATATCATGCCTTAGAACCTGAACATCTTGCGAAGTGCTGTTGTCCAAACCTTCATCGTCCGTCACCGTGAGCGTAACGGTGTACATTCCATGTGAAGCATAAACATGCTCTATGGTCTTGTCTGTTGTATGTGTAATGTTTCCGTCGCCGAAATCCCATTCATAGTCGACAATGGTTCCGCCATTTGGCGTGGAACCTGAAGCATCAAAAGTGGTTGATGCATTCTCTATGGGTTGCACGGGTGAATACGTGAAGCTAGCGGTAGGATAGTCAACGATCCAAACGTTGCCATCAGTTTTTTTGTTGTTGGTGGTGTTTGTTTCACCTTCAACAACGCTGGCCTCCGCCTTAATGGTGTAGTGACCCAAAGGCGCACCAGTTGTATCCCAAGCGAAGGACAATATCGCAGAAGTCCCAGGAACCAAGTTCAAAACCGATTGCGTGCCGATCAGCGTGCTATCGTAGTAGACAGATACAGTGAAGGTTTCATTAGGAGTCCCCAGATTCTTTACTTTTACGGGAATGGTCACAGGATCTCCTTTTATTGCTTTGGCTGGTGATGCGCTCACGCTCGTGATCTCAATGTCAGGCAGATGAACATGTCCCTCAACCCAAGAAGCTCCAAGGCGCGTTCCATGATTGCCGTTACCGGAGAAGTCGTGAACAACATCGCCTGCACCTTCATCAAAGTGCCATCCTGCAGCCAGTCCAAGCTCAAAACGTCCATATTGCCCAACGCCCGAATTGTAGTGAGCAGAGATTTCTGCCCCCGTCAGTGTCTTGTTGTAGATTCTCAATTCATCAAGTGCGCCATCATAGAACCTGTCGTAGTAAGTGCCGATGGTCATCCAGTCGAAAGGCGGTTTCACATGCACAGGAGCAGCCAAAGTGCCGTAGCTGACACCATTGAGGTAGACAGTGACGTCCCAAGCAGTGTAGTCTATTATGACGGCAAGATGCTGCCAATTGCCAGAAGTGACCGGCAAAGAGTACCAGCTCAGTTGTCCTACGTACACGTTGTACCATACGGATACCGTTTGTCCGTCAATCTGAATTAGGAATCGCAGACTTCCGATTACACCATTGAGTGTTGCTTTCGTTCCAGGTTTGAACCACAACTCGAAGGTGTAAGCATTCGCGTCTATTGCAGGCACAGAAACATAGTTGCTAACCCCATCGAAGCTTAGAGCTTTTCCCAGTCCATCAGCAGCCCAAACTTTGACTTGAGGCGAAAACACATAGAAAGTGGCCATAATCACTGAAGCTATTAGCAAGATTGCTATTGTTTTCTTCATGCTTTTCCCTTCCTTTTAAGATGGACTGGCTTTATGGATTGAACCTAACTTAAGCCTTGTGAAAGCATCTTCTATAACATCAACACATCCTGCTTCCCAATCCAGGTTTGTCGCTACAATCGACCGGACGGACGAGCCTCAACAAAAGAGCGCGCGCGCTAAACACTACGGCCAAGTTTCAGAACCTCTCTTAGTGCCCGAACGCCGCTAGGGGTATTCTGAAGATCGCTGGAACCTAGATGATGCTCTCGAGCGGATCGAAATGTGAAAAGGATGCTCTCTCACAGCCGAATTCTTCTTCCATCGAAGTCTCGTTTGGCGACTCCAAAATCATCTCTGACCTCCTCTAGCTGCTCTGCAGTGAATACTGGTCCGTCTCTACATACGCGGTATTTGCCTACGACGCAGCTTCCGCATAACCCAATTGCGCACCGCATTAACCGTTCTAAGCTTGCTTCCAGACCTATTCCATGTTTTTTGGCCAACTCGAAGACTCTCAGAATCATCTTTTCAGGCCCACATGTGTAGATCATTTTGAATCTCTGGCTCGCCAGAATCTGTTCTAAGGGGTCTGTGCATAAACCGGCAATGCCACAGCTGCCATCCTCAGTAGTGGCAACCACATTCTTCGGGCCACACAGCTTCTCCAGTTCACTTATGAAGAGAAGATCCTCCTTTGTTTTTGCTCCAACCACAAAAACCGGCCTTTCAATCTTCTGTTCAAGTCTCCTAGCCAAGAAGAGAAGAGGACCTATTCCCGTACCACCACCAACCATCAACGCTTTCCCCTTCTTCAGGCTGAAGCCATTCCCGAAAGGCCCTCGCAAACCTATGACCTCGCCAGTTCCCATCCTATTCAGTGCTCGCGTGGCTTCACCAACCTCTCTAACCGTAACCGAAACCGATCCATCTTTCTCAGCGTTCATTATGCTCAACGGAATCTCATCTATTCCAGGAATCCAGAACATGAGAAACTGGCCCGGCTCAGCCTTTGCGCAGAGTCTGTCTTTGAAAGTAAAGGTTTTGACGGTTGGGCTTTCAGTCTTCACGCTCTTGATTCGCGTGGTTCTTAACTGATTAGCAGCGATGCGATAAACCGACAATCTCACTGACACTCCTGTAGCCTTTTCTTTTCAAAAATGCATCTATTCCGTGTGCGACTGTCTTGAACACGCTAGGTCCTTCGGTGGCTATTGCTGTGCCTATCTGGACAGCCGACGCCCCGGCTAAGATGAATTCTACTGCGTCGCGCCAGTCCGCTATGCCTCCACAACCGATTATCGGCACTTTCACGCGCTCGTAAACATCGTACACGTGCCGAACCGCTATCGGCTTCACGGCTTGGCCTGAGAGCCCACCTACTCTATTGCCAAGTATTGGCAGAGCCGTTTCAACGTCTATCGCCATAGCCTTAACCGTGTTCATAACCGTCAACGCATCCGCACCGGCCTCAGCCGAGGCTTCAGCGATGTCCGCCATGCTTGTAACGTTTGGAGACAATTTGACGATTACTGGCTTGTTCACGGCAGACTTGACTTTCCTGACGACCTCAGCCAAAACCTTCAGATTCTGCCCGATCTCTGAACCCGTTTCTTTCACGTGGGGACATGAAACGTTAAGCTCTACGCCATCAGCACCCGCAACAACGGCTTTTCTGGCAACCGCCGCGTATTCTTCGGCTGAAAAACCATAAACACTCACGATCAACGGAACTCCCAGAACCGCTTTTGCATCATGTATCTCCCGGACAAACTCGTCTATTCCCGGGTTTGGAAGTCCCATGGCGTTGATCAGGCCACAACTGGTTTGAACAACTGCTGGGTTTACGTAGCCCTTGCGAGGCGCTAGTCCAACCGATTTTGTAACTACTGCACCTGCACCACTCTCCGCGATAGTTTCCAGTGTTTCCGATGTGTAACCCAAGATTCCTGAAGCCAGCATTGTCGGATTAGCAAGCTTCAACCCAGCCAAGTTGACTCTTAAGCAGTTAGCGTTCAAAGCCTTCTCACCATGAATGATTTTCAGTATTGGTTGTCGCTTTAACAAGATAAAGCTTAGTTCCTGCATCATCACGCTTCAGGCAAACACCGAGCTGAATACATTTCATTCCATGAAATCCCTCTTAAATCGAGGTCCGATCAGAGTAAATACATCTGCTGTCCAAGGAAAGAGGAAGTTAAGGGTTCTGAAGGCCTCCGTAGTGGCTTTTTCCATATTCGCATTTCTAGCCCAGCAATTCGATAGCCAAATATCATGCGACTGGCAAAGATATCGACCATTCACATGCTTCAGATTCTCTCTGAAAAATCCGCACACCAGCCGCTTGATGTTTAACAACGCTAGCTTAAATATGATAAAGCATAGGAATAGCTAATGCTGAGGCGTAAAGCATGAAAGCAACCATAGTTCAATGCTCTTTCGGGTTCTTGGCTTTTGATGAGGGCAACGAACTGCTTCAGAAGGTGCTCTTTCCCAGCAAGCCGCAAGCCGCTGCCAAGGCTCTTTTGAAGATTGAAGCTGGAAAGATTCCTGACGAGGCGTTCGAACTCGTTGAAATCCTTCGAAGGATGGATTATGATTTTTTCGTTTTTGAGAATGAAAACCTTGCTGAGCAAGTCAAGCAAAGGTTAGGCGCTAACGTTGAAGTTTTCGGGCATTCTTCGGCTGGTGAACTCGCTCGTTCGGACATTGAGCGTTTTGCGGTTGAAACTGGCTTTGTGAAGGACGCTGGAGAGTTCAATGTATGGATACATAACGTCACCATGGAAATCGCCAAACTGCGGGTTAAGGGAGCGATTGAGAAGAGAGACCTGTTGGTCGCACAAGCCATTCTTATGCTCGACGATTTGGACAGGGGCATAAACGTATTCATGAGCCATGCTCGAGAATGGTATGGCACACACTTCCCAGAACTCGACCGCTTGATGGACAAGCATGAAACCTATGCACGTTTAGTTATCAACCTCGGAAGCCGAGATAACTTCACCTTGAAGAACCTTGAGAAGGAAGATTTGCCCAAACAGAAAGCTGAAGCCATCGTCAAAACCGCAGAAGCGTCAATGGGCGCAGACCTCGCAGAAACAGACCTAGTCCAAATCCAAACCCTCTGTCAAAACATAGCTAACCTATACCAGTTAAGACAGACTCTTGAAACCTACCTAGACAAAACCATGGAAGAAGTCGCCCCGAACACGAAGGCTCTCGCAGGCTCTCTGCTCGGAGCGCGCCTAATCGCTATCGCCGGGGGGCTGTCAAATCTCTCGAGAAAACCCGCTAGTACGATTCAGATCTTGGGCGCGGAAAAAGCTCTGTTCCGCTCGCTGAAAACTGGGACGCTACCGCCCAAGCATGGCTTAATCTTCCAACACACGTTTCTGCATGATGCTAAAAGATGGCAAAGAGGCAAGATCGCCAGAGCGCTAGCCGGGAAGCTTGCCATAGCCGTGAGAACTGACGCGTTCGGAGGCAGAGACATACGTGCCGCGCTCAAGGCCGACTTGGACAAGAGAGTCGCGGAAATTCAGGAAAAGTACCGCGAACCACCACCAATCCAAGAAAGAAAGCCCAAGCACGAAAAGCGTTTCGAGAACCGGAGGAGAATGCACAGACGTGAACGTTAGGGTTAAACCTCACCCACAATTTCCTGCGATATACCAGGTTGTGCTTGAAGATGGTTCACAAAGGCTGGCAACCAAGAATCTTGCGCCTGGCAGAAACGTCTATGGCGAAAGGCTCATACGTGATGAAGGGTTGGAATACCGGCTTTGGGATGCTTTCAGAAGTAAGCTGGCAGCCTCGATACTGAAGGGTTTGAAGACCGTTCCGATCAAACCGGATCATCGTGTTCTGTATCTAGGTGCTGCTTCAGGGACGACTCCAAGCCATGTTTCAGACATCGTGGGCGAAAAAGGGCACGTTTACTGTGTGGAATTCGCATCTAGATCGCTTAGGGAGCTTGTTGACAACGTGTGCGCTTTCAGGCTCAACATGATTCCTATACTCGAAGATGCACGTTTTCCAGAAAGATACGCCATGTTCGTGAACGGAAAGGTGGACGATATCTACTGTGACATTGCTCAAGTGGAACAGGCCAAGATTCTGGCAGCCAACGCTGACGTGTTTCTGAAGAGGGCTGGCTGGATAATGTTTGCTGTTAAAGCGCAAAGCATTGACGTGACAAAAGAGCCGACCGAAGTCTACGAGGGCGAGATCAAGGTCTTGGAGAGAAGTGGCTTCCGCATAGAGGAAGTTGTGCATTTGGAACCGTATGATAAGGCCCATGCGATGATAACTGCTCAGGCCGAAGGATGATTCTTCTAGAAGACATGCACAGTTTATATCTCTGTTCGAGATGCATGTTTCAGTGAAGATTTGGTGGCTTGTGAGGAGGGGAGGTGGACATGATGTCTATAGAAGCCATCCTCAAGGAAGCCGGCTTTACGGTTTCCGAAGCGTGCTATTCTCGGCCGAGCTGCTTTGATTACGCAGCTCGCAAGGATGAAAGAGTTGTTTTCGTGAAGATTCAGCCAGACATCGGAAACCTTTCCCTGAAAGATTCACAAGAGCTCAAGACAATATCCGAGTTTTTCTCAGCAGCCTCAATCCTAGTAGGCGAGAAGACACGCGACAAACCATTGGAAGATGACACGATCTACTCTAGGTACGAGGTTCTTGCATTCACACCAAAGACGCTCGAAAGCACTATGCTTCGCAAGATCTATCCTTTTATCCAAGCTAGTCCTGGCGGCTACTACGTGAAAATCGACGGTGAAACGATTAGGCGTCGACGGCAAGAGCTGGGTCTTTCTGCAGGCGAAATGGCCAAGATGATAGGCATCTCCAGGCGTACTCTTTATGGTTATGAACGCGGCATGGCTAAAGCTTCGGTGACTGCTACCTACAACCTTATGTCAACCTTAGGAATCCCGGTTGTCAAAGCCTTAGACATATTCGAAACCCCTCAACGCAAGCGAAAATGCTTTCTCCTGACAACGGCAAGACAGGCAATAGCAAAGAACAACATTCTTCAGAAGATCTTCAGGAAATTCTCCCGTTACCGTATCACCGCAGTCAAAAAGGCTCCATTCGATTTCGTGATAAGCGCCCCCGAGGGCAAGATGTGGATAATCGGCGGAGTTGCAGGAAACGAGGAACATGAGCTGGACAGAAGAGTAGATGAAATTTTGAGCGTCAGCATGGTGGTTCAAGCGCATCCAATTCTTGTGACAGATGGACTAGACCCGCCGAGAGAGGACATTAATTGCATACGCAGCGATGAATTCTCAATGATCAGAAACCTGGAAGACTTGATACCAGGCATTTAAGTAAGAGTCCTCTGTCGTGCCTCTTTTTCGCTCTTGGTTCTCTTTGCCGTTTTCCACGATCTTCTAACAAAATCAGGGTAATCACTTGATTTTCTCAAGCAATGCTCAAGAAACTCCACGGTCCTTGGATCAGAAGGATAGCCGCTGCCGAAATCCCCATAAGTCTTGGCCAGCTCCGCGATTTCTCTGTCCCTTTCAACCTTCGCGATAATTGAAGCCGCTGACACAACCGGATAGTTCCTATCCGCCTTGTGCTCCGAGACAATTCTGATCTTGAACGGAAGACAATCCAGAATATCCTGTTTGAACCGCTCCTCCAAAACGTCCGAAGCATCGACATAAGCCACATCTGGTTTCAGCGCCTCTATGACTTTCGCCATGGTCTGCGCCTCCAGCCAGTTCAGCTTGCGAAGCTTCCTCCCCTTCAAGACAACTTCGTCAATCTCTCTTGGCGACAACTTCGCCAGACTATACTTCGCTACCGCCTTCTTGATCTCAGTGGCAAGAAACTCTCGTCTGTGCGGAGACAGGAGCTTCGAATCTTTGACGCCTAACTGAACAAGCTTTGGCAAATCCTCTTCCTTGATCAAGACTCCTGCGATAACTAGTGGACCTATCACACAGCCTCTGCCAGCATCATCCACCCCGGCAACCATCATAGAAGATTCCACTTTCAGAAGCTAGTTTGGTCCGAGGTTATAACGCTTTTTTCTTACGTGAGCTTTCAAGGAATTTGACCACTCTTTCTATAATTGCCTTGTCTAGGTTCTCCCTGTTTTCGTAGGTTACCATAAATACCTCAGCGTCTTTTCGTGCTCTCACGTCGTCTATCAGACTGTGTCTTGCCTTCCAATGAATAACACCCACCACAAGCTTTCCGCTGTTCACAGCCCTTTTAACAGCATCTTTGAACCCTTCAGAAAACAACTCCATCGGTCCGATTTCATCTACAACAATCACGTCCGAGTTCTCAACAGCCTTGATTATGGAGCCAGCGCCTATGGTGTCTAGGTCTTTTAGGTTGACTCGGTATTTGCCAACCTGAGGCCCGGTTTTCTGGCCTACATGAGCAAGCCACCCACTTCCACCACCAGCAAGATCAAGAATCTCGAAGCCAACACGCGAACCACATGACCTAACTTCACGACTCACCATTCCACCCGCTTTGTAACCTCTAGCTTTCAAAGCTTCAACAATCCTTAACAGAACAGTTGTCTTTCCAACGCCGGGATCACCCGTCAACAGCAACAGACGTTTGGTTTCATCCGAAGCCAAGAATCTCATCCTCAAGTCTCACGTTCCGCTATTTGTGAAACGTCTTCTATTACCTTTCCTACGTGGATTCGCACTGAAATGTACGATCTGGAGTCAGTTCACTTTTGCGTTTTCGTTGTCAACCAGAAGTCTAATATCGACCTGGAATGGTTGTCATGTCCATGATTGGAGAACAAGCTGGTAATGAGTGGTGAGATCTGGAAGCCCGATTTTCCGACAGAAACAGTCATGGAAGGCAATGTCAAGCTTATCGTTCCGAAGCTGAAGTCCTTCGTGAAGTCGCGTTCTGATTACGCGCCTTCAAAGGCTCCGGTTTTCTATAACCCCGTCATGGAGTTCAACCGTGACCTAGCGGTCTTAGCCCTGCAAGCCTATCAAAGAACAGTCAATCATGAGATCACTGTCTGCGAACTACTGGCTGGCTGCGGAGCGATGGGAATCCGTTTTGCCGCCGAAGTTAAAGGCGTGAAGAAAGTTGTGATGGCCGACATAAATGAAAGAGCCTCCAAATTGGCCAGACAAAATATAGAGCTGAACAATTTGGTCGGACGGGTGACGGTTGAGCACGAAGAAGCGAATCTTCTTCTGAGCATGCATGGTGCGCCGCACGAGAGGTTTGATGTCATAGACATTGATCCTTTCGGCTCACCCGTACGTTATCTTGATTCTGCGATCCGAGCCCTGCGTAACCACGGTCTTCTGGCTGTAACAGCGACGGACATGGCCCCACTTTGCGGGGTGCACTCCAAAGCCTGCATCCGAAAGTATGGTGGAAAACCACTTCGCACGGAATACTGCCACGAGTTGGCTGTCAGGCTTTTGGCAGGATGTCTGGCTTCAACCGCGGCAAGACACGACATGGGCGTAGAGGTGGTTTTCAGCCATAGCTCAGACCATTACGTCAGAGTCTACGCAACCATAAAGTACGGGGCGAAAAAGGCTGACGACAGCATCAGGAATTTGGGCTTTATGATGCACTGTTTCAATTGCCTGCACAGAGAAGCCTCACGGGAGAACCTCACTGATGGTTGCGGAAAATGTAGCGAATGCGGCTCAAGACTGAATTATGCAGGTCCACTCTGGCTTGGAAGAATATCTGACGCTCCCTTCTGCGTGTTGATGGAAGGAGAAAGCCAGCACAGACTGCTGAAGCTTGGAGAAAGAATCGAGGGGCTTCTTGCTTCTGTGGAAAAGGAAAGCGAAACGCTGATTTCATACTACGTAATCGACGAGTTGTGCCATATCCTCGGCCTCCCTGTACCCTCTGTCAAACGAGTCGCTGAGGCCCTAAAGAAGGAGGGTTTCAGTGCGTTTTTGACTCATTTTGATTCTAGGGGAATAAGGTCGAATGCGCCAGCAATGATGATGGGAAGCATCTTGCGTGGAATAGCGAAGGAAAAGCGGGAAGTTTTAAATAATCTTGGCTCTAAACATGTGCTCCATAGGTGACAAGATTGAACAAGAAAATGTTTGCGCTAGTGATAATCTTTGTTTCATTGTTTCTCATATCGCCCATAGCAAACGCCGACCCAGACACGTTGACGCTTTGGACAGATAGAACGAAATATGGTCCAGGCGAGAAGGGGACGTTGTACATCGCATACTACAATGATCTGAGTGCCGCAGTAGAGATCAAAAACATAACCCTAACCTACCACAATTGGAACGCTTACATTAACAATGCTTGGGCAGGTAACGAGACACGGAAGTACACAGGTGTTTCTCTTGTTAGCAAAGACAAACGCGTTTTTACCGACATCACTTTCACGGTTCCCTCAGACGGAAGAGCAGTCAGCACTTCGGTGACTGTAGGGATATGGACAGACCACGGCTATCAATCAGAGTCCGCTTACATCAACGTTCCCGAGACCCCAAGATACTCTGAACAGATCGTAACACTTCTCACCGTTCTCGTAGTGCTGATGATCGTTTGCTCAATCATAATCGCTGCAGCAATTTTCCTCTCCGCGCGCAGACCACAAGTAATGTGGAACAAAGAAGAAAAGACATAGCCAAACCAAAGGCTTTACTTCCCTATTTTTTCCATTTTTCTGTCGAGACAGGAATTCTGAATTCCAAGAGCTTTCTGGCAAGACCATGGATGGAAACTCTGATCAAGCGACCGAAACGAGAAAACACCCTACGCTTCTGACTCTTTTCGAAACGAATAGCCTAAGTAAAGGGACTTATAATGTCTTAGCAATCACCTACGTTGGATGTTGAAAAACATTGAAATCCGGAAAAATACTGGTCACATCTGCTTGGCCCTATGCAAACTACCTCCCCCACCTAGGAACCTTACTGCATCACCTGTCCGCTGATGTTGTGGCGAGATACTATCGGCTTAAGGGCGAAGAAGTTGTCATGGTAAGTGGTTCAGACGACCATGGAACTCCCACTGAAGTCACGGCCGTGAAGCTCGGCATATCACCAAAGCAATTGACTGATGAAAACCATGCAAAAGTCACTGAACTACTTACGAAGTGGGGATTCTCTTTCGACAATTATACTCGAACAGAAAACCCTGTGCATAAGGAGTTCGTCCAAGAGCATCTGATGAAGATCTACAACAACGGATATATTTTCACACAGGAAACAGAGATGCTTTTCTGCGAAAAATGCAACCGTTTCTTACCTGACAGATACGTAGAAGGAAAATGTCCTTACTGTGGCTATGAACGCGCCAGAGGCGACCAATGTGAAGACTGCGGAAAACTGCTTGAAACAACACTCCTTGTAGAGCCTTATTGCGCAATCTGCAAGAGCACACCAGTAACAAGGAAGACTACACACTGGTACTTCGATCTGCCGAAGCTTTCAGAGAGAATCAACGATTATCTTGTCCATAATGAACGGTTGCCAGCCAATGCAAGAAAGTTCAGCTTGAACTGGGTGAAAGAAGGTCTGAAACCGAGAGCTATCACCAGAGACGTTGACTGGGGAATACCCGCACCATTCCCGGGTGCTGAGGGCAAGAAGATCTACGTTTGGGTTGAGGCTGTTCTGGGTTACGTTTCAGCAGTCATCCAGTATTTCAAGAACTCGGGAGAGCCCGAAAGGTGGAAGGAATTCTGGTTCGACAAAAATGCTAAAGTATTATGCTTCATCGGAAAAGACAACATTCCATTCCACACAATAATACTCCCGGCACTGCTCTTGGCATCTGGAGAAGACTATAATCTGCCATGGAACGTGTCCTCAACCGAGTTTCTGCAGTTCAAGGGTGAAAAGGCTTCAAAGAGCCAGAGATTGGGCATATTCATGGACGAAGCCTTAGAGCTTTTCCCAGCGGATTACTGGCGCTACTTCATGATGGCGTCAAGACCCGAAACCAAGGACGCTGACTTCTCGTGGGAACTGTTCATTGAGAAAGTCAATTCAGACCTGAATGACACATTCGGCAACTTCATCCACCGAACCCTGACGTTCATAAACACACAGTTCGACAGCGAAATACCCAAACCAAGCGATTTAGATGAGGATGGGAAACGGATTCTCGAAACAGTCAAGAGTAAAGTGGAAACAATCGCCAAAGAAATCGAAGGCTGCCAATTACAGTCTGCCGCAATCGGACTGATTGGAATAAGCCGCATCGGAAATCAGTACCTGAACGAGAAGGAACCATGGAAACTAGTCAAAACGGACAGGAACAAGGCGGCAAGCATCTTCTACGTGGTTTCACAGGTCGTCAAAGCATTGACCATTGTTTCGGCTCCTTTCATTCCATTCGCCGCAGAACAACTCTGGAATACTCTGAGCCTGCCAGGAAACGTTCATGAACAAGAATGGGCCGAAGCCCTCAAGCCGTTCCCAGCCGGACATAAGATAGCCAAGGCTAGGCCCCTTTTCAGCAAGATAGATGCTAAACCGCAAGAACTTGACGAAAAGCTGGAGAAAATCAGGGAAACCTTGACCCGAAAGCCTTAGCCACAAGGAAATGTGGGAGTATTGCCGATCAAACTGGACTTGCACGTCCACACGCACTATTCAAATGATTCTCTGATCACGCCCAAGGATCTAGTTTTCTACGCCAAGAAACAAGGGTTAGACGGAGTTGCAGTGACTGATCATGATCGGCTTGATGGCGCGTTAAGAATCGCTAAGGAGATTGACCTTTTTGTTATTCCAGGAATCGAGGTTTCAAGTTCAAAAGGGCATATCGTTGGGCTTAACGTACAAGATCGCATTCCAAGCGGGCTTGATGTTGACGAAACTATAGACAAGATCCATGACGTCGGCGGCATAGCCGTTGCTTGCCATCCTGTAACGCTGTTCAAGGGCAGTTTGGGGAGGCATGTGACTTCGAAATTCGACGCAATAGAAGTTGTGAATTCTTCAGCGTTTCCCTTCAAATACTCTGTGAGGCACAGCAAGCAACTCGCTTCCAGAAGCGGCATAAGATCACAGGTTGCCGGGAGTGACGCTCATTACGGGCCGGAAATCGGTTGCTCATACACCGTCGTGAACGCTGAAAAAGCAGTTGACCAAGTTGTCGACGCGATCCGTAGAGGTTCATGTCAACCAATTGGCAAGGCCATACCCTTAATGGTAAGGCTGAAAAGAGAGTTAATGCTCGCAGTCAGAAAGTGAAAAAGAATGCCATTAGGACTCAAGTGAACCATGGCGAGTAGCAGCTCAGTTACGGTTCGCTAAGTGTATGTCTTGAACTGCCATTCTTCTTTCTCTGCTCGAATCCTCTTAAGTATGTCAGCGGCCTTCTCAGTGTTAAGGAACAGGAAAAGCTTGCCAACGTGTTTGCAGAACCTTTTTGTTGTCAGTCCTTTTCCCCAGTCTTCGCAGTCGTGTTGGATCGTTTGGGTTTCGAGGTCTATGACTATGTGGTAGTTTCGTACGGTGGCTTCTATTCGCAGGGGTGATTCCCTCTCTATTTTGAGTTCATTATCGCTGATGCTTTCGGCTCTCTCAATTCTTCCTTTGTCTGTGAACGCGCTCAACAGATCGTTTATTTCTGGTTCAGTCTGTTTGAAGAAAGCTTCAAGCTTAGACTCTTTCAACGCAACGGAGGCTTTGAAGTAATTCTCCGCTTTGTGTTTGGCTTGGGCTTGTTCAGGCGTCAAGGCGCCCAGCATTTCCGCCACCTGCAGACAGTTTTCGACAGCGTATCCGTGGAAATGGTTGTTGAAGTATCCATACACGGTTTTGACATTTTCCTTCGCTTTCCGTACTTTTGGAATCCATGGCTCAAGTTCTTCGGGTTTGTAGCGGTAGTCAAACCATGGTTGCGTTCCTCTTCCGTGCCATCTGAAATAGGCGATGTCTGACGTGAAATGCGTTTCCTGGGGAAGCAGAGGTTCATCAACAATCACGTATGCCACATTGTACTTGGTTAGTAGAGGCCATGTTTCCGGCTTCATCCACGCGCGGTTTCTGAATTCTATGGCGAACTTGACGTGCGTAGGGAGTATTTTGAAAAAGTCTTCCAGTTCCTTTGGTCTGTAGTCGAATTTTGGCGGAAGCTGAATAAGCAAGCAGCCCAACTTGCCGCCTAACCAAAGTGGCTCCATAAGCTCCATGAACTTCTGGAGGTCTTCTTCGACACCTTGACCCAAATCCAGCTGTTTTTCGTGTGTAATCAGTTGCGGAAGCTTGGCTGTGAAAACGAAGCCTTCAGGTGAGTATTTTGCCCAACCCATCACGGCGCCTTTCGTTGGGTATCGGTAGAATGTGGAATCGATCTCAACTGTTTTGAAAACCTTTGTGTAGGTTCGCAGTAGGCTTTTGTCTTCCTTCGAATAGAATGGCCCTATCCATTCTTTGTAGCTCCATCCTGAAGTGCCAAGCAAAACGTTATCTGGACTTGCCAAAACAGTCACCCTGTGCTAGCTTGCAGCGCGTTCATAATAGTATCGATATTCGTGTACTTTTTTTCTGGAAGTTTCTGCAGGAAATCTCTTGCATGCGCTCTCGTGGTTTTGTTTAGGTCGAAAAGCTTCCAGCCTTGATTTTGTACCAGTTCTTGCTTTGTAGCTGGAAACCTCGTGTCTTCGCTGAGGATTTCTGCTAATGAAGTCAGTCCTGTCGAACGTGTAATTGACGGAAACTTGCCTGTTTGCTTATAAACCTTCAATCTTGCGGCGTCCTTGTACATTCTGACAAAATGAAAGCTCATAACCACTTTCTCAGCCCTAGAGCCTGACGCTTTATGATCTATTTCCTCCAGCTCCTCGTCTGTCGGCTGGTATACGTTGTGCTTTCCCTTGCCGAAAAGCCTTGAGTAGAGCACGTCAGATTCATAGGCTGGTGTCTCGCCTTTCGAAAGATCCACGCAGTGAATAACGTCGTGTTCCTGCATTGTCTTGACGAGTTCAGTGGGCAATTTCGATGCTTGCGTTCCTCTTACTTCGAGAGCAAGGCGAAGTCTTCCAATATTCACAGAGTCCAACAAGCCTTGGATGTTGGCAACTGAGGTTTTGGTCATTTTGAAGGACGGTGGTGTTTGAAGGTGTAATACTTCAGCGTTCATCGCAGTGCATATTTGTTTCATCTTCTCGAATGCGTCAAATGCTTCTTCTGTCGGCTGAAACTTGTGTGTATGCGTTATGGTGCGGTGTGCTCTTACGGCGAAATGGAAGTCTGGTGGCACAAGCTTTCGCCACTTTTCCGCTTCACCCAGTGGCGGCATCCGATAAAAAGTGGTGTTTACCTCCACGAAGTTGAATGCTCGCGAATAAGTAGCCAACGGATGCAGTCCCGGGATCTGGTAGTATGCCCAGCCGCCTGTACCTATGAGGTACTCCTTCAAAACTCTTCCCCACGCTATGGAGCAAGTCTTCATTCCAAGTTATCGCTCTCCCAGTATTAATTTGTGCTTCTCAATTGGAGCAATGCTCTTGGTTTGTTTCATCCTTCTCGAACAATGCTACATAGTTCCCAATCAAGTCTTCTGAAGAAAACTGATTTGCGCATTTTACCTTCTTTTCTGAAGCCTACTTTTTCTAGGGATCTTTGGACTTCTTTGTTTCTTGTACCGATGGTTTCGTGGATTCGCACAATGTCTGTGTCAGAAAGCGGCAGTACATCATGATTTGGAGGACTTTCGCAGCCCTTGCCCATCTCGCTGGGAATTAGCGCAACGACTATTTCCTTCCATCCGCACGGTTGTGAGGCAATGTTCAATTTGTCCTATTCTTGCACAATTCTTGCGATTATGAATTCAGTTAATTGGATAACTCAGTGTGCGGTCAAAAACGGGCGACGTGCCAGCCTTCTCCCGCGCAATCCTCTTCTTTTCTGTTTCATGTCAAATACTACGAGCATTCTGGGGCTCTATTGGGGTCTTGACGTTGAAAAGACCATAGTCTTTTGGAACGAACCTCATGGTATTTCTGTTTCTGCGCATGTATAAAAAAAAGAATTCTTTTTTTCACGCAGTTTTCAACATGCCTGCAGGGCTCTGTTCAGAGCTGAATACCCCCGGACCTGTGGGTGGTGTAGTCATATAGGTTAGAGCCCACGTTTGAAACCTTCGTCTAAGTAGCAGCATGGGGTCGCTGGGATTTGAACCCAAGACAAATGGAGATATCTCCCGTTATCCCGTTTAACATAGATATCTCCAATTAGAAGCATGGTCACGGTGACTTAAAAGGACTGATAGAAGTTTCTTCTATTATCGTTGCTCTCTTTTCTTCATTTCATCGTAAAGATATTCAAAGTCGTTATGGTAGGTTGGCGAGTTGTATTGCTTTCTAACACCTTCAATTATAGGCTTCAATTTTAGCCATGAACGCTCAACCCAGAGCAAATCCGCAACTATTTCGATATCTATGAGTCTTCTCCTTACAAGAACGCCAAGTGCGTTGAAAAATACACAGATCTTAGACACGGTCTTAGGCACTTCTCCCTCAGAGGTCCACATAAATCCATATTTCCGTACGTAATCCTCATAGTTGTCGAATTTCAGATTCCAAACTTTTGCCAATGCATCCCTGAATTCGTCACTCATGTAGATTGAAAAGAGTCTCACTGCGATGTCTGTCTGTCTCAATTTGGTCTGATGCCTGATCTGCCAAACATAGTAGATTGCAGCAATGAATACACTTGCAGACGCTAACATTATGGAAATTGTTTGTATGTCAACCACTCTTGACACCGATTTATGTAGTCTATCTTCGGTTCAGCTATAACTTTTCCGCAAAACCAAAAACTGGCTTAGAAGGACTAATAGAAGAATCTTCTATGCATTCTATGGATTGTTTATTGAACTGAGTTTCTTCAGCAACCCAACTGTGAACTGAACAATCGAATCTTTTTCCTCTGGTTTTGGATTATATCCATCGTGAAGAACTGCAACTCTCATTTTTCTTAGATGCATGGTTAGGATAGGCATTTCAACCTTAAACAGACGTTTGACTTCTTTACTAAATGCTTCGTACTGATAATTGAACGAAAAATCCTTTATCTTCTTGCCTAGAATTTTCTCGATATTTGGCTTGTCAAGTCTAATGCCGTTCCTCTCGGCAACCAGTATCGTTGCTACTTCTTGAAGCTGTAACGCACAAGTGGCTACTGACCAATTCGTGTCTAGACCTAAGAAAGAGCAAACGTCCATCAAGTCAGCAGTAGGTTCTGGCGTTTCGATTTTTCTTGTTTTTAGGATTACGTATGCGAAAAATCTGTCTGTTGTACTGCGAAGATGTTCTTTTAGCCATGATACTTCTGTCACTCTCTCTTTTGCGGAGAAGTCTAGTGTAGAAAATAGCTCGTCGAGTCGTGAATAACGTTCATCTTTGACGTGGAGTTTTACAAGAAGTGGTCGAATTTCCGACATCCATGTCTCGTAAATCTCTACTGCTTCTTTCTTGAATTCGGAAGTTGAAATAGTCTTGTTTCTGACCTTGTTAGTTTTCTCGGCGAAATCTTTCAGTTTAGTGTAGAAGGCTTCGATTCTCTGAGTCATTCCGCACTACCAATTAGTCAACCCAGAAATACCATACGTCTTGTTCGGTAGTCCCTTTCAACTTAGCATTCTTGTTCGCAATTTTCCTTCTCAGATTGCTCAATATTGCGTTTCTAGCTTTTGCATCTCTCGTAGGCACATTTTTCGGCACTAGACCTTTTATTACTTCGTCAAGAGATTTCCGCTTACTAAAGAATCCTTCATCTACTAATTCGTCAATTTTCTCCCCGTAGATGGGTTTTCGAGCACCGCCACGTTTGTCTTTCTTGGCTACGGACGCATTCTGGTCTTTTCCTTTCTGTTTTGTCGATGTTATTTGCTCAGAGGTCAACCATTCAAGAGCCTTGTCATATCGCTTGTTGACTTCGTTAAGAGAACCTTCGTATTCTATTTCCATCTCTCCGTTTCTTACTCTAAAGCGATTCTTCATCTCTGACAATGTCAATTCACGTTCTCATAGTTGGTTCCAGTCTGGATTTTAGTTTTTCGGTTGTCTAGTTTGACGCAATGATTAAATATCATCAAGGTGATAGAGATTACACTAGTTGAAATACACCGCAAGGAAACGGGGAACGGACGGAATCAAGTAGTTCTTTCCCACGCGGATATGTTTCGGGTGCACACCGACACGCCCACGCTTCCGCCCTCTTGACCCGCCATCTTACGGTGCTCATTCAACAAGAAGGTCGTTTTCCTATAAAAGCTTTTCGTAGCAGTCTCGAAAACTATTCAGTTGTATGAATTTCACAAAATCGAGTAGAACAGCCCCAATCAATCCCAATGGACAAACTCCATTAATCGTCGAGCGGAATCACCAAATGATTCTTGCAACGTGAACGTTTCCATATTATCATCAGTTCGATATAACTTCGTGCAAAATGATGGTCGTTTGACGTTAAGCGAACCAATGACGAATGGACATGAGACTGGTCTGAGTCACAAGCATTCTATTAGTCTTCGCTCTCTAGTTTTCGTATGGTCTAATGCCACATCTGAGACACAGACCCTTCACTAGCCTACTACCGCAATTAGGACAGCAATCAGCAAAACGATCTTCTGGAAGTCTTTCGGTTCTAAAGGCGTCTCCAAAACTGTTCATTGCTTCGTTCCATTCTGCTAGACTAGAAAGGCCTTCTCTGTTTTTCTTTTCATGTTCTGGGTCTGTTTGTGTGCTCTCAGAGTCTATTATATCACCATTCTTTAAAGCGACTACGAAGACGTTATAGTCTCGATCTTTGACTTGGCCACTCCACGCAATTACGCGGTTAGGGGGCATATTTGCTTGTTTATGTATTCTAGGTATTTCTCCTTCTCTGTTTCCGGCAGGCTGAATATCGTCACTGAAGCATCTCTGGTTATGCCTACTACGTAGCCGGATTCTTTGCTTCTTGCTACGACGTACCACAAATCTCCATGCTTCCCGTAGTCCTCAAACAACGACGTATTAACCAAATCAGGCCCATAAAGCGAAAGCTTGTTCACGTTCGGAATATCCACATTATCAAAAAACGTAATCTTCGTATCCTCAGGATTCCGCAAATGAAACTCCCGAAGCGTTTCAGGGCTGATTCTAGCCTCAACAATCCCACCCACCTTCTCAAACAACAGCTCACTAAGCTTGTTCGCAACATAGTTGGCAACACGCTTCTTCTCAACAACCGTCAGGAATGTAGTGCCTTTCTGCTCTGCAAAGCTGAACACGGCCTCAATCGTGTGCGGTTGCGGAATCACCTTTCCTCTGTGGAAAACCTGCATTACATGATCATGTGAATAAACCCCCCTAAGCATCCCTGCCTTCGGAGAAACCCCAGTAACCTCAGTAACCAGCGTAAACCTGTAGTCACCCTCCTCAACCTCCTCCTCAACACGATAATCGTGAAGCCTCCCCGCAATATCTGCGATCGACAGCGATTCCGAAAGCTTGAAGACCTTGCCTGCAACCACCATGCTGCATCACACACTCTGAAACTGACATCCTAGCTTAAGAGATTTTGCCCCAGACATGCCCAGTGAATCGCCCTATCAGAGGGCTAGCGTTTCCATTGTTTCTTCGAGCATGTTTTTTGAAGGTTTCATGTGATCAATATCCCTAAGACTGATGGAAGAAACGGCTTTTTTTAGGCATAAACTTTGCCTAAGCGCTTTAATAAGAGTCTTTGAACTCATACTACTACCCGAAAAACGAGGATACACGCTAAATGCTGATCCAAGAGGTCATCCTAGAAAACTTCATGTCCTACGAGTATGCTAGGGTGCCCTTTAAACCGGGCGTAAACGTCATCTGCGGACCCAACGGTTCAGGCAAATCATCGTTGTTGCTAGCTGCTTCAGTGGCGTTGGGACAGACCTACACGGAACGCTCCAAGAAGTTGAGCGACCTGATCCGCTGGGGAAAAGACCAAGCCCGCGTCACACTCATTCTGAACAATGCCAAGAGAGGGGACAATCGCCCTGTTCCCAAGTACAATAAAGACCAGATTTTCTTGACGCGAGTCATGCGTCGTGATGGTCAGTACTGGTTTGAGCTTGGGAACCATGCAGTCACGAAACAGGATGTTCAGAGGCTTCTTGGCAAGCTGGGCGTCGATCCAGACAACATTCTGATCATCATGCACCAGAACATGGTAGAACAGTTCACCGTGCTCTCGGTTCAAGAGAAGCTGCGTATCGTCGAAGCCGCAGTCGGCCTTGAACCCTACAGAGAAAACGTGCTCCAAGCACAGAAGAAGCTGACCCACATTCTGAGCCAAGAAGACTCGATAGACAAGCTTCTGGAGAACGCGGAACAGACGCTAAACTACTGGCGCGAACAATACGACAAATACCAAGAAAAGAAACAGCTTCAGACGAAAATGAGGTTCTTGGAAAGAGAACTCGCTTGGGCGGAAGTTGCACACCGGGAAGAAATCGTCCAAGACTTGGAAGCGAGATCGAAGAAGGAACACGGTGTTCTAAAGGAGATTGAGGAAGAGGATGCAAAGGCAAGAGATGAGCTGCAGATTCATCAAAACGAGTTTTCCAAACTGAGAGAGGAGCTGAGAACCCTTTTTGATCAGCGCCTCAGCCTTGAACGCGAAAAGACCCGAAATGAATCAACGGTTCCGATTTATGAGCAGTTGCTCAAAGAAACAGACTATCTGGAACTTGCAATAGAGAGAGGCAATCCGCAGACGCACTTCAAGCTTCTGAAAAGCGAGAACCTGAAGGAACTCATACAAGACGCTAGCCAGCAGATTTCGAAAATAGACCCGGAAATAGCCGCCAACCAGACTCGAATCAGACGCTCAGAAGAGGCTGGTGAAAAAGTCAACAACCAAGTCGTAGAAAGCCGAATTGCATTGGCACTTCTGCAATATCGTAAGGAAAATGCCACAGAAAACGTGGAAAGGCTCGAAGAAGAACTCAAAACCGCAAGAGCACACGTGAACGAGGCCGTAGGAAAAGCGGAACAGAGTGGCGTGCGACTCGTTGTCGTAAAGAATATCGGCGAGATCTTCGATGAAATCCGAACCACAGAAGGCCACTTGGCCGCGCTTGCGGATGTTTCTGAAGACATTGAACGCATGTACGAGTCTTATTCAAAGCTTTACTTGGAACTGAAGGAAAAGGCACAGCTGGTTGCCGAGAACCGAGAAAAAACGTTGGAAGAGGTTAAGACGAGAATGCAGGCGTGGCGCGAAGTGATTCAAAGCCTTCTGACGAAGGTGAGCCTGCAATATCAAGGCATTCTGACTGAAGCTCAAGCTTTGGGCGAGGTCCGACTCGCCAACGAGCATGACATAGAAGCTGCAGGACTTGAAATTCTGGTCGGCTTCAAGGGTGGCAAACCAGTACCGCTGGATGGCTATACGCAGAGCGGTGGTGAAAGGACGACAGCCACTATGAGTTTCCTGCTGGCTTTGCAGCAACATGTTCGTTCGCCATTCCGCGCGGTTGACGAGTATGACATTCACATGGACCCGAAGAACCGTGAAGTTATCGCCAAAATGCTCGTCTCAACCGTCAAAGACTCAGACGCCCAGTACATCGTCATCACACCCAGCCAGATAACGTTCGCGAAAGATGAGGTCAACATCATCACGGTTCAGAACATAGATGGCAGCTCGATTATCAGGGAGGTTGCTTGATGCAGTCCAAACGCGAACGTGAGAAGCAGGGCAGAGAAAAGCTCACTCGCATAATCGAAACCTGCAAATCCGTTGAGGAACGTTCACTCGACCCGTTCTTGGTGGACATTGACCAAAGCATCAACACAGCCAAAGAGTTTTTGCCAGAATGGAAGATTCCAGAAGATTTGTGTTTGGACGCGGAAACGATACACCGTTTGGCTTCGGTCATAAAGCTTCAAAGTGAATGGGTTAAGCACCGATCAACCTCGCTCTATACTGATCCTTTTCTGCTGCAGGAAAAGCTCATGCGGTTGGACAAGGAAAGAATCGTTGAGACCTTCATGATGGCATGGCATCCGATTATTGAGTTCGAGCAGATCTCGCTTCACAGCATCATGGAAGCACTGCAGTATTGGCTGAATCTCTTGCCGCTGAATGAGAGATGGAAGGAACAGCCACCCCAGGAGGTTGCAGCAGGCCACGCAAGCCGCGAAGAACTGGTCAAGGAACGCATTCTTCGTGAGCAGATGTTCAGCGAAGAGATGACGAGCTTCTGGCAGCAACTCAAAGAAAGGGTAACGAAGAAAGGAAAGGACGGCAAGATCACGTATTGGGGCTTCGTGGGCGCCGAAACCTACGGGGAAACCGTGGATCGTGCGTTCCTAACAAGTTTCTTAATCACGTACGGCTATGCCACACTCGAAGTTTACCCGCTTGAGGAAGAGATCTTCATCAAACCTAACGAAGAACCAGAGGTCAAGATTGGAAAGAAGCAACTCGTCTCGATGCCTATACCCATCCCCGTTGAAGACTGGCAGCGATGGAAAAGGGGAGAACTGAATTGAGCAAGAGAAAAGCAAACTACGCCGCCAAAGTCAAGAGAGCTACCCACATGCTCTTTTACAAAAGACACAAGAAACCCGGCGTTAAAGGATGGGAACTCCGGAAAGCTCTGGGCTCAGATTACCCGAAAGTCCTGAAAGTGCTCGACGATTACTTGAAAGACCTTGACCTGAAAGTGCAAACCGTCTTCGAAGAAGAAAGACAAATCGAGAAACCCAACCTTGAACAGTTGGACAAAGCTAGATTCCTCATAACATTAAGAGGAGAGCTGACGCCTAAAGAGGCGAAGATGGTTGGGTGGCGAATAGACGATCTTGCTGGACTATCTATAGCCATCTCACACATAATCTCGAACAAGGGCATGTCTCCCCGAAAGGAAGTTGAGGAGTTGTTACGAGAGAAGCTTCCAAACTGGAAAGTGGGACTCAACATCGACCGTTACATACGCTACGGATACTTGACACAGGATGAAAGCGAACAGCTTTACTTAGACTGGAGAACACGCGCAGAAGTAGACCAAAAGGCACTCATAGATTCCCTATTAAGAACCGAAACGTGACCTAATGCTCGCAATCTATTTTCTCATCTTGTGATAAGCAAGCGCAACCAAGTCAATTACTAGCACAGCAACAAGAATGAGCAACGGGCTTCCAATGAACTGATCTATGGAGAACACGGTCTTCCCTCGTCAGTCTTATGTTATGCTTACGTTTTGTATGTCGAAGTATCTTTTGGCTAGAAAGCGCAGGCGTTCCGCGTTCCTTCCGTTCTTGCCTATGGCGACGCCCTTGTCCTTTGGGTCTACGGCCACGACTGCGATTGATTTTCCGTCTGGCTTCTCGGTGATGCGGACTTCTTTGACAGTTGCTGGCTTTAGCGCATTCTTGATGAAATGCGCTGCGTCTTCTGAGTATTCGATGATTTCATGCTTCTTGCCTGTCATTCTTTCCAAGGTGTGGATGTTTCTTCCGCCTCTTCCGATGGCTACGCCTATTTGGCCTTCACTCACTACGAAAAGTACGCGCCCTTGTTCTTCGTCGATAATGCAGTCTTTCACGTTTGCGCTGGTTATACTTTCAAACAATGCGATAAAACGCATCTCGTTGCTCGTGATCTTTATGCCGGTTGTCATTCGTTTCCTCCAGCAGATTCCTCTGGCTCCGCAGTTTCCGTAAGCTTGAGAATGTCAGAGTCACCAGCCTCTCTTATACTTAACGCCGAAACCGCGAAGGGTTTGGCACAGATCCCGCCGAGGTCCAATGAAGAACCTTTATAAACAATGAATGGAACCTTCGAGAGTTTACAATAGTACTCTATGTCGGCACTTGTGTTCTTGGGGCAGTTTGACGCGATGACTATTAGCTTGGTTTTTCCCGTCTGGGCGTTCTGTATGGCAGAGCTTGCTCCGAGTGAAACCTTGCCTGTCTTCACGGCAGCCGCGATCGCTTTTTGCACGTCGATCATTTGCTTTCACCTTCGCCCTTCTTCAACTCGAATGTTGACATGTACAGCTCAACTAGTCCTGTGCCTATTGGTATGGACTGCCCCACTATTACGTTTTCGGTCACGCCTTTCAGAGGGTCGTTTTCACCTCTCACGGCGGCTTCCACGATATTTGGGACGGTGATCTCAAAGGCTGCGCGGGCCAAGACGCTTGATTTCTGGCCGCTGATGCCGTGCCTGCCAATCTGCTGGACTTCACCTGTGGAAGTCATCATGTCCGCCACAAGCATAACGTGACGGATATCAACATCCAGTCCCTGCTCCTCCAGAACGCTTCTGGCCTCGTGAGTCAATGCGTTTCTGGCAGCTTCAATGCCAATAGTTTTGGCTATCTCGTGAACATTGTTTGTCGTAGTTCGAGAGGTGTCAACGCCAAGCATTTCCAAGACTTTAGGCAGGTTTGAACCATCCGTTCTTATGACCCATTCGCCATGTTCTTCTGTAACTAGGACGCGCTTTATGCCGGGAACGCCTTTGACATGGAACGTGGTAACCTTGTCAAGCAGCTTCTTCAGCATGTCAGCCTTCTTGGGCTTGATGTGTATGCTGCTGGTCTTCACTTTGATGGTGCAGTTCTGTATCTCCATAGCATCCTTCAGCTCGCTCATGGTTACCTGTCGATCTTCCATCATGGTCTTGTCAAGCTCAACCACTATCTCCTCTTGCATCGGATCCTCGTAGACAGCATCTGCCAGATCCTCTATAGACGTGAATACAATGTCACGAGCAACCTTCACCGCAGCTTCCCTGCTCTTCCTATTTTCTTCACTCAGGTAAATCGTCATAATCGGCGTGGACGGAATTCTTCTAGCGTCAACGATTTCAATCAGCCTCGGAAGACCTAACGTGACGTTTTGCTCTCTGACTCCGGCGTAGTGGAACGTTCTGAGAGTCATCTGCGTGCCAGGTTCACCAATCGACTGTGCCGCAACTATTCCTACAGCCTCCCCCGGCTCCATCAATGCCCGTTTATAGTGCTCAACCGTCGTTTTGACTGCCTTATCCACGCCCGTCGTGTTCAGCTTCGCCTTAGAAGAGTTTTGCTTGAGCTCATCCACAAGAATCGGTGTAAGCTGCTCTTCAACTTCGTCCAGCTTTTTCTTGACGTATTCAGCCGAAGCGGGTTTACCCTTCTCAGCAGCTATTTTGATCTGATCGACAAGGCGGCTTACGTTCACCGCTTTTCCATGGTCGCTCTTGGCGGGATCGACTCCGTCTTCGCCGTAGCTGAACTGGATTATGTCTCCCGCTGAATTCCTAACCGTTCCATCATATTCCAGACGCAGATGTTCAAGCGCGTTGATCAACCTTCGTTGCATGTAGCCGCTCTGCTGGGTTCGTACAGCTGTGTCGACGAGTCCTTCTCTGCCACCCATAGCGTGGAAGAAGAATTCGATAACGTCAAGCCCTGTTTGGTAGGACGAATAGACGAATCCTCTTGCCTTCGGGGTGGGGTCTCCAGACTTGAAATGTGGCAGAGCGCGGCCAACGTAACCTCGCATAATTCTCTTTCCACGCACCGACTGCTGACCTACGCAGGCGCTTATTTGCCCGATGTTTAGGCTTGAGCCTCTCGCGCCTGTTCGCGTCATGACTATGCCTGAGTTGTCCAGCGTGAAGTCTTGGTCAGCGATTTTTCCGGATCTGTCTCTCGCATTGGCAAGCTCATTCATCACATAAATCTCGAAAGAATCCTCAAGCGTCTGTCCTGGAAGCCTAGGCAACGTGCCCTTGCGGTAGCTTTCTATCAGTCCTCCGATGTTCTTTTCAATCTCCTCCATAGTCTTCTTGATACGGTCTTCGGCTTTCGACGACAGAACAAGCTCGTCGTATGAGTACGTGAAGCCACGCATAGAAATGAAAAGCTTCAGCATACGAGTTATCCTGTTCAGAAACTCGCGTCCTGCTTGCGTTCCGTAATCCTTGATTATTCTGTGAAGCAGACTTTCAGATTGTTCAGCGCCAATCGAACGTCTGTCTATGACACCACTGACTAGCTCACCGTTCTTGACGACCACGTACGCATCATGTTCACATTCTTCTCCAAGACATTTAGTGCAACCTTGGCAAATGCTCGCCTTCAAAACGTAGTTCATATCCTTAGGCAAGAAAAGGCTGAAAATCTGTTTGCCGGTCCAGAGTGGTTGAGGCGTCTTGATCTTCGGTGAGGGCAGAGGTCCTTCATACTTCGACCCTAGCAGCAGTCTGTTGACTTCGTTTCGTGTCAAGCAGCTTGACTTTCTCGTGAACAAGTACGCGGAAGTTATGAAATCTCTGATAGCGCCTATTATCGGTCCTCCGAACCTTGGTGAAAGAATCTGATCCTGAACCTGCATCAGCAGCAACGCCTCTGTGCGTGCCTCCTCGCTCTGGGGTACGTGCAAGTTCATCTCATCCCCGTCGAAGTCCGCGTTGTAGGGTGGGCACACGCACAGGTGTAGACGAAACGTCTTGTACGGCAAGACACGGACATAGTGCGCCATGATCGACATGCGGTGAAGTGAAGGCTGGCGGTTGAAGATGGCTATGTCACCGTTCTTTAGATGTCGCTCAACGATGAAACCGGGCTCCAGGGCTTCAGCGATCTTCTCTCTGTCAATTACGAATTCAAGTCTTATTCGTTTACCATCGGGCCTGATAATGTAGAGCGTGCCGGGATATTTTTCAGGTCCGTTTACGACGACCTTCCGCATCTCTTCAATGTTCCATTCAGTCACTTTCTCGGGCACAGAGAGGCGCATGGCAACTTCAAGGGGCACGCCGACCTCGTTAATGTCTAGGTTAGGGTCAGGCGAGATAACGGTACGTGCCGAAAAGTCTACTCGTTTTCCTGAAAGGTTGCTTCTAAACCTTCCCTCTTTTCCTTTGAGTCTCTGCGAAAGAGTTTTCAGTGCTCTTCCGGAACGATGTCTTGCGGGAGGTATTCCTGAAGCCTCATTGTTGAAATAGGTTGTCACATGGTACTGCAGAAGCTCTGACAGGTCCTGAATTATCAGCGTTGGCGCACCAGCATCCATGTTTTCCTTAAGTCTTTGGTTAATTCGAATGATGTCCACAAGTTTATGCGTAAGATCGTCTTCCGAGCGAATGCCAGATTCCAACGTGATTGAAGGGCGCACATAGACTGGAGGAACCGGAAGAACCTGCAAGACCATCCATTCCGGACGTGCAGTCTTCGGATTGAACCCAAGAATTTCAAGGTCTTCGTCTGTTATGCGTTCCATCCTTTCCCTGATCATGCTCGGCGTCAATGGTTCCGAACCGCTTTCCGGTATCTGCTCACTAAACTTCGTTGGTTTCTCGAAAGTTATTTTGTACTGAACTGCTCCACAGTGAGGACACTGCTTCGTCTTGGTTTCCTGCACGATCTCTTTGTGGACTTCATCAGGCACCACGCCCAAGAGCTCACGGGTTCTGCTGAGTTTGCCCTGAACACGCTTGATCGTTTCATCAGGAAGCAGGATGCGCCCGCAGTTTCGGCACATTGTCCTTAAGAGGTCATGCATTATCTTTGTGAATTCGATGTGAACAATTGGCACCGCAAGCTCAATGTGACCAAAATGACCCGGACAACGAATGGCCGTGTTTCCACATGTCCTACATCTCTGTCTCGGTTCAAGAGTTCCCAGTCTGCCGTCCATTAGTCCAGCCGTGATAGGCGCGCCGTCTTCGTCGTAAGTGTCAGGCGTCTGAACCTCAACCACCGAGAGCCTGCGAATGTCCTGTGGTGAAAACAAGCCGAAGTAAACGCCGTCAACGACTTTCTGTATGATCTCTTCTGCTGCCATATCAAGCCTTCTCCTTCAGTTTCAGTCTAGGCGCTATACAAAGGCTTGCTAATTCCTGTAGAAGCAGCTTGAACGCGTAAGAAACTATCACTGGCGATATCTTCGCCTTATCTTCACAGAGCCTGCAGACGTACTTCCTCTGTTTCATGTCGTAGTAAGATATGTGCCCGCAGTTCTCGCAAATGTAAAGTGTGTATTTGTCTGATTCCTCCAGCAATCTGTCGCGTAAGAGCATGGCAGCGCCGTGTCCAATCAAGCAGTCGCGTTCCATTTCTCCGAATCTTAGACCTCCGCCTCTTGCTCTTCCTTCAGTCGGCTGCCTGGTCAGCATCTGCACTTGTCCTCTGGCTCGGGCGTGTATCTTGTCAGCAACCATGTGATGCAGCTTCTGATAGTAGACAACTCCTACGTAGATGTCAGCAACAAACTTGTCGCCTGTAATGCCGTTGTAGAAGACTTCGCTGCCAGTGTGGCTAAATCCAAGTTTGATCAAGCTCTTCCGGAGTTCATTAGGTCCTTCATTCGAGAAGGGAGTGCCGTCAACGGGTTTTCCTCTTATGGCTGCGACTTTTCCTGCAAGAGATTCGACGAATTGCCCCACAGTCATTCTTGATGGGATTGCGTGGGGATTGATTATGATGTCTGGGATTATGCCGTCTTCTGTAAATGGAAGATTTTCCTGCGGAACGATTAGGCCTATGACTCCTTTTTGTCCGTGGCGGGATGCAAACTTGTCTCCCAGTTCCGGTATGCGCTGGTCGCGGACTCTCACTTTCACGAGCTTGCTTCCTTCACCGGATTGGGTTATGAAGATTGCGTCAACAGTTCCGGTTTCTGAGGGCCGCATGTCGGTTGAAGTGTCTCGCATCGATGGCCCTTTCACTTCGAACTCCTTGTATTCTTCAAGGAACCTTGGCGGGCTTATTCGGCCGATTAGGACATCTCCGCCTGCGACGTTTGCTTCTAACCCTATTATTCCGTCTGGCTCAAGAAGTCTGTAGTATTGTTCTCCTCTGAATCCTCGCGTTCCCGGCTCGGGCAAGGTGAACTTGTCTTTTAGTCCGCCTAGGTACTGGCGGCATTCAGCTTCGTATATTCTGTAAAAGGTTGAGCGGAATAGGCCTCTTTCTATTGAGGATTTGTTGAAAATGAGGGCGTCTTCCATGTTGTAACCTTCAAATGAGAGCACGGCCACTACACAGTTTTGACCTGAGGGCCGCAGTTTATAACCCATGGTCTCCATTAACGCTGTCTCAATCAGAGGCACTTGCGGATAATGCAACGTGTGCGACCTTGAATCTACGCGCTGCTGGAAGTTAGTTGCATAGATTCCTAGGGCTTGTTTTGCCATCGCTGCTTGATACGAGTTTCGCGGCGATTGATTGTGTTCTGCGTAAGGGATTGTGGATGAGCAGATGCCGAGAATCGTGTAAGTTGCAATTTCCAGATGCGTATGATCTTTGGTTACGTTTTTCAGGCCTAGGGCGACGTAGGCATTCTCTTCTTCCTCAGCATCCAAGTACTCTAATATTCCTGCTTTGACGAGGTCCTCCCATGTGATTTCGCCGGAAGCCAGCTTTTCGACGTGCTCCTGCTGGAGCCGTGAAACACCACTGTCCAGAATCAACAAAGGTCGTCTTACTCTTCCTTCGTCGCAATTGACGTATACTTCTTCTCTTTCCCCGTGAACTTTGGAGAAGTAGGCCATATTGACTTCGGTTGAGATCTCTCCTCTCCTGCGTCTTTCCCTTAGCTCCTGGGCAAGCTCCTCAGGGCTAGTTCGGTAGCCGACGATGTATCCGTCAACGAAGACTTTGGCTCCTGTGAGTTTCATGGTTTCGTTTGATTCGTATACGGATACCACGCCCATGCTGAAAAGCGTCTGTTTTATTTTCTCGGGGTTCACACCGACCGAAATGCAGGCGGACAGAGCCAAGTTTTTGACCAGCCCGCAGTTTGAGCCTTCAGGCGTTTCGTTCGGGCAGAGACGCCCCCAATGAGTAGGATGCAGGTCTCTGGCTTCGAAGTTTGGTTGGCTTCTGCTCAGTGGTGATTGTAGTCTGCGCAAGTGGCTGAGAGTTGATATGTGGTTTGTTCTGTCCAGAAGTTGGGTTACGCCGACTCTTCCTCTTCCCCAGTTTCCGGTGGCTATTGAATGCTGGAATCTTTCAGACACTATCCCGGGTCGGACTGCTGCTGAGACGGTTATTATTGGGCCTTTCACGCCTATGCGTTCTAGTTGGTATTTGATGTCTCGGACGAGGTTTCTAAAGGCCACTCTGAAAAGGTCTGCAAGCAACGGACCCGCGAGCCGCAAGCGTTTATTCTTGAAGTGGTCTTTGTCGTCCGTCTGTCTTCTGCCCAGTTTCAGTTCAATGACTCTGCACGCCATTTCGCCGAGGAACATGGCTTTGTCTTTCCTGTTTTGGGCTGTTCTGCCTATGTGCGGCAGGAAGTTCTTGTCAACCGCTGTTTCAGCTTTCTGGATACGATACTCTTCGACTTGGCCGTGGGCGACACGATTTCCAATGAACAGAATCGCGTCTTTCGCGGTGTCCACGCCTAGTGACTTCTCAAAGGAATCTTCCAGTTCGGCTTGTATTTCCTTTTCAAGAGATATGGCTTCGGCTATGTCCTTGTCTGATTCTAAGCCTAAGGCGCGCATCAGCACGACGAACGGAATTTCAGAGGGCACACCGGGAACTGAAACGTGTATGGCTCCGTCAGGTTTGAGTTTGAGCTCTATTCTCGCCCTGAACCCGACAGTCGTCGAGAATATCTTGGCTTGGTATACTGGTGTGGTGCCCTTCTCGTCTAGATCTACTAATATGCGGTTCGGCGCAAGGTCTTCCATGGCCACGATTACGCGTTCTGAACCGTTCACTACGAAGTAGCCGCCAGGATCATCCGGATCTTCACCGCAAGCAATCAGCTCTTCTCTGGAAAGTTGTGACAGGAAACACAGTTTCGATTTGAGCATGACGGGTATGTTTCCGACGTAGACGAGTTCAGTGTCTTGTTCTCTGCCGTCTATCACGGGAGTCATTTCAAGGGCGATTGGAGCCACGTAGGTTAGGTTGCGGAGTCTTGCTTCCATTGGGTAGATTTCGTGTTTTGTGCCGTCTACTTCCGTCGCATATGGCCCTGTTATCCTAGTCTGTGGGTCTATGATCCATATTTGTCCTAGTTTGACTTTGTATGGGCTTTCTGGCACTTCTATTGAGATTTCGCCAACTTCATCTATGACTTCTTGTAGGCCGTGGTCTATGAACTCGTTGTAGGAGTCTAGGTGTTGGCGGACCAAGCCTTTCTCTTTAAAGAACGCTTTTAACAGAAGATGTGTGTCTTCTTTCGAGATTTCAGTCAATTTCACTTTTCCCCCGCAAATTCAGATTTAAACTTGATTGAGTAGGATCATTCGGTGCGGGTTTTTTCAAACTTGCGATTTCCTCCGATGGTTGGACTAACCAGCTTGAAAAATGGTCTCCAATATTTTAACAAGTTAGAAACGTAAACTGCACCGCACTCTAATAAACTTTATCATGCAGAAGCGAGGTTTGCCGCTGATTTTCGGAAGCGTTTGGTTGAGGTTGTTGGTTCGATTCGGATTCTGCATTAGGAGTTGGGGTTCATAACTGATATGCGTTGGAAAGAACAGAAAGCTGAAGGTCCAGTGATAACATTGAGGAATGCTCTGCTTAAACAGTGGATACTTGCGTCTCTATTGGTTTTGCTGTTTGTTTCCTCTGCGGTCATATTGCGAGGCTTCAGAGCAAGGGCGGACTTTCCCGAATATCAGAGTTATGTTCATGACTATGCGACTTCTGGGGTTTTGGGCAATTGGACTTACGTGCAGAAGCCCATGTTTCCTGTTCGGCTTAATGATTCCCAAGTATTGGTGGGTCAGAACTGGAGCATAGTTTGTCCTCTTAGAGCGAACCACAGTTACCATGTTTACTGTTACGGTAAATGGGTGAATAATGGTTCAGAGCCTAAGACAGACTATGACGTTTACGTTTACGATCCTCTTGGTGAGATAGAAGGCTATCATACCGAGTCAGCCGGGCTTCCGGAGCATTTGGGCACCGCTGTGAACGAGCCTTTCTTCATGCCTAAGCTTTCTGGCAACTACACTTTCGTTGTGAATAATGATCCTAGAGAAAGCAAAGGTGCTCAGGAAGCAACTTTCATTATTATCGAGGATGTTGCCTGCAACGCTTGGCATGAGCACTATGTGGAAGGAAAGAGCGTCAACAACTCGCAGGTTTTCAACACAAGCTGGGCGTACGAGTTTTACACTGAAAGCCAGCGCATAGAGGTCTATGTCAAGGTTCCAGACATGTTGGACATGTATGAGGCGAGGCTCTATTTGATGGGTAATCCTGACTCGAGGAAAGGAGCCTTTTTGAATCAGGTTCCTTTGGCTTGGGAGCTAGGACTCTATGGAAACAAGAGCGACAAATTCGGTGGTTATAATCTTGAGAGCAAAGAAGACAGGGGGTTGGCATATGCTAGTTGCGAGTACTTTGGGCAAGCCATGTTTTTGAACTTCACTTCGCCAGTCAAAGGAGCGAGTCTGTATCATCTTGTTTTGATCGGTGAAGCAGGCTCGGGCACGGTGCAGTTTCTGGTCAAAACTGAGTTTGGAAAGGCATGTTTGAAGCCAGTTGCCGTTCCATCCAGAGGCTATGCGGGCAATGACACTGTGATTGCCTATGCGTCGAATTCGACGGATTTGATTAATGCAACGTTGCGGTATTCGACTAGTGGTTGGAGGAACGCTACTTCTGTGACTATGGAGATTTTTGATGATAGAACGTGCAGAGCGATTATTCCAGCACAGACGATGGGAGCTTCCGTGAGTTATAGAGTTGAAGCAGGCGACGTTTTGGAGAACATACTAAGAGCCAGTGGTGAATATCCAGTCAAGCATCCGTCAACGTTGAATGTTTCGCTGCCGCGTAAAGCGATAACTGTTGGCGAGAACCTAACCGTTAAAGGATACATCACTCCGGCCTTTGGAGATATTCCGATAACGGTCATTCTCACCACGGTGAACAAGAGTCTGCAGGTTGTAGGTCGCACTTTTGAGAATGGCACCTTTGTGGCTAGTTGTAGGTTGGAGGTTCTGGGGAAGTGGGATGTTCAAGCCATCTTCACTGAAGACAGCCTGAGATATGGCGCTGTAAGTCCGCAGCTAACCGTGCAGGTTGAGGAGCCTTCTTTCATGGCGAAGTATTCACTATACATCGGCGGAGGGGCGGGGGCAGCGGCCATGTTTGGCGTAGTGGTCTATCTGAAGAAGTTCAGAGACTAGAGTGGTCATTGCGGCAGTTGACACTGCGAAATACCCGAGAAGTGTGGTTCGTCAGGAATTCTGCCTCCTATACACTGATTCGACCTGTATTGAGAGCCAGATTTCGAATGCCCGTTGCGCTCTCCTGATCGACGCTGCAATATCTTATGCCACTCGGAAACCGGACCCTACTTGGGCTTCCTTTTTCTTCAGCACCGCGTACTCCATAGATTTTCTTTTTCAAGTTGGGATTCAGGTTGAGTTGGAGTGGCGAATCACTGGTCTTGTCAGCGAAATGCTTTGATAGAGCGGCAGTGACTTGCCTTCTAGGAATCGGTAGAAGGCAAGGTTATTGGATCCCAAGTTCAAAGCAGTTGTAGTCTGGCTCGTGGCGAATGGCAATGCAGAGAAGGCTTTGGAAGTACTTGCCAAGCACTACGGCGTGACTGTTCCGAAACTGAAGGTGGGCCTTCCAAAGGGTCGAAAGAGAAACTCGGTCGGAACCTACGATAACAGAAGCAAGACGATAGCTGTCCTAGACAGCGACACGCTGAAACAGCCTTTCGTGATTCTGCACGAGTTCTACCACCACCTGAGAACAAACATAAGACAAGAACACAAAGGAACCGAGAAAGGCGCAGACGCCTTTGCAAGAGACTACATACAAGCCTACAACATAGCAGCAAAAGCCTCCGGCAAATGATTAATAAGAATGAAAGGCTAGTTTCTGGACAAGGTGCAGGGGTAGCAGAGCATGGCCAATCCCGCACAAAGCATGAAAAGGGGCTTTATGCGCGGGACTCAAGATCCCGTCTCTTAGGAGTACGTGAGTTCAAATCTCACCCCCTGCACCTACATGCAATAGCCTTTGTGTATCTTGCGTCTACAGTTGTTTCGTGGGGATGTAGTTTTGTTAGGCTGGTGTCGAGAAAGGTTTATTAAGTCTTGAGACGCCGTATAGCGGAAATGTGGGTGGATGAAGAATGAAAAGAAATTTGGACACAAACCCAACCAGAGAAATAAGCATACCAATCTCCGAAATCCCGTTCGACGACACGTTCATATTTGAAGCCTTAATCCTCAAAAGAATAGTCTAGAACGCAACCTGATTTCACGATCACTGCTAACGCGAGAACCGCTTATGCGGTGTAGGCGAAGTCCAGTCAGGAAGTACGCTGCAAGCTTTTAAGACCATTACCGCATACGAGTCTGCAGCAATTCGAAGCCGGTCAGGAAGCCTTGGCTAACCGAAACCTCGTCGGAAGATGCGGACTGTACTGCGGAGCCTGCTCAATCTACCGGGCCTTCAAGGACGACGGTGAATATCGTAAGCTGCTTGCGGAACGGTTCAAGTGCTCGCCTGAGAAGGTAAGATGCGAAGGCTGCAAAGCGCTGACTCGGAAATGCTGGGGAAACGACTGCAAGATCGTCCAATGCCTTAGAGCAAGAGAGCTAAAACACTGCTATCAGTGCGAACAGTACGAGGATCAAACGTGCGAGAAGTATGAGAACCTAGCGCTTGGCTATTTAGAAGATGGCGAGGATATAAGAGCCAACTTGGAGCGAATCAGAAACGGCGAAGCCGAAGAATGGCTCCGCGAAAGCGACCAGAAATACCGATGCTTGGCCTGCGGCAAACCTTTGCCCGTCGGCCGGATGAAAAGGAAATGCTACCATTACAGTGTGGACCTGCCCGGTGACGTTCAACGAAGTGCTGAATCTTGAAGAAGCTGTACATTCCACCCACACTCGCCCTTTTTCTGCTCTCACCAGCAATAGGCGAACTCCTTTCAGGATCTTCCCCACCGCTCGAATTCTTCAACCCGTTCGCGTTTTTCTTCATGGCTTCCCTGTACGGAAGCGGCGCAATCATCATGCGTGAACTCAAGATTCGTTGGAAGAAGGACTTCAGAGCACTTCTCCTCTTTGGCGCTGCTTACGGCATTCTTGAAGAAGGACTGATGGTTAAGAGCTTTTTCGATCCACAGTGGGTGGACTTGGGAATATTGGGAACTTTCGGCAGATGGGCTGAGGTGAATTGGGTCTGGGCTGAAATGCTGACGATCTACCACGCCGTATTCACCATAACCATTCCAATAGCACTGGTCGAGCTCTGCTATCCGGACAGGAAAGATGAGCGATGGGCTGGCAAACGCCTTTTCACTAGCCTCACAGTTCTGATATCTGCAGTTACAGTCATCGGCTTCTTGTTCTTGACTCCGTACCGTCCGCCACCAGTCCAGTACGCGCTGACAGTGGTTGCCATGAGCCTATTCATTTACGCGGCCTACAAGCTTCCACGCAAAGAAAAGACCAAGACTAAAGGCAAGGTCGGCGATGCTAAGATTCTGTTTTTCCTCGGCGTTACAGGATCAAGCACTTTCTTCATGCTTTTTTGGGCGGGACCAGCCTTCATCGACAGTCCAATAATCATCATGTTGCTTGGGCTTGCTTTGATTCTGGGGCTGCAAAAGATCTATTCTCGCTATGACTGGAGCAGCCCATCCTCTGCTCTTTCCCGATTCGCGGCTGTTGCTGGAGCGCTTTCATTCATGATCTGTCTCGCCTTCATATTGGAGTTTCAGTACACAGGCATGTCTTTGGTTGGCATAGCGACGATGGTTGGATTGTGGCTTCTGAAACGTAGGATCAGGAGAACTGGGTAGGTAAAGATTATATCGGTCGTAGGGTTCGTAGAGCTTTAAGATATTATTCGAAAGGCGAAAGCCAGTTTGAACTTGACTGATGAGATAGTTAAACTGAAGAAGGAAAAGAACGCGATTATTCTGGCGCACAACTATCAAAGACCAGAGATTCAAGACATTGCCGACTACGTTGGCGACAGCATTGAACTCAGTCGGAAAGCCATGAACGAAAAAGACGCTGAAATCATAGTTTTTTCAGCAGTGGATTTCATGGCTGAATCGGCAGCAATCCTTAATCCTGACAAGCGAGTGCTCTTGCCGTGCTTAAGCGCACGGTGCCCCATGGCTCAAATGCTTACAATCGACGAGATCAAACGAATGAGAAAACTATACCCGCGCGCACCTTTGGTTCTCTACGTGAATACTCTGGCTGTCTCCAAAGCATATTGCGACATATGTTGCACGTCTGCAAACGTGATAAAAGTCATAGAATCGCTGAGCGCAGATACGATACTCTTCGGGCCGGATCGCAACCTTGCCGAGTACGCTCAAAGAAAAACGGGAAAGACTATCATTCCGGTCCCAGAGTGGGGTTTCTGCCCGACTCACTTGCTCTTTCAGCCTGAGGATGTGTACATTCTCAAGAAACAGTATCCAGACGCATTGGTCATGGTTCATCCTGAATGCAATCTTGAAACGCAGAAGACAGCCGACTTCGTTGGGAGCACTTCGCAGATGTGCAAGTTTGCGAAGGAAAACAACGCTAAAACGTTCATAGTAGGCACAGAAGAGGGACTCCTTCACCGCCTCAGAAAGGACAACCCAGAGAAGCATTTCATTCTTGCCTACGAAGACGCAACCTGCCCCAACATGAAGCTAAACACGCTAGACAGGCTTTGCGCTTCACTGAAAGAAGAGAAGCACCTAGTAACTGTCCCGCCGCCAATAGCTGACAAAGCTCGAAAAGCTCTGGAAAAGATGCTGGAAGTAAAGTAACTAGGAAGAGTCTTGCATGAGCAGCAATCACGAACTGTTTATATCAGACGATGGAGAACTCAAACGTATCCGGGAAAAGAAGCTCAAAGAGCTTGTGGAGTTGAAGAAGAGGAAAGAAGAAATGAGCGTCGAACCAGTCCACGTTACTGATACAACCTTCAACGACATAGTCAGCAAGAACTCTCTAACGCTGATTGATTTCTGGGCTTCTTGGTGCGGACCCTGCCAAGCCTTGGCGCCGACAATTGAAGAACTGGCAAAAGAATTGTCCGGCAAGGTGTTAGTTGGGAAGCTTGATGTTGACGAGAACCCTGAGACGGCGGAACGTTTTCAGGTTTTCAGCGTTCCAACAGTGCTGGTCATGAAGAACGGGGCGGAAGTTGACAGAATCGTAGGGTGCGTACCAAAGAAATATATTGAAGCAGCCTTGAAAAAGCACCTAGGGTAGAGAAAACATGGATATTCCTGAACGCAGAATGATAGGCGCACTGCTACTCCTTTTAGGTGTTTCAGCCTTAGCAGTAGGCTTGTACACGGGTCAAGTCAACAAGATCATAGAAATGCTGAGAACCGCCTTCAAAGCCTAATCCCCGTGAATCATCGCAAGATGATCTTCTAACAAGATATAGCCCCTAGGTTAGTGCAAACATGAGCCCTCCAATAATCGAAGGTAAAGATGCAGAAAGAGAAGCCATCCTCGAAGCAGCCAAGCTCATGCTAGTTGCTGCAAGAACCGCACCAAAATCCGCAGGAATAGACGACATCCTGACCATGATCATTTACGGGAAAGGAAAGGACCACATCGCAGACGAGATGGAAGAGATCGCCAAAAAACGCAGAGCCGAAGGATTCATACGAGACGCGAAAAACGTTAGAGATTCGGAAGCGGTTGTTCTGATCGGCGTTAGAGGAAGTAAGAGCTTTGGCTTAGATTGCGGTGCTTGTGGCCACAAGACCTGCAAGGAATTCGAGCAGGAGAAGAAAGAGTTGGGCGAAGACTTCGTTGGGCCGACTTGTCTTTTTAAGATGCTGGACATGGGAATAGCCCTAGGCTCCGCCGTGAAGACTGCGAGCGAACTGAACGTTGACAACCGCATCATGTACCGCATCGGCACGGCAGCCATGAAGTTGAAGATGCTTCCAGAGGCAACTGTCATAATGGGAATCCCACTATCGACCAAGGGAAAAAGCATCTATTTTGACAGGTCTAAGTAAACAAGCTTATTCCTTGGAGATCATCTTTTCTCTTTTTCGAGAGTTACTCATACTCTCCTGTGTCAGTGACTTCTTTCAGGTACCAAACGACAAACGCAACTGGGACCTTTTCTGAACCCTGTGAGTGAGTTCTCTAGATCAGCTTCCATACGAAACTCTTAGTAGTCTCGAATCCCCGCTCACGACTAAACCTATTCAGTTCCAGCATACTCTTCTGAGGTAGAGTCAGCCTTGGGTTTTCATCTTTTCGTACATCTTCTCTAGTGTCCAGCGGATGCTTGACTTGAGTTCGCGCAGACGGTCAGGGTCAATGTTTTTTATGCTGATTTCGCGGATCGTGTTTCCGTCTCGGACGATGTTGTAGGAGAAAATTCTTTCTGGTTCCAACTGCCCTGTTCTGGCCAGTTCGCTGTCTCTCTCCTGCATTTTCGTCAAAACCCTCTCCACCAGAAACTGAGCAAAAGGCGCCGTGTTGACATCAAACTCCTTGTCGTGGGCTGGAAGCACTCGCATTGAATCTTCTTCGATCAGTACGCTTGCCAGAACCTCTCCTCCTACAGTCTTCAGCAACAGTACGTTTTCAGACTCTTGAGGTTGAGGCACGTATGGCCCAGGCTCAAATTCGGTTGTGGTTTCCTCTTTCGGCGGCGATGGCAAGGGTGGGATGGGTTCTTTGGGTATTTCTGCATGCCTGAACCCTTTTTCCAGCAGAAACGAGTTCACGGCCTCAAGCGCGGCCTGTGTTTCTTTTAATTCTGCATCAAGCTGTGCAACCTTCTTTTCAAGGTTTTCCTTGAAAGCGATAATCCTCTTTATCCTGTCAGCGTCTTGCGCCATCTCCCCTCACAACAAGCAATTAGAGAGTCTTCCCTTATCAAGTCTTTTGAGAAGTCAATGACTAGGTAGCTGTACAATCTTGAAGTCATCCGAGTTGACTTCCAGACTGGAAAAAGATGGAAGCGGTTTGAGCTTGACTTTTATTTCGCTCGTGAGGAAGCTTTCAAACTCTTGAAAAACCGGACTCTCGGTCTGGTTGAGCTTGACGCATAGGTTTTTGCCTGCTAGCAGTGGGCTTAGGTCGTATATGGCTATTTTGTTGGATAGGCTTGGGTTTTCAACGACTGTTTTGATCAATGCTTCTGAGGGTTTCTCCGAGAATAACCATGCTGTGCAGGATGCTTTGGCAACACGATAGGATAGGCCTTCGCAAATGACGCATTTACCATTTGTGACTATTTTCTTGAAGGATGATGGATGTATGTCTCTAGCCCAGAGAAAATTGTGATACTCTCCGTTGATTTCAACCCAATCTTCACTTTCAGAAGTTTGCCAACCGCGACACTTGCATGCATTCTTAAATTCAGTCATTATTTCCAGGATTTTGGGCATTTTCATCATATTGCCACACATTCTGTATTAGTAGATTGTTCTAGAACAATATTCTATTATTTGCCCACTAATTTAAAGTTATTTGTCAGTCTGTCCGCAAAATTGTAGAGTCAGCGTGGTCATAGTTGACATTTTGTAGGCAAGCGATCGCACATGCCGACATATTTCCGGAACCACAGAACCGGATGCTTGACGGGAAAGCATTAATAGTTCTACATTCTTCCAATAATAAGCAATAAATTCAGACGAGGATAATCGAGAATAGAGAAAGGCAGGTAGAGTTTGAAGTTTAGAAATGATGCTTTGGCCTTGGATGAGGCGGATTTGAAGATTCTGGGAGTTCTTCAAGAAGATGCGAGGCACACTTATACGGATATCGGAAAAAGTCTAGGGATGGCACATTCCACAGTGTATGACAGGATAAAACGGCTGGAACGCTATGGGATAATCCGGAAATATACGACCATAATTGACCCTGAGAAGGCTGGAACGAGGAGGATTCTGGCCTTGATGACTGTCTACACTGATCCGAAGGAAAGCGAGACAGTTGCAGAGAAACTGTGTAAGGCTCCCGAAATCCTAGAAGTGTACACGTCCATTTCGGAAGAACTTATCATCATGGCGAAAGTCATAGCAGCCGATCAGGAAAGTTTGCACGCGTTTATCGCCAATTCAGTCGCTCCTCTACCTGGAGTTTTGAGGATTCGCACGTCTATCGTAACCAAGAAGTTCAAGGAAGCGGTTTTTTCGATCTTTAATGAATCAAGAAAGTCAACATTTATAAAAAGAACACACACTATAAAAGGAGAGAAGAATCATGAACGTTGAAACGAACTCTAGAATTCTGGGGACTCTTCCGCGAGAAAAAGCGTTCTACTTCTTCACATCCATTGGCAACTACACAGGAGTAAGCGCGTCATCCCTGAAAGAGTTCGGTGAAAAAGTGAACGAGATAAACGTGAAGTCCTTGGAGTTTCACCTTCCCCGCGGCGACTTTGAGAAATGGATAAACGAAGTTCTGCAGGACGCAGAGTTGGCGACTGAAATCAAGAGACTCGCAAGGTTCAATCTGTCTGGAGACACACTTCGCAACCAGCTTTGCGCGATCGTCTCCGGACGATTCAAGCGTCTAACAAGCCAGCTTGATTCAGCTCAGTTTTGATAACTCTTGACCTAGTAGGCCGAGCGCAAGCTCCACAGACCTGGAAGGAGAACCCCGAAACCGTGGCTAGGTTTTGGAACAATATCGAAGCTGTCTTTTCAGTTCTTAGGTTGGACAGTGTCAGATTGACTACTACATTTGGGTAATACGTCATTTTACTATTCGGATAGTCTAGGTCAGGTTCTGTCGCTCTTACGGCTTGATCTAGTGTTTTGCTCTCATTAAGGAATCCATGCAGCAACTTGATAGTCTCAGCATCCGTATGTGGTGTCGCAACTAGGCCTGTCCATCCAACATATGCTATGGCTCCTTTTCTAATGAAGGCTTCTGCCATTTCTGTGCATGTCGCATTTAAGGTGTTGCAGCCCATCGCAATGACTATGCTCTTTAGGAAACGATCGGTCAGGCTTTCGATGAATTTGGGCGGGATGGTGAAGTAACGTATACTGGGATTCCATGAATAGTAGCCAACTGTCACCAGACCATTTTCAAACTCAGAATCGTATTTTCCCATGTCAAACCGTTCAGATGAGAAAAGATCTACGAGTGTTTCAGTTTCTCTCTGTGCTGAGTGAGTTCGCAGAATGATGATTCCATAATTGAGTCTAACAAGTTCCTTGTAAAATGCCACGTCCACGTTCTCGCTTCCAAAATAGGACACATTGAAACCCGCATCCCTCAGCATGTTGGGAACGGAGCCACTTATGTTGTACTCGCTGTTAGGAAACTCCAAGCTTAGCTGGTCAACGATTGCTGCCCTGAAAGGGAATTCGACAGGCAGAGGCTGCCAAAAGAATCTTGACAACAGAATTCCTCCAACTATCAGAACTACCAAGATCGCTGAAGCTAAGGCGAGTGTTCGGTTTGAGAATCGTTTCTCTTTCTGCAGGATTTCCCTGCGTTTCTTTTTCATTGACTGGACTCCGGATAGACAGCAAAAACTGGTAGAAGAAAGGGAAAGTGTTGCCTATTTCCTTTTTCTTCGGAATAGGCTTATCGCCACGCAGAAGACTGCCATAACCATCGCATAACCAACCAATGGTGCCACGGCAATTGGCTTGGCCAACGATATGGAGTAGCCTCCCTGCGGACGCTCTGTAACAACGACTCTAGCATTTTCTGACTGTGTAGTGTTGCCGTGCGCGTCTGTGACTTTAACGTACACGAAGTATGTTCCGGTTGAGCCCGGCGTGAACATCCATATGCTCCCATTTGCTCCAGAGACAGGGCTCCCGCCAACGTACCATTGGTAGCTGTAGGGAGCGGTTCCACCTGACACGGTAGCCGTGAAATACACTGCATCATATAGATAAATCGCGGCCTGAGTTGGGTTTATCTTGACAGAGAGTGGCAATTGAGTCTTTTCATAGACCGCCATAGCGGTGTGCGCCGCACTCATGGTGACTATAATCGGGTTGACTCCTGTGCCGCGTGAGACACCGTCAACCGACCAGTGGTTGAAGGTGTAGGTTAGGACTGGTGGAGCTGTTAGAGTTACGCTCGCTGAAGCATCATACCATCCTTGGCCTGGAATTGTTGTGATTCCTACAGGAATTGTTCCGACGGTTAGGAAGTACTGTGTCTTCCAGTTCCATGTGATGCTTGAGGCTGCGTTAATCGTGAAGGTTACGGATGTGGCTGTTCCTGATGCTGGAGCGCTTCCGGTTCCGGTCCAGCCAGTGCAGACGTAGCGAGTGTCTGTGGGACCTGACGCTGGCGACGTTACTGAAGCCATGATGCTTGTTCCGGCGTCGTACCATCTGCTCGTGGGGTTTGGCGAGTCGTAGAGTGAGTTTACTGTGAGATAGTATTGAGTTCTGTAGTTGCCTACGACGCTGCCAAAGGTTGTTACTGTTATTGACCCGCTTTTCAGCGTTGACAAGCCGGTTGTGCTTGTCCAATTGTATTGTTTAGCGTTGGCTGTTACTACCAATGGTGATTGGAATGCAAATGTGTGAATGGAGTTCTTGTCCCACCAGAACGGCGCAGTAGGCAAGCTGCTCGCTGTGTAGCCAGAACTGTCCACGGTCACAACGGTTCCCCCAAAGTCTGAACCCACGCCAGTCTGATCGAAAATCACCGCATACTGGACTGCATAGTTGGCGGTGACTGTCTTTCCTTTGTCCATGAGGACAGTTGTCGGTGATCGGGAGGGATCAGCAATTTCGGGCATGTCACTTGTTGTCCAGCCGTTGAACCTGTAGCGTGAAGAATCAGGAACGATGTCTACGAACGCATCTGTCGATATCGCTGCTAAGGTTCCTGCGTCGTACCATCCCTCTCCAGAAGGAGAGTCCACGCCTGGCGGGTTAGTGTCTAGCGTGAGGTAATACTGGATTTTGTAGTTGCCCGTCACGGTGCCTGAGCCTAGAACCGTGATTGTTCCATTCTGCGTTGTTGAAAGACCCGTGGTGCTCGTCCAAACGTACCGCTCAAGGTTAGTTGCTACTACTAGTGGTGATTGGAAGGCAAATGTGTGCGAGGAGCCGCTGTCCCACCAGAACGAAACGGACAGACCAGTGTAGCCATAGTTATTCCCATCGATAGTAATGATGGTTCCCGGAAAGTCCGGGCCCACGCCAGTTTGGTCAAACGTCACGAGGTACTTCAAATGAGCAACGTAATTGCCTGTCACGCTGCCTGAACCTGTGATCGTCAAGTTGTCGCTCTGTAATACAGACAATCCGACCGTGGAACTCCAGTCATACTGCCTGCTGATGTTCACAGTTAGGGGTGAGGAAAACGCAAAGGCATGAACAGAATTGCTGTCAAACCATAGCGAAACCGGAAGGCCAGTGCGTGCGTACGCTGTCGAATCAACAGTCACCACGGTGCCGGTGAAGTCAGGACCGACACCTGATTGGCTGAAGGTGATTTGATACTGAGTCTTGTAGTTTCCTATTACTGACAGTGGGCCGGCAACAGTGATCGGAGAAGCTGGACCCGAAACTCCAGTAAGAATGAACCTCTTTCCTGCAGTGGAACTAGAAACGTTGCTATAGGCATACGTAGCTGAGCCACCGTTGTTGACCCAGACGCCATACGGCAACTCGCTGTACGTCTTAGGAGCACCATTCACCGTCACAACCATGCTCGAGGCAGAAGAATCAAGACCATACTGATCGAAGGTTATGTGATATTGAGTCTTCCATTGGGCTATTGCGGTCTTCGGTCCGTTCATGGTTATTGGGTTGCTTTGGGCGTAGTTCGTACCTGAAGCGTCGCCATTCCAGTTGGTGAAAACATGCTGAGTCTCATTACCATGATTAACCAAGCCTGTGTCTAAGGTTGCGTATGCTGTGTTGCCGCTATCATACCATCCTTCACCGCCTGTCGTGCCGTAGGTTGAAGTGACCGTCAGGTAGTACTGTGTCTTGTAGTTGCCTGTCACGCTTCCCGAGCCAGAAACCACGATCGTTCCACTCTGGAATGTTGACAAGCCGCTCGTACTCGTCCAGACGTATTGCTTGCTGTTTGCTGGTACTACTAGTGGTGAGCTGTAGGCAAATGTGTGCGAGGAACTGCTGTCCCACCAGAACTGAGCAGACAACGAGCCACGAGCATACCCGACACCGTCAACCGTCACAACTGTTCCAGCGAAATCAGAACCAACACCAGACTGACCGAAACTAACTGAGTACTGAGTTGCATAGTTAGCCGTCACCGTCTTTGCCTTGTCCATCAGTACCGTCGTGATTAGTGCTGACAGGTCAGTTATTTCCGCCATGTCGGTTGTTGTCCAGTTGCTGAACTTGTACCGTGAAGAGCCCGGAACGATGTCTACAGTTGACACTGTGGATATCGTGGCATAACTATTAGCATCGAACCATCCTGCGCCCGAGGGAGAGGCGATGCCAGAAGGACTGGTTGCCAACGTCAAATAGTATTGCGTCTTGTAGTGTCCCACTATGCTTCCGTAAGTTGCCACGGTTATGGCGGCGCTCTGCAGTGTGGACAGGCCGGTTGTGCTTGTCCAAACATACCGTTTAGTGTTGGCCGCGACGACTAGTGGCGATTGGAACGCAAAAGTGTGGTTCGTGCCGACTTGCCAGGGGAATGATTTTGGAAGCTGGTTGACGCTGTATGGAGTTCCATCAATGATAATAACGGTTCCTGTAAAGTCTGAGCTTGCTCCCAGCTGGTCGAACGTTATCCAGTTCTGCACTACATAGTTTCCTACCACGCTTCCTGAAGTGCTGATCGTTAAGGTCCCACTTTGGAGACTTGACAGCCCGGAAGTGGAGGTCCATGCATACTGTTTGGTGGCATTCACTACTAATGGTGAGGCGAACGCGAAACTGTGGCTGGAGCCTTGATCCCACCAGAAAGGTGCAGTCGGCAAACCGCTGACGCCGTAGCTAGAGCTGTCTATGGTCACTACTGTGCCCGCAAAGTCTGTTCCAACACCTGATTGATCCAACGTCACTTGATACTGTGTCTTGTAGTTTCCGGCGACTGCCAGAGAACTTGTCACCGTTATCGGTGAAGTCGGCCCGGTGACGCTGACCATCTTGAACCTTTTGCCTGAAGTCGAGCTGAGAACCACATCGTTGTAAGAATACGTAACAGATGACCCGCTATCAACCCAGATAGTGTAGGGCAGGTCTGCATAATTCTTCAAAACGCTGTTGACCGTGACCACCGTGCCTGTCGCACTGGAATCCAGTCCGCTGTGGCTAAACGTCACAGAATATTGAAGCACATAGTTGCCAGTCACTGTTGTAGATCCTGAAACAGTAATTGGTGATGCTGGTCCAGTAACAGTGCTGAGTCTGAACCTCTTTCCTGAGGTCGTGCTCGAAACTGGGGAGCTGTAGGAGTAGGTGACTGAACCTCCGTTATCAACCCATAGAGCATATGGAAGATCAGCATAGGTCTTGGCGCTTCCGTTCACTGTCACAACTGTTCCAGTGGCTGTGGAGTCCAGCCCAGATTGAGCAAAGGTGACCTGGTATTGGTTGCAGTATTCTCCAGTTATTGTTACAGGCCCGGTTACTGTGAATGGCGAAGTGGGAGAATGAATCGCAACAAGCCTGAATCTCTTGCCTGCGACACTGCTTGAAACCGTCGAACTGTAAGAGTAGGTGACGGAAGAACCGCTGTCAAGCCAAACAGAGTATGGAAGGTCAGCATACATTTTTGGAACACCATTTACGGTAACAACCGTTCCCGTGGCCGTTGAATCCAAGCCTGAATTGGCAAACGTGATCAGGTACTGGATTATGTAGTTGCCAGTCACTGTGGTCGGTGCAGTGACTGTTATGGGTGAGGTGGGTCCAGTCACGCCGGTCAACCTGAATCTTTTGCCTGAAACGCTGCTGGAAACCGAGGGAGTGTAGGAATAGGTGACCGAGGAGCCGCTGTCGACCCAAAGAGAGTATGGAAGATCTGTGTACAGCTTCGTATTCCCATTTACTGTAACAACCGTTCCCGTGGCCGTTGAATCCAAGCCTGACTGGGCGAAGGTGACCTGATATTGCTTGCAATACTCTCCGGTGATGGTTACAGGGCTAGTTACTATGAAGGGTGAAGTAGGACAGTGAACTGCAACAAGCCTGAATCTCTTGCCCGTTACAGTGCTTGAAACTAGGGAATTGTAGGAATAGGTGACAGAAGCACCTGAATCAAACCATGCAGAATATGGAAGATCTGTATAAGTCTTGGCAACGCTGTTCACTGTAACAACTGCTCCAGTGGCTGTTGAATCCAGCCCAGTCTGAGCGAACGTGACTAAGTACTGAGTAACATAGTTGCCAGCAACGGTAACTACTCCTGTGACAGTGATCGGAGAAGAAGGACCTGTAACGCTTCCGAGTCTATACCTCTTGCCCGTTACGCTGCTTGATACGGTAGAACTGTACGAATAAGCTACGGAACCTCCGCTATCGACCCATTTGGTGAATGGTAAATCACCAAATGCTCTGGATGCACCATCCACAGTCACAACTGCTCCTGTTGAGTCTGAGGATAATCCTGTTTGGGTGAATGTGACCAAGTATTGCGGAATGTAGTGAGCTGTGGCAGTGTGGTTTGCGTTCATAGTCACTGTAATGGGGTTGACTCCTGCGCCTCGAGATGTGCCGTCGACGTCCCAGTAACTGAACCTATATCGTGTGTCGGTCGATGCATTGACGTATTGTGGAGCCGTCAGTGTAACGTTTGTGCCTGCCGAGTACCAGCCTTGACCCGGAATTGTTGTTATGCCAGTCGGAGCTGTTCTTACGGCTAAGTAGTATTTCGGTTTTGGAGGAGGACACAATGTGCCCACGATTATTGGGTGGTTCTGGCCTGGGCTCACACCGTTCTTCGGAATGTCCTTTGCTTTTATCACATATGTTCCTGCGGTAGGGTCCCAATCTGCGTCATTATATGAAGAGTAGTCGTGAGACTCTACAATGCCATTGTTATACGTGTACACTCTCGTTGTGTGGTTTGGCCAATAGGTTATGGTTTCGCCCCATTTGAACTTGAAGAAAACTTTCCAACTGGATGGATGAATATCAAAACCTACGTTACTTGCGTTCTGGCGAAGAATGGAAGCCGTAAATCCTGGATTCCTATATTTCTCTTCAGGAGTGTTAGCCAAATCTGGCTGAGTCATATTATCGTATCTTAACTCCAGTTTGTTCGATCCCACTGGAGCTTTTACCCAGGCTGTACCGCTGTTGTAGTACATTGTTACTTCCACGTTTGACATGGGAATGATAGTGCCGTAAAAGCTGACTCTGAAATAGACTTCTGTGCTTACTTCGACAACCGCGCACGCAACACCTACCGCTTGGCTGTTATCAGTGACGGTCAGTTCTACCGTATAGTTTCCATCGATTGGATACGCATGGGCAATTGTTGGGTTTGTTACGGTTGTAACGTTTCCGTCGCCAAAGTTCCAAGAATACTTTGTAATCCAACCATCTGGGTCATAGCTTGCCGAGGCGTCAAACGTGACTATCTGTTCTGGAGTCGGGATCTCTGGTGAGTATGTGAAAGAAGCGATAGGCGTTTGGTTGCCGTATGCCCCTTTCTGGATCTGTGTTCCGAGAATCGGCAATATTATCAGAAAAACAACTGCCACTAACGTAAATAACCGCACCTTTAGCATTCTCCCTTCTCCCTCGGCATTAGTACTAGCTTTCGGCGATGATTTAAGTTTTTTGGAACTATCTTCTATATGAGCACGATTTCATGCACTGAATGAAATGACAAAAAAGCACATATGAATCAAACAATACATGACAAAGATCAATTTCAAGCTCGATTGCAGAATGTGCATTGTTTTTACATCGACGTGTCTCCCCTGTCAGGGCATCATGGAACTGACAGGACTCGATCAAGTCTATCGAATAGAAAATCATCTCTGGCGTTTAGTAGCATGAATGGCCCTAAAGAAAAGAGGGGAGATTTTATCGTTTAAATTGCGTCAGCATTTCGCGTTTTCTTTGACGAACCGTTTTTGCGACAGCTAAACCTATCACAGTTACCGCAATGAAAGTCAATAGAAGGGCGTTGAACGTGAATTCTGGGATTATGCTTGTGCCAAAGATGAATACGCTCTTGGTGCTCAGATGTACGTTGAACGAAAGTGTCGCGTGCGTTGCGTTTTCAACTGGAACCACTGTCATGGGGTATCCTCCGATGAACAGCATCCAGCCTGATGAGTTGCCATTAAGCAGGGCTTTCGGGATTATGACGTCGACGAAGCCTACGTTTCCATCATCGTCAGTGACGTTGAAGTACAGGAATTTGTATTCCAAGTTCAACAGCATCGGTGCCGGTGTGACTGATGCGTTGCTTATGGTGACAACGTTATACGTTATGTCGTCCACTACGATCGGATGAACCAGTACTTCATGCAGCCTGTAGTATCCATGTTCGACTTCGTGTAGGACAACCTTTCCTCCGAAGTCCAACAAGCTTGTGCCGTTGAGTGTCAAGGCGCATCTGCCTGGCGTGTGTGTAACGTTGAAGTTCACGACTGCCAGCACTCCGCTTCCAGATGGGTATGCGGAGCTGGGCGTCAGTGTTATGTTCACTTTGACGTAGTTGCTTCCTTGCTCGGTTCCCAAGACGGTCGACCCGAATCCACTCATGAAGCTTCCTTCGGTCACGCTTTGAACGCCGAGGAAGTTTTCATTGTACGTCAGCTTGAACTCGACGTAAGTCAGTTGCCATTCTTCAGCCAAATCAGCAATCGTCACTTCGATCGGGAAGCTTTGGCCCACATGCGAAGCAGTGTACAAGCTTGGGTTCACCGCAAGCGTCGGTAATGATAGCGGATTGTACGTGTATGCGCAGTCTGTTGCAGGAAGATAAGACAGGTATTCGCCATTCTTGTCGAGGAAGTATTCGCCAAACAGCGGGTCGACGTCGATGTTGAACGTCCAATTTGCATCGATCACAGCGTGTTGCTGGGGCAAGAAGGTTATTATGGCTACTGTCCCGTTTCCTTCCGGCCATTCAGTCATGTCCCATTCGCCTGTAGCGTTTGGCAATATTATCTCGCCGTACACAGATTTGTTTGGCTCAGAATAGAAGCTTGCAAAAGTGCCGTAAGGTGCCCACACGGAATTGTTCATGAAGGGTCCCTGATAGATTGCGACTGCATCTAGCCATGAGGAGTTGTAGTTCACTGTGAATTGTATGCCGATAAGCATGTCACTTGCCGAGACGTTGAATATGCCTATTGTCACGTTGAAGGGTCTCTCTTTGACTGCTTCATATGAGCTCGGTGAAGCCTCCAGCCACATGTGACCAAGCGGAGGCGGGGGTCTTACGTAAATGTAAGTGTACGAGCCATCTTCCTTTGTAACGGGTATCTCAAGTCCTGAATCGCCATCAAGAAGGAACGTGTTGGTCGAGTCTATGCGCAGTCTGCTGGTCAGCTGTCCGTCCACTGGTGCGGCAGCAGTCAATGCGAGTTCAAAGGTGCAGATCTTTCCAGTGCCTGTGAAGTATGGAGGATTCGGCGGAAAGAGGCTGACAGAGATCAGCACACTGCCGTTGCCTGGGCCAATGTGTATGTAAGACACGTCGTTTGGAGGTGTCGGCAAGGCAGAGGTTGATCTTCCGTAGAAGATGTATTGAGGGTCCGAAGTAGGTTCAAACCACCGTGTAACATTGACGATGCTGTCGTCAAAATCCATGTACACTTGTGCCCCGCCTACGTTAGTGACGTTCTCCACCCAGACAGTTACATTGAACCTGTCGCCTACGTCTGTCACGTTGGAGTAGAAAGTGTTAGCTGATGGGTCGAGGTAGATTCTTGGGCCTGGAAGTGCATAGCCTACGTGGATTACAGAAGTCAAGGGTGAAAAGACTATTGAGCAGGTTATTAGCGTCGCTAGTAGTATTGCATAGATATTCTTCATTTTGAATTGTCCACCTAGAAGCCTATTTCCATGGGTTTTGTATTTGAGATTTGTGGTTGATAGAAGAATATTCTATATCTATATTCTATATCTATATTCTAGGACAGGAAAAAAAGGGATTCTCAGGTCTTGCTGGTTTTCCGGATGAACGCTTTTTTTCTAAACAGAAATATGACAGCCGTTGAAGCCATCAGCAATGGTAGGGCAAGAACTGACGTCAACTCAGGAATAAACGTGTAGGATCCGTCCTCCAGCTTGACTCCTGATATCTCCACGCCTGAACCGTCCAGCAGGTAAGTCTGGCCAATGTCAGTGAGGTTGTGCAATGAAAGTATGCAGATTTTGGGGGGAGGAGAAGTCACGTTGAATTCGAAGGTGCAGATTTTGCCGGAGCCACTGACCGTGGGTTGCGCTGGAGGTGTTGGAAACAGGACAATGGTGGCCATGACACGTGCTTTTCCATAGGCTAGGTGGATGTAGCTCGTATCGTTAGAGGCTGAAGACGTGGTCTTCCCGTAGAAAATGTAGTCGGTGTCATTCTTGGGTTCGAACCATCGTGTAACATTGATCATTGTGTCGTTGAATTCCAAGTATATCTGTGCAGCAGCAAGTTCTGTAACGTTTTCTACCCAGACGGTTACGTTGAAACGATGGCCAAGGCTGGTCGTGTTGGCATCGAATACGTTTTCTGATGGATCAAGGTAGAGTTTGGGGGTTAGAACGTAGGTATAGGTGCCGTCCTCTTTAGTCGTACCAGGGCTTTCATTTCCGGAGATTCCGTCGATAATGTAAGTGCCTGCGGTGTTTATGTGAAGTGTGCTGGCTAGTTGGTTTGTTACAAATGGTGCTGCAGTCATTTCAATTTCGAAGATGCAGATTTTTCCGGAACCATTGATCCAAGGCGGATTCGTTGGGTAGAGAGACACACACACCAATACTTGACCTTTCCCGACGCCTACGTGCAAGTAGTTCACGTCATTTGGTGGAGTTGGAAGGGCCATGGTCCCTGGCGCGCTCGCGAACAGATATTGTGGGTCGTTCTTGGGTTCAAACCATCTGGTCACATTGATGAACGTATCATTGAAATCCATGTAGACTTGTGCGCCGCCGCTGTTGGTAACATTCTCTGCCCATACCGTTACGTTGAATCTGTGGCCTATTCCAGTTGAGTTGGAGTAGAAAGTATTGCTCGGTGGGTCTACATAGAGCCTAGCGCCAGGAAGGGCGTAGCTCACTTTGACCAATGAAACCAGTGGCAGCAAACTTGCGCAGATAATTGATATTATGAGAATGAAAGCGTAGTTCTTTCTCATCTCATCTGTCACCCTAAACTAGTTCAAGCACTTTATTTCGAACCTGTTAATAAACATTCTACGTTATCGAACACTATTGTTAGTCTGGGTAAGAAAAAGAGGGATGAAACTCAGAATCTAAGGAGTTTCTGAGTTGCACGCATTCTTTTGAGCAGAACAGCGATAGTCGTCGATGCCACGAGCAGAGACAATGCCAGCAGTGGTATAAATTCCGGAACGAATGTATACGATCCATCCTCCAAGGTAAGTGGAATCTCGTCTTCGGTATCGCCGTCCAAGAGATACGTATAGCCATGCATGGTTGAATTATGCAGCGTAAGAACAGATGTCAAAACTGGTGGAGGAGGGCCAGTTGTTATGTTAAATTCGAATATGCAAATTATTCCGGAACCAGTAAAGTAAGGAGCAGGGTCAAAATCCAAAACTGCTATCTCTGCCATGCCCATTCCGGTTGTCAGATGACGATAGTTTGTGTCATTTTCCGTGTCAGGCTGTGCTAGGGTGTTTTTGCCGTAGAACACATATAGCGGGTCGTCCTTGGGTTCAAACCATCTGGTCACATTGAGCACGGTATCGTCGAACTCTAAGTGAACCTGGGCGGCGCCAAGATTAGCAACGTTTTCGATGCCGATTGTCACGGTGAACTTTGTGCCTAGCGGAGTGGTTTCTGGGAAAACATTCTGGGAGGGGTTCAAGTAAACTCTGGCTTCGCCTGCTGCAAGAGTCGGAAGGGTCAAGGCGCTGCTTGTGACTATTGTCAATGCGATAGCAACTAGCGTTAGGATAGTTCTTCTTTCGTCTTTCATAGTTTTCTCTCCTTTGGGTGAATGTTGTGGTTTTGTTTATAAAAGTTTTTGCATAGCGTAACTGCTAAAGAAAAAGAAGAGGGGTTTTTTGCTTAGCAGCCTTTGCCATAATTTCGGTATACCGCGAACACATCTCTCAGATCGACTTTGCCGTCTCGATTGATGTCGCAGACTGGATCCCAGCGTGGGTGTCCTGGATAGGATCCGAAGGCTTGGCCGACTCTGTAGACATCTCTCAGATCCACTTTTCCGTCACCGTCCAGATCTCCGAGCCATCTTATCTTTAGGCCTCCGTCAACGAGAGCATTGTTTGTCAAGTTGAATTCGTAAGGTACTGCTGTTGCTTCGCCACTTATTGTCTGAGTATGGCATGGCGGTAGACTTGTCGTGTCGAGGTCGAACTGTGCTATATAAGAGCTTCCTGGAGCTAGAGTTGGAACGTGAATGGTTCCTATCACTGTTGTGTTGTAGTATGCCATTACGTCGAAACTCTCGGTGAAGTCTCCCATGTTCTGGGCCGTAACGTTAATCTTGACGATCCATCCTTGGAACGCCCAGCTGTCTGAGAGAGTCACTTGTACTACGGCTACGTCGTGGATATGTGTCATTATCCAAACTATACCATCAATGAATGTGTTGTCAGCCGTATTCATCTCGTAAGGTACTGTGTCAGCAACTGCTTTGAGAGTATAGTTGCCTTCAGGCACTCCTGTTGTGTCCCAAGGAATCACTACATCTCTCTCTTCGTTGGGTGCAAGCGCTGTTACAGCCGTGAACCCTATCACGGTGGTTCCGTAGTAGGCATAGACGTTGAAGGTTTCGCTTATGTTTCCCTTGTTCTTCACAGTTACTGTCACGTTGATGGGCCATCCTGGATACGCCCATGTTCTAGACGGCACTACGTTTGTCACTGCAACGTCACGTATTTGGGCCATGAAGAATCCGTCATACGTGTCATGTGGAATGGGGTTGCCAGCGCCATCCTCAAGTTGTGTGTCTGTGAGGTCAAGTGGTGTGGCTCCTAGGTTGTCCACGTGGAAAATTAGGGTGACGAGTGGTGTTGGGTTGGACACTGTTATTGCGGTTGAGTAGACCAGTTTTACCCATATGAATCCTGCAGGATCATCGGCGTAGAGCGTCAATGAAGGATATTGTCCGTTAACCTTTAGGAAGTTTAGACCGATGATGCTGATGATGTTGGTGTCGTAGGTGAGGTTGAACTCGCATGTTTTCATGTCAGCTATGTCATCGATTGACACGTTGATCTGGAAGTTTGTTTGGCATGGTATTGCATGTGGGTCGATTATTTCGGGTGGGTCGACGAATATTCTTGAGCCCGATGGTGGTGAGAAAACGAACACTGCATGCAGATCGTGGTTTGCGTTCATGGTTACAGTTATCGGGTTTGCTGATCCTGCGTTCACTGTGTCGAGCTCCCAGTGGTCCAGTGCATAGTTGACGGCAGGCAGGGCAGACACGGAAACGGGTGTTCCTGATTCATACAGGTAATTTCCTGGAATAGGATTGGTCGTTCCACCAGAAGTTGTCGTTATTGCCAGAGTGTACTTCGGCCCTGGCTTGCTTATTTCATAATACCCGTTTGTCTTTACGACGCCTGGAACCTCGTTGCCTGTGTCACCATCTAGCAGGAATGTCTCGCCTGTGTTTATGGTCAGGGCGCTCGTGAACTTGCCTGGATCAGTTGGGACTTTTGTGATGTTGAATTCGAATATGCATAGCTTGCCATTGCCCGTGAAGTAAGGTGGGTTTGGCGGGAACAGGCTAGCCGAGATCAATACGCGTCCTCGGTTGGGACCAAGGTGCAGATAGCCTGGATCAGGAGGTGACGGGAGTGCGGAGGTTGTTCTTCCGTTGAAGATGTACTGTGGATCAGTTCTCGGTTCAAACCAGCGGGTGACACGGAGGATAGTATCGTTAAACTCTAAATAGGCTTGTGCGCCGCCGACGTTGGGAGCATTTTCGACCCAAATGGTGACGTTGAATTTCGTGCCGACGCCTGCTGTATCTATCGTGTAGATGCTGTTCTGAGGAGTCATGTATATACGGGTTGTTGCAGCCACAGCTGAGTAAAACGGAAAAGAGCTTAGAAGGAATGTTGCCAGTATTGCGATAGTCAAAAACTTTACCAAGTTATTTTTCATATTTTATTCTTCCTTTCCCCTTAACAATATTCTATAATCACAGGTTTTTCTTAAAGCTTATGGGTCTTGCTTCTAGTCGTTGTTGCTTCGCGAAAAAAAGGGAAAAAACGGAGTGTCTCTATGGGTCCTCGCCGTAGTGCTGGCAGACTGGATAGTAGTCTTTTAGGTCTATTATGCCGTCGTGGTTAAAGTCGCAAGCAGGATCCCACTTAGGATCCCCAGGCCTAGTGCCATAGGCTTTGCCGACTCGGAAAACGTCCTTCAAATCAATAACGCCGTCTAGGTTAACGTCGTAGAGTTTCACTGTTGCATTTTGGACTCGAACCAATGCTGATCTTACGCTTGTGCGTCCATCGGCATCAGTTATGGTTAGAGATACTGTGTAGTTGTTGGGCAGTCTGAAGGCGTGTGTTATTATTGGGTTTGTCACGGTTGTTATGTTTCCATCGCCGAAGTTCCATCTGTAGGTTTGTATGGGGCTGAAACGTTGGGTTCTTGCGCACCAGCCGACTGTTGAGTTTGAAGCGTTGAAGGTTGTTGTTTGGTTAAAGAAAGGTTCCTTCGGTGACCATGTGAAGTTGGCTGTTGGCCCGAACTCTGGCAAAGTGGTCAGTGTTTTGGACGTCGTACTCCACAAACCTTCATTATCGGTGACGTTAAGCTTAACTATGAATGTAGTGAGCTGCGTGAAGTTGTGCGTCGCGAACGGATTAGTCTTGGTGACTTTTGGTGTTCCATCGCCGAAACTCCATTCGTATTTTGTTATTGTGTCGTTGTACCCTTCTGCTGAAGAGGCAGAAGCATCGAAGTAGACTGTTTGGTTTTGGTATGGTGTTAGCGGCCAGTAGATAAAGGATGCTTGCGGTGGATAAGCGGATTTTGCCAATGGAAACGCAGACAAGTTCGCTAGGAGTGTGATGAATGCTATGAGAATTATGACCTTTGATGTTCTGGGTTTCATACTCATTCACCTTTCCCTACGGGTCCTCCCCATAATGCTTGCAGACTGGGTAGTAGTCTTTGAGGTCTATGATGTTGTCATGGTTGAAGTCGCAAGCAGGATCCCACTTAGGATCCCCAGGTCTAGAACCATAGGCTTTGCCGACTCGGAAAACGTCCTTCAAATCAATAACACCGTCGCCGTTCACGTCGTAGGTTTTTACTCCCGTTGAGTTCAGCACTTGAACCAAATGCGATGTGAAGCCTGTGCGCCCGACAGAGTCTGTGACCCATAGACGCACCGTGAAGGTTCCGTTTATTCCGAACATGTGATTGATTGTATTGTTGGTGGTTGTGATGTTGCCGCTGCCATCGTCAAAGTTCCATTTATAGCTTTGTATTTGAGCAAAGTCCTGGATTTTCGCGCTCCAACCACTCGTTGAAGTTGAAGCGTTGAAGGTCGCCCATTCATCGTTGTAAGGCGTTTCTGGCATCCACGTGAATCTTGCTGTTGGACCAGATTCGGGCAGAACGACTACAGGTTTCGTAGTAGTACACCACTTGTTCTCATTATCTGTAACATTCAGCGTCACTCTGAAAACCCTGGCCTGAAGAAAGACACGGGCGATGAAAGGGTCAGTCTCTGTCACCTTTGGCGTTCCATCGTCAAAGTTCCAGATATATTTTGTCATGACGTCATTGTAGCCTTCGGGTGTGGATGAGGTGGCGTCAAAATTGACTGTCATGTTAATGTATACTGTGAGCGGCAGGTAGATGAATGAAGCTTGGGGTGGGTATCCTGTGCTGTTTTGTACATAGAAAGTTGTTGTTGCAGAGGAATTGACGGTCGGGCTGGATTGGGCGAGAACGTAGACGTTGTATGTTCCCTGTCTGGGTGCCGGTGGCAGTGTTATGTTCGTTTTGTATGTTCCAGGAGTGTTTTGCGACGGTGGTAATGGATATGTTGGATAATTGAGAAGGCCCTGTTGGGTCCTGCTTATGCAGTAGTTCAGCTGCTTCTCTAAGCTTAGAACTAGCCCTCCGCTTCTAGGTTCTTTGCTGTAAACGTTGCCAACTATCAGGGCCTTTCCCGAGCATGCCCATGCTGGGATGTCAAATGAGAAACTTGATTGAGTATGTGAAAGCGGATCCATCGTTTCCGAGAATGAGTGAGCCCCTATGGGCACCATGTTTGCGTCGAAAACCGTGATTGTTCCAAAAATCTGTCGGGTATTGGTCTGCCAGTTGTAGAGATAGATCTTTGCTTGAACTGTGGATCCTGCTCTCGCCGTGTTAATTGGGTTGCCGTTATAGTCCAGTAGGTCAAGGGCCGTCATGTTGATAGGCCACGATTGAGTCGGCGTTCCTATTTGCAGCGTTCTGTACATCATTTGCCCGTTCAGTGCATCGTTCATCTGAACGGCCACAACAAGGTTTGACGCAGGTGAGCCATCAATCAGCATGTTTCCTTGAATCAGCACCTTCTGTCTCAACAAATATGTCGGTTTGTCAGTTTGGACTGTAACTGTCATTCCTGGATTTCCCAGCGTCTGATGTTCTCTTGGATTTGCGGCAAGCACAAGAACAGCAATAACAAGAAGCGTGCACATATTGAGGAAATTCAATTTCATAACGGGACGTTTCATCCTTCTCTCCCCTTTGCCTCTTAAATATTGTTGGCGGGAAATATTAGTATTGTGGAAATAAGTTCTGTTCAACAGCTTGTTTAAGTCGAAATAAAAAATGGGGGAATGTTGATTCCTTATCGGTTTTAGTATGGACCTATTTGGAATTCTGGGGCTGGTGCGTATTCTGGACACCAGGCGAATCCGCCGACTGTTGGGTCTTTGTCGAAGCAGCTTACATGTACGTGTCCGTAGCCTGCGTAGGCATATTTCGGTATGAATATTGATACCACAAATGTGCCTGTCTTCCATGTGCACCATACTGCTCCACCGACTGACTTGGTCACTAGTGCCATGCCGAATGGTACGCCTAGATCGTCAGTCAACACTACTGCAAACAGCGCAGGATAGAATTGTACTGCGTGTGTCTGGTAGTTGACTGTGACCTTCACGTATTCTTCGTGCACGTAGTAGAACTTGTCAGTGGTTACGCTTGTTATGTAGACGAGGCGTTCGTAGTAGAACGGCATTGTGTCAATGATCAATACGTCGGCTACTGTTGCGGTTGCAGTTATCACCCATACGCCTGTGATCATGTCTGGATTCTCGCATGGCCATGGCATTCTAAAGGTGATTGTCGCAACACCGTCAACGCCTGTTGTCGCTGTGAACTTGGCCCAAATCTTGTAGTACACTGGTCTCGGTACTAGGGTGCCGTTTGGCAGTTTGTCGAACGGTCCTTCGATCTCGAAACCAACGTCCTTGGATTGTACTGGCCAGTAGTTGTAGGTTACGAGAGCATACAGTGTAATTTCTGACTGTGGGAAGACTATGTCCATCCAGTGGTTTGCGCCTTGGCCGCCGAATGGTGCTGGGAACGGATCTGGATATCCTGTCCAGTACCCGCGGTTGTCAGCTCCACCGGTTAGGTCAATTACTCTTCCTGGTGTGTCGAATGGCAGCATCGTGTAGTGGCATGTGCCCATCTTTGCTTCGTCGAAGGTAACGTAGTCACCGTACTTGTTGATACCCCACTCGCCGAAGACAGAGCCTAGAATTAGGTCAGTTTCGAACGCGTCTGGGCATTCTTGCTTGATTGCTCTGAAGCGGACTGTGGCAACTATGCCTTGGCCGTTCGGGAACGTTGTTTGGTCCCATTCACCCACGCCGTTTGGCAACAGCAAGTCGCCAATCAGTACGTGTGGGCCGAGGCCGTCGCCTTCAACGCTGCTTACGAAGAATGTTCCGTACAGGTTCCACGTTGGAGTCAGCATGAACGGTCCTTCGGTTACGCTGACCACTTCGAGCAATGTGTCGTCGTAGAATAGTCTGAACTGTATTCCGATCAGCTTTATGGATTCGTCTAGGTAGTTTGGTGCTTCTCCGGTGATCTTCACGCCTACATCGAATTCAGTTCCGATCGCAGGTGCTGGTCCGAGCGTTACCGAGGATGGTACGAGCACGAACCATGGCGGCACTGCAGGGTTGTAGCATGGGGATATGATTGTGTATGGTCCTCCTACGGTCACTGGAACTGGGCCGATGTGGTCTTCGAGAAACACGCCTGAGAAGACTTCGTCAGAATAGTCATAGTTCGCTGGTGGATTTGGTGGCATCTGTTGGATCATCACTGTGAACATTACTGTGCAGATCACAACGGTGCCTGATGGGTTCGTTGATGGTGTGGAAACGGCTACGTCCAATGTGTCAAGTATTGTTGGGTCAGGGTTCTCAGTGATTGTGACTGTGGACAACGTCCATAGTGGGTCGACTGTCACATCCGCCAAACCGCCTACTATGCTTTTTACAGTGGCATTGTAGGTCATTGTGAAGGATGCGGTGGTCAAGAACCATGCAGCAGAAAGCCCCTGAAGCTGAAAGACTTCATTAAAGGTCTTGCCTACGTTGAGCTCGTTGCCTGGGAACGTTATGCTTCCCGGACTCTCGACCAACGTTGGTGCAGCAGGTGCCTTCCATGTGATGGTGTACGTATCATCATTCTTGGTGCACGCAATTTCGACGCCGTCGCCGTCCAGCAAGTATGTGTCACTTGTGTTTATGTGTAGTTGGCTTGTTAGACTGCCCAGCTTTGGCGGCAGCTGCTTAACAACAAACTCGATTATCGCTACCGCTCCTGAACCACTGACTGGTGGTTGTGTCGGCGGTGTTGGGAACAAGCTCAATGATACAAGAATCTTGCCCTTTCCAACGAGGTGTTGGTAGTTCCCGTCTGGTGGTGTTGGCAAAGCTGAAGTTGTCTTTGGGCTGAAGATGCTCGGACTAGGTACAAACCAGCGTGTGAAGTTGATGACAGCATCGTCGAAGTCCACGTATAGCTGGATACCGGCAAGGTTTACAACGTTGTTTACATTAACAGTCACGTTGAATTTCATGCCAACGAAAGCTGTGTCAGTGTCATAGTTGATAGGGTTTGGAACTATGTCTACTGTGGTTGGTACTGCGTATGCGTTTGGAAAGATTGCAAATGTTCCTAGCAGTAGTATTGCGATTATGGATACCGATAACAATTTAGTTTTCATTCTTTCTCCCTTCTCCTTTATCAGCAGAATAGAATGTCATGTTTTCCGGATTTAAGCATTCCGGAACTATCTTCTATCTCTCACAGATATATTCCAGACCAAGAATCCATTCGCTCTCGAACCCTTCTTATCATTCAAAACATCACAACCACACTCTATCACATAAGCTTTGGCAGGCAAGTGATAAGGAAGACATCCAGTAAGGCCCTCAACATTAGGAATCATGGCATGAACACCACAAATCAGGCGGATTATGATTCGGGGACAGGTCAGTTCGCCGCCTCGACAATGTGCCATCGTAGTGTCCCTTGCGTCGAGGGACTATTTTCCCCCACTTTCATAAGACCGCATGAACCTATTCTAACCGCCTGTGTATTGCATAAACATTTGCAACTAATAGATAATACTTAGACAAAGCTCCGGTCCTTGCAGCTCTCGCTCACACTGACCACCCTTAAGGCTATGACTGCCCATCTCCGAAGCAACAAATACAATCAATCCGGTTCTTGTTTGTATACGCGTAAATACCCAGATACCGAGTTCGACATCGACATGGAGTTCTTGAAAACATTATTTCCCCATTGTTTTTGAGCATAGTGTTAACACTGTAGACGGAACTGTAGACAATTTCTGACGGGAATGTAAACCCATTCTCAGCAGAAATTAAGCTGGCCGTAACTGATCACATACTAGCATCCGGTAGTCGCTGAAGACTGAAACTAAAATCATAGGACACTCTTTGATCTGACCACAATAACAAAATGCTTACGCCTTTGCTGCCCAAACCTTCATCACCTACTTGTTCCTTCAAATCCAAGAAAAACTATTATAAACGTCAACTCTCCAAGCTAGCCGCAACCGCTAAACTCAAAATAGAATAAAAAAAGGGAAACTGTTTATGCTTTAGGCTATTTACCACTTGCCGAATTTCTTGGCGATGCCGAAGTAGTCTTTGAGGTCGATCTTGTAGTCGTGGTTGACGTCTGCTACGGCGTTCCACTTGGCGTCTCCTGGGATGCTGCCGAAGCTCTTTCCGGCTGCGAAGACGTCTTTCAAGTCAACCTTACAGTCTGGTGCCAGCAGTTGCGTGTTGATGTAGTAGGTTCCAGTGATGTCCTCCGGGATGGTTATCCAAATGGGCCATGTGATTTCGGTCACCAGGTTCTGCCATGTGCCGTTCAATACCTTCACCGTCAACTTGATCGTGTGCAAGCACTTCGCCAAGTTCACGGTTATGCCCTCTGTGTGTGTGGCGCCTGCAGCAATTATGACGGTGTGAGTAGCGATTACTACGCTTCCGTCAACTTCAACGGTCTTCTCAACTTCGAGCGCACCGCTTTGCCACAAGTTGCCAACTTCAAGGTGCAAGTGCACATCAACAGCAAGGTTCGGATACACTGGATCAACCTTTGCCTTGTAGACTGGGGTTGGGCTCTCAGTGTGTATGTTCGCATAGATCGGGTTCAGCCTGAAGTAGCCCTTTGTCGAAGTGATCGGCACAGAGTTTGCGTTATCGTCTGTGGTTATGCCTGTGTCAACCACGCTTCCTGGCCTGTTAGTTTGCAGGAGTAGGTGGCTGTATTCAACATATTCGTCCAGTCTGAACGGGCCTGAGCCGATTAGGTTCGGGTCTGGAGCGAACGTGTTTGGATCCCAAGGCGCACCACTCTTTGGCGCGATGGCGCCTGTGACGATCGGCTTCCATATGTGCTTTGGCAGGATGCGGTTTCCGCCGATCCAGCCGACAGCAAACATGGTCTTCACGTCCAACAGCACCTCAAAGTTCAATGGGTCTAGTATGCTGAAGCTGAGTATGTTCGCAACGTTGCTGATCCACCATGGCGGAGCCAAGCCGCGTGCCGCGAGTATGTCGTCAATCTCGATGAAGGTGAAAGCGATGTCAGCCATCGTCAGTTGTGTGCCGTCCTGGAAGTAGACGTCATTGCGCAGCGTGAAGACAACCTTTGAGCATGTGCCGTACGTCGGGTGGGTATACGTGCCCACGCTGTATTGCTTTGCTACCCATGGGATGTAGGCCAGTGTGTACGGGTCAACCGCGACGAGGCTTTCGTAGCCGATCAAGCCTAAGACCGTGTTGTCCCACAGCCATTCGGTGTAGATCGGGTTCAACTGCCTCAAGTCTTGTGTCTTGAAGCCATACCTGATCCTACCATCCACGTCATGGGTTGTTGTGTGCATGTTCATGAACGTCCAGCTGTTGTCGAGGCCGTAGCCCAGCCAGTTAACCGTGCCATACCAGTCTTCGCCAGTGAAGCCTGCTTCGTTGCCGACGTAGGTCTTGCTCATCGCCTTGTAGCCGCTGCTTGAGTACACTGCTATGCCTAATACGGCATCAGTGAATACTTCTTGAGCGACACGGGCGTTGAAGACTGCGTCGTCCTGACCGTTAGCGTACTGAACACCGTCAGCCGCGTTGTTGAACGCGTCCTTGTTAGCGTAGCCACAGTTGTACGGTCTGCCAGGGTGCCAGTAGTAAGCTCCATGCCACAGAATCAAACTGTCCGGTGTAATGCCGAGACTCCATCCAGCAGTGTATATGTGCGCATCCTTGTTGGTCATCCACTGAATACGAGCAGCAGTAATCGTTATGTGCACCACGTTCACGTGAATGTGCTGAGCTACAAGCTCGATGCCCAACTGCGTACCCATATAATCTCTCGGTGCGTGGTCGACACGCGCAATCAGCTTCAATGTAAAGTCTTCACCAGCATCCTTCACACCG
>Ga0315285_10000149_pt1 | contig 67381 bp, 80 predicted proteins | sample YL17G09_36_MG_FD_203698 | JGI IMG/M metagenome (GOLD analysis project Ga0315285, IMG submission 203698) | Sediment microbial communities from Yellowstone Lake, YNP, Wyoming, USA - YL17G09_36 | ecosystem: Environmental > Aquatic > Freshwater > Lake > Sediment | place: USA: Wyoming | collected... | reverse complement strand
TCTTCATTTGGTATGAAAAGGTAAAGGTAAGTAAAGGGATGGGGTGGGGGTATTGGTTTGGGGTGGGGAGGGGTGGGGGGTATGTTTGTTGGGGGTGGGGGGGTACATTTTGGAAAATATTTTGTATAGGATTTTTGGGGTGGGGAGATTTTTGAGATTTTGCGAGGTAGGGCGTAATAGGAAGGGGATGGAGAAGAAGTTAGAGATGGTATTTGAGCCACCGATAGGGGAGGGTGAGGTGGAGGAAGCGGCGAGGGCGTACAGTATATGGGCGTTAGGTGATCGTGGAGGGAATGGTGGGGTAGGGGCAAGGATGGGGCCATGTGGGGGCAAATTATTCAATAACCCGTAATCATTTAGGATCCGAGAGATGTTATGCACGAACGGTACGAAATCGTGAGAAGGCGATGGGGAATCGTGCATTGGACGAGACATCATTTCCTGGGGGGAGGGTACTTGAATATTTTCGTAGGGTAGGGATGGAGGCACATGAGGAATGGGGAGGGGAGACACCGAGGGGGGAGGCGAAGCTGATATGGTTTGGGGCAGGGTGGGGGCGGTGGACGGGATATTGAGGAGTGGTGGTCATGATTTTCACGAGGAGGTGGAATATTTGAAAGCGAGGATGGGGATAGACAATACCAATTGGGAGCCTTTGGACCGGACTCATTCGACGTTGATGCGGAGTTTGGTCGCGGATTTGGATTATGACATGGCGGTACGGGTATTGGGGGAGGTAGTTGGTTGGTTGGCTAAGGATGGTTCACCGACGTCGGTGAAGGTGATGGGGGAGAGTTTGGTATATGGTGGGGTTGCTGGTTTTGAGGGGCTGGCGATTTCTGGGATTCGGGGGAAGTTGTATTTCAGGGCACTTGAATTTGGGCGGGCGAATGGGTTGTCTTTGTATTTTACAAAACGATTCAACAAGTTACTACAACAATATCTGACGATGTGCGCCACATCGACTGGTACGGGCGACATTTTGTTGGGGCGTGGGTGATGGACAAATTGGAGTTGAAGTTTGATCCACCGATAACGGATGAGGAGCGGTATGCGGCTGCGTTGGCGTACAGCGTATGTGTGTTAGGGGAGGGGGTAATAACTTCCCGAGCGGAGCAGTGCATACGGTGTGGCGTGCGTTACCCGATGGTTGGGTGGCATTTAGGATCCGAGCAATGTTACGCGATGACGGTACGGAATCGGGAGAGGAAGTTGGGGAACGTTGCGTTCCACGAGGAGGCATTTTCCTATGCTTCGTCGGAGGTGAGGATACTTGAATATATGCGGGATGCTGGGGCTGGGGTACATCGAGATTGGGGCGGGGTGACGGCGCACGGTCGGGCGAAGCCGATATGGTTTGGGCCTCTGTGGATGTTGAACGCGTTGGCTGGGATATTTAGGGGGCGGGCAGACAAGAGCGTATCTCACGATTATGCGGAGGAGGTGAGATATTTGAAAGCACGTGGGGAAATAGATAATTCCAAATGGGATTATTTAGACAAAAGCCAGTCGACGGAGACGCAGTGCTTGGTGGCGGATTTAGAGCATGACATGGCCGTGCGTGTGTTGGGTGAGGTTGTGGGGTGGTTGGCGGACGAACGTGCACCGACGTGGGTGCGAGTGATGGAGGCGGACGCTTTGTTTGGTGGGGCTGGGATGCTGGCGATTGAGGGGGTGAGGGGGCGGCTGTATTTCAAGGCACTCGAATTTGGAAGACGGAATGGGCTGTCGTTGTATTTTGCGAAACGATTCAATAATGGTGGTGTACGTAAATTCCTTACGATGAGTGCTACGAAAGGCACAAGCGACGTTTCGATGTACTGAGGAGGGATGGAGAAGTGTGGAGGGATCGGATCGGATGTGGAGAAGTTGAGTTTAGAGTGAGAGATGGTCGAAGACCTGATGACCATCGTCCACTGCTTCTCGTCGAGGCTCTACGGATTGCGTAACTACCGCAAGACGCTCAAGGCGGCACTGGCCTCATGATTCGCGGACACGTCATACGCTTGGACCCAACGGTCAAGCAGGCGAACGCTCTTGCACGCGCTGCTGGCGTCTCGCGGTTTACGTACAACTGGGCGCTCGCGGAGTGGACCAGACAGTACCGTGCTGGTGAGAAGCCGTCCGCGGCCAAGCTCAAGAAGCAGTTCAACGCCGTGAAGGGCGAGCGGTTCCCTTGGGTCTACGAGAGCCCCCGTGACGCGAATAGTCAAGCGTTCGCAGACTTGAACAGCGCGTTCAGCAACTTCTTTGTATCGTGCAGCGGGAAGCGTAAGGGCAAGAAGCTAGGCTACCCGCAGTTCCGCAGGCGGGGCCAGCACGATGCGTTCTACGTGTCGAACGACAAGTTCTCGCTTCGTCGCAGAGGCAAGCGTGGTGTCGTTCGTCTGCCGGTCATCGGCGACGTGAAGACGTTCGAGCATCTTCGCTTCCAGGGTAAGATCATGTCTGGCCATGTGTATCGCCAAGCCGATCACTGGTTCATTGCAGTCAACGTCGAGGTCGCGGTCGAACCCGTGCAACACACGCACCCGCACGCGATCGTCGGCGTCGACCTCGGGCTCAAGACGGCCGTCGTCACCTCCCACGGCGAGGCAATCGACGCGCCCAAACCGTTGAAGCGTTGCTTGCAGCGGCTCAAGCGAGCGGCCCGTGTGGTGTCCCGGCGTGAGAAGGGCGGCAAGAACCGGGCGAAGGCTCGTGCTCGTCTTGCTCGCCTGCATCAGCGAATCGCGAACGTGCGCAAGAACTTTTGGCATCAAGTCACGACCGATCTCTGCCGCGAGAACCAAACGGTGGTGATCGAGGACTTGAGCATGGCCTTCATGTTGCGCAACAGGAAGCTGGCGAGAGCGGCATCGGATGTCAGTCTAGGCATGTTCAATCCGTTGATGCTGTACAAGGCGAAGGCGCTTGGCGGGCAGGTCGTTGTCGCTGATCGCCTCTTCCCGAGCACACAGCGGTGTTCACGGTGCGGCAACGTCAAGACGGGTGACGGCCGCCTTGGCCTTGCCGACAGAGTGTATCGGTGCGCGGCGTGTGAAGCGAGTGAAGATCGCGATCTGAACGCCGCAGTGAACTTGGAACAGTACCCAGGGCTTCTGGGGAACTGGGGCCGGCAGGCCCGAACGCCCATGGATGATCACGCCTCTACTCGGTTGGCCCCTGCCAGTCGAGCAAGCGAGATCGCTGAAGTGGGAACTAAACCGTGCGCACGTTTGCGCACAAATTAGAGAGCAGGGATTGATGCCTGAGGTGTTTGGATGTCGACGGTGTGGGTACTGCTGCGTTTATCTGTCGGTCGTCATACCTCGAGTTCTTTCGGACGGCACGATGGATTACGTGTACAAGCCGAACGATGTGCTATGCCCCTACCTTCTTTTGGAGGAGGGGCAGGCGAGCTGCACAATTCACGACGAGGAGTTTTTTGAGGAGACCCCCTGCCATTTGCACAACAATCCAGACCACGACCCGGATTTGGGTTGCTGGCGTGGGGTATGGCGGTGCATAGGACCGAAGCTGGTCGAGCAGGGAATTTTCACGAGGAGGCCCCCGGAGGAATACATCTGGGAAGAGGAATACGAGCACAATGACTGATATTGTAGAGAAGGTTGTAATTCACCAGCCGCTCGTCGTGTGCCTGACGCCGCTACGAGAAATCCATCGGCAGTTGGCGATTTGTGAGTTTGCTGGCCGTCGGTCCCATCACCTGCTGTGGGAGCAGCCCGAGATTGATAGGCTGCTGTCGGGGAGGGGTGAGGGTCATGTGGAGACGTTGGAATTCCTGAGGCGGCGACTTGCTGCGCGGCCGCCGCATGCGACGGTCATCGAGCACGCCAACGTGACCTTTGCGTTTTTGATGTCGAGGGTAGCCTCGCACGAGTTCGTGCGGCATCGAATTGGGTCGCCGACGCAGTCGAGCACGCGTTTTATCGAGCAGGATAGAACGCTCCACCTCGTCTCGCCCACCATGGACGAGACAAAGGTGTTCGACGTGAGGGGCGAGCAATTCCCAGATGGCTTTCCTTCCTGGGCTTTCACCTGCTTTTCCTCTGTACGCGCCTACCATGACCTGCGGGCTGCTGGCAGTAAGCGGGAGCAGGCTCGCTATGTGCTGCCCCATGCGCTTGCCACGTCGCTCGTCCACACCACCAACATTCGCCAGTGGACTCATATGATCCACCTGCGTACGGGCAAGGCGGCGGCGCCCGAGATGCAGTTCATCTTTGGCAAGGTACGCTCCATGCTCGCCGAGGCGACGGACAATCTACTCGAGGGGCTGTGTGGATAATATGCAACGAGAACCACAATTCTATACGTACGACGAGAAGGCCGAGAAATACTTTCACAGAACTCTGGATGATGCGATTCAGGAGGTCGTGGATTTGCGGCATCCCGCTTTCGCAGAGAAGATCACGATTTACGGTTTTGTTCCAAAGGAGGAAATTTCGGATACCTACCGCGAGGCTCTTGCAAACGACATGTTGGACTGTATTCTTGAGAAACTAGACGACGATTACGGGAATTTTGACGAGGGGACGGATCGTCAACCGTCTGGCGTTGCGGCTGCTCGGGAATTCGTTCGTACTGTCGTAAATGAGTACGAGGTTTTTGTTTGCGAAAAGGTAGCCGCTATCGAAGTCAACGTTGCTGAGTGGCGCGCAGCACATTCTGAGAGGAGATCACAATGAGTATGTCAACGCACGTATACGGATTTCATCCTCCGGACGAGAGATGGGTGAAGGTGAAGGCAATTTACGATGCTTATGTTGCGGCCGATCTACCCGTGCCAGAGGACATCAGAAAGTTTTTTGATTGGAGAGCGCCATCTGAAGCCGGAACCTTGATAGAGATCCCTCCAGAATGTAGACGAGGGTATCACGATGGCAACGGAGCAGAAGATGGGATTGAGGTTATTCTGGAGAAACTCCCAGAGAATATAACGGTTATTCGTTTCGTGAATTCGTGGTGAGGAAGTCAAGAAGTGCCAGTCAAAAAAGAAAAGCGTACCGATAAAGGAGATTGAATGTATATTGTAACTCTCGATGGGAAAGTAATGTGTGAAGGAACGCCGGATGAGGACTGTGACTTTCATATCGATCATGATAATCCAGTGTTCCACGACACGTCCCGTGTCCATCCAGAGTCCGTTATCCAACTCTGGAGATTTGGGGGGGTTGTGCCGCTCAAGCATCTTGTGTACGTCGCTAAACTTGACGACGAGGGGCAGCTTCAACTCGTGGCGGGGAAAGGTTGAGATGAAGAAGCCACTTCAACTTGATTTGGTGGAGTATTACGAGTACGACTGTTGGACTACATGTACACCGAACGGATGTCCAGGGCATGAGACAGACATCCCGGTGGGCCTAGATATTGGGGGTGTTTCCTTCTACGTGAGCGGGTATCAGATTGGAGATTATCCTGTGAGCTACGCTCAGGAGGAGATCGAACGTGTCAAGCAGGCTGTGGAGCGGCTTCAGAATGCGCTCGCGCTTGCAGCGGTCAGCGGTGGTGAATTTTGTGCGGAGGCCCGTGCTGCGGGTCGTGGCCCTTGCGGTGCCTGTTCGTGGTGTGTGAAGCAAGCTCAGGAGCGTGCGGAACGTGCCGAGGCCGAGGTCGAGCGACTGAGGAAGATACATCCAACGCATTTGACGGCAGAAGATTAGAGGAGGAGCCATGGGAAAGGGAAGAGGAGTATTTAGGCATAAGTCAAGGGGCCTCAATCCCAGCTCTCTCAACAAGGAGAGTTTCAATATACCTTGTTTGGGACGGTGGACTCACACGATAGACGGAAGCGATTTCGATTGTGAGTATGAGAATGCTGGGAACATCGAATGCGACGAGTGCATCTCAACTGGAGGCTGCGGGGATCCTCGAACAGGGGTGAGACTTGGGGAAGAAACAATGCGCAAACTTGGACGTTTGCCGTACCAAAAATATCACCTCGTTTTCGTTGGAGGGTTGAATGGAACAGTCTGACGAGTGGCCCGAGCAACTATCCCTACAGGGGCTTGAAGAGTGGCATAGACGACAGCACGAGGGACCGCCTCAGGAGCCTCCCGGTATTCCTCAGAGTTTTCTTCCAGGGCTTGGAACGATTCGGGAATGTCGTGACTGTTCCTGCCTCGTGGCCGGCGGACCTACTCGTTGTGTACGCTGTGCAGATTTAGAGGATTTATGAAAACATTTTGGCTGTCGTGGTACGAGTTCGAGCCATTCATAGCAGAAGAGGCTGCGACGTTTCAGATTTGGTACACCGGGTGGGGCGCGGAAGATGCGGAAACAATGTGCGCGTACATCAATGCGGAGACTCAGGACCAGGCTTGGAAGCAGGTTGAGTCTGTTTATCCACGCGCACAAACTCGTATTCGTTTCATCGTAGAGAATGACTTTGGGTGGCGTCCGGATCCCAGTAGGTTTCCGTAGCTGCTCAACTTGGAAGGAAGGTGATAGGTGTCCCCAAATGTACAGCGAACCTTTGGAGTGTGGCTGGCAGAGCAGCGTCGGATTGCGAAGATAACTACGCGTGAGCTGGCTCGGAAGGCTGGTGTTTCTGCTGCTTTGATTTCCAGGTTTGAGTTACATCCAGAGATTTCATCTCCAAGGGTTGAGACGATATTGAGGATTACAGAGGCTTTGGGGGCGGACCAAAAAGCTGGACTCTCTGCGGCAGGACGCCTCCCTGCGGATATTTTTCAATGGATCCTCTGCGATTTCGTCAGTTGGGATATGATTCGAGAGGCTATCAAGGTTGGGGCTGCTCCTCGAGATGTGATTCGAGGATGGCTGCTTTCGGATGTAGCGAAGAATGCGTCAGGGCGGTCTGCGTGTGAGAAGCTGTTTTGGACGAAATATTCCGATTTCGTAACACGCGAGTCGCGGATTTTGGTATCGGCCCAAAAGGTCAGCATTGGGGCGCTTCGGGGTCTCAATGGAAAGATTCCTTCGTTCAATGTGGAGTGTGCGTTTCCATCAGACGATTGCTTTCTATTTCTTGTCGTGGATACCCCTCAAGTAATTGAAAATGTAGTTGAATGTTTGTGGATTCCAATATGGGAAGTTGGAATTCATACATGGGTTGCGCTCGAGTTTCTTCCAGAGGGGGAGTTTGTAGAGTTGAAGTTGAGTTCACATTAGGGGCTGAGTGAAGTATGTAGGTTATTGTGTCGTTGTAAACAGTGTGTAGTATTGTTTGAGCGCGTTGGCTACATATTCCCACAAAAATAAATTCATGGGGTTGCTTTTTGCAGCATTTTGATTGTACTACTTTATTTGTAGGCGTCCTGTGAATTATTATGGAAGGGGAAGACCTGTGACAGATTGCGGTATTGAAGCCAAAATCATTTCAGCGTTGCAGCATGGGGATCATCTGACCGTGTCCCAGCTTCGGGAACGAACTGGGGCGTCAAATGGAACTCTCTGGTATCACCTAGCCCGGCTTCGAGGGCGTGGCACGGTGCTCCGGAAAGGTGCTGTAAGAAATGGTGAGTATTTGCTCGCTGTCACTGGAAAGGATAAATAATTGAGGCATCAATTTTTTACATTGCACAATTGTTTGTGGAATGCTAGACTTTTTGTAGGAGGACTAGCATATGGGAGCGGTCACATCTGCATACATCAAATTGGCGCCCAGTGTTCAACCATGGACCGAAGATGGGTTTGAATCAGTTCGGAAGAACATTCTACAATGGGCGTGCAACGAATATAAGAGTGACGACGGCCTTCGAGACCTAGTCATTCTCATACCCCAAAAGAATAACGATCCAGAACATGCGTTGAGCGACATTGTGGTGTTGAACGTTCCAGAGGAAGGTACCGGGCTCGCTACCCTTCTGAAGTATTCCGAGAAAATGGCGGATGAGCTTCATGCAGTTGGAGCCATTATTTTCACGTTGGCTGTCAAGACTGACATGATTCCAATTGCCGTTGAGGATGCTGTGAAGAATGGCCTATGTCTCGTGACTGTTTGCCAGCATAAGGATTTCGACACCCAGCGAATATACACAGCCAACATGAAGACGGGGCGATTGACCCCGTGGAGACGTGTTCAAAGTCAGGTTGAGATTCCCGAGGGGTTCCCAAACTTCTTGCGATGGCAGGCGACGAATTGACCGGCTTTCGGACGATTATGATAGACCCGCCGTGGCACGAACAGGGTGCTGGAGTTTGCAAACGTGGCGCGGATAGACATTATACCTTGATCAAGACAGTGGAGGAGATCGAGCAGGTAATCCGTCGAAGCGGTGCGTTCAATCCGGAATTGGATGGGGCGCATCTTTATTTGTGGGTAACCAACAATCATCTCCCCGACGGGCTCGTTCTGATGGGAAGGCTCGGATTTCGGTACGTTACGAATTTGTGCTGGGCGAAGCCGAGTTATGGACTCGGTCGATATTTTCGTGGGCAGCATGAGCTGTGCTTATTTGGTGTAGTTGGAAAATTCATGCAGCCTACGCTTCGAACGTTGGGCACTTTGATTCATGCGCCGAAACGTCGTCATTCTGAAAAGCCGGTTGAGGTGATTCGGATTATTGAGCAAGCATCGCCGGAACCACGCCTCGAAATGTTTGCGAGTGGCCCTCGGGTTGGGTGGACTACGTGGGGAAAGGTTGGAGAAAGTGAAGTTACTATCGACGGAGGAATACAACAGCCAGCTTTGTGAGGCGGCCGAGCGTGCTTTTCTTGAGCATGACCAAGCTGTGGCGTATCACGAAGGGCACTGGGGAATCCGCAGCTCACGGCATTCATCGTACTGGGCGGAGGTCGTTGTCTTTCATGCTGGTGCGGTAGGGGTGTGGGGTGACCTTGACTCTGTGACTTTCGCGTATGCGCCAATGGATCTGCTCCGGCGTGCCGAAGGCGCTCTAGAATGGGTGGCTACGAGTGAGGTGGACTACGCCGTGAGCAAAGCCAAGATAGGTTGTGGGATCGCAGACGAGCGGTATTACGGGACTGCTGCCTACCAACTCGAGCAATATCGGGCCGACTGTGCCTTGGATCAAGATATGCTTCGTATCGCAATAGGGTTGGTTCGTGAGTGTGCGGCGTGGGAGTATATTGACGAAGCCTGCCATACGCTCGGAATAGAGCGGGTTGGGGTTGTGTTTCCGAGCAAAGTCGTTTATGCCAGGGCGGCAATTCAAAAGCTCTGCTCGCTTTTGGTGAAGCTGAAGAATGGATCGACAAACCTCTCGTTGAAAATCGGAAGGGTTTCTTCGCCTCCATGAACTGGGACACGTACTTTTTTCGGATGTGCGAATGGATTTCAGCCAAGAGCCGGGATCCCTCGACAAAGGTCGGTTGCGTCGTCGTAGGTCCGGATAACGAAGTACGTACGACAGGATTCAACGGGTTTCCGAGGGGGGTCGACGACCTACCAGACAGATACGCCAACCGACCTGTGAAATATTCCATGATTGTGCACGCCGAGGCCAACGCGATTTTTCATGCTGCTCGGGTGGGGGTAGCGTTGAAGGGCTGCACCATCTACACCATGCGTCCTCCTTGTTCGGTTTGTGCAGCGGGGCTAATCCAATCGGGAATTTCGAGGGTTTGCTGTTTCGAGCCGTCCTTCGATTGGTTGCAGTCTGAGAAATGGGGACCAGATCTGATTCTTGCGCTGGCCTTATTTTCCGAGGCGGGCGTGTCCGTCGTTTACTTCAAGCTTGGCGAGGGGGAGGAATTTATCCAGTCTAGCCCGAAGTCCGGCTAAAGCGATTTTTTTGAGACTGTTCGTTTTGCTGGAGGTCGCCGGCGAGATGAGGGCTGGTAGCCTTGGAGGGTGGGCAGCTCTGGTTTGATTTCCGGGTCGGGGACGATGGCGTCCTTGTTCACAGGCTCCACGCTTATCAATTCCACAACACGGTAGCGCACGCCTCTGGATACGGTTCCGAGTTGTATTTGGAGTGTCTTTTTTGAGCGGTCGACCATGAACGTCGCAATGATACCGCCAGCGGTGATGCGCAGCCAGTTTGCGTCTTCGAGTGGCTTTAGAAGGTTTGGAGCGGTGTTGGTCATAACGTGGTGGACTTCAATCGTGAGGGTCTCGCCGTTGTAGTATACGGTCGTGTGGACGGGGAGCAGTAGCGTCTTTGCTTTCTGCGCATCGTCTAGGTCGTCTTCAAAGTAGGCGTAGATGACTTCCATTTCCCAAGGTTTCATTCTAGGTTATTGCGCTTGTTGTCACATTTTCTTAGAGATTTTCGTAACTGTTTCGTATTTTCTTTTCTTTATCTGGTGGGTGAGCTAAACTTGGGAGTATGCAGGTGTACGCCGCCTCCATGCAAGAGCCGTATAGAGGGTCTCGCAGAAAACGCGTGTTGACGTTTTCCGAGATGGTCGACGAATACCGTTCGTGCTTTTCATTCGACGACGCCATGTCTTCGTATGACACGTTCATGCTTCAAGGCGCCGTGTCGGATGTCGCGCTCAAAGCTCTACGTCATGTCTCCATAGAGCGTGGCTGGCAGCGTATCGTCGAGCTGGACGAGTAGCCTAACCCTCTGCATTTCAAATCCTTCTTGAATCCACTTGCCAGGTCGAGCTATGGGGCGGCAGGGTAGCTCTATTGCCTTGTAGCTCTTCGTCTTATAGGAGGAATTGTATGCAAAGGTGCTCAAAAGTAGAACGTGGCGTGACCTGCTTTGATTGTGGTGCGTCGGAGATGGACGGCGACCTTCGTGTTTCTGGTTTTGGGGGGGACCACGTTTGCTTGGACTGTGAGTCTACCCGTACGAATCAGGTCAAATTGCACGGATTGCTGGCTGTTGTGTGCGATCCAGCAGATCTGATGACGATGCATTCCTATCGTCCATCTGTTCCTTTTTAGGGAACAGCCCTGGGTCTTTCGTGTTTGCTTTGGTGACTGCTCCCTCGGCTAAAGCCGAGGGCTTCTAGGGCAAGCCCAGGCCGTGCAGCCCCACGGCTAGAATGTTGAGCGACGCGTTATGATCCCGATCGAGTTCGAGCCCGCAGGAAGGACAGCGGTAGACACGCTCTGCCAAGGGCATGAGCTGTCGCTGTCCGCACCGCGAACAGTCCTGCGAGGTGTACGCCGGATTCACCGCGACCATCGTCCGACCAGCTTCTTCCGCTTTGAAGGACAGGCACGCGAAGAACATCGACCACGCCGCGTCGTGAATGCTCTTGGAGAACTTTCGCTCTCTTCCCATGCGGTTGACATTCAGGTCTTCGACTGCGATCAGGCCGAACCTGTTGACGAGCCTGCGGCTCTGCTGATGGATGAAGTCGTGCCGCCGGTTCGTGCTGCGCTCGTGAACACGGGCAACAGCCTTGCGAAGTTTGACCCGCTTGGGCGTGCCTTTAGGCGTTGCCGAGAGCTTGCGCTGAGCTTGCGCGAGCGCCTTCTCTTCCCGTCGAAAGAACCGAGGGTTTTCGATCTTCTCGCCGTTCGACAGGGTCGCGAACGTCATGAGGCCGACGTCGATTCCTGCGCGCTCGGTGCTGGTTGGCAAGGGCTTTGGCTCAAGCTCGCAAGAGAAGAACGCGAACCACTTGCCCGTCGCTGTGCGCCGGATCGTCGCTGTCTTGACGACGCCTTCGACCGGACGGTGCAGGACTATCTTGACTGGACCGACCTTGGACACGACCAGCTTTTCGCCACGAAGTTGGCATCCGGACGGGGCTTGCGGGAACGTGAAGCTGTCGTACCGGCCGAAGCTCTTGAAGCGCGGGTGGCCGGGTGCTTCACCCGCTTTGACCCGCCGGAAGAAAGCCTTGAATGCGAGGTCAAGCCGGAGGCAGACGTTCTGGAGAACCTGGCTGTGTGCTGTTTCCAAAGACGGCCTGGCCGACTTGAGCGCAGGCAGTCGAGCATGCTGGTCGTACAGGCCAATCACCTTCTACTCGACTTCCCAGGTGTACTTGTGCTCCTCCAGCATTTTGTTGTACAGCCAGCGACATTCTTCAAGGATCGCGCCGAATTTGCTGGCTTGTGCCTTGGTCGGATATAGTCGGTACTTGAAGGTCTTACGCACCATGAGAAAGCTAGCATAAAGATAGCTGCTTGGCAAAAAATTGTGTTTGTTGGAGCGGGCATTCATCTGTCGCCTGAAGGCAACAGCCCTCTGCCCGAAGGAAGGTAGACGCATGTCAGTTGGGCTTGACCTGTCGGAAGACCTGCATCCTCTGCTGGCCGCGTCGGCGTCAGCGTACTCCTCGCTTCTTCAGTGTGCCCGTGTGGATTTTCCGACTTTTTGCTCCCTTGTATTGCGGGACGAAGAGAAGGGGGAGCCGATTACGCTCATGCCGTTCCATTTCGAGTGGAGCGACGTGCTCGAGAAGAATCGGAACGTGGTGCTCTGGACGCATCCAGATGCCGGGAAGACCTCGTTGATGGCTATCGCCCGGCCGTTGTGGGTTCTTGGGCGTGATCCTCGCCAGCGAATTGCTGTGTTGAGTGCCACGCAGAATGCTGCGAAGAAGGTCATCCGTACGATTCAAGGCTACATCGTGAACAGCAAGACCCTTCGCGATGTGTTCCCCAATCTCCGACGGGGATTGTTTTGGACCGATTCGGCTATCGAAGTGCGGCGTCCGAGCGGCATAAAGGATCCATCGGTGCAGGCCTACTCGCCCGAGGGTGGGAATATGCAGGGGGCCAGGCTGGACGGTCTCATCGTTGACGACGTCCTCAACGAGAACAACACGCGGACGAGGTATCAGCGGGAGAAGATAGAGGAGTGGATCCGCTCATCGGCGTTTACGCGACTGTCGGAGGATGCGTGGATCGCATTCCTGACGAACGCGTGGCATCCGGATGACATGGCGCATGTTCTCGAGCGGCAAGGGTGGTGGGCAAAACGGTATCCCGTGATCGACGACGTTGGGCGCTCGACGTGGCCGGAACGCTGGCCGTTGTCTCGCATCGAGCATGTTCGCACGAAGACGCTGGGGCCGGTGGAGTTCTCGAGGCAGATGCTTTGTCAGCCACGGGACGAGAGCACGGCGAGGTTCAAGAGGGAATGGATTGAGACGTGCCTAGCTCGTGGGGAGGGTCATCCGCTGGTGCAGGACCTGAACGACTTGGCGGCTCGGTATCCGATGCTTGCAGAGGCATTTCAGATCAATGATTCGATCCTGGCTATGGGAGGTTTGCCCGATAATGTGATGGTTGTTTCTGGTGTGGACGTGTCGACCGGGCGAGAGAAGTCGGATTTGTCAGTGATTTTTACGCTGTTGACCTGGCCGGATGGGTCTCGACAGATTCTTGAAATTCAGTCTGGTAGGTGGCAGGGACCAGAGATCATCGACCGGCTTGCTTCGGTGCACGACCGGTTTCGATCAGTAATGGTTGTAGAGAATAATGCGGCCCAAGAGTTTATTTTGCAGTGGACAAGGGAGAAATATCCTGGTCTCCGCGTCCGGTCGTTCACGACAGGGAGGAATAAGCTCTCGCCCGAGTATGGTGTGGAGAGTCTTGCGGGGGAGCTTGCGGCTGGTCGGTGGATCATTCCATGCCAGCAAGGAAACCGTATTGTAGACCCTCAGGTTGGGAAATGGATTTCTGACCTCGTCGGGTACGATCCTGGCAGGCATACCGGCGACCTGCTCATGGCATGCATCGCACCTGGGTATCTCGTGGTGACGAAGCGCGGCCTTGTCCCGATTGAGCAAGTTGTTCGAGGGGACTTCGTCCTCACCCACAAGTCGAGGTGGCAGGAGGTCACTGGGACGACGTGCACATGGTATCGAGGGGATGCGGTCCGGTTGCGCGCCTGCGGGTTTGTAGAGATTCTCATGACTGCGGAGCATCCGGTATGGTCGGCGTTGCCATGGGTCAACCCTGAGCATGAGACTAGGGCGGTTCCGCATGCATGGGATTTCCGTTCAGCCGTGTCACTTCGTGCTGGAGAAGGACCGCAGAGTGATTTCGTCTTTGCCCCGGGGGTTCCAGACGGCATGCAGGAGGATGGCGCTGGTGATGTTGTGCGTATTGAGTACGCACGTCATGTGATGTACGAGGGGCTTGTCTGCAACTTGCACGTCAAGCATGATGAATCTTTTGTGGTCGAGGGGATTGCCGTGCATAACAGTTGGTTTGCGAGAGAAGCATCGCGCATGTATGAGACGCATCGTCGAAAGCGTAAGGAACGACAGTCGGCACAGAGCAACGTAAGGATTTTGGGAAAATAGTTGGAGACCCGCCCAGACGCGGGGGGGTTGACCTCCGGGCGGGCCTCCTGGCTACCACGTGACGGTAGCTCAGCGACGAGCCAGGGGGTGACCGGCGCCGAGGTGACGGTCACGTGGCAGGCTGCCAGCTTTCCATCGAAGCGGTAGCTCGGGTGCAGAGTCTATAGAATTTTCGTGCGTCATGTCAAATGTAACGACTGTAACTTTGATTTGTGACGTTTGTGGGCATCGCCTCGGTGACCTTTCGGCCGTGTACTGTCGTCAGCTTCCGTTCCCCTGGAAGGGATTCGAAGTTGCTTCGGTGGTGGGTCAGTTTCACGTGTGCTCTGCGGTGTGCGAGGCGCAGCTTCGGATACGTTTTTGCGGGTTGGAGCCGTCGGTATCCTGGGGTGTTTTGGAGGAGGAGCCTGAAAATGGAGCTGGAGAGCTATAGACGTCGACGTACGTCTGAACCTTGGGACCTGGCGCGTTCGAGGTGGACTGTAGATATTTTTGCACTCGTTATTGCTGTAGCTGTCGTTTGTTGTTTCCTGGTGGGATCGGAAATATTTGGTGGTGATGAGGTGGTGATCGATGACAGCTTCCAAGATAATTTGTGGGACGACACGTGCGATTCGGAGATCTTCGTGATAGCGTCGCCAACATGACTGATACGTCGCGAGAGTTTCCGAGGCACACGACGGTGAAGGCTCGGATTGCCGGCGCTGACGTCCATGCGCCAGCGTCAATACAGGACGAGCAGGCGGACATCCTTGGGGGACTTTTTCGTCAAGCCCAGGTTCTTGCGCCAGTTTACGATCCGTTGGTTCTCATTCGGTGGTACGAGAATTCTGGGGCGCTCGGCCCAAATGTGCAGGCGTACGTTACGAACATTGATGGTCTTGGGCATCGGTTTGCGCCACGAATTGATTTGAACTCTGACGCTTCGTTTGAGCGCGTTCGCGACGCTATGTGGCTTGAGCGTGTTTCTGAAGCGGAGGAGCATGTCAGTCTTCCTGGGTCATCCCTTCAGCCAAACGCAAATGACCCTGTGCATTTGCGACCCTCCGATGCGGAGGTCGCCCTGGCTATCGAGGGTCTCAAAATTCGTGCACGGCTTGAGTATGGAAAGCTCGTGTCATTTTTTGAGCATGTCAGCCCGTCGAGTTCGTTCGTTACGCTTAGGAGAATAACCCGGCAGGATATTGAGATAACCGGAAATGGTTACTGGGAATGTTTGAGGGATCGGCAAGGACGGCTTGCTCGATTTGTACACGTGCCACCCTCATACATGCGTTGTACAGGTTTGGATGTCGATCCGATTATTGTGACGGAGCGGGTTCGACATGGGCTGAGTTGGGAAACAATCCGACAACCTCGTTTTTTCAGGCGATACGTTCAAGCCATTGGGGCAAAGCTTGTTTGGTTCAAGGAACTCGGAGATCCGAGGGTTGTATCGCGGGATACAGGCTACGTCTATTCGGATATTGCCACGTTTACGAAGCATGCCGGGCAGCACGATCAACCTGCAACTGAAATTGCGCACTTCAAGATATACGCCACGGGCGAGCCGTACGGGCAACCTCGTTGGATTGGAAGTTTGTTGTCGGTGTTGGGGTCGCGAGCCTCAGAGGAAGTGAACTACAATTATTTTGACAACAAATCCGTTCCTCCTCTGGCCTTGCTCGTGTCTGGTGGTCGGCTTGCGGCGGAATCCGTAGCCACGATTGAGACCTACATTCGAGACAATTTGCGTGGCAGAGAGAATTTTCACAAGATTCTCGTGATAGAGGCTGAGACAGATAACGATCCGTTGTCTCCTCGAGAAAACCCCGTGATCAAGATGGAACGGCTCACCGACGCCCAGCAAGGGGATGCGCTGTTTCAAAAATACGACGAGAGAAATACCGACAAGGTTGGATCTTCTTTTCGACTGCCTAGGTTGTTGAGAGGAGACGTTCGTGATTTCAACCGCGGGACGGCTGAAAGTTCCCTACGCTTTGCCGATGAGCAAGTATTCAATCCGGAACGTACAGAGTTCGATTCGTGGGTAAATAGAGTTGTATTTTCCGAGCTTGGAATTTTGTTATGGCTATTTCGGACGAACGGACCCCAATCTCGAGATCAGAGCACCGGGGCTGAGGTTATTTCGAGTTTGTCAAAGGTCGGTGTTATTACGCCGAACGAAGGTCGGGAGTTGGCAAGTGACATTATGGGATGCGCGTTTGCGCCCATCGAACAGGATTGGGCAAAGCAACCGCTGCAGTTGACCATGGTGGAGCTGACCATGGGTGACACGAATTCGTCGCTGCCGGGGGTGCAACGACAGCCGGCCCAACCGTTTGTCGGAATTGCTGGTCCAGCATTGCCGCAGGTGGCGGATACGACGCTTCAGGATCTTGACGAGGCTGTCGGGAGGCTCTCTCGAAAATCGAATGAGGAGGATGCTCAGTGAAAAAGAGGCTTTACAGCCAAGACGCTGCGGTAGTCGTTCGGCCAAATCGAGCTGCTTCGGATGCTGCAGATTGGACGCCTGATAATTTGAGCGCCGGGGAGATTTCTGCGGGAGTTATCTCCGAGGCAGTTACCTTGGACGCTCGAGAGTGGGACGACGTCCAGCTTGTAGCTGACTGGGAAAAGCTGGGGGTGGCCGACGTTGGAGGGGCGCTAACTATTGAAATTCTCATCGCGACGCCCGATGCTATTTCGACGGTTGGGCGGCGATGGAGAATTCTTTCGACGGTTGCCTCGTTGACCACAGGCATCACTGCGTTGGCAGCCGTTCGAGGGCATGATGCTGCCTTCCGTATTACAGCGTTGACGCTTGGAACAGCGGACAAGGTGCAGCTCAAGGTCACAGGTGGTACTCGAGCGCGGAGGGAAAAATCTTGACGGTTGGGATGTCACGGCAGGCATTGGTGTACAGTCTTGCTTCGGATCAGGCGCAGCGAGATCTGATAACGATGAGGATTGCTGCGATTGTGCAGGCGTCGTTTGAGAACGATCGCCAGCCTGCGGGACGGATCATTCTGCTGCAGGCTCCTGCAACGCGGGCTGAAATTCAGGAACGCACCAATATTTGCCTGGATTGGTTTCTGAGAATGCGTGGCGACATGCATTTTTCGATGCAAAAAACGTTCGACCTGCTTCCGAGAGCATTGCGGACGACTCTGCGAAAGGAATCATGGACTCCTCCAGCGGCGGATAGAGGCTGGAGTCCAGATAGGAGTGACCCAGACAGCAAAACGGCGTCCGGCGTAGAGTGACATGGAAGATTCTTTTCCAGCGGCGGTGACGGGTTTGACCACGGAAACTATTTCAGGGCAGGGAGCGTTTCGGGTGAGCAAATTTGAGCCACCTCGTGGCGTGCTGCCGGCGCTCAAAGTTCCGGATCCCCAATTCCTTGTAAGACGGCTGCGCCAGGGGGAGTCCGCAGCGTTGCTTTCTCGTCGCCAGCGCACCGAACGAGTTGGAGATCCCCAGGCGCTCGTGAACGAGCTTTCCCAGAGCAACCCGAAGAGCGTGTTCGTATGGGCCGTTGTCGCTCAAGACGCTCCGATAGCCATGGCTTCAATGGTTGAACTGTCCAAGGAGCAGCGAGCTGGAATAGACCCGCTGACGGCCGAGGAATTTTCAACCGAGAAGAACATCTGGTATTTGCCGCTACAGCTCGTGGTTGTGTTTGATCCTCCGTTGAAGCTTCGGCAAGCTCCAGAAGGACGACGCTTCGGCGGCGAGGTCGACTTTGACCAGGATGTGGTCAAGGCCGTAGCGTTTGACGTGATGCAGTTTGTTGCCGCACCCGATCCTGAGCGACTACGCTCTCTCTCAGATGAGGATTTGAGGACTGCCCAGAAAGATTTGATCCTGTGGTTTACGGAATTTTTTGCGGGGAACTCGGCTAACAGTGGAGGCGGCGCTTCACGGGAAGACGTAGTCAACGCTTACATTTTCGTAATGGAGGAAGGTCGCCGGAGGGGACTCGAGTTGACGTCCGATCCTGGATTGGATGGGGCGGCTGCAGTTCTCAAGTCTGTTATTGGTTCAAAGTTTGCGGTGATTCATCCGAGCGGACTTGGGAAGCATCACGATGACCCGGCGACCTTGGACGAGGTGCTGGCGCACTGGTCCCAACCGATGGCTCTGCGAATGCCGGCGGTCTTTTTGGTGGGGTCATTGTGCAACCATCGGAAGTCGGACAATGATATTGACGTGCTCATTCGGGGTCCGTTGGATGAAGAGACCAGGCATGTGATCAAGTTTCGGCTTGGCCGCGCATTGCCCCCTCGGCTGTCTTCCCGTGTTCAGTTTCATGACGATTCGCAGGGGGGTCCGTTCACGACCCACGTTCCGTTGTACGATCTGGTGCTGGTTCCGCATGCCAGAAAAGTCCAGATCGAGATGGTAGCGAAGCAAGACGACCCGCTTTTAGATTGGCCGAAGAAGCTTGGGGAGCGGTCCGGAGTTCTACAGGCTCATTTTAGGGGGTCGGGCTATCATCTCGACCTCCGTATGCAGGTCGCCGACTATCTGGTTGGATGGACGATTGCGGCGATGAAGCCTGGAATTACTGGGAAAGTGGATACGATTGAGGAAGCCAATCGTGTCATGGCTCCATTTGATATGGAGGGGTCGGCGGCCAACAAGGCGATGATCCTTCCGAGCCGTGTCTACGCCGTTCCGAAGTCGAGGCAGCCTCTCGAGTGGCTGACGATTGGGGACGTTGTGTTCGAGCCAGGGTCGGTTGGAGCGACGCGATTTGAGGCAGGCGTTTACGTCGAGCTGGCGAAGCTCAAAGTCGAATGGGGCAAACAAGATCCCCATTTTCACGAGTATTTTGTGTTTGGTACGCCAGAGTTTGAGGGGACCTTGACGTTCCGCATGCTCGAAGGCGGCGTCAGCCGGTCTACTGAAGATCTCACTGGCACGGGCGAGATGTTCTGGACGTCCGGATTTGCCAAGGTTGCGTTGCCTTCGATCCTTCGCAGTCGTTCGGTGGAGACTGGCGCGATGCCTCCGCTTGGGCAGTCGGCGATGCCCTCGTCGTTGATGGCAATCACGCCACGTGAGTTTCGGTTTTGGGAGGCTGACGGGGAAGCTGAGGCCCGAAAAATTCGGGATGCGTTGGTGTCCTCCAAGTTTTTCACTGAGGAGAACGTTCGTTTCGTCGACGGAGATTACACGAGAATCTCCACCAAGGTGCGTTCCGACGCCATCGACGTCGAGCAGCTTGATAAGCAGGTTCGTGTTTCGGACTTTGTACTGTCCTGGCAATATTGGAAGGGGCAGACCGTTGTTCGTGGGACACCCAGTAGGCAAATTTTCCACCTGATGCTTCCTGTTCCAGCGGGAGGGCGTGTACAAGATTTTCAACTGCAAATTGATCCTTTATCAGGTGAGGAATCAATTTTGGCGGTTTTGGTTGAGGGCAGCGATGAGCTTCTGACGTTCGAGGGGGATGCCTCGCCAGGGCTTGAAGTTGGCGGAATTCGTCTGAACAATACAAAGGCGACTCCTTCGACAATGAAGATAATCGACCAGGGAAAGGTCGACGTGTTGGACGATCAGCCAACCTTCAAGAAGCTTCGGTTTCGGGGGTCCAAACTGAAGGGCTTGTTTACGCTGGTCCTGGAAGAAGTCGGAAGCGACTTTTGGATTTTTTCGCCTGGAAGTGTGCCGTCCAGGAATGTGCCCTCGATAGAGAAGTCCGTTCGGGTGCGGGAGGACGGAATGCAAATGTGGGACATTGCATCGAGGTCTGAGACTGACGACCGGGGGGGAGACCGCGAGAAACTTCGGCCTCCAGCTTTGTTTCAGCCGATGAAACCTGCGCCGCGTCCCTCCAATCGATTCACAGATCCCGAGACGGCCGCTCGCGAAGCCTTCACCGACGCCCTACTTGCGGATGGCGTTCGAGTTGAGCCAAAGTACAACGGCTTTCGAGCAATCGCGGAACGATGGGAGGCCGGTCTCGACGATGACGTTTTGGATGAGGGGGTGATGATTTATACGGAGGACGCGCAGCGCGACCTCGCTAAGATCCTGCCTGGCCTGACAAAGGATTTGGAAGGCCTCGGGGGGAGCTTCATTCTCGACGGTGAGATTATGGCGCTCGTGCCAGGTACCACCGATGAGTTTCTCCCCCGTGCAGATTTGGCGCAGTTCCGAGGGACAGCGCCGGCTGACGATGAGCAGCTTCGGTTTGTTGTGTTTGACATGCTGTATCACCCCACGTTGGGGAACCTACTTGCGCAACCGCTGGCAAAACGCGAAGCGAGTTTGGGCGCCTGGTTGCTCGAACATAAGGATTCGGCTCCCCACATTTTGAAGGCTCCCGGGTTGCTTGCGGTTTCTCGGGAGGAACTCCTTCAGCGGATGAAGGTGATGAGTGCAAAGCCCGGGTCTGAGGGGGCGATGCTCAAACAGATCGGCTCCACCTACTCGCTCGGTGGGGAGCAGGATTTGTGGGTGAAGGTGAAAGTCGTCCGGGAAATTCTCGCGATGGTTGTTGAACGGCACGAGGTGAAAGGGTCGCCTGGCGTTTACAATTTTGTTGGCGCCATCGGTCCAATTCCAGAGGGGGAGCTGTCTCAGTGGGCTGAGCCTGTCGAGCTGAACGGGAAGCATTGGGTGATGGTCGGTCGGACGGGAAACCGTAAACTGGATGCGAATGTCGGAGACGTTATCGCGACGACAACGACCGAAATATTTTTCGAGGAGGGGCCTCCGATTCGCATTAGGTGGTTTGGGCCGGCGCAGGCACTGGCGAAAGTTGATATGCCTCCGACAACGATTTCGGAGTTGAAGGCGTTGCTTCGTCCAGGAGAGATCTCCTCTGGTTCAAAAGATGCCTTGGAGGCTGGAGAGGCGGACATGAAAAACGTTCGCAAGAATGGCCGTGCAGTGCGTATCGTGAAGGCTGTGGAGCCAACCAAGGACACCTCAGAGCGATATGTGTTTGGCGTGGTGCTGATTCCAGATGAGACTGATGCGCAGGGCGACGTGTACACGGCTGCGGACGTACGCAAAGCTGCTCATTCGTTTTTGGAATTTTTCGGCGGAAAGTTCCGGGTTATGCACCAAGGTGAGCCGATCGAGGGCATACAAGTTTTGGAGTCCTACCTCTCCAAGCAACCAGAGACGCACGGGGAAGAAACGTTTCCGACTGGAACATGGTTCTTGGCTTCCAGAGTTAGAGACGACAAAATATGGGCGGCCATTCAGGCGGGTGAGTTTACTGGATTTTCAATGGGCGGCACAGCATTGCGAGAAAAGCTTTCGTCCTGTAACAATCGCGAGATATAGTCAACAACGTGGAAATCAGAAAACTGGATAGCGTGCTAGCTGTTGCGAGAGCGTTCCTCGGAGGGAGTCCCGACGAGGACGAAGCCGCGTTTCGATTGCACGACATCCTTGTGGAAGAGGTTTCAATCGTTGACCGAGCCGCCAATCGACGCCGTTTCCTTGTGGTCAAGCAACGAGGTGGATCCGTGGACAATATCAATAAGGCAGAAGAAGTTGGGCAGCCAGCTACGTCTCCGGAGGGAAGCTCGGCTGAAGGAAGTGGCTCGGCGGGGATGCCCTCGACGGTGAAGGAGGGCATCTTGCGCATTTTGACCGAGGTGTTGGAGCGTACCGTATCCGTTGCCAACATGGTGAAGGATTCGGAAGAGACAACGGCAGCCTCGGACGCTCCGCTGGACAACGCCCTCGGTGTAGAGATCAAGGCAATCGCCGATCTGTTGGGGAGTGTAATTTCGCGGTATCCTTCGCCGGTTGCAAAGGCGGAGGGCGTCGTCGCCACAACCCTAGCCGCCATTGGCGAGCAAGCGTTGGAGCTGTCTAAGCAGGCGGCGCAGGAAGATTCACTCGCGTCAGACTGCATCACGAAAATTCGGCAGCTCGCAATAGCTCTGAATACGTTGGTTGAGAAATATCCATCGCCGACCTCAGGTGCTGAGGTTGCCAAGGTCGAGGAGAATGTCATGGAAGAAACTCCTGTGGCCCTGGAGCAAAAGGCAGAGGAGACCCAAGCGAGTCCTCCGGATGCGCCTGTGGTCGCTTCCCTTTCCGCTCTGGGAACGGAATTCGCAGACAAAATGAAAGTGCTGGCTTCGGTGATTCAGCGAATCGCTGAGGCGCCGGACCCCGAGGCATTGGCCGCCTTGCAGGTCGAGATGTGCGGCGTCACGAAGGCGCTTTTGCCTGAATCGGCAAACGCAGAAGAGCCGACGGCTGCTCAAACCCTGCTGGTGGATCAGTTGACAAAGGTTGTGGAAGAGCTGAAGAGGCGTGTCGATGCGCTGATCACGACGGCTGAGAAGCGGGCCATGGTGGACCAGCCGATACCACCGGCGGTCGAGTCCGGGGTTCTTCCCAACGTTGGGGTGGGTCCGACCGGAGATGATCCGGCCAGCAAGGGTGAAGGCGTGCTTGCATCGGTGATGAAGCGGCTTGACGCGTTGGTGTCTACGGTGGAGAAGATTGCATCCACACCGCAGATTCCAGCGAGCCGCCCCGAGGGCAAGCCTGAGGCAAATGCGGATCGCCGTGGCGTTCTCAAATCGCCATGGATTATGTAGAGGAGCGCGTGAAATGGAAGACAACAGGTTCATAGTCCAAAAGGCAGATTTTCTTCTGTCGAATTTCGCGCCCGGCGGCCTTCTTCAGTCGGCGCAGCGAGATCGGTTCATTCAACTGCTCATCGATCAGGCAGTTGTGATTCCCATGATGACGCGTGTGGACATGACGTCACCAAAGGAATTGAGGGAGAAGATTCGGTATGAGGGTCGGACGCTGAGGAAGGGAACCGAAGCGACGGCACTGCCCTACGCACAGCGTTCTGTTCCGACCACCAGCAAGGTGGAGCTGGACGCCCAACTCGTGAAGGCGGAGACGAGACTTTCGTTTGAGGCGTTGGAGGATTCGATCGAGCGGCAGCGGTTCGAGCAAACCGTACAGGAGACGATGGCTGCCAAGATCGCGTTGGAGCTGGAGGAGTTGGCATTCAACGGGATCACCTCGTCCAGCGATGAGCTGCTCAAGACGCTGAACGGGTTCATCACGTCGGCGTTCACGAACACTGTCGCGGCCGGTGGCGCTACGCTTCAGCGGTCAGTGCTGAAAGACGCGTTGAAGACCATGCCGTCGGCGTTTCGGCGTGATCGAAGAAGCCTTCGCTTCTTCACCGCGGATGAGGCCAATATCGATTACCAGGAGAGCCTCGGCGATCGCGCGACGCCTCTGGGTGATGAGCAAGTTCAGGCTTCGGAATCTCGTCCGTTCCAGGGAATTCCTGTGATTGGCGTTCCGATTTTCCCGGTGAATCTCGGCGGAAGCACCAACGAGACAGTGGTGCTTTTCACGGATCCCGCGAACATGCTTTTCGGCATTTGGAGGAATATCCGAATCGACACCGACAAGGACGCCTCGGCCGGCGTGTACATCATCGTGGTGACGGCTCGGGTGGATTTCCGATTCGCCCATGAGCCCGCAGTGGTGAAGGCAACTGGAGTTCGCGCCGTCTGATAGCGCGCGCGTTTCCGAAGTAATTTTTGGCACCCAGCCGTATGGTGCAAAATATTGCTACGGGGTAGAGGAGAAAAGAAATGGCCATTTCGATCATTGGAACTCCCGTTGATTCAGGGCGACAGCCGTCGGCACCGCTGATGAGCGGGAGGATCCGAGTGACGCTTGATACGTCGTACCCCACTGGTGGGTATGACATCACTGCAAGTCTGCCGCCGGGCATCACAGTCATTCCGACAGCGCCCATTCCGCACTATGACGGGTCGGCCCTTCGGTGGCTTCAGATTTCCTCGGTGGGCAAGGTGCAAGCGTTCGTCAGCACAAACGGTGCTCCCGGAGCGGAGACGACCGCAGCGGTCAACGTGTCGGGACACGCCAACGTCGACCTTTTCTGGACTGGCTACTAGGCGAGGAAAGGAAAGGGTGCTTCGATGAGCGCGATAAAGACGACTTTCGGAGAAGGCGGCGTCGGGTTGCAGCCCGGTCACGGGACTCCAAGCTTGGCCACAGCACTGCGCGACGTGGCCGATGACATCGGAGACCTGGCGGGCGTGGCTGCGGCGTGGACGACCGGCCTCGTGGTTGCCTCACACACGGTGACGCTGCCTCGAGCAGGTGTCCCCGTTGCGGTGGAGGCTACCACGGCCACGTCCGCCGGTGCGAAAATCATGCAGTCGACGGCAGCTCCGTCAGCGGGCTACGTTCGAGTGACATTCACTGCTGGCGTGGCTACGCTGTTGTTCAACGCGACCGACGCGGTGACGGCTGCCGCAGTTTTGATGGCACCTCGGCCTACGGCCATCCGAACCACAAAGGGTTAGAGGCCTATCGAACTCGGGGAAGGCGGCGAGGGGCTAGTCCCTCGCATAAGGAGAGACAATGGGTATGCTGTACATTCGGCTGCAACCTTTCGACGTGGCAAAGGGGGCCTTGTGTCGTCGATTCACGGTTGGAGGGATGTTGTTTGAGGAAGGCCGTTGGTATCAACTGGCGGCGGAACATGTGAAAATGCTACGTCCTCTGAAGCAGGGAACTGGTACGCCCTACATGCAGATCGCGGAGACGGAGGAGGAGTGGCGGGAGATCAATCGGCGGGAGCTGGCCATGGCAATGGCCGGTCCGGCAGGGGCCGCGCTCGCCGACATGTTCCAGCCGAAGACCGTCGCGCCTTCGGCCCAGCCTAAGCACGAGGGCGAGAAAATCGCCTCGTCCTTTGGCAAAATTGCTGCAAAAGAAGTCGATCATGTCACTGCGGCTCGAGCTGCGGCGCAGGATCTCGTTCCTGCAATGCAGAATATCGTGATGTCGGCTGGCGTCTCCCCTCAGGTGTCTCCTTCGTTTGACCTTGAGCACATGACAAGGGAGGAGCTGATTTCCATGGCGGACTCCAAGAACATAGAATTCGATCACCGAATGAAGAAGACCGGATTGATTGAGCTTCTCAAGGGAGTTGCCTAGAATTTCAGTCCGACGCCTCCCGACGTCGCCCGACGCCGCCCCCTCTGCGCATTGATCTGATTGATTTTGAGCTTGGCATGATACTCTCGTTGTAGAACGGAGGAACTATGGCAAGCACGCTCACCCGCATGAGGCAAGACCATATCTGGACTTTGGGTTCAGGGATCACGGACAACCGGACCCCGACGAGCCACGACGCTTCAGCCGTCAGTCTTCAGGACACCATTGACTACATCGCTTCGCAACTCGCTGACATCACTGGTGAGACGACTTGGGAGGCGGCGCCCGATCTGTCCATCGCGACCATGGCGGCCAGGACGTGGCTGTCAGACGTGAAGCGCATTCGCAGCAGGCTGCTCCTGCACGACATCACAATTCCGGCCGAAGTGGCGGCTGGCGGAACGCTGACCGTTGTCAGCGGCGCTGAGTTGATCGACGGAGAATTGTTCGTCCTCAATGACGGCGTGAACGCGGCTGTGACCTTTGAATACGACAGCAATGCTAGCGTCGTGGAAACACCGACGCTGCGTGCGGTTGTCTTCACCGCTGGGGATTCCGCAGCGACGGTGCATGCGGCGACTCGCGCGGCGATCAATGCGGCTCCGACCCTGGCAATCACAGCGGCGGCTGGCGGATCGCCAGTGCTCACCCTGACGAACGACGTCAAAGGCTCCTTCGGGAACATTCCGATTTCGTCGACCATCGCAGATTCAGATTGGGCCGTGACTGGTATGACGGGCGGTGCCGGAGACATGGTCGTTCTGTCGGTGGCCGGAACTGATGTTCCAGCGACGAGGAACATTTCGCTGGCCACGACGACCTCCGGCATGGTGTGCGCTCAGTTGTCAACGTTGGTTGGGCGAGCAAGCCTGACGGACATCACCGGGGACAATGCGCTGACCCCCAACAATATCTGCATGGTCGTCAATGGCAGCACCGGAGACCCTGTGACGTCCAGCGCACGCAAAGTCTACGCGCTGCTGCAGGCGGAGTCGACCGCCACGGACGGGCTTGCCCCCGACGATGCCACGAATCAGCTTCAGCTCACGTTCGTGCGACCGAACGCAACGTACGACGACCTTGAGCTGTGCCCCGCAGCGGACGTGCAGGGACTGTCAATCAACTACTCCTATCCCGATCGCGAGTCCCTGCATCTGTGGTCCCAGGGTGATTTCCGACGAGACACCGTTCTGGTGGATCTCAGTGCGTCCGCGATTTCCGTCACGTTGGACACCGCCTACGATGGCGGGTCGCTGGTCAACGTCGACTCCACCGATGTTGATTTCCGCCTGACGGACGGTCGCCTGTTTGAAGTGCGCGACTCGACCGGGACGGATGAGATTTTCGCGGTGGTAGCCAAGGCGACCACTGGTGGTGACGCCATCCGAATGCTCGCCCCCGGCGGCGTCACGATACTGGGTGACGTGGACGGCTCGACCTACGATGCGACGTGGAATGGCGTGACCGTTGGAAGCGCCGCCGGAACGGTCTCTACCGCTTCCGGGGATTTGACGCTGTCGGCCGCAACGGATTTGGAGTTCGTGACGACCCGGCAGACCGCGCTTCCCCTCGACGACGCCACAGCGGGTCCGATTTCAGCCTTGGCAGGACAGACCTTCGCATCAGTTTCTGCCGCCATCAAGTACGCCATTGAGCACGGGACGTTCAATTTGGGCGTGCATGTGTGTCCAGCTCCCATCGCTCGCAACACAAACATTCCTGCGGGTACTGGGGGTATCAGTCTGGCCTCCCCGCACAGCCTCGACATGAACACTCCGTCTGGGGTGGACACGCTTGTTTTCTGGAACCGAGGTCTTGCGCTTGGTGGGAACGGAACTGACATGAATGAGGTTTACGTGGGCACGACACCCGCAAACGGAGACATCATGGTGGACCATCCTGGAGGCGTGAAGGCCGGGGACGTGTTCATCGCGCTTCAATTCTCGACGACGTGAACCTAGTTCTTTCCCATCAAAACATGCCCGTGGTATCGTCTGCACGTGGAGGAGGCAACCATGTCGGACGTTCCCATCGATGTGATCCAGGCAGACCCAATGATTTTCGGCTATACGCAGGCTCTGAAGGCTGTGGTAGAGCACGTCAAGAAGTCATCGGACTTGCTGCTGCGAGAGCAAATGCCGGTAGAGCTTGGCAAACAAGAAGCGTGCAAAACCTTGAGTGCCCAGATGAACGGCATAATTGCAGAAGTGAGGAGTGAGGCCGAAGCTGGGAACGTCGACGGGGCAGAAGCGATGGCTCGCAGGGATATTGTGCTCAAGGCCAAGCGACTCATTGAGACGTATCATTCCAACGCGGCTACCGAATACGTGATGCTCAAGGGGGAATCTCGAGCTGTTCAGAAGCAGGTCGATCTTGTTTCAAAGCTGCTGGCAAACAAGTTGAACGAAGAGAGTAGGAAGATTCGGCAGAAAGTTGAGATGGATGCCGAGCGAGCTTTAAGAGGGAAGGGAGAGGATGTCGCCTCTAGCGTTCAGTCTGAGGATATACCAGTGAACGCGAAAGAAGTTGTGATGCCGACCGTAGGTGGTGGTGTCGTCAATGCAGAGGTAAGCACTCCAGCAGATCCGCTAGAGGAAAACGTTGAAGTGAGTGTTTCCAATTCATGTATTTCTGACAGCATAGTAGCGGCTGCAGATTCGTGTGAGAAGCCTGCCGAAGAGACAACAGAAGTATCCCTGGTAGAGCAAATCGTTGAGGCTGTTTCAAAGAATGAATTCATGACGGAGCACGTGGAGCAAGTTGACAGCCCCGCTTCGATTGCTCAGCCGAGCGTGTCGGTTCAGAAGGTGGTACAGTTTGGCGGGAAGCGTGGGAGACGTAGGTAGATGACTCGGACCCCAGACAGGACTCCAGGAGAGCTTCAAGAGGACGAAGGAATCATCCTTGGAGGGGATTCAGATCCTACTGTTGTTGGAGGGATGAGGTACGTCTCTGGGTCGTTTCGTTTCAAAGATGGTACGGAAGTATTCAACCCAAAGACTTTTGTATCTCCCCACGCTTCGACACATAACAAAAGTCAATCAGATGCGCTGACAGCGCAGTCTCTATCGAGTGGGGCTGCTCCAGCAAACAAGACATTTCAGACAGATGGTGCTGGGGGAATAGCTTTAGTTGATTACGTCGAAGCCTACCCGCCAAACTTGCAATCTGGCGAGTACACGACTCCATTTTCTACCTCAGCGGGGACTTACCAACAGGTCTACAGATATACGACTACCTCAGTCCCTGCGGGTAACTATTTTCTCGTTTCGCTCGCTAACCTCGACTGCTCGAACGCTGGAAACGTGACTGACGCCAGGGTACAGATTGACGACACTACAACCTTTGCTCGGTTTGTTGGGCCTGTGGCGTACGTTGGGGGTAGCTCTCAACTCATAGGCGTTCGTACAGTAACTTTGACCGCTGGTACACATAACATAGACTTTGATATTTTCAAAGCTAGCGGTAATGGAAACGTAATCATGCTTTCAGCCTACATCACTATATGGAGGGTTTCCTAATGTCCCAGTCGTACGTCTACAGCATAGCAACGGATTTTCCAAACCATCGGATCTGCCCAGAGACTCTGGAGGATTCGATTCAGACAAATATCTTGTCTGCTTCCTATGAGTACATGAACGTAATCAGCGATGCCTGCATGCTGTTTTTCAGTGCGCTATTGTCAGAAGCCGATGTCACACTGCTTCTTTCAATCGTCAACACTCATACGGGGAACCCGCCACCGCTTAAGTAGACTGGATTTTGGGGAAGTCCGCGTCCTCGTCGCGAACAGCATCAGTCACCGTACCTTAGCCTGAACAGCTTGTATTTGGTTCTAGGCGGAATCCAGCACAACTAGATATTGCTCAAATAGTCTCCTCGGCACGGAATCCACCTACTTTAGCTGGCGGAGGAAGTGCCCGTCTCCTTTCTATTCTTGACAAATCGCTCGTCTAAACACAAGCTAAAACCATGCGGCTCGTCGTCAATCTCAAGCTCAAGCCGACCAAGGAGCAGCATACGACCCTGAAGCGCACGCTCGAACAGGCCAACGCGATCTGCAACGAGATCAGCACGATCGCTTGGGACCAGCACGTTTTCGGACAGTATGCTTTGCACAAGCTCGTTTATCACGGCGTACGAACCAGCTCCGGGCTCACAGCCCAGGTCGTCGTGCAATGCATCAAAAAGGTTGCCGACGCCTACAAACTCGACCGAAAGGCCCGACGCACCTTCCGTCCTCAGGGCGCTCTCGCCTACGACGACCGTATCCTGCGCTTCAAATCCGACGATCGCGTCTCGATCTGGACTGTCGATGGGCGTCAAGTCGTGCCGTTCACCTGCGGAGAGCGTCAGCGTGCGCTGCTCGCGCGACGCAAGGGCGAAACCGATCTTCTCTTTGTCCGCGGCATATTCTATCTGTCGGCTGTTTGCGAGGTTGACGATCCAGAGTTGATCAAGACCACGGACGTGCTTGGTGTCGACCTTGGCATCATCAACATTGCCACGGATAGCGATGGGAACGTCTACTCGGGAGCTGCCGTCGAAAAGAACCGCCGCAAGTCCGCCCATCGCAGGCGCAATCTTCAGCGCAAGTGCACGCGGTCTGCCACACGCAAGTTGTTGAAGGTCAGCGGCAAGCAAGCTCGCTATCAAAAGGACATCAACCACAAGATCAGCAAGACACTCGTGTCGAACGCTCAACGCACCGGTCGCGGTATTGCCCTCGAAAATCTCAAAGGCATTCGCGAACGGGTAACGGCTCGGAAGCGCCAGCGGGCACGCCTGTCGAACTGGTCGTTCTTTCAGCTCCGCATGTTCGTCTCGTACAAGGCCCGGCTTTCTGGTGTTCCTGTGGCCTTCGTCGACCCGCGCAACACCAGCCGAGAATGCCCATCGTGTGGGCATGTCGAAAAGGCCAATCGAAAGTCTCAAGCCGAGTTCCTCTGTCGGTCGTGCGGGCTCGCTGGCCTCGCAGACCACATCGCGGCCTTGAACATCCGTTCGAGAGCCAGGGCTGCTGTCAACCAGCCAATGGTAGCGAGTGGGCACGCTTTTCGTTCTCCTTCAGTTACAAGCTGTTGCCTTTAGGCGATGGTAGTTGACCGGTCATCTGCTAAAATTAGGGGGTGACCGACCGTACAAGCAGAATTCCTAGTCGGCGTCGGCTTACACTTACGCCTCCGCCCGCCATAACTCCAATTGAGGATTGGGGGCAGGCCTGGGAGCAGATTGTGCGTATTGCGGCTGCCGTCAATCGCGTGGCGGCCGTCGCCGAGGCGTTGGACGGAGTAATTCCAGAGATGCAAGATAACACCCATGATGCGCAAATTCAATCAGCGCGTTGCACTGTGGCTGTCGAGTCGTTGGATGGCCGTTTGGCACGTATGGAATCTGCTGTATCTGCACCACATGTGTGTGTTCAAGAGAAACCCGTTATTGATCTTGTTACGCTATTACGAAATCAGGCTCAAACGTTGTCGACATTCTCGAATGAAGTTGTTGCTGTGCGAGAGCGACTTTCTGCGTCTGATACGGCTATAATGCATTTGAGTCAGAATATCGCACGGAATGCAGGCCGACGACGCGAGTTGATTTTTTATATTGTAGGTGTTCTGATTGCGTTTCTTGGAGCGGTAGGAGGTGCTATTTGGTACGTGGCCCAAATGGCTAAAACTCTGGAATTGGAAGCGAGCCAACGGCAACGAGATCAAGTTCAAATAATGGAACGATTTGACAGATTACACGCTCCGGTTTCGCGTCCAACCTTGGGACAGATCTTTCCTCCAAGAGCTAATCCAGTGGATCCCAATGAATAGGTCTATTACGGGGGATTTTCATGGACTCATATTCGAAGAGTTCCTCTGACGAAGAACTCGCGTCGCTTGAGGAAGTACAAGATGATGACGATACCAATGGTGTCACATCAGTTGTCAACATTTCAGATCAGATGTTGGCTGAGATATTAGCCCTGCGTTCTGATGTAGACCGTATGCACGCATCGATTGAGCTAATTCGAGACGCTCAGGTACATCAGGGGGTCGCCCTCGCTGAGTTGACCGGATTGTGTAGAGAACGCGGGCGTCTTTGTGGCGTAATGTCCTACGATAGGCTCCAGAAAACTTCATCTGGAAGAAACGGTAAGTAGCGTGGCTATCGGTGATGAGCACTTTGAGAGTCCTACAGAGCCTGTTGACGGCTCCAACGTTACGTTCACAACCGAGTATGTGTTTCAGAGTGAGTCGTTGTTTGTATTTCGTAACGGAACTCTCATTTTGGCGAGCGACGATGACGGATGGCTAGAAATTGGGGAACGGGAATTTGAAACTCGCATCCCATGGCGTGTTGGTGATACGTTGACCGTGAGGTATCTCGAAGCTTGAGCGATCCAATCCTATGCGAGGCGGCCGGAAGCATCGACGGCGTGAATACCGATTTCACGACGTTCAGCCCTTACTATCCTGGGTCTCTGTGGGCGTACCTTGATGGTCAGCTCATTCGAAAGTCGGATGACGACGGGCCGATAGAGCTAGGCGGGAATTCCGTCCGCATGAAGCGGGCTCCCCTTACCAATTCTCGGGTACATTTCTACTACCAGGAACGTGGGTCAACGGCCGTTGCATTCCCTGTGGCGCCCGAGCTGTACATGGCTCTTGTACTGGAACCCGTGGCAGGGTCGGCGGTGAATTTGTTGCCGAGAGCGGTGATCGGTGAAAATTTGGATGTGGCAGGTTCGACACCTGAGCCTGTTCGCGCTATCAATCTGATACCGATGCCGGCGCACGCTCTTGACTTGGTGCCCCGGCCTCTGAGCGCGGAGGAGGTCTAACGGTGGCCGCCATCAAACTTCGGATTCTCGTCAACGAACTATCGAACGTGATGTTGGTGTTCGACGAGATCAAGGTTTACAGATCGATCACGGATGAGGCTGGCCCGTTCGTCGAGGTCACCGGCCCTGGCACGCGATTGACGCTGGTGGTCGATGTCACGCTGTACGAATTCATCGACGGGAGTGGCGATCCCGCCTTCTGGTACAAGTTTGCCTTCTATGATTCCGGGACGGCAGCCGAAGGCTCGTCGTCGGAGGCTATTCAGCCGGAAGGCGCCCAGGGCCAATACTGTACGATTTCCGACATTCGTGACGAAGGCGTGTCGGCAGCTCAGTATTCTGACGCCAGGGTAAGCATGGCGATTTCGTTGGCGAGCCAACAGATTGAGATGTTCACTGGGCGTTGGTTCGAGCCCAGGAGTCTGGATTTTTTGGCAGACGGCCGCAATGCGCGGAGCATCCATCTCGAGCAGCCCATCATCGAGATTTCCAACGTATACGTTGGTACAGTTGAAATCGCCCTGACCGACTTGATCATCTACAACCGGCACATGACGGGTTTGACGAACCCAGACGATAGGGAGAATCCTCGCATCGAGCTGTTTCAGACGTTTGGCTACGACTTTGCTTCGGTGGGCGGGACTGGTTGTAGGTGGTTTCCTCAGGGTCAGCAGAATGTGCGTGTTGTCGGTACGTTCGGGTATACCGACTATGACGGCACCGTGACCGGGAAAATTCCACTGATGATTCGTCACGCGTGCAAGCTCATTGCTCTTCGGGAGCTGGCCGGGGCAGCGTCTCCGGATGCCGCGGACGTCGCTTCGGAGTGGAAGACGGCCTATCGCAAGACCCGGGATCAGCAGGTTGGGTTTTTCGTTCCGACAGCGGGGTCTACGGTGCGGTCGGTCATCGGCATCTTCACCGGCGACCCGAGGATCGATACGATCCTCGCTAGGTATCGAAGGCCTTCGCAGATTCGGGCGGTGTGATGATGAGAGGCCGACTCATTTTCCCAGTGCAGATTGAGATAGCCCAGCTCGACACCGACGCGACTGCAGCGGATCCAGATGGGGCGGGTCCGTTGACGCGAGGGTACGACGACGATTTCCGGGAACCAGTGATCGTTCCTCCAGCGGAGGAAGGGGCCTCGAGTCGTGGCGTGGTACGACGTGTTGAGACGCTGGTCCGAGTTTTCGCTCAGTTTGAGGACGACACGTTCGATTTGGTTTCGATGATGGCGACGGGAAACTCTCCGTCGGGGCGCCTTCGATGTTACGTGCATTTCAAAGAGCTTGAGCAACGGGGGATGGTTTCAGCGGACGGATCCACTCCGTTTAGGCTGAGCGATCGGCTGGCTGCCGTCTACAACAAAAACGGTACGTTGATTCAAACGATTCCAAACCCTCCAGGTCTTTTTTGTGTGGAGGTGCAGCCGCGCCTGGATGGGCTAAGTGGGACTCGTAATTTATTGCGACTATCGTTTGAAGCTAGAACGTTGTCGGTTGTGCAATGACGATTCAGTCTGCTAGCTCTCCAGCGGGAACTCCTCTTACATCGTTTCATGTGCAGCTTTCTCCTGGGTGGACCTTAGCTAGGGCTTACTTGGCAGGTTTTCGAGGTGGAGGAAAGCTACGCAGAGCAATGCATGCGGCTCTCAAGGATGAGGCGGACATTTGGGCTGAGTTTTTACGACGCGGGATCGAAGGACAGGCTCCTGGTGGGAAGGCCTTTACCCCTTTAAAGCCGCTCACAGTTGAGTTCAAACGCAGCAAAAAGGTTCTAATTCAGACGAGGAAGCTGCTTAGATCGATACGTGCGCTTCGCCTTGCACAGATGGAGTTTTTTGCAGGGGTTGTTGACGCCGACGCTGGTAAAGTCGCACGATTACATGAATACGGACGGATCATTATCCAGACAATTACCGCAAAGCAAGCTCGTTGGTTCTTTTGGCGAATGCGAAATTTATCCAAAGCCGGTCTCATGCGTGCTTCATTTGCTAAAGTTTTTGGGAAAAGTGCGTCTATGAGTGGGGCTAGGCCTAGTTTTCAGCCAGGTGGGGTTTTGGTAACGTTCATTCCGAAAAGGCCATTCATGCATCCGACAGCTCAGCAGTTGCTTCCTGGATTGGACCGACGTATTTGTGGCGCGTTGCAGTTGAAGCTGGGGGGAAAATTCGGGATTCCTTAGGAGCTTGCGCATTTTGGGATGGATTGGAGTGGCGGTTCGAGAGTTTTCTTTGTTAGACTGGCAGCGACATGGCGACGCCCGTCATTTTTACCATCACCCCTAGCCGAGGGCCGACGACAGGTCGCTCTGGTGTGCATATTTACGGGGATAATTTCCGCATTCGAAAAGTAGACTGGGCTGCTCCTGGGGTTGCGCCCGATCTTGGCCCCACAGTGGAAGTCCTCTTCGGGGGCGAGGCGTGCTCGAGCGCCAGGGTATTGCGGTCAAATCGTTTGTTTGTGCTGGCTCCTCCGTCTCCAATTGCGGACACGACCATTCGCATGGTTGGAAATCCACTTGTAACCTTTGCACACACGGTGCCTGATACGCTTGTTCGGAGTGCTGGTTCGTGGCGAGCAGATGGGTTTTGCCCTGGACAGTACATTCATGTAGACAAAAGCCTACATAACAATGCAACGTTTCGCCTAGGGACGGTATCCCCATCGACGTTGACCTTGACAGCGGCTGGAATTCTGACGGCGGAGAGCCTTACTGCCGGGGTAGAGATAGATTCCCATGCGTACGGGGAGGGTAAAGTCGACGTTGTCGTGCGTAATTTGGATGATCAGGGAGTTTTGATTCCCGGAGAATCTGTCACGGCGACCGACGCTTACACGTATGCTCGTGTTCAGCTTGCGACAGAGACAGGATTGGCTCGGTTGGTTCGGAGGCTCATTCGAGAATTCCGGAAACAAATAATTCCGAACGTCGTCATTGGAACCCATACGGAATACGACGCCGAGACCGGAGACCGGCTGAATACTCTACTTCTTGCCGAGCTTCCTGGGATCGCGCTGAATGGCCCAGAGTTGGTAGAGGATCGCTTTTTCAGTTTGAACGGCATGCTCACAACCGTGCTTCCGAGCGGGGAGATTGTGTTGCGCCCCGCTCCGTATACGGTTGATTTGATATTTGCTGTCGTCGGCGTGAGCGATTCTCAGGTTGAGCTACTCAACCTGATGGCGTTGGCAACTCAGGTTGTAGATCGAAATCCGTTCATTTACCTGGATCGAGACGAAGACGATCCAAGCCTGGGCCAGGTTCGGTATGAGTTTGATTTTGTTGCTGGTGGAAGCTTTAGCATGATGTCGCTTGAGAGCGTCTCAAACATCCGAGCATTTTCTGGTAGTGTCGTTATTCGAGGGTTCGACCTGGAGGAGCTTGCTGGATTTACCGGAGAGAGTATCGTCGAGGTCACCCAGATGATTGACGAAATAGTTACTTCTCTGGATCAGACGGGCGAGAGCTACGACGTTGGCCCAAGCCCAGGAGGATGAAGATGAAGACGTTGGTCAATGTAGGGCGACGTCGGTGCATGATTTCCCTGGATCACCCAGAATTTCATCGGCGGTCTTGGGGCTTCACCCGACAACTCGTCTGTACGAATGAGCTGAATCCGCGAAATGGACAGGTGGGCCGACTCGAGCAGCGCAAGGCGTGCTCGGGGACGCTGTCTTTGTTGGCCGGGGCGTCCAAGTCAGGATTCCCGGACGCCATCGCGGCGGTGCCGGACGTGGTCAGGTTGGTGCGTGCGGGACTCCTGATGCTGGTCGACGAGATTCATGCGGTGCTAGAGCCGCCGAAGAACGGAAGCGTCCGGGTCGAGAAAAACGGCGTCAAGACGCGAAAGGTTGAATAGGCGACACCATGGCAAAAGAACTACTTGCGTCCAAAACCATCATTCTTGAGGAAGAGCCACGGATTCGCCAAATTCAGGGCGTGCCCACGAACGTGCTCGGCATGATTGGAATCACCGAACGCGGACCCATCGCTGAATTGAAGCGAGTGCTCTCCTTCGAGGAATGGGCCTCCTACTTTGGAGGCGACATTCTGAATGGCGAGGCTAGCCACGCCGTTCGAGGCTTCTTCCAGAATGGCGGGCAGGTTCTCGATTTCGTCCGGACGGTGCATTTCACCGACGCCTCGGTGGTCAGCTCAAAGCACAGCGATAAGGGCTCATATACGATTCCGACCGCGGCTACGTCCGCAACGGCCGGATCGGTTCTCGGCACCGCCCTGGCGCCGTTCAATCTGGAGCCTTCCGACACGCTGATTGTCGCGGTCGACGGCGCCGGAGGGACGACAGCGACCTTCACTGCGGTGGCTGCGGCTGTGCAGTGCGCGACGGCTGAGAATTATGCATTGGTCAACGGCTACACGCTGATTTTCCACATTGACGCAGCAGCCGAGCAGACGATTGCATTCCTCACGTCGGAATTCGTGAGCATCGGGGCGGCCACCGCAGAAGAAGTTGCTGCGGTGATCAACGCCAAGTGCATCGGTGCACACGCCACGGTGACCTCCGGAGGCACCAAGGTCACGATCACCTCGGATACCCGAGGGACTGCATCCGTTGTGCACATCACGGGCGGAACTGCAAACGCGATCCTTGGCTTTTCGACTGGCAGCGTAGCTGGAACGGGCAACGTGGCAGCGATTGACGCTGTTTCGATTGCCGAAGTCAAGACGGTTGTCGAGTTGGCAGTGGCAGGCGTGACTGTTTCCAATTCCGGTGGATACGCCAAGATCACCAGAAATTCGGCAGGGGCGTCCTACTCGGTGCAGGTGACCGCGCCCTCAACCTCAGACGACGAACTCGGCTTTGACAACGCTACGCATTCCGGCACCAGCGGAGCGGCGCAGAGCACGTTGAAGATGTGGGGGAAGTACGACGGGACGTACGTGAACGACGTTACGGTCGCAATTTCCAACGCGTCGAGCGGGGTCGCCAGCGAGTTCAATCTCAGGGTGTTGGATGGCGGGTTGGTGATGGAGAATTTCGCCAACCTGACGATGGATTCGACAGCGGATCGCTATGTCGAGACCATCGTGAACCACGCCAAGACCGGGTCTCAGTTGGTGTCGGCCGAGGACGTGGATGCTGTTGGGACGACGGCGCAACGTCGTCCTGCGGTAACCGTCACGGTTCATCATGGTCCGTTGGCCGGAGGCCTGGACGGGATCGACGACATCACCGCTGCTGACTTCGTCGGTGACGTGGGCGGCCCGACTGGGTTGCGTGTGCTGGATCAGTCGTTGGACCTTGCGCTGTTGGCCGTGCCCGACATGCAAGGGTCCACCATGCACAACGCGATGATCACCTACTGCGAGACAATTCGTGACGGGCAGGTGTTCGCCATCTTGGATCCGCCGGCCGGATACAGCAAGACGGACATTTGCACGTACGTGGACACCACGGCTGCACTCTACGAGTTGTCAGAATTCGCGGCGATTTACTGGCCGCAAGTCAAGGTGATCAATCCGAACAAGAATTTGTTCGGGCTGGATGACACGATCATCGTTCCACCCTCGGGGCACATCGCAGGCGTTTACGCGCGTACGGATGCGTCTCAGCCTGGCGGCGTATACAACCAACCGGCTGGGATCGAGCGTGGAATTCTTCGGGGTGTCGTTGGCTTCGAGGATGACGACGTCAAGCAGGAGACCTGCAGGGACCTCATCTACCCGAAGCACATCAATCCGCTCACGACGGCCCCCGGACTTCCGCTGCATATCGACGGTGTCTATGCCCTCAAGACGTCAAGCAACTTCCCAACGGTCGCCGAGCGACGTGGCGTGACGTACATCGAGCAGTCGATCAAGAGAGGAACGCAATTTGCTCGCCATGGGGACAACACGGACACGAGCCGTGCGCGAGTCAACCGAACGATCGCTGCGTTTTTGCTGGTGCAGTTCAACAACAAGGCATTTCGCGGGACGACGCCTGCGGCGAGCTTCTTCGTGGATACCGGCTTGGGGCTCAACCCTCCTTCTGAGCAGTTTGCGATGAAGATGAACATTCGCATAGGGCTTGCGACGAAGAAGCCGGCGGAGTTCATCATCATTCGCGTCTCCCAGGATACCAGGGCATTGGAAGAGGAACTCGCGGCGGCGACCGCGTAAGGAGGAAAACAGACTATGGCCGAAATAATTGGAGGTCCGCGAAGTTTCCACAAGAAATTCAAGTTTCTGGTGGATATTGATAGGTTCGGAAGTGCTGCGTTTCAGACGTGTTCTGAGGTCGCCATGGAAGCCGCCGTCGTGGAGCAGTGGGAAGGCGGCGTGTTGATTTCCAACAAGGCTCCTGGACGGCTGACGGTGGATGACATCACGCTTGAGCGTGGGGCCACACAGGACGAAGACGTCTACAATTGGTTCCTGTCGATGGCAGACGCCTCGGCGCACGCGGGTCTCGTCGATGAGGACTACAAGCGCACCGTTGAAATCAAACAGCTCGACCGTGACAACAATACGTTGCGGACGTGGCGATTGAATAATGCCTGGCCAAAGCGATTTGTGGCCGGTGCGTGGGACAACGGCGCGGATGAGAATGTGATCGAGACGCTCGTACTTGCCTACGACTATCCCGAGCTTGCCTGAGCTTGCCCGACCTATCAACGTATGATAGTTTCATCGTCGGCTCCTAACGAATAAAGGGGAAGGCGAATTCATGAGTGACATCATCGAATGTCCGTCTGGACTTTCAGGGCGTATCAAGTACCTCGCAGCGGAGGCTGCTGGGGTACTTGGAAACGCGCGAGAATTGCGTGCAGGGCATGCAGCGGACCGCATTTTGAATTCCTGCTGGGTTGAAACAACGAATGCGGGTCCATATACATTGGATTCGCAAGGCAAGCTCAACTGGGATCGGGTACTGTCGTGTGACAAGACGTACCTTCTTGTGATGATTCGAGTTGAGACGTTTGGAGAATCCTACGAGCTGGATCTGCGATGCCCCGGGTGCACAAATAAATTCATATGGGACGTTCCGCTTTCGCAGCTTCCAATGCGTTTGCTTCCAACGGCCTCTCGAAATGCGGTCGCGATGGGTACGAACAAATTTGAGACAGCTTTGAGAGATGGGCGGAAGGTATGGTTTCGCCTGATGGACGGACTCGATCAGTTGCGTGCTCTGAAGGTAATTCGAGAGAATTCTACCGATCTGGTCACGGCGTCATTGCAGACACGCGTGCTCGAGGTGGAGAACGTGAAGGCGCGGGATCTCCCGAAGTTTCTCGCAGAACTCTCAATGGGAGATGTTGAGAGTTTGATTTCATCCTTCGATGAGATCGACGGCGGGATAGAAACATCCATCGAGGTATTCTGTCAGGGATGCCAGTACGAATGGGAGATTGAACTCCCTTTGGACTTGCAGGCCATGTTCGCGCCCTCCAAGCTGAGGAGGAAGCGGCAGCGGGCCAAACAGGCACAAGGTCAAACGCAAACCTGACTTTGTTCGGTTGTTTTCAGTTTCTTTCAACTGAGGATTTATGGCAGCTTACTCGAGTTCTTTGTTACATGCCAAACGGCGGATCCGGATATTCTTTTTGCCGAAGGGATATTCTGGACATGAGCTTGGGCGAGATGTTCGCTGCGGTAGAGTGGTTGACTGAGCAACGACAGCTCGAGTCTGATGCTATCGCACGGGCTACACGACACCGTTAGGTCTGTAGCGAGGCCGTGTTATCGGGCCACCTCTATTTTTCCACGCTCGCCCAAGAACGACATTTCTGGCGTGTACAATTGAGACTCCATAATTGGTGGCGAGCTGTCGAATTGTGAGTCCACCTGCACGGTCAAGGCGAATGTTTTCGACGTCTTTGTCGTCGAGCTTCTCATTTTTTGCTTTTGCGTTTTGGACATTCCGGCGAGCTAGCGATCCGCGGGGAACCTCTTTGAGATTTGCAAGGCTGTTGTCGAGCCGGTTGCCGTCGATGTGGACAATGATTTTGTTGATTGGGATTGGTCCCCTAAATGCTTTCCAAACCAATCGATGGACCGCAATTTGCCGGCCTCTGTCGTTTGGACGGCTGAGGCAGACGCATTGGAACCCGGCGGAGTCTGGGCCGACCGTTTTCAGCGTACCCTGTTTTCCGCTGGTGCGTGTCAGTTCGCGGCGTACCTGCCCATCGCTTGAAACGGAGTAGAGTGTTTCGTAGTCCGGAACCGGTCTCCATCTTTCCGGTGGAGGCGTTGTTGTCTTCGTGGGGAAAGACTGGGCCATCGTCTTACCTTTTCACTTGGAGTGAAGTGAACTACTGTCGCATGAATGCGACAGCTTCCGCCTTCACCGGGATCTGCGTGATCGAGGACTTCCGCCCTCGGCCCCGACTCACGTTCCCTCCAGCGGCAGCCGCCCCGGTCCCCGGGGCAGAGGCCGGGATGATCCCAGCCCATATCATGCGTTGCGCCTCATCTCGGATGTTGCGCGCCGCGTTCTCATCACGATCATGGCTGGCCCCACAGTCGCCACACGTCCAAAATCGTACCGACAGATCAAGATTGTACCGAACGCACCCGCACGCATTGCATGCCTTGGACGAGGGATAGAAACGATTGACCTTGATCAATCCCTTCCCTGCCCGGGCCGTCTTGTATTTCAGAAATTGCGTGAACACGCCCCACCCCACGTCTGCGATGGCCTTCGCCAAGCTATGATTGCACAGCATACCCTTGACGTTCAAGTCTTCCACGGCGATCACTTGGTTTTTGTTAACCAGCCGTGTCGAAACCTTGTGCACAAAGTCCTTGCGCCTATTTTTGACTCGCTCGTGCACCCGCGCCACCAATCGACGTGCTTTATCGCGCCCGCTGGAGCCCTTGACCTTGCGCGTGAGCTTCTGTTGCTTGCGCTTCAGATTCTTTTCCGCCAGCTTTAAGTGTTTGGGATTTGCAAAATGATTCTTGTCGCTCGTCACGGCGAAGTCGATGAGTCCCACGTCTATCCCAAGGACTGGACCATTAAACGACGCTGCTGGAACTGGTCGACCATCATCCACCAAAATCGAGGCGTAGTAGTGGCCACATGGCTCGCGCGTCACCGTGACCGTCTTGATTTCGCCCACGATAGGGCGATGGATGACCGCCTTGAACCACCCTACTTTGGGTAAGAAGACGCGCTTCTCGTTGACCTTGACGCCCTGAGGGAACTGGATCGACTGCGAACCAAATTTAGATTTGAATCGTGGATACCCTGCACGCCGCTCAAAGAAGTTTACAAACGTCCGGGAAAGGTTGCGTAGTGACTGCTGCAAGGATTGCGCATTGGCCTCTTTGAGCCACTCATGCTCTTGTTTCAGTATGGGAAGGCGACCGGCCATGGATTCGTATCCGAGTCCTTTGCCTGTCTCCTGATACAAACGCCGCGTCTCCGCAAGTGCGTCGTTCCACGCCCACCGCACACACCCAAACTGTCGTACCATGGCATTCTCCTGCGTGGCGTTTGGATAAAGGCGGATGCGCGTTGCGGTGAACATGGCTTACAGTATATTCCTTTTTCAGCAAACGCAAGTAAAACGCCATTCACCTGTCGCCTAAAGACGACAATCTTCTGGATAAATTCGGGCAAGTAGCATAGATAAAGTAGAGAGGCAACGACGGGCCATGGCACTCAACAATTTTTCGCTAGGCTTTATTTTGACTGCCCGTGATCGGGCCAGCCGAGTAATTCAAGGCGTTGGTGTTTCGCTCGACAGGGCTGCGTTGCGTGCTCGGCTATCCGGTGTTGCTTTTCAGGCAGGTATGCTGGGGGTCACTTCCGGCATTGCGACAATGGCCGCCGGCATCCTGAGCTTGCGTGCCGGGCTTCAGGCGGCAAACGTGGCGGGGGAGTGGGAACAGCAGCTCACGAGGGTGCGAGCAGTCAGCCAGGCAACTGCTGCAGAAATGGTGCAGCTTCGTGCGGCGACACTCGTGTCGGGCACGACAACGTGGTTTTCTCCTGCTCAAGCAGCGACGGCCGAACGAGAATTGGCGGCCTTGGGTCTCACAGCTCGGGAGACGATTGCTGCCTTGCCAGCTACGCTTGATCTCGCAGTTGGAGGGATGATTGACCTCGAGCGTGCTTCGGCAACGGTTGGGGCCGCTCTCAATTCGTTTGGGTTGAGTGCCGATCAGGCTGGTTGGGCCGTCGATCGTCTGCTGGCAATTTCCAACACGACGGCTTTGTCTGCCGACGAATTGCAGATCGCGTTAGGAAACGTGTCCCGAGGTGCTGGGGCGGCCCATCAGAGTTTGGAGACCATGCTTACGGCTGTAGGCCTGGTTCGGAATACAGGCGTTGCTGCGTCCGTCGCGGCGGCCTCTGTGTCGAGCGCCCTCATCCATCTGTCAACGCGTGCTGGGGAGGTCAAGCAGCGACTTGGAGTCAGTCTGACCGACGAGACGACGGGGCGATTCCGAGATTTCATGGAAATAGCTGTGGATCTTGGGACGGCGTTGAACGGCATCACGAATGAGGCTGAGCGTGCTGCGGTAGCCAATGCCCTTGTCGGTCGGTATGGCATGACAGCGGTCATGGGCATCAAACGGCAGATAGAGCGAGGGATAACTCTTCCGACGGGAGAGGTCGTACAGAATGCCGAGGCGGTTGCCTATCTAGCTCAAGCGCAACGCGAGGCAGGGGGGACAGCAGAGGTATTTCGGCGAATCGTCGAGGAGTCGTTCATAGGGGTACGTGATCGCTTGGTTGCTGCGGCCGGGACGCTTCGAGACGTCTTTGGGGAGTCGCTTGGCCAAGTGCTCGCCCCAGGGCTGAAAGTCGTCTGGAAACTTCTGGGGGCAATTGCACTCGCGTTTGACTCCTTGTCCCCAATAACTCGCAAGGTGCTGGCCGGACTATTCATTGGAATTTCCGTGGCGACGATTGCGATGGGCGCGTTCATGGTTTCTGTGTTTGGAATTGCCCTGGTAATTCCAATGTTCACAACTGTACTGGCGACGTTTGCTGCGCTGTCGATTCTTGTGTTTCCTCTTGTTGCCGCATTTGGGATTCTTGTAGCTGGTCTAGTTGGGATTGGGATTGCTGCAAAGTTCAACATTGGGGGAATAGGAACCTACTTTACGCGGCTAATTCGGCATGTCAGGCTGTTCTTCCGAATGATGAAGGAGTTGTTTACGACTGGCGGTTTGACCGAGGAGACGAGCCTAACCTCTCGACTCGAAGAGAATCTTGGAGTTCGTGATTTTGCCACAAAGGTTTGGCGCATATATCAAGGTCTTCGGGTGATGTGGGATGGAATTAGGCATGGATTTGAGTTCACATTTCGGAGAGTTGGGCATGCAATCGGCGGTCTTCGGGATACGTTTCGACCGCTTCTTGAAATGCTTGGGCTTTATACAGCAGACGTTACTGACGCTGCAGAAGCTCCTGCTGTAAGGTGGCGTCGATTTGGTGAGAATATTGGTCGGTGGATTGGGAATGCTTTGGCGAGTGTTATCAATAAGGTTGCATGGTTGTCTCTAACCTTTACAACTTTCATGGTTGTGGCGCACGGATATGCAGAAGAATTTAGAATTTCGTGGGATCTTATTGCGCAGAGTTTCCGAGATTTAGGGGGCGCGCTACATTATGCAGGGCTCGGACCAGCGATGCGAGGTGCGAATACAGAAGCTAAAGGATTTGGAGCGACTTTGGCTAATGACATTCTTCCGGCTGTAAACTCTTTGCTTCGCTTGTTTGCAATGATTACCTCAATGCTTTCTGTGATGATAACCATTGGAGCTGCAATAAAATGGATGTTTAGTCCAGATGTTGGACTTCAACGATGGTCTCCAGTTGGAATTGCACAGCGTGAGACATCGTGGGTGCTAGATAGATATGCGCGATTGCTACGTTCAGAATCGGCTCCGAGTCCTCGCAAAGTAGGATCCATCCCTGAACCAAGTCCGGCCCCCCTTCATACACCTCCACCTTCTCCCTTAACAGGTCGAGCGTTGCTAGCAGAAGAAGCTGTGCAACGTTCGCGATCTGCAAGGACTGGTAGTAACACTGGATACACACTACCGCCACCTTCGGCTGCGGAGCCTCTTCCTAAGGCAAGAATATCGCCTCGTGCCGAATTGCCGACGCAAACAATAATTTTGCATTCAAACATTAGTGTAGACGGGCAGTCTCTTGCGAGGCTAACCGAACAAGTGCGACGTAACGAGAATGAAACTTCATTCTCAATGGTTCCTACACCGTCTGAACACGGTATTCCGTAATGGTTTATTTTGAAATTATGCATTGTGAGGAGTAACACAGAATGCCTACAAGGATGCCGCCACAACATGATCCGATGGCCGTCGCGTATACGCCTCACCATGTACAAGGAACGTACACTCCTCGAGAAAGAGTTGCTCCAGTTCGTGTGACGATACCTCCATCGGTCGTGCATAGTCCGACACGAATGTCTCTGACGAATGTTGCGACGGCTGAGACAATCTATGTTGCGCACAATCCTGAAATTCTTGATGAGGAGGTGCAGGTATCCTGGAATCGTTTGACGGTTCCAGGCCTCAGCCATCAGGTTCTCCAGTACAACAACACCAACAACCTACTACTTCCGGCTGAGTTTTGGTGGAATGGGTCTGCACAGATGGCTGCTGGGAATCTGAGACGAGACCGGTTGTTTCTTTTTTCGCTTTGTTACCCGCAGGGCGAGGTGGATTCGATTGAAGGAAGCGGTCCTCCGAGGGTGTTGTTTGTGTGGCCGCAGATGATTTCCTGCACGTGTGTTGTATCGGGAGTGAAGTTCACACATACACAATTCAACTATCAGGGTCGTTCCTATATCGCCAAGGCTTCAGTGAATTTCGAGGAAATTCGAGATTTCCGACTTTTGAGCGCGGACGTGCGGGCAAATACCCAGCAACGCTACAGTCCGCCAGCGTCAACGCGTCCTCATGAAACGACAGTGAGGTGATGGATGCCCCCTCGGCAATATTCTAGGCATTCGTTTACGTACGGGATACAGCTACGAAGCCGTGGCGAGAAGACATTGTGGCTGACGGATCGAATTCCGTTTTCGTTCCAGCAACGGGCGGACAACAGATTTCATGTTGTTCAATCTGGGGATTCGTTGTTTTCGCTTGCTGGAAAGTATTTCCGACCTTACCCTCGTGCGGCTGGATTGTGGTGGGTCATTGCTGATTTTCAGCCGCAGCGCATTCACGATCCCACGATTGAGTTGACGGTAGGTTCCGTGATGGTCGTTCCGTCCCGACGCGTGCTTGAAGAGGAAATCTTCAACTTCTCGAGGAGGAAATTCGGTTGACACTCCCGAGCAATCTTGGTTTGCGTGCGTACCCATATTTTTGGGTAACAGTTCTTGACGAGGGTGGCCGGAGCATACCGGTAGCCACCACGATGGAGGACTACTCAGCGGGTGCCGCGCAAGAGGATATTGTTCGGGTGTTGTCCTTCGAGTACACAGACAGCGAGCGGAAGGCTGATTCGCTCAAGCTGCGTGTTGACAACTACAACCTGAAGAATTTCGACGATCCCGTCTGGAAGAAAGGCAACCGCCTGAACGTGTCGTGGGGGTACGCTGGGCGTATGGCGGCTGCTCGCCAGTTGGTGATCACAAAGGTCACTGGTTTTACCGAGCTGCAGATCGAGGCAAAGGCCCTTTCTCTCCTAATGAACAGGGTTACGCACAATCAAATATTCGAGAATGCGAAGAGATCCGACGTAGTTCGTGTTATTGCAGGGGAAAATGGATGGGAGACGCTCGACATCGAAGATACACAGGTGGTCCATCCACACATTACCCAGGCACGCCTCACCGACGCGCAGTTCGTTCGACGACTGGCGGCCGCGGAAGGGTTTCAATTCTACGTTGACTTCGAAGGGTTTCATTTTCATCGGAGACGTACTGGGCAACGGCCTTGCAGAGTTTTTCGTTACTTCACAGACCGTAGGGGAGAGATAATCAACATCAGCATTGAGAACGATTTGACTGTAAAGCCGGGAGGGGTACGCGTCAAAGGTCGAAATGCGAGAGACGGGTGTGACACCTCGGGGGAGGCCACCGCAGGCGAGCTGAACAGCGTTCCAAGCTTGACGCCTACGGCTGACGTTGGCGGGGCAGATCCCGCAGCGATGGAAGCGGCTGCGGCGGATGCGCTGACAGCGCTTGTAAATCCTTCTCCTGCAGCTCAGGCCAATGCACCTACACAGGCGCCTGTGTATGAAGTCATGGAGAATGGCCAGTGGCGTGTGATGGATCCGCTGTTGCCATTTGAGACTACAAACCAATCCGTGATCGGAAATCCAAATCTGAACTCAATGACGCAGCAATCCGTGACGAAGCCAACCTCGAGCAATTCAGCGGAGCAGGCTCGTCGGGAAGCTTTGGCGTTGCAGCGCAGAAATCAGGAAACCGCAGTCAAAATGAAGTTGGAGGCTGTTGGCGACCCTGAGATGTATGCGAAGACCGTAATCCAACTTGAGGGGGTGGGTCGACGGCTTGGGATCAAATACTACGTGAAAGAGGTTGTTCACAAAATTGATTCCGGAGGCTACACAATTTCGTTGGATTGCATTAGCGACGGTTCGGGCGGCCATTCGACGACGAGTCGCTCTGCGGTCGGCCTCGAGCTGTTGGAGCCTGGGATTCCAAACACGGGGACCACGAACACGACGCCGGCGATGGATCCGTGTCTTGACACCAACGCAGATGGTTCTCCGTTGGCAGAAACCCGCAGAAACCCAGCGAACGTGACCCGTCCAGCTCCTCCGCCTCAAACGTTGACGCCGACGGCGCAGCAAGATGAAGACGCAGTTACGGCATTTCGGCCAGCAACCGGGCAGGAGTCCGATCCAACCCAATCTGTGCCTCGGGGTAATTGCGTCACGCCGAATTCGGCAGCGTTTGAGCCGTGGCCGGATGTAACTCAGAGCGACTTTTACGACCCGGAGTAGGAGAGCGATACGATGCCGGATGAATTTGACGATGCAGGCGACCCACGCTTCACGGCTCTGTACCGAGGGGTAGTGACGGACAACGCCGACCCTCTCCGAAATGGTAGAGTACGGGTACGGGTTCCTGGGATGCTCGAGCCACAAAGCTCGTGGGCGCTTCCGATGGCGGTCGGGGGAGGGTCCCCTGAGCGGGGGATTTTCTTTGTGCCGGACGTCGGGGCTGAGGTTGCGGTCTGGTGTCATCAGGGCGACGTCGACGAGGTGAATTATCTGCCTGGAAATTGGAGTGCTCCGGGTCAGGTAAGCCAACTCAATGCGAGAATCACTGGGAAAACGCCAGCGGAAGCACCGAAGGTCAAAGTCATCGAGACCGAGCGATGGCTGATTGTTTTGGACGATTCCGCGGATACCCCAGCAATGGTGTTGCAGGACAAAGTTTCAGGTGATGGAATCGACTACAACGGGTTGACCCGGCAGATGGTAATCTTGAGCACCGCAAGTTTGTCGATCAATTCTGTCGGTACGATAAACATCGAAGGATTGAACGTCGTTATCAACGGGCGACCTGTGTTGCCCAGCGGAGAACCGATTTGACCACAGGACCTCTAGCCCCAATATCTCCGTTCAACTATTTGCCTGAAGGGCAACTCTGTCCGGAGTTGTCCACGAACAGCCGTGGGCTACGGATACGATTTCCTGGTGGTGCGGTCATCGCCGTTCAACTGCCAGGGCTCAACGCGCCAAAGTTGAATCTAGCTCAACAAATCATGGCGCAGTCAACGGCTGCTATCGCCGCGCTCCAGCCACTGTTTGACATCGTTGGATGCCTGCTCGCCGTCGGCGAGCTTGTGAAGGCGTTGATCACGAATCCCTTCAAACTGGCAAAGGAAGCCGAAGAGGTGTTCGAAAAGCTCGGGAAGCTCGCGAGCTTCCTGCCGCTGCTCTGCATACCCGCCATGCTCTGCGATATGGTCGAGGTGCTGCTGGGCTACCTTGAGGGAATCGCGTCGGCGATCGATGCGCTAGGCCGGCAGGAGGCACGCATCGTACGTGCGGTCGCGGTGGCCCAGACGCATGGCCTAACCTTTTTGCAGCAGGGGGCGGAGTGCTGCTCGGAAATGCAGGCCGCGCAGATTCAGAATATCCGGAATGCGTCCGAGCCAATGAGTTCGCTGGTCGACCTGCTCAACGCGTTCGCTTCTTTGATCCCAGGATGTCCTCAGGTGCCCCAGGTTGGGGCCATCGATGAGGATCTCTCGAAGGCGTCAACTGAAATTCGCAAATTGATTGCTGCCTTTCGTGAGATGAAGGAGTTGATCCCGGTATGATTTACATACGAAACGTCAAGACGCCAATATATGGGAGTGACAGTGCTCACTACAAGTTTTCGACGTGGTTTCATCGGGAGGTGCTACTTGCGGGCCGGTGGACGGAAGTGGCGAATAATGCGGATGCAGCCTGGGCCTCAAATTATTCGTCTTCGTATTCTGACTTGTATGTGGACGCCAGCCAGCAAGGGAAGGTATTTCGAGCGGCTGGTTTCTCTACACCACCTGCGAATTCTGCCTTGACCTTGAAGGATCCATTGAACGACTCCAATTGCTTTATTGCAAATATTATCGGCTACGACACGAAGACACTCTTCATTGACATGTCGAGCATTGCGAGGCCGATGATTTCCGCGACTGGGCTCGTTGGGAAGGTTCATGTTTTCGGGCAGACGAATTTGTTGACGGCTGGTGCGTGGACCGTTCTTGCTGCTCCTGGGACGGAATCGGATAGATTTCAGATTCGATTGGAAGTTGGAACAACTGCGAATAGACCGTGGATCTATGCATACCCGACGGGTGATTATTCGACGCTCAAGAGTATAACAGGAGGGTTTACCTGGGCGTACGGAACGACAGAGCGGCGTTCTCTCATCAATGCAGACATTGATGGAGAGAATTTCATGTTATTTGATTGGAACGGTTACACCAGTACAGCTATCAACGGTCCCTACATTTGGTGTGGAGGGAGACTCACTGATACGCCTGTCGAGGACGTATACCCCTACTTCATAGCGGCTAATGCAAACACGTCGTGGGCGGGAACAACCCCCGGATGGGACTGGTTCCAGTGGCAAGTGTACATGCTCGACCACCTTTCTAAGCCTGTGGCCTCTTACATCGAAGGGCTTAAGTATATGAGTGATCTCACGTACACTTCTGGGATTTGGCACGTAGACCGGTGGTTCAACTCTCAGGGGCGTACCGCCCGGCAGTATCCATTTGTTGTGATTGGTGACGTACCAAGTGGCGGTTATCGAAGAGGGCGATTTCCTTGGCGTACTGTTCACGAACAGTGGGGAGACTGGTTGATCGCTGATGCTCAGGGAGAGCATCGCACAGCTCCTGGAAAGTTGCTCGTGGACAGTGCAGGAATCACAGGATGTGATATTTATCCACCACTGATGATTTTTTAGGGAGGTCACCTAATGATTCACATAAGAAACTGCGTGACTCCTTTCTATGGAGCTACAGACTTCGGCGCGAAGTTCACGGCTTGGCTCTACCGAGAGATTTTCCTTCTTGCGGGCTGGACTGAAGTGGCAAACAACGGAGACGCGGCTTGGGCGAGCAACGTAATCACGACGCTCACTGATTTCTACGTTGACCCAGCTAGCCCGAGCCTAATCAAGACAGTCGCTGGAAATGTTTCCGCTCACGTTGGGCGTATAATCTCCCTCAGAGATCCGAACAACGACGCAAACTGTATTATGGCGAACATTCGAGCTGTCGCTGGAACGGATACCCTCATCCTCGATGACTATTGCGTTACGAAGCCGTGGGTAGCGGCTTCGAATCTCACAGGAAGAATCCATATCGGTGGACAGTCGGCGATGCTGGCCTATGGGGCGTGGACAGTTCTTCAGGCCCCCGGTTCTGGGAATCAATATCAGCTTCGACTTACCGTCTCTGGAGTAACTGCCAATCGGTTCGTGATTGATTGTCTACCTAAGGGAGACTACGCAGGGGCTAAGACGTATACGGCTGTTTTCAACCATGACTACTCGTGGCAAACTCGCGTTGTTCGTATCAATGCGGATATTGCTGGAGATCTGTTCATGGTGTGGAATAACAACTACATCAATACTGGAGAACACCAGGGAGCGTGGTACGGCATAGCGGGTGGAACCCTAGATGTTTCGACAATAGCCCCGACGGATTTATATCCTCGCTTTCTTACAAGTTGCTTGTGCGCTTACGCCAATTCCTGGAATCCAATGACCACAAACGGATTCTTCAACGTGATAAACATGCTCAGCTACACGGATACACAGATTAGCCCTGTTCTGGAGCGTCCCAAAGCCTTTTCGGATGAATCTGCTGCTGGGTCGTATGACTTGATTTCAGGTGGTATCTCTGCGCCGTACGGGTGGATGACGTGTGACGCTATCAAAGTCCCAACAATCTATCCATGGGTTGTTATGCCCGACGCTTTGGCTGGTGGCTACCGCCGAGGGAAGCTACCATTCAGGTTGATAAACGTGAACTGGCAAGATTGGAGATTCATGAACGCCTTGAATACATTCAGGACATCTCCAGGGGCTGTTTTGCTTCCTAGCGCAGGCTCCTTTGGTATTGACAAGTACCCACCAATAACAACGTTGACATAGGAGCGTAGCATGAATCATTGGATAACAGACCTTCCTTTGTCCTCTGTGAGTAAACACTCAGGCAGTGCCTGGTTTCTATTCCACTTTCTACGACTTTTGGGGTGGAAGCTCGAGGCGGAGTGCGATACGGCAAGCATTACAGTTTGTAGTCACATAACTGACGGCTGCATGGATGACGCGGGTATTGCTAACTGGTCGGTTGTGGGGACCGCGACTCGAGCAAAGAGCGATTCTCAGAAGTATTCCGGCTATCGAAGTCTGACTTTCACAACGTCCGCGACGGGAGATGGAGTTCAGAGCGCATCTTTTGTCTCTATGGAAGCTTCCAAGGCGTACGTATTCACAATTTGGGTTTGGAATAACTGCACGCACCAGCTCAAGGTGTACATAGACAATGGGAATGGTAGCTACGTGCTCGCTGGGGCTGTCCCGGACAACGGTGGCGTCTGGACAAAATATCAGTTCGGTTACACGTCACACTCTACGGTGACCGCTTGCAAGTTCAAGCTTGTTGACGAGGATGGGACAGTCTTAGCCGGCCAGGTGTACATTGACTCCGCATCAACTTGTAGAAGCTGGTATGAGGCAAAGGTTCGCGGGAGCGGTACTGATGGTGTCATTGAGACAGGGAACAACACATTCTCAACGGCTAGCTATTCATTCACGGATGCTGACATTACGACTGAACGCTTTGTCTGTCTTGTCGATTTGGTGAACGTAGGGAACAGCGGGATCTACAAGGTACTTTCGCGCACAGGTGCTAAAGCTATTCTTGACATTCGAGACGACGGTACATCGTTTTTGACTGCGGCCACGGGTCTCGCGTTCCGTATTTTAGATCCCGCAGACATTCCAGTAGTGGGGCCTACAAGTGTTGGAGGATCTGGCTCTGGTTTTTGCCTTGAGTCTACTCACAGCTCAAAGTGGCGTTGGAAGTATCGACTTGGCACCACCTATACAGGTGGTGCGGATTATCCACTTGGAAGGTGGGCATCATCGCCTGAAAACTGTGCTCTAAACACGGATACTTTCCAGTTCTACACCGACGACCAGCGTTCAACGTCTCGCTATATAGCTCTTGACAAGAGCGAAGTCTATCGCCCGGCCGCTGCGGATTACTATGGGTTTACTGGTACTTTACAGGTATCCGCATGGCCGGTGCGATTTAGTCTTTTGACTGATGGCGAAACATTTACGCTTGGAACGCTTCGTTATACTGGAGCGACGCAGGTACACTCGGCGTTTTTCATGGGCTTTCTTGGGGACACCAGAAGGGCCTTTTCGGACACGTTTGTCCATCTACAACAAAAGGACGGCTCGCAGATTTGCACATCTCTGCATTTCGCCAATCTCACATACGCGTGGACGTACTGGGGCTGTGCCTTCGGGAAATATGGGCTAGCCGCCCAAACGTGTTTGGCGTCGGCTGGTATGGGGACGAGTACGGCTGTCACAGAAGCGATGACGAATGCGAAGGCGAATCCCTGGAGTGGGAAAGAATCCGTTCGCCCGTTTATGGCCTTTGTGGATTGGGCCGGCCTTCTGGGGCAGTTCTCTTTGATAGAATCCACGAATCAGAATTTCGGCCATTGCAGAACGAATCTCGCGTTGTGGTCTCCGTTTGGAACCAATAAGGAGTGGTTCCATGCTATGCAGGGTCTTTGTTACGCTTGGCACGGAAGGGGGGTCGTTATCTGATGGCGACTTCGTGGAACGCGGTAAACGTTGTATTTCTCGACATGCCACCTTCGATAGCTCAGGCGAGTGCCGATTGTATTTCGGTGGCTACTGTCTTTTTAGATCTGCCACCACCAAACTGGGGGGCCGGCGAACTTGTACCAGAGGCAATCGAGTGGGTAGCTCCGCTTGCATCTGCTGACGTCATCAGTCCAGTTGTCACCTATATTTATCCTGGAGAACTAGACACGTTACGAGTGGCCGACCCGATCATTTTTTCTGTAGTAGACTCGACTGGAAACTTGAATCGTATACTTGCGGCTGTGGAGATTATATCAACGGGTATTCAGGAATTGGTTCATGATGGGCTATCGTTTACATCCATGTACCGATTGGGATCGTCAAGAACTGCTATTGAGAATGGGTTTGAATACGTGGTGCGAAGGCGCCATGGGTGGCCCACTGGGACACAAATTCGAGTACGCGTTTGGGCAGTTGATTCCGCTGGAAATATTGAAGGCGCATAGGAGAAATACATGAGCATGGATTCGACATGGAGCACTCCACCAATTCCTGCGGAACCAACTCCTCCGACGGTTGGCGTCCCCGTTTTGCCGCAGGTGAGCGAGGGGCCGGCACTCATTGGAGGCGGAGATTTTCTTGGAAGCGGCCTTACCCGTCCATTCCGCCGGGACCGCAAGCTTGATTTTGCGTCGGCCAATGGGGTGCGCTTGGTTGCCTCGTGCGTAGGGCAGGTGCTTGGTACGCGTTCGGCAGCCGGACGATTTCAAGGGGAGCTTCCCTGGAGGGATGAGTTTGGATCGTCGTTGTACATGGTACGCCATCGAGCGAACGACGATACCACGAGGGAATTGGCTAGGATCGGTGTCGTTGAGGCGCTTACACGCTGGGAGCCTAGGGTTCAGGTGACGAACGTGGAGATCATCGCGGAGGACGTCGAGGGCTTGGGAGAGGTAGCCATTGGTGTCCGCGCTCAATTTGACATCATTTCGAGAAACAGCGCCAGCAACGCTGTGTTGATGCCGGGCATTGAGGCGACGATCCCTCTTGGTTAATTGAAGGTCTTTGGGATAGGATGCCCCCATGACGTCATTGCTCGGGTCCAACCTCACGTATTCCGAGAAAGATTTCGATAGTCTTCGTGTGCGTCTCATAAACCTGGCGCGGTCAGCGTTCCCCGAGTGGACCGATTTCAACGTCGCGAATTTTGGCAACCTTCTTCTTGAGTTGTTTGCGTTCGTTGGGGACGTGCTGTTGTTCTACCAGGACAACCAAGCTCGTGAATCGAGAATCAGCACGGCGCAACTTCGAAAGAATATGCTGGCCCTGACAAAGCTCATTGGGTACTTGCCGAGGGGATCGGCTGCGGCGACGGCAAATCTGACCGTCACTCTTGCAGCCGTGCCAGTCGGTGACGTTCTCATTCCGGCCCGGTCGACATTTCGCACGGAACAGATTACGACGCCAGTTATTTTTCAGACCTTGCTTGCGACAACGATTCCTGCTGGAACCAATCCGCCCGTAGCGGCCATCATTGTCGAGAATAGTGCGTTCAGTTTACAGGTTTTCGTATCGACTGGGCTGCCGAATCAGGAATATATTCTGAACGATTACCCGTATCTCGACAGTTCAGCGAGGGTATCTGCAGACGGAGTGTACACCCAGGTTGATAACTTTCTTGATTCGCTATCCACGAGCGCCCACTTTACCGTGACCGTTGACGAGAACGACCGAGCTACAATTCGGTTTGGAAACGGGATTTCCGGTAGCGTCCCTGTCGGAAACATTTCGGTGCTTTACAAGACAGGTGGGGGCGTGAACGGGAACGTGGAGAGCAACTCCATCGTAAGGGTGGATGCTCCATACAAAGACGAGTTTGGGAATGCTGTAGTGATGTCCGTTACGAATCCGGCCGCAGCGAGCAACGGGTTCAATCGGGATGGGCTCGAGCAGATTCGGATTTACGGGCCTGAGAGTTTGCGCACGCTGACGAGGACGGTCAGTCGTGAGGACTATGAGATCAACGCCCGGCGCGTGTCGGGTGTCAGCCGTGCCTTGATGCTCACCTCGAATGAACGTCCTGGGATTCTAGAAAACCAGGGCATGCTCCATGTGATCCCAACTGGGGGTGGTCTCCCGACGCAGCTACTCAAGGATGCTGTGCTCACGTCGGTTACAGAGACCTATCCAAACACGTTGACGTTCCTTGTGAGCGTGGAGGATCCTGAATATCTGCCAGTCGACGTGCAGGCGACCGTGTTTTTGTCGGCGGGTCAGACAGCGAGTGTCGTTTCTGCTCGAATTCTTGCGAATTTGACGTCATTTTTTGCGATCGAGACGTACGACGGGAGCCCGAACACGACCGTAAACTTTGGCTACTACATGCAGGACGAGAATGGCGACCCAATAAACGAGATCGCCTGGTCGGACGTGTTCAACGTAATTCGCGACACGACCGGCGTTCGGAAGATTGGGGACACCCTCGGGGCTTTGTTGCTAAACGGGGAACGTAGCGACGTCTCGATTGGGGTACAGCAATTTCCAACTCTCGGAAACGTCGTGTTGCTCAACGGCTCGACGGGGAGCGCGCTGTAAGTGGCAATCTTGAACGGAAGCTTCGAGGATCAAGCGACGGGAATTCAGCCTGGGAACGCAAATGGCTGGAGCGTCACGGAGACGTCGACCGCGCTCGACTACGCTGAGTTTGTGGTCTCGATTCTTGGCGCTGGAACTTTGACAGGGGCGTGTGAGGAGTTCGAGGGGGAGTGGCCGTCAGGCTACAGCACGGGGCTTGTGCACGGTTTTGTGGGCTACTACAGCGATTTGGATCCTGTGGCGTTCAATTCCACGGCTGGTGCTCCTTCCCGGTACGAGAATTTTGAGACCCTGTGGAGCTTGGGGGCGCAGGGGGTCTTCTATTTTGATCACATCGTCGGTGAGTTTTTCGCCGTCGACGTGACGGAGGCCTCTGGATCGGAGCCGGTCGAGGATTTTGACGAGGGCTGGCCTGCTGGGACTTTGTTCCATGGGGCGTTTGAGCCTTCCGATCTAACGGCTGCGATTTTTGACTCTGCGGGCACCTCGGAAACGGTAGAGGATTTCGAGGAGCTATGGAACAACGTCTACAACTGGGAGTTTCCAGCGAGCGGCGCTGGCAGCGAGCTGACATTCGCTGTGTTTTTCATTGCCTTCATGGTGACCGATACGATTGAGAGCTTCAACGTGTTGAAGCCAGACCTCGGGGAGGTGGCGGCAGACCCGGCGACGGACACGTTTACATGTCTTTCCCATGGATTGTCAGATCTGTGGCGGATAACCTTTCGGAACGAAGACGGCCAACTTCCGGAAGGCGTGTATGCAAATATGCGTTATTTCGTGCAAAACAAGACGACCGATACGTTTCAGGTGTCATGGACAATTTCTGGGTCTCCAATTTCGATAGGAGACTTCGGATCTGGCGAGCATTTTGTGGTACATGATGATCGGTCGTTTTGGGTGACCGAGCTGGATAGCTGAGGGAATCATGGCGCAGGCAGACTGGGCATTTCTTACAGGCGGGTTGGGGTCGGGGAGCGTCGCACGAGGTGTGACCGCTGGGGTGGTCCCCCCAAATGGTGGGGGAAGCTTTGTTTACGGGTTCAACTCACTGGCCATCGTGGATGGCGCGGTCGCGCTATGCTGTAGCCTGTCTGGCTTTGCACCGATGGCCAAGGGGGGATCCATTCGAGGAGCTATCAAGCGTGCTCCTGGAGGGGGCGCGATTGGGTTTGCTCCGTTCTTTTTTATCGGCCTTCAAGGGGGAGCTGTATCCGATTCCGGCTATCTTCTTGGGCTTGGGGATGAGTCGCCCCATCATATCGTGCTTCGGAAGGGATCGATTCTGACCGGGTTGCCAGACCTGGCGGCCGATCCAGACGGGACAAGCCACATTCTCATGCGGAGCACCGAGACTTTCGAGGAAGATACTTGGCTCCAACTGAGGTTAGATTTTATCGTGCAGGGCTCGGGCGACGTCGTTCTGCAGTGTTTTGCGAACGACCTGACGGTGAATGCCGTGACGGCTCCAGTATGGGAAACCATCGCAGGAATGGAAGGCCCACGGATTCCGAGCGTGGAAGGCTTCGTCGACGATGCCCTCGGGATCAACACTGGATCTGTTCCGTTTACCTCGGGACGTGCTGGGTTTGCATTTCGAGTCGAAGACGTGACAAGACGGGCGTATCTTGATTCGATCGAAATTGCCAGGCAGCTTTAATAGGGACGTCAGCGGATGGCACTGAGCGCGTTCCAGCATGAATTGGGTCGCAAGTTTGGGAGGCTCGCTGTATCGGGGGCTCCAGACGGCGTCTACGTTTTCGAGCTTGGTTCGCAAATTCGAGAAGACGTCTACCTTGAAATTGGAAACTACGTTCAGGTTGCCCAGTCGTCTATCGCGTTTGATTCCCAGGCGACCCTAGTACGATTGCGAATCAAGGTGGCCCTTCCATTGGTGCTGGAGGGGGCCGTCTGGAAGTTGTCTGCGCGGCTGAATTCAACAACGTGTTACACAAGGTATCTCCGAGCCGAGCAGAGAGGGCTCGTGCTCGCTGACATTTGCATTCCAACGATTGGGGCAACAGGGGGCGCCACGAACACCATTTCTGTCCGGCTGACATTGGAGGCTGCATGATACCAATGTCCGTACGGGAACTTCGAGAGAAGGCGCCGCTTCCGCTCGAAGTACACGTGTCGGGGTTATGCTTCCGCCGATTGCAGGGCATGTGGTCGGTGTTGCTCCAACGCTTGCCAGGTGATCAAGAGTTTGTTCAGGGTTGTAGGGATGGCTGTGGCGGGTGCCTGCGTGCGCATGAGACTTTTCAGGACGGGGTGCGCAGAATTTTTCGAGCTGAGCTAGGACTGGTCGTGTCATTCCACGGGGTGCACGAGTTTTATGAAATTCCGTGGAAAAGTGGGATTATACCCGGGATTCGATTCCTTTGTTTGTATGAGGCTCAGGTGGGCTCGGCTTTGTTGAGTGGGGACTCTGGGTGGTTCATGAAGGAATCCGTTGAGCAGATGTCCGGAGACGAATTCATCCCTGGGATGAAGTCCAAGGTACTGGATTGGTTTGACGAGCTGCAGCTTCGAGGGTGTGCGGGCTGATGGCGATCCGAGTTCAACTCCCTTCGGTTCAGATTGACCTCATCCGAGAAGACCTTGGAGATGCAACCCAGGGCACTGTGTTGTCTGGTGGGGTGGAGCCGTTCGCGCTCGTCGACGGAGACACGCTTACCGTTCAGATCGATGGGGGTGGAACGCAAACGATTACGTTCCATGCCATCGATTTCGTCGATGTAGCCGACGCAACGCTGGCTGAAGTTTTGGCGGTGTTGGGGGCGTCGACTGGAATTACTGGAGCGGTCGCGAGTGGGGAAGCTGGGGCGATCCGAATTACGTCGGCAACCTGGGGATACGGCTCATCGGTTCAGGTTACAGGTGGGACGGGAAACGGAGTTCTTGGGTTTGATACCGCTTTGCATCGCGGTGCTAATTTCGTTCCGGTCACCCAGCTTATCAACAGAATTCCTGAAAATTCCGAGTATGGAGTTCCGACCGATGCCGACATCGAGCTGGAGCTTCATTCTGGAAGTGGTGTGGCCCCGACGCTTGGGGACGTCGAGGTTCGCGTCAATGACGCCCTGGTGTTCGACGGGGCGGACTGGCAAGCGGGCTGGGCTGGGACAGACACTACCCCGAACGCAGCCACGCTTCGTCTGGTGTTTGCCCCTACGGGCGTTTTCGACCCGGACACAGAGTATACCGTTGGCGTGGTGGTCTCCACGGTCCTCGATGACGAGTACACGTTTCGGACCGCTGACAACATCACGCCCCAGCTCGTTTCCGCCGAAGTGCGTTCTCAGACGTTCGTGCGAGTTGTGTTCAACGAGGCTGTGAAGCAGGTCAGCCCAACAAACACTGACGACGCGCTCAACCCAGCAAACTACGTTTTTTCAAGAGCGTCGATTCCGTCCGTCGAGGTCGTGGCCTACGAGGTCACCCCGGTTGATACCCGAACGGTGGACGTGGAAGTCGACACGGAGTTGAGCTGGGGTTGCCAATATCTGCTCACGGTCGCAAATGTCGCTGACGTTTACGGGAATATCATCGTCACCCCAAACGATGAGGCCATATTCGTTACGCTGAGCCAGCCCTGGCCTGTGGGCCGCCGATGGCAGTTGCTCGAGTTCATACCGCAGATCAACCGTACTGAGGATGTGACCGGTGAGCTGGCGCGGTTCATCGGCTGCCTTCAGGACGTGTGCGATTTGCTGCTCAAGCTCATCGACGATTGGACACGAATTCTGGACGTGGACCTCGCCGATGAGAAGTGGCTCGACTGGATGCTGCTCGACCTCGGGAACCCCTTTTCGTTTTCGGAACTCGAGGTGGTGGACAAGCGGCGTCTTCTGAAGGTGCTCGTCGACATGTACCGGGAGAAGGGTACGTCGATTGGGCTCCGCAACGTGATTCGGTTTTTTCTGGGGCTGGAAGTTACGATCAATATTTTCAATGGCCTTGGCTGGACGCTCTCGAACGAATCCACATTTGACGCTCTGAGCCCACAGGTAGTAGGCAACCCGTTGTCGAGTGTTGCCGAGGAGCCGACGGGCGCAGCGACGTTGGGTCATGGCGCACAGCGAATGCTGTACACGTTCGAGATCGTCAGCCTACGGGCACTGACGGACATCGAACGAAAGCGTATCACGGACATCGCCGAGTTGATGAAGCCTGGGCACACGCACTTGCTACGCATCGTCGAGCCGGCGTTGCCAGAGGCGAAGCTTGACCACTTGGTGCTCGGGTACTCGTGGCTGGGTGGCGGCATCCGGAGCGGTAACTGGAAACTGCATGCGTCAACGTAGAGGATACCGAAGTTTATGGACGCACGCCTGAGAGCAGCATGCAGGGAACTTTCGAGGACGCGCGTAGTGGCTTGGCGACATGGTAAAGGTTTGCCCGCAGACCGTGCATGTGATCTGTGGTCGGCGAGCAAGCTTCGTCTCGCCGATTTCTTTGGCCGCGCACGCACAACTACAAAAACGGCCAGACTCGCAGGTAGGTCGAAATACCTTTCCACAGCGTATGCACGAGCGAGGCACCGTTTTTACCGTCTTGTGCTGCACGTAGCAGGAATGCGAACAGTACTTCGCAGAGCGATTCCTAGAATACTCGAAGGGGATTCCGCAGGACAAGCACGTGGCGCGCTTTCGTGGAGCCCGATGCACACGGCCGTGACATGCGCGACACAACATTCGGAGATTGGCCGGGTCTTTGAGCAGATCAAGATCTCTAGTGGGCCACGGGTCAATGACGTGATGGACGAGGAGCTGCTTAGTCGCTCCGCACAACGAGCATGCTGGAAAGCCCAGAAGAAACTTTTGCCGCGTGGCCTTCCATCCGTTGTTCAGGTACCAATCAGTAGCCGTTCGGGATTCCTGGTATGTGTTGAAATCCCTTCCAATGATTCTACATTCTTTCGAGCAGAACTTCGCTCGTCCCACCCGTATAGCGTCGGGGCGTCCCACGAATGGCTTGGCACAGACGTTACAAGTGCGCAGACGCTCGCTTCCTGGAACGTCGATGACTTGATTGTAGCTATCCCGTCCAAATTTCCATTGGGCGAAGCAGCTTCTCGAACAAAAACGCGAGCGTTTGTGCCGCTTTCGGAACGAGGCGCCACAACGTTCACAAATTCCTGTTGGTGTTCGTTCCACCTTTTGCTACCTAACACGGAACGTCACCGCGCGCAAGATGGAGTCGGTCATGCAAAGTTATGATTGGTTCTCGGGGCAAAAGGTATCAGAGCAAGAATTGGGCCAAGCGTTCGACGCATGTGAAGCCGCACAACAGAACTGGGCGCTCGACAACGGCATTATCGGGATCACCTCAGGTGGAGGCGTATCCCAGCATGCCGGCACTACAAACATGACGGTCGATATTGTAGGCGCGACGATCTACGACCAGCTCGGGCAGCGTATCTGTTGGACGTCCCTACTAAACGTCAACTGTTCGGTGGACGAGAACGCCAACTCGACCGCGGTGACGACGCCCGGAAACGGGAAGAAGCTCAGCGTCTTCGCGAAGTTCAAGCGTGTTGTTTCAGACCCACGTCTCGATCTCGCAGGGGCAACCGTCTACTTCGACAAGGCGGAGAGTTACGAGATTCACGTGGCCCAGGGCGCCGAGGGCACGCCGCCAGGGACACCGCCCGTCCTTCGTTCCGACGAGATCCTCTTGGCGGACATCACGCTCATTTACGGGCAGACCCAGATTCTGAATGCTAACGTACTGACAACACGTCGTCAGTGGGCGATTACTACGACAAGTGGAACGAGTGTTGGTGTAGGGACAACCGAAGCGGCGGTCCAAGTTCTCGCCGATGCAATTTCTGGAAGTGGCTCCGATCTCGCGCTACACAAAGCTGGTACATCTAGTGAGCATGTGGCCTCAGCGGTCAATTATGCAGGGGGGCCGGTGTGGAAAGATTCAACAACCAACCCGGCTGCGACGGTTGAAGCGCAGCTTGACAAGATTGTGACCGACTTAGTGGCCAACGCTGGATCCGATCGAGTTGGATCGGCAGCAATATCCCCCATAAATTACCCTGAATTTCCGATCTCAGCGGCATCTATCGGCGATCAACTAGAATCCATACTCAACCATCTTGGTGCGGTGAATCGCGATTTTGCGATGCTTATTGGAGGGAACTGGACACGAGAAGCTGTACCATTCGATGATGTGTATGGTGGATCTAGCTACGCGCCTTACGATATTACACACAACGGAGCAAACTATATCCTTATTGGCGTGTTTGCTGCAGGACCAACGTGTCACGCAATCTACTCGAATTTGGGTTATACCTGGGCTGCCTGCGGATCCTTCGGTAGTACGCCAACTGCTATCACTGGCGTCATTTATGTTACATCTCTTGGTTTGACGATTGTTGGTGGAAAGAATGCTTCTGGTGCAATTGTTGAGACGGCAAATACCGGAACGTGTTCGTCGTGGACTTCACAGACTGTTGCATCAACAACTACTGGAGATGAGATACGCGCTTTCGCGTATGACCCGAATGCCAACCTCGTAGTTGCTGTTGGTAAAAGCAAAGCATGGTATTCCGGGGCTGGGACGTCGTGGTCTGCAGCAACAGTTCCTTCTAGTATCACAACGTTGAATTCCGTCGCAAGTAATAACAATGGAATAATCGTAGCTGTCGGATCGAAAAGCAGCTCCGCATTCGTCATGCGTTCGACGAACGGTACGACGTGGACCGATGTATCTGGAGGCCTATCTTCCCCACCATCTGAACTCTTTGGTGTTTGTTACGATGGCACCGCAGACCGATTCATTGCTGTTGGCGGAACGAAAGCGTATTGGTCACAAGATGGGACGACCTGGACGATTGCGAATCTTGCGTCTAGTGTGTATGGAGTGGCTTCGTACAGGTCGGTAAACATTGCGGCTGGTTCGCATCATTCACAAGTTTCTACGGGTGGCGGTAAAGTGTGGTCTGAGGCAGAGATTGGTGATGTTTCTGGAGCCGCAACTATTGCGTATCCTAACTGCATAAAGTACGTCAATGGACGTTTCGTCATCTGTGATAATTACGATTTGTGGTACTCCTTGACACGAGCCTAATAAATATCATGAGCATCCCAACCGGTATCGGTCTCTACCTCCGCCACCTCGATTCAAAGAAATTGGATCCGCCACGTCTAGCCGACCAGTACGCCAAGCGAGGCATTTCGTGGGTAGCGATTGGAGGCCCCTGGCACGACGAAAACAATTCGGTCTGGGTCAACAAGCCGATCCAAGTGCAGAATTACGCTGACGCCTTCAAAACCGCTGGGGTGTCGGCACACGTTTGGGGCTACTGTTGGCACGATCGGATTGATCTGTTCCTCCACAACATGATCGAATGCACAAACGGTTCCGTCGACGGTTGGCTGCTCGACCCAGAGCTGGGTCTCAAGAATCAGGTACGCGAGGCGAACAGTCTATTTGCTCAGTCTCGCGCGTATCTCGGTTCGGACCGTGTGCTCGGGATGACAAGCTACGGTTTGCCGCGAGGTCATAAGACGTTTCCATTCGAGGCCTTCGCCAAGCCTGGGGTTTCCAACGCGGAGGTCGAGGTCGATTATGGAAGCCCCCAGCTCTACGTGGTTGGGGAAGCCCAGGTGAAGCAAGGGCTTGCCGACTGGAAAAAGCTTGGCTTCGACGTCATTATTCCGAGCTTTGGCAACTACAAGTTCGTTGCCGCTCCTGGAAGCGATGAGACAAAGACAGCCGTCTCGAAGACGGGGCCGGAGCTGCACGAGCATCTTTCTCACTTTATGGGCAGTGCATCTTCGATCTCAGCCCTGATAGGATGGTCGTCTGGATTCGTCACGCGCGAGCAGTGGGAGGTTTTGTCGAAGTGGGGTCGGGTTCTGAGACGCTCGCCCTAGCTTGGAGGCCGTCTATGACTGAGGAATTTTTTGCTGGGCACTGGTCGTTCATTGCATTTTCGTGCATCGCTGCAGTTTTGATGCAGGTTCTGAAGACGACGGTGTGGGCGCCGAGGAGAACTCTGCATGCTGGGTTTTTGAGCACCTTCTTGTGGTGGGGGCGCAAGATGCTTCCCTTGCATCCTGTTTTTCTTGGATGCCTTTTCGGGCTCATTCCTGGCATACCCGCTGGAGGATTCGACTCAAGGTCGGTGGCCTCGCGGGTTCTCTACTATGCGACGGCCGGGCTTATGAGCACCTGGGTATACGATGTGATCAAGACGTTAGCGAAACGCAAAGGGGCAGGCCTTCCTGAATTGCTCGCGTTTCACTCTCCTAAGTATGCATCCAATACGCCTAAGGAGGCGCCGCCAACAGAATCGGTGGGGAAGGCGTCCGATACCATTGGCAGCGCGAAGTAATTGTACTCCGCTTTTCGTCAATCTGTCAGCATTCTGAATGCTTTACACCGCGTAATTGTTTGGCAGACTGACGAGTCTGGCAGATCGGTATGTGCGAATTTGCAAACTGGCTTGTTGGCGCACTGTAGGCAGATGTGCTGCTCGCGCCAGTTGGCAAGGGCTTCTTCGCGGGGCATTCCTCGATAAGTGATTGTTGCAATCGACGCGTCTGTTTTCGCAGCGGTGGTGCGTTGGACGGCTAGCTCATGTTTTTTGACGCAACTCGGGCAGACGAGGTCGTACGGTGGAGCGTCTCCAGTTTGCGACCATCCGTCGGGCGGGGGTAGTTTCGTTAGGTCTCCATCGGTTTTTGGATGAACTCGTTCGGATGCGGAACGTCCGCAGTCTGAGCATATCCAAAGAGCTGTCCGAAATTCACTAGGCATTTCCACTCCTTAGAGAAACTTGAGAAAATCGGAAAGTACCACTAGAATCAAAGCTTCGCAAGGCGGGGGACAGGAGCAGCAATGAGATGGGCAACGTGGTTGGGGTATATGTTTTGCGGGGGGGTTGGGCTTTTGATGGTAGGTGGAGGGCGAGGCGAATTATTCGGGGTAACCCCTCGAAGTATTTCCATGGATCTCTCGAGTCGAGAATTCCAGCCTAGCTCAAGAGACTTTTCCGAATTTTCTTACCTCCCTAGCGTTTCAAATGTTCCGCGTGAAGTTGGAAAGTCTGAGGAGAATCAGGTCACGTTGGCTACGAACATGCTACGGGTGTGCGTAAGCGAGGCGAGTTTCTCGAGTTGGCCTGACTGTGTTGGAATTTGGGAGGTTGCCAAGAATGTTCGGTCTCGGAAGTGCGATCGTCAGAAGTTGCCATCGATCACCACATGCTCGACTCGAGGAGAGACTGTGGCGTCGGCGTTGCGGAGGTTGTCACCAAGGGTGACTGGAGGGAAGCCGGCACGGACGACGCGGCAGCGATGGGTGTCTCGCCTTGACCTCTCGTGTGAGATGCCAGAGGGCTACCCTTCGAGGCAACGGTGGAATGGTGTCCGAGATCGTTGCCTACGGTTTGCGCAGTTGGCGCGTGGGCTGGCACGCGGTCAGGCGGTACAGAGGGTGACGCTTGGCAGAGGGGTGGCCATTGCCTGGGGCGGTCGATGCGAACGTCCAGGGGGTGCCTGTGACGACGCTATGGCCTGTCGTCGCGGGCTCGCTCGCATTCCTACCGAGACTGCAAACGCTTTCTGGTGTCGGCCGGGTTCTCGTGGATGCCGTGACGATATTGAGCCGCTGTGTTTTCGCAATGGCTGGCTGCCTGCCGGCTGGCATCCGTAGAGTGGCGCCCGCCCTACCCCGCTGGAGGGGGGGTGACGGGGATGGGCAGGCAAAAGGTTTCCCGTACCGATAGAGTATCGTCGGTCCCCGCTGTTTGTGCAATGGATTCGTTCCATCTGCGCACGAGAGAAAGCCAATCTTCGAACTCGAGGTGTACCATCGTTGAAGGTCCGCCGGCGAGGCGGAGGGGCTGAAGGGTCCACAGTTGGACGAGCAGCTCGAGCCGGCACGCAACAGACAGCGACCGTGCATGGAGCTTCCTCCAGATGACGACGGAGTGTTTTGGAGTTTGTGTGTTCATGGCGGCCGCGCGTTCCGCCTGAGCCATGGCATCTAGAATACTGAATTTCTTTCTGAATTTTGCCTCTATCCAGAGTGGGGTTCCCGAGACATCGGGGACTTCACCCGCACATCTAGTCTGGCCGATGCCTCGTTTTGCTTCTGGGAATAGTACGCGGAGGGCTTCAGCGACTTCGCGTTCAAATCGTGCGCCCTTGGTACGGGCATAGCGCCCAATTTGGGACGGATTTCTTGAAGAGGTCACGTCGGACCCGCCGAGGAGCTGAGGTTGGAATTCGTGTAAGCAATTTCCATGACGTGTGTTGCCACGTCAGGCTGTACTTGATACAGATGACACAGCCGACCGAGGACCATGGCAAGAACGGCAATGCTCTGTCGGCCCAAGCTGTGTACCACCATGGCTTCGACGTTAGCACAAGCCCTTGTGATAGGAACGTCACGCATACACTAGTATTGCGCATCTCTGTAGAAAAGCGCGGAACATTTCGAGAGGCAACGTTGTCTATTGACGCTGACCTGTCGCTTTGGTAGGTTTGACGGGCAGCAAACGTCGACCCTTGTTCCGTGGCTAGTGGAACTTGGCGGCCCCATCCGCCAAGTTCCACGCTTTATACCCCTACAGATCGTCCACCTGAACCATCGCGCCCCATGAATTCTCGGGGAACATTGGACGGCGGGAATTTTTCCCGATCAGGAGCCAGATCGTGTGGACGCCACGCAGCGGAAGTCTTGGCGCTGGTCCCCATCCGTCGGTGGCGACGATGAGAATTTCTGGCAGAGGCCTCACCTTCGAGACGGCCTCGAAGATCGGAAGGAACGACGTGCCGCCGCCACCTTGTAGGGTTGCCATCATTGCTTTCGCCGTGTGAACTTCCCGCACCGCGCTGACCTTGGTGTCGCAAGACAGGAACGTGACCTGCGCGCCAACCGCTTGAAGAATTCCCAGGGACTCCCTGATGGCAACAGCCAGGTCAGCCCCCGACATCGACCCAGACGTATCGACGGCGATGGCGCATTTTGGGACAGGTCGCACGAGCGCGGGCAGAATCGGGTGCCCGAGCCCGTAGCCGAAGGCGGCCTGCCTTCGGGATGGTCGATGGTAGCGAAAGTCCACAGCACCCGGCCGGTATCCCATGGCGTTCCGCGTCAGACGTGCTAACTTCGCACGCCAATTGATCTTGGCTGGCTTCGCATAGTCGTTGGCCCAGCGAGCAAGCCCGGCCGGAACGGTACCCGGCTGTTTCGAGGTGGCCTGTTGGATGTCTTCGGCCACACGCCTGCGAAGCGCATTGAGTTCCGCCTCGGATCGCCCACCCTTGGCTTGCTCGTCTACTTCATCAATTGGCTCCCCTGGTACAGGGCGACCTGCGCCCGAACCACACCAGCCTCCGGTGGTAGTTGGCTCATCCGGACTCGAGCAACGAGGGCATGGCGGCTGCTTTGAGGAATTTTTTGATTTTTTCTTTTGCCCTTTACCCTTGGTTTGTCCTTGAGTTTGTCCTTGACCATTTTCTTGCCCGGAGCCCTGGCCTTGTCTGCTTTGAGCTGAGCAGGTTGGGCACTGCTTGGCTTTGCGTAGCAGCTCCTCGTAGTAGAACTCCTCGGTCTGTCCCGTGGGGAGCTTGAACGTTGCCGGGTGGCAAGCAGTTTCTGGGAGTTTGAGCCGAGCTGCAACTAGATCGTCGTTGATCGCACAGTCCGCCGAAATATTCCAGAGGTCCTCCGCGTATTTCAAGCGGACTCCTCGAGCGTAGTGGTCTCGAATTATGTGAAGCGCCTCGTGAACGAGCACACCAGCGATTTGTGGAACGTTCCATTTTTCCAGGGCCTCCTCGTCGACGAGGAGTATTCCAGTTTTAGTTACACCAAAAGTCCCAAGGGATCCTTTTGGAACGTAACACGGTGTGAGTGCATGCAGAGCGGCAGAAAAATAAGGCATTTTCTCGCACGCCATCAGTCGGCCGCAGGCAAGCTTTAGCTGGGGGCTCATAATTTTTGGCATAATCACACTGCCTCCTGAGCTTCCTGGTCCGGGTTAGCCATGAGAATCATTGTTGAGGTTTGCGCTTTCAGCGTGTCGAACACTTTCCTCAGATTTTCCAGCTTTTGGCCGAGGATGCCCTCGTATCGTTCAAACTTGGAAATCATGCGGTCGCATTTTCCAGCCCTGAATGTGAGGGCGCGGACGCCAAGGTCGAGCGTCTGCAGCTCGATCTCGAGTTCGCTGGCCACCTGCTTTGTCTCCGCCTCTAGCGCATCGAGGACGGCGGCGATGACGTCCTGAGAGCCGATGGCTGGCAGGGCGTAGATTTGATGCCGGCTCGTTTGCTGCAGTGGCGCCATGTGGCGATACCATTCCGACAACTCAGCTTTCGGGATGAAATAGAATCCACCGGCCGCCCGCAAGGCGACGGCAGAAAATTGGGTCAGGACTTTGTGGATCCATCCCGAGATCGAAATTGTATCCAACTCGGTAATTGCCCGGGCGAACCTCTGGGTTATGAGTCTTTCAAGTTTGTGCCCTTCCGGGCTGAACACTAGACCTGGAATGTATCCACCTACGTCTCGAACGTGTACGGTGAGTTCCGGCGAAAGC
>Ga0315285_10000148_pt1 | contig 67512 bp, 46 predicted proteins | sample YL17G09_36_MG_FD_203698 | JGI IMG/M metagenome (GOLD analysis project Ga0315285, IMG submission 203698) | Sediment microbial communities from Yellowstone Lake, YNP, Wyoming, USA - YL17G09_36 | ecosystem: Environmental > Aquatic > Freshwater > Lake > Sediment | place: USA: Wyoming | collected... | reverse complement strand
AATTAGTTATTGACGGATTTGAAATGTGTGAGGTTCAAAGAGAAAATGGGGTAAAGGCTATTTTCTTGTTAAAGATATTTGAAATTTCCCCTCACCCCCTCCCTCTCCCCTGGCCCCTGGCCGGGCAGGCGGGCAGGGATTTTTAGGTGTGAGGATCTATAAATGAAAAAAATGCGCTTGCTATTTAGATAAATTCTTACTAAAGATCATGATACAAAAAGTTACTACAAAAACCTAGGTGGGGAACTCAAATGAAAGACCTCTCTTATGTTTCCATTGTACTGGTGGAAACAGAGTACCCTGAGAATATTGGTGCAGTAGCGCGAGCGATGAAGAATATGGGTTTAAAGGAACTTATCCTGATTAACCCGGTTCACTATAAAAGATTAGAAACCTATGCCCTTGCCCACAAAGCTGAGCAGATAGTAGATAGTGCACTGGTATACGAAAGCTTGAAAGAGGCATTGAATCCCTTCACATTTATCGTGGGCACCACTCAGCGAGTCCGGGGACGTCACTACCCTCTTTACACTCCCAGGGAGATCGCACAGGAGATACGAAGCATTGGTAAAGAGAAAAAAGTTGCACTCGTCTTTGGCAGGGAGTCAAAGGGACTCACCAATGAGGAGTTGAGAAGTTGCCATGTAGTTTCTACCATAACCACTGCGGTGAGACAGCCTGCGGTAAACCTCGCTCAGGCAGTAATGATTTACTGCTACGAACTCTACCAGCTGGTGGTGGAGGAGCAGGGGATTGAGGTTTTTAAATGGGATTTTGCAGAACAGAGGGAGATAGAGTATATGTATCTGCATCTCGAAACCTGTCTCCGTGAGCTTAAGTTTCATCCACGGGATGATATCAAGGATTTTATTGACCGCTTTAGAAGGGTTTTAGGAAGGGTAAAGTTAGAGAGGAGAGATGTAAAATTATTTCATAAATTATTCTCGGAGGTTGAGAGGGCTTTACGGGATGTCCGCTCACAGGTTGTGTGAGAATGGTTTTGCGTCTCTCATGCAAATTCAAAGATTTCTCCCGGAATTTACCCTGAGCAAAACCGAAGGGGTCTAAATGACCATAGAGCCACCACAGGGGTTTTCGTTCAGACACTGCGTGGCATCTATTCACTAGGGAGAAAGACAATGGAAAAGGTAGTAGACACATTTTGCGGGATTTGTGAGCGTGCCTGCGGGATGCAGGTAACGGTGAAGGATAGCGTGGTGCAAAAGGTAGAGGGCTTGAAAACGCATCTACGCAGCAAGGGTGATTTGTGTGTCAAGGGCAAGGCGGCACTGGATATTATGAATGCACCCGATCGGTTACGGTACCCTATGAAAAAAGAGAACGGAACATGGAGGCGACTGAGTTGGAATGGGGCGCTTGATATCCTCGCCCAACAACTAGAGGTAATCAAGAAGAAGTATGGTGCTCACAGCCTCGCGGTGTACCACGGACAGACGTACTTGAAGAACTGTATCGCCATGTTTTGTATGAAGAGGTTTCTCAAGGTGTATGGGACAGTAAACCTCTGCTCAGCAGCCAGCGAGTGCTTTATTCCCCACTTGTTGAATGGAATCGCAACCTTTGGAGGGTTGGCCTTTGCTGACGTAGCACACAGTCGGTGCATCATCATCTGGGGCTCGAATCCTTTCGCGAGCGGCAGTCTGTTTGGCTGCAGCATGCCGCGCACCATCAAGCTCTTTAGGGAATTGAAAGAGAAGGGGGTGCGTTTTATAGTAATTGATCCCAGAACCCCCACCATAGCTGCCCTTGCAGATACTCACCTCAAGGTACGGCCAGGAACAGATGGTGCATTAGCGCTGGGGATGATGAAGGTAATTATTGAAGAAAAGCTCTATGATAAGGAGTACGTGGAGCAACATACCTTTGGGTTTGATAACTTAAGGGAACTGGTGAAGGGATATGACCTGGGTGAGATTGAAAAGATTACTATGGTCTCTCGTAAGGAGATTGAACAGGTAGCGCGTATGTTCGCCACTACCACGCCCGCCAGTATAATCCCGGGCGTTGGAGTTGAGCATCAGACCAATACCGTTCAAACTCTACGATCACTCTCCCTTTTACTCTCAATTACGGGCAACATTGACCGGAGGGGAGGGAATACCTTCATCTCGCCTGTAATGCTTGCGCCAGCTGATGTAGAGGGTATTCCTGCTCCTTCAGTATCTCCCCTTGGCATGGAAGAGCATCCTATGTTTGTAAGTATGATCAATCAGGCACAGGCGCTGGTGGTGATCGAGAAAATCCTGGAAAGCGGAGAGAGTCCCGTAAAGGGGCTGATCGTTGCGGCTGGTGCACCGTTACCTCAGCTGGCTAATACTAACAAAGTGAGGGAAGCCTTTAGCAAATTGGATTTTATTGCGGTCATTGACCTCTTTATGACAGAAACGGCCCGTCACGCTGATCTGGTATTCCCCGCTGCCTTTTTTCTGGAGCGTGATGAGCTGGGAACCATGCCGTTAAATCTCCAGAATAGGGCAGTGGATGGTGGAGAGTGCTGGCCTGATTGGAAATTCTGGTGGGAACTGGCTACAAGGATGGGCTATGAGCAGTACTTCCCCTGGAACAATCTGACAGAACTTATGGATACGGTAATGGCTACCACGGGGGTTACCTATATGGAACTGAAAGCGCATCCGGAAGGGATGGCGCAGGAAATGCCGCCAGGAGGGTTTCTTAAGAATGGTTTCTATACCTATTCAGGCAAAATAGAAATCTTCTCCCACTCTCTGGAATCAAATGGGTATGATCCATTACCGGTGTATAGGGAGCCAATGGAGAGCGTGCGAAGCGCACCGGAACTTGCGCGCACCTATCCCCTCACCCTCACCACCGGTGGCAGACTGCCCATGTTTCTTCACTCGCAACATCGTAACATAGTGAGCTTAAGGAAGCTTCATCCGGAGCCCTACCTTGAGATTCATCCCGCGACTGCCCAAAACCTTGGGATAAGAGAGGGAGATTATGTGGCGGTGGAATCACCGAGAGGTATGCTTAAAGTAAAAGCCCTGTTGACAGAGGGCATTATGCCTCAGGTGGTACATCTTCCCCATGGCTGGGCTGAAGCTGATTGTAATCTTCTCACCGACCATAAAAACCGCGACCCCATTTCAGGATTCCCCGGTCTTAAGTCTTCTCTCTGTCAGGTAAGGAAAGCGTGAAGGATTAGTGATAGTACATTCGTGTTGTGCCAGCTAGCGTAAAGTGCTGAAAGGAAAATCTATGGACTTGATAGTAAATCTTATTGATATTTTTATCCACCTCGACAAATACCTCGATGTAGTGATTAGAAACTACGGTAATTGGACGTATCTAATCATGGGTATAATCATTTTCTGTGAGACCGGCCTGGTAGTGACACCAGTGCTGCCCGGTGATTCCCTCCTTTTTGTGGCAGGTACATTTTCTGCTATTGGTTCACTTAACCTAAAGTGGCTTCTTATGGTGCTCAGCATCGCTGCGATTGTAGGCGATACCGTAAATTATTGGATAGGAAGCTCTATCGGTCCACGAGTCTTCCATCTGGAGAAAAGCCGCTTCTTTAGAAAAGAGTATCTTGATCGCACCCATCAATTCTATGAGAAGTATGGTCCCCTTACCATTGTTATCGGAAGGTTTGTCCCGATCATCCGGACCTTTGTGCCCTTTTTAGCAGGTGTGGGCAGGATGACTTACTGGCGTTTTCTCACCTATAATGTGGTCGGCGGTATTGGCTGGATCATGGTATTCGTTCTGGGTGGCTACTTTTTTGGTAATCTCCCTGTGGTCAAAAAAAACTTCACCTTGGTTATTATGGCAATAATTATCATTTCGGTGCTCCCTACCATAGTTGAATTCTTACGACAGCGCTCTCGATCATCGTAGTCTATGAGTGCAATGGTTTTTTTATCAGATCATGGTTGTGAGTAAAGGGAGAAGACACTGGGAGAGAAATGAATTATTTAGGTATTGACATTGGAGCGGTATCAGCGAAGGCGGCACTGATAAATAGCAGTAGTGATCTAGTTGCCCATGAGGTTATGGATACGGGTTCGAACAGTGCCCAGAGTGGAGAGAAGATTACGCAGCTGGTTCTTGGCAGAACTCACCTTGCCTTTAAGGATATCGCAGGAATAGTGGCAACCGGTTATGGACGAAGTGCTGTTACTTTTGCTGAGAGAAGGGTGACTGAGATTACCTGCCATGCACGGGGGGCACACCACCTCTTTCCTGAGGTGAGGACTGTTATTGATATTGGTGGACTGGATAGCAAGGGAATCAGGGTTGATAGTGAGGGGCGGGTAGTTGATTTTGTGATGAATGATAAGTGCGCCGCCGGTACCGGGAGGTTTCTCGAGGTGATGGCGAGGGCACTTGCCTTAGGAATAGAAGAGATGGGTTCCCTCTCCCTTACCAGTACCCATCCCTGTCAGATCAGCAGTGTGTGTACGGTGTTTGCCGAATCTGAGGTGATTTCGCTCAGGGCTGAAGGTAAGGCACGGGAGGATATTATTGCAGGGATCCATAGATCGATAGCCAGCCGGATTGCAGCCATGATGTTCCAGATTGGTCTTCAGGGGTGTATCGTCATCACTGGTGGCGTTGCACTGAATGGAGGTGTAGTAATGGCATTGGAAGATGCGCTGAACACAACCATGCACCTTCCTGAACACCCCCAGATCACCGGTGCCCTTGGTGCCGCCCTCATAGCCCTAGATAAGTGCTCCTGTTAAATTTCCCCTCGATAGCTCGTTCCGCATGAAATCTTATACCTGGAAAGTAACATCATACGCAATGGGTGATTAAATATTATTAATACTTTCTTATGATTTGCCGATATAGTTTTTACTACAGAGTATTTTAGATTAGTAATTCAACAAAGGGGTACCTATGAATTTGAACAGTATAAGGTTTAAATTTACTGCATTTAATGTTGTTATTGTGCTGCTATTATTTATTCTCATGGCACTAACTGTTTCTTTATTTGTCAGGAGATTCCTTATAGAAGAGAGAACAGAGAGCAGAAAAATAGTGAATGATCAAACTGCCTTCGTTGCTACAGCTATTGTAATGGGTTCAGGGGGGGGTGATCGTGATTTATTTCATGTATTTTTATCGAAGTACCCTGATCTTGTTTATTCTGTTGTTATCAGTCAAGCTTCCTCGCTAGATTTTTATGCAGAACAAAAAGATAGGTTATGGTTTATAAAAAATGAAGAGTTGGCAAGGAAACATGAAGATCTTTTTACCCAGAGACCGCAAAAAACTGAGGTAAACGAAAAAGAGGGGATGTTGAACATCATTTCTCCTGTGTATGCTCCAAGTGAGGAAGGTGATGACAAGATTGTAGGATATATTTTGTGCGGGTACTCCTTACGGCCTCTTATTGATAAGTTAAAAAGTGTGAATTGGATAATACTACTATCGACTTTTACTATGATGCTATTAACTACCTTTGCAGCTTATATTTTAGTATTACTCATCACCAAGCCTCTTAATAATGCAGTAGCGGTGATTAATAATGTGGCAAATGGGGACTTTACTCGCGAGGTGTCTATTAAATCAAAAAGTGAGATTGGTGTGCTTATTAATACTATCAATGAAATGATTTCAAAATGGAAGTCATCCATTGAGAAGTTGAAAGGGGTTATCGATCACACCAACAAATCCGCCGAGAACTTGTCTGATGCGATTAAGCAGCAGGAGAATGTTACCGCTGAACAGGCATCTGCGGTAAACGAGATTACCACTACCGTCGATGAGCTCAACTCATCCTCCAAACAGGTATACGAAAAGGCTGAGCAGGTGTCACAAAGTTCCCACAACGTGCTCAAGATTGCCTCCGACGGTGAAAAGGCAATCAAGGAAAGTATTGAGGAAATCAATATCATTCGTAATAGGGTAAAGTCGATATCTGAGCACACGCTTAATCTTAGTATCGAAGCTCAGCAGATTGGGTCTATCGTCAAAACGGTGAGTGACATTGCCAACAAAACAGACATGCTTGCCATCAATGCGGGGATTGAAGCTGCCAGGGCAGGTGAACATGGAAGGGGTTTCTCCATTGTGGCAACTGAGGTGAGGGAGCTCGCTGATCAGAGTAGAAAATCAGCTGAGAAGATAGCACAGCTCATAGAGAACATTCAAGCAGCGACCAACACCACTGTGCTCGCCACCGATGAGGCAATCAATGGGTTTCAGGTGGGAATCAAGCTCATACTGGAGGCAGGACACACCATTGATAATTTGGTTAAGCACGTTCAGGAAACAGTAAACTATGCCAGTGAAATCGCGCTTGCCTCACGACAGCAATCGCTTGGGACAGAACAGGTTGCCACGGTAATGTCCAGCATTAATGAGGCAATGAGAGGTACCGCCCAGAGTGCATCGAAAATACTAGGTGAGGCTACCGTCCTCAAAAAATTGAGTGACGATTTATCGAGCGTTGCTAACATCTATCGAATTTGACCAGGGTTTTCTCAACCAGGGTGAAAATTACCTCACTCCCCTTTTTATCAGAGTACCTACCTCTACTTCTGAGCCTCCACCATTAGTGACTGAATAAATGTTTTTGAATCGGCGCGAGGAGCATATCCAAGATCAGCGAGAAAATCACTGTACTCAGCTGCCTGGTGAGCGCTGAGGGAGTGATCGAATTGGATGTTCTGGAGCGCTCGCTCGATGGTTTCTCTGTCCATCCCTGTGTATTTCACACCGATACTCACCGCCTCTTCCCCATGAGTTGCTATATACTGTATCGATTGGAGATGGACATTGAGGAGATCGTTGACTATTGAGCGATGCTGCTCAATGAAAGAGGTGCTGGCGATCAGCACGCAGCAGGGATGATCCTGCCAGATGTCTTTTGAGGAGGTGAGGATTTTACCGATGCCGGTGGTGACTGCCTTCGCAGGATATGGCTCCCAGGCGATGAAGGCATCTATCTGAGCGCTTCTCAATACACTGAGCATCTCTGGTGGTTTAATAGTGATAATGGTAAGGGATGAACTCTCCAGGTCAGCGAGGGAAAGTGCCTTGCGAAGTAAAAAATCCTGAATGGTAGAGTGTCCGGGAATGGCAATCACCTTCCCCTTAAGATCGGTGAGGGTGGAGAGAGGGGCATCCTTACCTACCACGAGTGCAGAACCGTTTTTATTTACCTGGGCAATGACCTTTACCTGGGCAGTGTGGTTAGCAACTGCAACCATTGCCGGTGCAAGACCGACATAACCGAGATCGAGGTCACCTGCGGCAAAACCAGTCATCAGTTCTGGTCCAGCCCTGAACATACCGGCTACTTCTACGGCGATACCTCTCTGTTGAAACAATCCTTTCTCCAGGGCAATAAATGCGGGAAGGTGGTGGAGGTCATTTTGAAGATAGGCGAGACGAACTTTAGCGTTTTGTGGTGTGCTCGAACCGCAGGCGATGAGAGTTACGAGAAGCGGTAGCACAATTATTATCGTGGTTAGTCTCGTACGCAAGGATAGGTGTAAACCTTAAAAGAATAGTTTACCTACGATTTACCGGCATGCCTTAACTCTTCTTATCTTCAATGGCCATGCATACCAGATCTGTAATATCTCTCATCGTGAGTTTTGATTCCAGTGCCTGAATGCCCACCTGGAGCCCCTGGTAACAGAAGGGACAGGCAGATACGAGCTCAGTGGCGCCAGTGGCTTCTGCTTCCTTAATTCTGGTTTGAGATATCTTATTTTGGATATCAGGGTATCCTGATTTTAACCCACCGCCCGCGCCGCAGCAGCGGGAATTCTCCCTGTTTCTCTCCATTTCTACCAGCTCAATGCCGGGAATCATTGTGAGTAGTTTTCGAGGAGCATCATACACGCCGCTATGTCGTCCTAAATGGCAGGGATCATGATAGGTCACTTTTAGTTTTACTTCATTTTTAAGATTGAGTTTCCCTGCCTGGATGAGCTCAATGATAAACTCTACGGTGTGGAGCACCTTGAAATTGAGTTTGCCCGTTTTAGGATAATCTTCCTTGATGGTTTTAAAGCATCCGGCACAGGAGGTCACCATGGTTTTGATACCGAGGTCATTAAACTGGACAATGTTTTCTTGAGCGATGCGTTCATACTCTCTATCGCCCATCCTCAAAAGCACGCTTCCACAACATTTTTCCTTTACCCCAAGGATGCCAAAGTCAACACCTGCGGCGTCAAATATTTTCACAGTGTTGATGGCAACAGGCTCAACATTCACATCATAAGAACCGGTGCATCCTACAAAGTAGAGCACCTCTGCCTTCTGGCGGGTGATGTCTTTTGGTTCTTCGGCAATCTTCTTCTGTCTTTTTGCCCCTTTTGCCCAGCGAGTGCGCGAGCTCCGTGGCTGGGCCCAGGGATTGTCATATGATTTTACGCTTTGAATGAGGAGCTTTTGCTGCTCAAGAGGGCCGCACCCTGCATCAACGATGGAACGTCTGATGCGCTCCCATAATTCGACGGTGTCAATCTTTACCGGACATACCTCGTAACACTGCCTGCAGGTGCTGCACTCGTAGAGTTCTGATACAAATTGTTCAATCTGCTCTTTGGTCACTCTTGGTCGCCCCAGAAGCTTTGCCCACAGTCCGTGCTGAGCCTTGACAATGTCTTTAAAAGCCTGGGCACGTCCCCGGGGAGTGATACCTTCTTTTTTATCCTGCTCATAGGCAGGGCACCAACGGGAGCACTCACCACATCGCGTGCATGCATCAAGTTCCATAAGTTGACGCATACTGAGGTTATCGACGCTAATTACGGGAACGGCTTTGTCATCCTTTTGAATTTCCTGAGGCGTTGGGTCATTCACCTGGTTAAGATTATCCTCCATAGGTTTCTCCGAATTTAATTTTTTCAGATGCGTCCAGAGCAATTTCAACAGGGCTCACAAACACGTGCCACATTTTACTGAACGGGATATAACCAATAAATATCAGTGAGATCAGGGTGTGAACCCACACCACCGTGAGGTAGTCAAAGAGTAGAGCGGGAATTGGTCTCAGCAGGGATGCGAGTGGATTACCAACAAAAGAATAGCCCATGGAGGGTTCATAGGGGAATGATGCCAGCCTCTGTGCTTCGCTAAAAAATCCGGTGAGGACGATGAGGAACAGGAAGAGAAGCGCGGTGGTATCGGAGAGAATGGTATCAAGCTGCTCGGCTTTAACTACATACCTCCTCAGCACTGCGATTACTATGCCCATCAAGAGGGTCAGTCCCCACAGGTCACCCCACACATCAAGAAAGTACTTGCCAGATCCCAGAAATATGAATTGGGCAAGAGATGAATCCCGAGGGACAAAGTGGCTCATGATAGCGAGAAGGGTAGTGTGGGCTAAAAGACCTAAAAACCCCCAGAATATACAAAAGTGCATAACCCATCTCACCAGACTCTGTTTGAGTAGCTGAACTTGGAGGAGTACATCGAGAATAAACGCTTGGATGATGGGACCGGAGAGGAGTTTGTGGTGGAGGCTAGAGGCTTTCCCTTTTCTCCATAGGTAGATATGGGAGTAGACACCGATAAAAAAGATGACCAGAGTCACCACGGTTAGGGCATAGAGCAGGGCGGTTGCTTCAAAGTACATGTACATTGATCTATCCCTCCATTGATCATGAGTCTTCTTCGCTCCTTGAAATAGATAGCAAGGAAGCACGCGGTAAGCTTTTTAAGGAGCACAAACATTTCATATATAGATTCGGTGCGCTCAATTCCTGAGTGATGATCACGTTTGATACTCCTCAAGAGCCTGGTGAGTGTTTTTGCCATGGTATACATACCATAAAGTTCAACCTCATTGCCAGTGTTTTGTGTAGCAATGGTATCCCATCGTGACCACATCGCTTCAAGAAATACACGAATCTTTTCAGGCTCATACGTTTTATAACCAATCTGCCACTGTAGGTGGTCTCTCTCAAGTGATAAGGCAACGATTCGAGAGTTGCTCAGTTCTGCTTTGAGATTCCTTAAGAGTTTCTTTACCTCCGGAGAAGGGGGAAGTGCGGGGAGGGAGGGAAAATGAGACGTTTTTTCACCTTTGCACATTCCATGGTAAATCATCTCTGCAATAAGGGTATTGGCCTCACCATAGCGGGGGTGTTCCAGATGAGGACCTAAAAGGTACATTTGACCTTTGCCGATGCGTTTTGAAACAATAGCTCCTTTACCCACGATAGTGTCATGTGCCAGTTCACTTTTGGTGAGGAAAAGTGTCTGAGAAGTAAAGCCAGTGTAGAGTGCTACTGTAGCGGCGTCTTCTGAAGGTAAAAATGAAGGCCCACCGTAAAGTGGTGCGGTCAGCTCATCAAAGTGTCGAATCGTGGAAGGGAAATCTACTACTTTAATTTTAACCTCTTCTCTCACCGGGTGGAACACATAGCTACACCCATAGGGGGTACAGAACTTTTCTGGAAGGGTGTGGGGGGTGGCCAGGTTTTTAGTGAGGTTACTGATTTTTACTGAAGCATAGTTGAAGAGGTTAAGGGGTGGCAGTGAAGAGGTGAGGGGAAGGTAGGCGCCTGCACAGCTTCCAATATAAAGTCCCCCCTCATTCAGAAAATGTGCAAGGTGGTCTGATCCTTCCTTGCCCAGACTTGCAGCAATAGCGAAGGTATCACCCCCTGACACCAACAATACGTCAAGGTTATGGAGTCCATGTGCTTTTATCTGCTGGTCATCTACGAATAGCATGTCCCACCATCCCATGGCGTCAAGGATTTCCACAAACCAGAGCCAGGAGTGGGAAGCCCCCTCACCACAGTAGATGCCGATGGTAGGGTAGGGGTACTGTTTATAGCTGCCGTTAATTTTGACGGGTTTACTGAGGGCACTGTTTATGTTGATGGTAAGATAAGGCTGATAGAACTTGTTTCTTAAGGTTTCACTTTTTCTAGACACCATGTAGGAGCAGCCTCTTTAGAGCGAGTTATGGCTGGTAACAGAGTTTTTCAGCGAGAAGAAATGCTTCCCTTAAGCACTCTGGCTTGTGCGCAATATCTCCTTTGTCGCGAACCCCAGGTACGTGGAGCTTGCCGACAATATTCATCTGGAAATTGTTTTGCAGGGTATGCTCTAACGCTCTAAAAGGGAGATCAGCGGTGGCCGGATTGGGTGAGTCGTGCACCAGTGCCATTACCGCATTTTTACCTTTGAGACGATTTCCTACAATAATTTTACGCTCCAAATCAACATGGTGCACAGGAATGCAGCGTTCAAAGAAGACAGAGAGCTGTGAAGAGTAGCTTGCCATGTAGACAGGTGAGGCAAAAAGAAGGAGATCACTTGCAATCATTGTAGGGATGAACCGATCCATATCATCACGAAAGCGGACGCAATCGCCGGGACCAAGCCAGCAATTTCTATAGCACCCCTGGCAGGGATTTATAGTGCACTCATAGAGATAAATTTTTTCAGTGTTAGCAGCTTTACTCCTTGCACCCTCAAGAAATCGGTCTACCAGCATATCAGTATTTCCCTGCTTACGAGGGCTTGCGACAAAACCAATGACTTTCAAGGGAGAGCCTCCTGGTGTATAAAAATATGGTAGAAGTATGCGCACTTCTACCATAGCTTACTGAAGGAATCAACTGGAGAAAATCTGCCTTTTAGTCCAAGCCTAGTTCTTTGAGTTTTTTCGGTGTAGGTACGCCAGACTCATCCCATCCTCTGCGCCGGTAGTACTCAGGCAGCATCAGAGGTAACCTGTTCACCTGCCCCTTACCAGGGCCCTCCGGCAGCGGTTCCTCTAAAAATCTCTTGGGGAGCTTGTCGTCCTTGCCGGTAATCCCTGCCTTGAGATTGAAGAGCCGTTCGAGATTCCAGGTGCGCTCACCGATACGTCTAATCTCTTCCAAGGTGTAGCCTGCACCGGTTGCAGGCTCCAGCATCTGGAGCAGTTCTGGTATCCACAGGGTTACCAGGTAGAAGAGGCAGATGCCCGTATTATCGAAGATGCAGGTCTCATCCTGGAGGTCTTTGGTGAGTTGGGCTTTCCCCTCGGTGGCAAAGGGATCAGTCTTGGGAAAGCTTTTTATCGCACCTGCCAGAATTTCCGAGATCATGGTGTACCCTTTATTGTGACATGCCCCTCGATTGCCAGTGGCGAGATTGAGCCCCTGGGCCTGTGCTACTCGAGGATCATAGGCGGGGCACTCCAGCTTCTTGACACCTATAAAAAATTCGGGGTGACCATAGTGCTGCGTCATCTCATAACCACCCTTTGCAATCATCTCACCAAATCCTCTCTTATAGGCAGTCATTTCAACTAATTTAACCATTGCCTCAGCGTCACCGAATTTAAGAGGAAACCCGATATCTTTTTCAGGAATATACCCCCTCTCATACATCTCCATCGCTGCGGCGATGGTGTTCCCCACTGAAATCGTATCCATGCCTAAATCGTTGCAAAGGTTATTTGCCTTGAGAATGGACTCCAGATTGCTATTGCCACAGTTGGCGCCAAAGACCCATACCGTTTCAAAATCAGGTCTCTCTGCTTCTCCCTTGAAAGGACCTTCTTTCACCCTGGTGCCACCGCCGCATTTCATGGGGCAGGAAAAGCACCCTCTGTTTCTAATGAGGTAGCCTTTGGTGATCGCTGCGCCATCAATCTGTTCTGCTCCCTCAAATACTCCTGTCTGATAGTTCCTGGTGGCAAGCATACCGACTTCGTTGTATACATGGAGGATACCTGCCGAACCATTGATAGGAAAGGCTTGGGACGCAAAAGGTGAGGCCTTTACTTTTTCCATAACCGAGTTGATCGCTTCTTTGAAGCCTTTCGCATCGGCAACCGTAACCTTCTTGGTTCCCTGTACTGCCACTGCTTTGAGGTTTTTAGAGCCCATCACCGCGCCAATGCCTCCCCTCGCAGCTGCATCATGCTTATCCACAATCACCCCCGCGAGAGTAACCAGGTTTTCACCCGCCGGGCCAATACTCGCAATGTGAATTCCCTTCCTCTTGGCGGGATCCTTACTCAGCGACTTAATTGTATCTTCAGTGTGATGTACAGTTTTGCCCCAGAGGGAGCGAGCCGATCGCAGCTCTACTGTATCATCATCGATCCATAGGTACACCGGTTCGGAAGCTTTACCTTCAAAAATGATCATATCATAGCCTGCGAATTTCAATTCCGGTCCAAAGTAGCCGCCCACATTACCGTTTCCTATGGTACCGAGAGGTGATTTGGTCACCACCACCGTTCTGCTGCTTCCCACCGCCTTGGTACCGGTGAGAGGACCAGTGGCGAAGATGAGTTTATTCGCGGGGGAGAAGGCATCCACGGTAGGATCGATCTCGTCATAGAGGATTTTAGTTGCCAGTCCTCGACCTCCAATGTACTCTCTGGCTAACTTCCCATCCAGTGATTCAGTTGCACATTTTTTCTCTGACAAATTAACCCTTAATATCTTGCCCATCCATCCACCCATAAATCTTTTCCTCCATGTTATAAAGTTATAGTAGGGTTTTTATATTTCACATCTCACATCCAGAAACATTTATCCTTTACCCAAAAAATCCTTTAGCAACACCTTTCCCCACCCTTGGGGATTGACCCTCTCCAATTGTGACCGTAGCGCTTTTTTAGTGAGTGAAGGCTTGGTCGCATCAATTCCCAGTTTGCCTCCCACCCGGAGTGGAGGGGCACCAGGCAGTTCCGGCAGTGAGAGATCATAGGGGAGACCTAGGGTTCGCTCTATGTGCACTAGGTCAGTTTGGGGATTCATTCTTACCCCCAGAGAATAAAAGATCTCTTCTGCATTGGTCACCTCTATATCTTCATCTACCGCGATTGCAATTTTACTGAAAATCAGGGCAGGTGAGTAGAGCGTGGTGAGGAGCACATCTCTCACCTGTTCTTCAACCTGGGGGACCATTTTGATAATCACCACAAATAACCCTCCCCAGGGCGGAATAAATACATCACGAACATCGATCCCCTTCCTTTTTAGTTGGTCATATAAACGGGCTTCTGCAGGTAAGCAGAAAATTCTCTGATGGTCGGTGAGGGGAGTCGCATTGAGGTGGCGGAAAATGGCATCTTCTCTCATGGTAATGGCTTTTATATCTAGGGCTGGCTTTTTCGCAACTCCTGAGGTGTAGATGCCATGAAATTCACAAAACGGCCCCTCATCTTCCATAAGACCAGGTACGAGTTCTCCCTCCAGGACGATCTCGGCATGTGCGGGAACCGTAATATCAGACATTTCGCATTTCACCAACTCGATTGTTTCATTCAGAAGGGAACCCGCGAGTTCATGCTCGCTATAGGTATCATGAGGTCCAAAGTAGTTGGTGGCGATTTCAAAGCAGGGATGGTGTCCAATAACCACTGCCATAGGGGCTGGTGCCCCTTTCTCGTGGTATTTTTGGATGATGCATTTACTATGGGGAGAGAAGATGTGCACTGCGGCACGGCGGGGTCCTTTGATATGAATACGGTGCATCGAGACATTCTGGATACCGGTATCAGGGTCTCTCACCACGCACATGCCTGAACCGATATAGAGTCCACCATCACCGGGGGTATGGAGGCAAAAGGGGATACGGTTGAGATCAGCCTTTTTGCCTTTGAGTATTTTGGCTTTCACTGGGCCAGTTTTTACCATTCGTACTTTACCTGGTCCCTTGTTTAACCGTCTAGCCAGTTCCGGAATAATCTGATCGGGAGTGGTTTTAAGTGCGATCGCTTGAGTCTCGCGGGTTTTGACCAAGAGGTCACAGATTCTCCATCCAGGGTAGCCTTTTATATTCTCGAAGAGCAAAGGACAGTCACTTTGAGAAACCAGATCCCCTAGCTGGGTTTTTGGATCCACTTCTTTTTTAATGGTGAGTGTTTTACTTTGAATATCTTTTAGGTAGGTTCTCAATGAATTAGCCATATCTACTCCTAGGCACAATTATCAGGGAGAGGATACAATAGTTAACCTGTCATTTTGAAGAGTAATCCACTTCACTATCTACGAGCCTTGCCATAGGTAGCCCGTCATTACGAGGATTTAAAGGCAACTGAAGCACGCTCTAAAAAGTCTCAGGGCAAGCTCTGCAATCTCATATTACCAACAGGTGAGACCCATATCAGCTGCTACTGCATTGCCACTCATACACCCGCCCTCATCTGAAATCAGGAATAACATGGGCCCGACTAGATCCTCTGGCATCAAACGCCGTTTAATATTTTGGCCAGCTATTACCTGTTCTTCTGCACCAGGAACGTTTCCTAGGATACCAATGGTAGCTTCATCCCAGGTCCCACCTGGCATCAGACAATTAACTCGGATATTATTTTCTACGCAGGCTGGATCAGCTGACAAACAACGGGTAAAACCGATCATCGCTGCCTTACCGGTGATATAAGGGATCAAGGGAAGTTTTGGAAAGAGCCAGATAGTTGAGCCAATATTGAGGACGACCCCCTTTTTCTGTTTCATCATCTCAGGGATGATGGCGCGGCACATATAGAAATTACCATTTATGTTGGTATCAATTACACGTCTCCACACTTCTGGATCAAGGTTTAAAAAGGGAACAAGCTTTAAGTCACCGAACACAGCTGCATTGTTAATTAAGATGTCAATCTTACCAAATTTCTCTACCGTTTTAGCTGCAAGGTTTTTGGTATCTTCTTCCTTAGTAATATCAACCTTTAACGAAATGAAATCCGCTTTTTTATCCTGCAGGTCTTTAATCGTCTTGTCACATGGGGTTTTGTGATAGGTAATGGCGAGCTTTGCCCCTTCGTTTGCTAAGGCATTGGCAAAACACCTTCCGATGCCCGTTGCTGCTCCTGTTAACACAACTACTTTACCTTTTACTCTGTCTCCCATTTCCTTCTCCTCCTTCTTTTGTGGTGAGTTTCATCTATGTGAGTACTTGTTCTTGTGTGGTATTGCCTCTTTCTTTAAGACTAATAAAGTGCTTCTGCTGAAAAGAGAGATGCTAGCGGTTAGGGAAACCTGCGGCAGCCGCTTCCTTCAAAATTTCTGCCGGGCTTTCCTGCTGCGTCCTGCCCAATCCTGCAAGTACCTGTGGCTTCTCTTGCTGGATTTCAGGGATTGCTGCCCCCAGTGGCTCACCCAAATCAGCAAAAAGGGTGTAGGGGTGGATACTTGCTTTCAGGGTAACCTTAATTTTACTGAACAGGTATCCGATCTCCTCATTGTTCAAAACAGCCCCCAGCATATAATTACCCATGATTTGATCACGTTTGTACTTAGGGTTATTATAGAACGCTTTATCCCACCACTCCAGATAACTCTTTACTCCTGCTTCAGTGGGATTTTTTGTTTTAAGGGCATCTGCCACCGCCCTCGCTGCCAATCCGCCAGAGAGAAGGGCACCAAAATTCTCTGATTCCTGGCAGAAGATGACATCGCCCACCAGCAGTACATTATCCTTATAGGGCTTTTCTATGGTTGACCACATGTTGTTGCAGGAAGAGTTAGCCAGATCTATCGTAGCCCCCTTAAACCATGAACTCAACTTTGTTTCTTGAGTAAGATACTTGAAGAATGTAAAAAGGTTAACCCTGCAATCCAAACAGATAAACACCATTGCGTACTCTTTCTCATAGGGACGGGGCACAAGAGCAGTAATCACGGGTGTGTTCTCATATTGAGCCACTATATAGTAGACAGTATCAAAATCCGGTACATTCAGGTTCCTCGCATAGTAGCCCAATACATTCATGCTGGAGTAGTAGCCGCGGTTTTTGTTAAAGCCCAGCACCTGAGCAATTCTGGAATTGGCACCATCTGCTCCAATAACAAAGGTGGCAGTGATATCCTTTCCCAGATTGGTGGAAACTTTAACGGCTCCATCTGTTTTGGAAACACCCGTCACTACCGTTCCGGTAAACACCTCAACCCCTGCTGCCTGAACTTGTTTCAAGAGGGAGGCAAAGAGCTTGTTTTTATCAAGCCCCAAGGAGATTCTTCCTCTCTCTCCCCGCTTCCTCTGTTCAGCCGCGTTACCGAATTTGATTGCATCCCCGTTTACTGAGTAGAGGTGGAAGGCATAGATATTTTTATACGGTCCCTCATACTTGAAAGAGAGATCATTCTTGACAAACTTGAAGGTGCCACTCTTCGCATCAAAGATAATCATCTCTTCCAGAAACTCTTCACCTTCCCCCATGGGAAGAATCATCTGACTCTCGGCGCGTCTTAATTTAGTAATATCCTGTCTCATCTCAATGAGTGCAGTTTTAAGCCCGCTCTCACCAGCGGTCTTAGCCGCCATAAGGCCTGCATATCCTGCACCTACAATTACCAGATCATAGTGCGTTGCCATGGTATAACCTCCTTAGCAGTTATAAGTAGCTTTGTATCTATAAAGATATGCACTTTACGGGACATGCCCTGATACACACTTTACAGTCATTGCATGTGTTATCAACCTTCGCCTTATCGTTTTTCGCGAGTGCCAGAGCGCACACCGGGCAGAGATTGACGCACCCTCCGCATCCCGTGCACAATTGTGTATCGATTCTGATCATATCACACCTCCTTCCTGCAGTGCACTACCAAGTACCGGTAGCACCTGAGTTTGGTTATCTCCACCTACTCCAACGGTAGGAGCGGTGTACATACCCGGGTAGTTGGTTCAAGAATTTCAGTCATTGGTCGTGACATTTTCGCTAATTTGGTTAAAAGGGAAGGCCTCTCTTTTTGAATCGTAGGAATGAGACCTTGCACCACTTGACCAATATAACCAATTGCCGCATAGGGATTCCAGCAGGGAGGCAAGGGATTTTTTATTAAGCTGAAGAGGTAATTTAGGTCTTCTTCACTGTCGATGATGAAGGGGATAGCAAAATTCATGAGGTAGTCCTCATGACGGCAGCCTTCAATGTAAGTGGTTTTCCACCAGGTGAGGTAATCGACAATCCCCTGGGTAACCAGTCCTACGCGCTCCTCTTTTAACGCCGTGGCTATTGCATTACCTGCCTTCCAGCCGCTGATCATCGCACCAGAGTTTTCTAATTCCTGGGTAGAACCGGTGTCGCCTGCGAGCAATACCCGGTTCTTGTAGGGTTCAATAACGGGAGTAAAGATGTATTGAGCAGAGGAGAGTTGCTGTAAACGTTCTGCCTTTTTAAACCAGGAGCTAAAGAAAGGGTTTTCCCTCATGAAGTATCTCTCAACATCATCGAGGTTAACTCTGGGATCTAAGGTGAGAAATACTACCGTTAAGTCATCTCCATAGGGGCGCGGGAAAATAAAGAGGTACCCTGGGGCCACGGTTGTATAACAGATGCTTGAAATCAGAATATCGGAGTGGGGAGGTTTCACCCCCCTCATGTACCAGGCTTTTGAGAAAAGGTAACAGTAAAAGGTCCGGTCCTTATTAAATCCCATACGTTGTGCAATTCTTGAGTTAGTACCATCGGCGGCAATCAGATAGAGACCTTCAAAGCTTTTTCCACCTCCCCTCACCTGCACCGATGCAGCGGAGGGTGTAATTTCATGTATATTAATTCCGGTAAAGACTTCTACCCCAGCGTCTTTGATTTCCTCTAGGAGACAGCGGAAGAGTATTTCTTTATCATAGGAGAGGGCAACCATGCCATATGCTCCCTTTTTTCTGGTCTCTTGGGGTATGCCGAACGGCAGAAGATTTCCATTAGGTGAGAAAATGTGCCAGGCATGGCAGTGCTTCACCGGGCCATCGTAGCTAAAGGAAAAACCCGCTTTGGAGAATCCTATTCTTTTCCCTTGAGGATTGTAGAACGTCAGATCGCCAAAATAGTGATCGTTCATTGATACCAGCGTCTGCCCGCAGGTCCGCTCAAGCCGGGTGATATCTGTTTTTCGCTCAAGGAGGGCAACCGAGAGCCCCGCACGACCTGCAGCTTTTGCGGCGAGCAAGCCAGAGGGCCCTGCACCCACTACAATCAGGTCATAGGTTTTCATCTCATGCTCCTCAGGAAACTCTCTCCATAATAAAATATTTAAGGCAATCGAGATGGATCAATAGGCGCTAATCCATTCATCTGCCTCAGGTGATTAAGTGCTTCAACCAGTGGGGGAGGTATCCTTTGCAGTTCCTCTTTAGTAAATACCTGCCTGCCCGGTGAGCAGACTCCGTTGGGATCAAACACCTTCCGTATCTTACGCATGAAGAGGTGCACATTGGGACCCATCTCAGGGAAGAACGAGGTGAGCGGCTCAAAGCTTGCTCCAAAGCCAGTCACCCCAGGGCCGATTCTCTTGCCAATGGTTCTTCCTACGCTGAACATGATGAGTTGCTGTGCCTTCTGGAGAGAAGATGGATCGAGGGGATTGGGATACACATCGGCTTCAGTGAAAAAGTTTCTTCCGCAGGGGTCGGTAGCATAGAGAAAGGGGGTAGTATCGACTCCACCACGGTCGGTGATATAGGTTTCCCCAATGGTGCCAATAGCCTCTCGCCAAATATCTTGAGCATCTTTTCCAATCACAGGAATGCCACAGCAGAACCAGGTGTCAAGGTAAGAGTAGCGGCTCATACGGTAGCCGCATACATTCCGGATACAATCGAGGTTCCAGTTAGAGAGTGCCTCCAGTACTTCTGGCTTGTACTGGGGAGAGAGCACGGTTCCTCCTGTTTCTTTGACAATCTTTTTTATGATTTTATCGGTATAGTCAAGTTGCCGGGGTGAAGTGTTTCCCGCACAGATAACGTAAAAATTGTAGGAGGGGAAAAAGTTTTCTTTGAAACGTTTTATGCTTTGCTCCAAGGTGGTGGAACAGTAGTAACAGTTGTAGACCCCTGCAGCATTGAGACCAATGCCAATTCCGGAGTGGGCAACCTGGCGCAGTGCCTTTATCTCGCTATCAATATCTCTATACTCAACCCAATAAAGCCGGAAATTCTCAGGTGGTGGGACATGGTCGTACTTCTCTTCATGGTAGGTTTTAATAGAGGGGCGCCCCGCGGGAGGCTCGGGCAGTTCCCTGCCACCTGCCCAGGGGTGGAGTTTTACCGTGAGTTCGGTAATAATGCCAAGTGTACCACTGCTCCCCCTGAAGAGACCGTAGAGATCAGGCCCAGGTGCGTACTCCCAGAAATCGCTGATACCATCGACAGTGCATGAACCGGTTTTAAGGATTTCAGCATTGGGGAGCACCAGGGTGAAACTTATCACGTTTTTTCCCATAGTGCCATATTTCATACTGGTTTGAAAGAGCCCTGCCAGAATTGCCTGAGAGGAGATTTTACAGAGTGTGGTAGCGAGCGGTGTTCCACCATTCCAGAGCCCTACCTTCATGGCTTCAGCTTGGAGCTGGGCATAGTCTACGTAGGGTTGGACACGTGCCGTCATAGTTTTGCTATTGATTTCCAAGATCTGGTTCATCCTGCTGAAATGGATTACGATGGTGGGCTGGGGAGTGGTGGGACAGCTGGCGATGCCCAACTGTCCATTGGTAAAGGGAACGAAAGGAACCTTGTAGGTATTAGCAACACGGACGATAGCTTGTATCTCTTCTGTAGTTGAGGGAAGAATAACACAGGCAGGAATAGTGGAGGGATCTTTGGCATGCTTTTTTAGATAGCTGGCGATATCTACTGAGAACTTGCTGTAGGTTTCAAGGATAGCTCTGTCTTGGGTGATGTGTTCCTTGCCCACAATTTCTTCTAGAGCGCGATAGACTTCAGAAGGAAGATATCGAGGTTCAACTTTTATGGGAGCATTCATTTCTCTTTCCTTAAAGAGAGAGTGTACCAGGGTTCATAATGCCTTTAGGATCAAATTCCTGCTTGAGCTGCTTAAGTTTCTGGTGATAGGTATGAGCCTTTTTATAAATGAGTGTTGACCAGATACCATAGGGACGATCGAAGAGCGCACCTGTTGTTAACAGATCCTGGCTGGATTTATTCCAGAGCGCTTCCACCTGCGTTCTCTCTTCCAGATGGTTGAGATCGCAGTGAAGATCAAACTCAACGTGTACTCCTCTTCCTCGTTCGAGGATGAGGAAATAACCTCCTATATCCTCTCTCGGATACCCCCCCTCTTGTGACAGCCTGCCCACAACTTTTTCCATAGTGGGTAATTTATCCAGGGGTATTTTAAAAGACAGATCATGCACTGAACCTCTAAAACAAAATTTCTTAAGTATACCCCAGGGGTAGAGTGATTCATTCAAAAATAGTTGATCAGTGTGAGAATGACCTGGAATAGACGGGTGAAGTTCAAGACTCATATCGGTGCAGAGTTGACGAAGTGTTTCTTCTTCATACGCTACCTTCTCTTCAGGAAAATTAATAAACCCGGTCAGCCCAATAGCAACCGTCCAGGGAGGGAGCGTATCTCTCAATTGGTAAAAGTGGGCTGAGGGTATTGCAGGGGTGGGGAAAAATTCGGGTGTGTGCCACTCCTCGGTTAAAAAGGCGGCCAGGTTGAATCTGTTGAGACCAAAACATTCCCAGCCGATTTCCTTCCTTTGTATCACACGAAGCGGTTCAATGGCGTCTTGAAGCTTATCAAAGAAGAGGAAAAAGAATTTCCTGACGGGTGAAAGATGTTGCACATTAATTACCAGCTTAGTGATAACACCCAGGGTACCCTGAGCGCCTGTCCAGAAGCGGAAGGGCATGTTCACCCCGGGACCATAAAATCCTCCCGGTCGACCTCCCAGATTCCAACACCCCGTCCTGAATAGGTCTCCCTCGGGTAAAACGATCTCCATGTCCATCAGCAGGTGATTGCCATATTCGAAACTTGCGGCCGCCATCAGTGGATCGCGTTCAAGGTAGCTTGAGAGGACAGATCGTTTGGGAGGTACACCCAGGGGTGCCATCAGCCGTAACCCTTTTGGCTGGAGGCACGCTTGCAGTTGCTCATAGGTTACCCCAGGCTCTAGGATCACAAACCACTCATCCTCGTTAATTTCCCTGATGGTATTCATTCGAGTCAGGTTTAAAATAATACCACCCCGTTGAGGGATGGTAGCGCCGTGTAGGTTGAGGCCTGAGCTGTAAGGAACGAGTGGGGTACTGGTCTGATGCGCTACCTTGAGGATTGCTTGGATTTGTTCAACATCCTGAGGGAATACCACATACTCTGGGGGTGAGGGAGGGACAAAACTTTGATCCTGGGAGTAGGCGGTGAGTGATGCAGGATCATCGTTGACATACGCTGCACCTACAATTTTTTCAAGATCACCTTTTACACTCATGCTCTTATCAGGGATGTAATTAAAAAGAGGTGTTAGTATATAGCATCGATTAATACTGTTTGCAAGCTAAAAATTAGAAAGATGAAATATATACCTCGCTGCGCTCGGCTCAATCACTGCCTTATAATTCCTCATGAGAAATTATTACCTAGGAGGCTGTCGGAAAACGTACATCTGCTGTGTTGCACTTATCCTTCGTCATTGCAGCGTACTGCACAAATACGCCTCATTCCTCAGGATTTCGTGCGCCTTGCATCTGAACATTTTTCAACAGCCTCCATACAAGTGGGTATTCCGACAGGCTCCTAGTGCCAAAGTTATCATACGCTGAACGAGAAGGTACATTCTCAGAGGGCATAATCTCTAGTTTGTTGATTTTAATTTAAAAATCTCTTGAACAGGGAGTGAGACTCATATATAATGAATTGCTATTGAAGCATTGAAGAGGTTGAATTTTAACAGGTGTATAAAGTATAAAAACCTTTTTCGTGAGAGAAATGCTAGAGTTTATCGTTAAAGGTGGCATATTCATGTATCCTATCATTCTATGCTCGGTGCTTTCACTTACCTTATTTTTTGAGAAGATGTGGTCGTTACGAAGGGGCAAGGTTATACCCGAATCATTATTAACTGAGGTGGAGTTATTGTTGAAAAAAGGGAAGATTCAGGAAGCATTGAAAGCATGTGACGGTAATGGTTCGTCAATCGCACGTATTTTCTATACGGGGATAGGACACTACGGTAAAAAAAGGGAGGTTATTAAGGAGAGAGTTGAGGAGATAGGGAGGAGAGAAGCTGCGCTCTTAGACAGGTATGTTGATGGGCTCGCGACCATCGCGAGCGTCAGTACACTGTTAGGCCTGCTCGGCACGATATCAGGAATGATTAAAATCTTCTCGGTCATTTCCTTACAGAGTGTAGTAAACCCTAGTGCTCTGGCGGGCGGAATTTCAGAGGCATTGTACACCACTGCGGCAGGGCTCACCGTTGCTATTCCTACGCTCATATTTTATCGATACCTTTCGAGCAAATCGAGTGCGCTCATCATTGCAATGGAAGAGTGTGCTGCACAGATGGTTGAGTTGATAAAAGAAAAAGAGTGAGTGAGAAAGGTGTGACATTCTCTCATGCGATTTAGAGAAAAAACCCGCTCCGAGGCTCATCTGGATATTACCCCCATTGTTGATACGGTATTCAATCTCCTTATATTTTTTGCCCTCTCCTTGAACTTTATTGTGACACCAGGGATTGAAGTTAACTTACCCGAGTCAAACACCGAGGAGATTGTGAGGGAACATGATGAGGTCATTGTGATGATGAGACGCACGAGCGAGGTGTTGGTAAACGGAACTTTTATTCATCCTGATCAACTGCTTTCTACGCTCACTCTGTGTGCACAAAAAAACAAAGACTCGCTCGTGATTATCCAGGCAGATAGAGAGGTGGCTCATGGTAATGTGGTAAAGGTGATGGATATCTCCAAGAGGGCAGGATTTAGGCGATTGGCAATTGCAACCTCAGCAGCCAAGAAAACAGTTTCGGAAGGGGAGGGGTAATGAACATGGTGAACAAGAAGATTCGTATGCTCTGCCTGGTGGGAGGGATTCTGATAACTGTCGTGTTGTTGTGCTCCTTCTTCGGTGAGAGGGGATTAGTAAATGTCATGTCATTGAAGAAAGAGTTAAAAGAAATAGAGTGTAGTAACCAGAAGGTGCGTGAAGAAAACGATGCACTGGAAAAGTGCATGTATCTTTTAAAAAATGACAAAGGGTATATAGAGAGAATTGCACGGGAGGAACTCGGATTAGTCAAGAGCGATGAGATGATCTACCTTTTTGAAAATAATTGAGCGCATGATATGTATTCTCCACATTATCACTACACCACTTCTCTTTTCCTCATGGATACAACATTCACCACCCATTCATTTTTCTCACAAAAGACCTTCTCTTGAAAATAGTGGTGAAAAATAGAGTAACCATTAACGAGCGCCTCTAAAATCACTCTCTATTCAATTAATTACAAATCATTCATAAATACAAATAGTTACATTAGTTTAGTATATATTAAATATAGTAAATTAAATTAATTTATTATAATTGTTTGACATATGTGTTAAAAAATATAAAATTTTACTTAAGATATTTTTAATTATACCGATATAAAAAACATCGCGCACATTATTTTCGGAACACAACCACTAGTTCACACGTGAATTGCTATGGTTAAAAACGGGGTAAGGAAATTCAGAGAGAATCTCTTGTTGAGTAAATCTGAGTTGGCACGCAAGGCAGGAATCTCACCCCTCACCATTGATCGCATAGAAAAGGGAAGATACTGTAGACCTGAGACAAAAAGGAAAGTCCTGATGGCCCTGGGATTAAAATTGTCTGATAAGGACAAGGTGTTTGACGGATGAGATGTACCCTGCTATTCGAGGTAAGGACGGTAAGTCTTAAGAGGTGAATATGTTATTTGAGAATGCGCTGGTTATGAAACCTAAAGGGGTAATTGGACTTGATGTAGGCACTAATTCTGTAAAGTTGATTGAGATAGAGGAGTCTAAAGGCGGATATCGCCTGAAAAACTTTGGCGCAGCACCATTGCCTAAGGATTCTATTGTGAATGGATCTATCTTAAACCACGAAGGTGTGGTGAGCGTTATCCATCAACTCATTGCGAACCTTAAGATTAAAACTAAAAATACCGTGGTGTCTATTTCCGGACATCCGGTTATCATAAAAAAGATTACCATGCCACTTACTACTGATGAGGAGCTCGAGGATTCCATTAAATTCGAAGCCGAACAATACATTCCTTTCGACCTTGAAGAAGTCAATATTGACTTTCAGATTCTCAGCGTGCAGGAGGAGAAGGCCGACCAGATGAATGTATTATTGGTTGCTGCTAAAAAAGCGATGATTAATGAGTACACGAAAGTACTCACCGATGCGGGGCTACGACCGATCATCCTTGATATCGATGTATTTGCCTTGGAAAATGCTTTTGAAATTAATTACCCCATTGAAGAGAAAAAGAGCTTTGCCTTAGTTGATATAGGTGCCAGTATCACCAATATAAATATTATTAAAGAGGGAACCTCCGCATTCACTCGTGATGTGTTTCTGGGTGGCAATCAGATTACCGAAGAGCTTCAAAAGAAATTCGCCATCAGTTTCGAAGAGGCAGAGACCTTTAAAATAGGAAGGGGACTTGAAGGCATAGAGTATGCAGAAGGTGAAGAAACGGTTAAACAGGGGTGTAGTATTATTGCCTCTGAGATTCAGAAGACCTTGGATTTCTATAGTTCTACCGCCTATGAGAGTGTCGACAAGATTTACCTCACGGGGGGATGTGCCAAAACCCCAGAAATCAGAGTTTTTATTGAGGAGAAGACACACACTCCCACAGAAGTGATTGATTGCTTTAAAAACATAAGGTATGACGAGGGCTCATTTGATCCAGAGTATATCAAGGATATTACCCCCCTTGCTTCAGTGGGGGTGGGATTAGCGCTGAGGAGACTGGGAGACTAATGATTAAAATTAATTTACTTCCCTACCGGGACATACTGCGAAAACAGACTATTATCACCCATGCGGTAGTGGCAGTCCTCGTGGTGGCGATGGTGGTAGTGACTACCACCGCGGTCGATTTATTTATGCGTTCTAAAATAAAACATATTAGAACAAATATTGCACGGGTTGAGAAAGAAATATCAAGCAATAAGGTGAGCCTGGAAGAGATAGACAAATTAAAAAAGGAAAAAGAGGTGTATGCGAGGCAATTTCAAATTATTGAGAATCTTAGAAAGGATAAAGGAGGACCGGTACGGATTTTAGATGAGCTTACTAAGACCATTCCCGACAAGATGTGGATTCTTACCTTAAAGCAGACGGCAAATAGTGTGGAGCTGGTAGGGGTCGCGGTGGAGAATAAGTTAATATCTAAGTTTATGACTGAGCTTGAAGAGTCACCCTACTTCAAAAAGGTCGATTTGATTTCCTCTGAAATGAAAACAGAGAGTGCGGGAAAATCAAAAGAAAAATTGAATAAATTTACTCTCATCTGTTTAATTGAATCACCCCCACAAGGGTAGGGAATTATGGATAAGTATATTGATCTCATACTCAAATTGCCTAAACTTCATAGGTGGCTTATTCTGGGGGCGGTGGCACTATTGCTTATTGTGGTATATTGGGTTCTCTTGTTTAGGGGACATGCTCACACCATTACTCAACAGAATGCTATGCTCACCACCACCCAGCACGAACTTGACGAGCAGAGGGTGGTGCTTGCCGATCTTCCCAGATTTAGGAAAGAAACTGAGGAGATGAAAAATAAACGCCAAGAAGCATTAAAGCAGCTTCCCAACAAAAATGAACTCGATAAACTTTTTGGGGATATTTCTTTGAACGCGGTTGAATCGGGTCTTGATATTGTGCTCTTTAAGCCCCAGCCTGAAATCGGTAAAAACTTTTACGCTGAGATACCCGTTGATATCAAACTTTTGGGAACGTATCATGATATGGCGTTGTTTTTTGATAAAATTGCCAATCTCTCACGGATTGTAAATATCTCAGACTTAATCATTGATAAGGCGAAAGAGGTAAGTGGGAGGAATGTACTTGACATTACCTGTAAAGCAACAACCTACAAGTTTATTGAAGAGAAGTCAGGTGAACAGGTTAAAACTAAATCAGCAAAAAAGAAGTAGGAATTTTTTACTCATAGTTTTTACAGTGGGTATGATGGTTACTCTCTTTGGGTGCGGTGAGAAAACTGCCCCCCGGGAGAAAACGAGCGAAACCGCTGCCAGCAAGGAAGTTAAAAAGCCAGTTGATTCAGAGGCAAAGGGTAAAAAAGAAGCTTCTTCACAGGAACTGGCCTACCATTATGATCCCATGGGTAAGAAGGATCCCTTTAAGCCCTTTGTTAAGGAAGAGAAGCTACCAGAGGGGGGGATGGTACGGGGACCCCTTACCCCACTGCAGAAATATTCTCTCAATGAGCTTAAACTGGTTGCGGTGGTGGTAGGACTAGATAATCCTAAGGCGATGGTAGAAGACTCCAAAGGTGATGGGTACATCATCGGCAAGGGAACCCTCATCGGTAATAAATATGGTGAGGTTATCGATATTAGGGAAAACGAGGTAGTCATTGTGGAAAAGGATATTGATCCCCGTTCCGGGGAAGCTGTGGAAAGAACCGTTTCCCTTGTGCTCGAAAAATCAGAGGAGGAGGAACTATGAGAGTTTCTATTCCCTACCAAGGGTTGAGTAACGCTTTAAAAATAGTTGCGCTGGGCATGCTCTTATTTGGTTGGTTATCTCCTGTTGACCACCACTTCTGCGGATATCGCGGTGTACTTCAGGGAAGCGTGGTCATGGCAAAAGAGGCGATAAGTGCCGCAAAGGATTCACTTATAAAAAGTATAGAGGTGAGCGAGCAGGAAACAGAGGGCCTCATCACCATCAAGACCTCTCAGTCGCCTACCTATACAGTGGTTAAATTGAAAGATCCCCTGCGGATTGTGGTTGATATCCCAGATTTTGTTACGGAGAAGACGATAGCACCGCTCGTAGTCAAAAGTACTACCATAACTGAGATTACCAATCAGCAGATAGAGAAAGGTGAAAGGAAATTCTGCCGCATTGAAATAGGACTTACTCAGGATGTAGAATATGAGGTAACCACTGTTCTTAATGATCTGGTGATTAGGGTAGCACGACCTACGCTGACGCAGCTAAAGGAAGCTCGTGCGCCAAAGGAAGCCAAGGAAGTAGCAGTGAAAAAGGCATCAAAGAAGATTATTGATGTAGCAATGGGTAACAATTTGAATGAAGTAACAATACTTTCAGACAGTGAGCTCGGTGCCTATACCGCCTTTGTCATGGAGAATCCCTATCGCGTGGTAGTGGATATACCGGGCGTAGAGTACCTGGTGTCAAAAGATATCTCATCCTTTCGTTCTGCCCTTATGGAAAAGGTGAAGGTAGGTCTCCATGCGGAAAAGGTTCGTTTTGTCTTTTACTTTAAGAATGGATTGCCAACCTATCAGGTTGAAAAAGATGGCAATAAACTTCAGGTGAAGTGGGAAGTGCCGGTAACTGCTCAGCAGGGCGATGAGAAGGTCACGAAAGCAAAAAAGGTGGAGGAGACAAAGGAAGGTGAGAAGGTTGTTGCTGAGGTGGCTCCCGTGAAAGAGGAGAAGGTCAAAGAGACAGTTAAGGAAGTAGAAGTGGTACCTGGTGGGCTTCAGGAATCCACCATTTTTGCTGAGGGAGAAAAGACAGGAGAAGCAGGGAAGGTGTATACGGGACAGAAGATTTCCCTGGATTTTAAGGATGCTGATATCAGGAACATACTAAGGCTCATTGCCGATATCAGCGGTCTCAATATTATTGTAAGTGAAAATGTAAAAGGTAAGGTAACTATAAAGTTGGAAAATATTCCCTGGGATCAGGTGCTGGATATCATTTTGGAGACAAACAATCTAGGAAAGCTATGGATGGGAGATGTATTGAGGATTGAAACTCAGGCAGAGATTAAACGGATCAGTGATGAGAAGTATAACGCTCAGAAGTCTCGAGAGAAGGTAGCGGATTTAAAAACCGAGGTTGTAGATATTATCTATCGGGACGCCAAGGATGTTTCTGAACTTTTAACCAAAGAAAAGGAGTTGACCAGTGACCGGGGGGCAATCTCAGTTGATCCAAATCTCAATCGTATAATTGTTACTGATACCCCCGAGAAGATTGATAAGATTAAGGAGAAAATTGCTCGCTATGATGATACCACCGTACGTCAGGTATATATTGAGGCACGAGTAGTGCAATCGATTCCAACCTTCACCAAAGAGATGGGTATCCAGTGGGGTGGACCATATTCTACGACTGGTAATAGTGGAAAGACAGTGTATGGGGTTGGTGGTGCGGGAGGAGTTACCTTTGAGAAGGAGGAGGTAACGGATCCCATAACTGGGTTGACTACCGAGGTGCTCAAGAAGGTGATAAGTAATGGTAACATGATTGATTTACCTGCACCTGCAGGGCCTGCTACGGGAGGGGCTATTGGTTTTGGTATCTTGAGGAAAAACCTGGAACTCACCGCTACCCTCTCCGCAATGGAGAAAGATGAGAAGCTTAAGATTATATCAAACCCACGGGTATTAAGTATTGATAAGAATGAAGCAATTATTAAACAGGGAGTTGCACTCCCCTATCTCAAGCTGAGTGAAGAGGGTGTGACCTCGACAGAGTTTAAAGATGCGGTCTTAGAATTGAAGGTAACACCTACCATCTTGTCACCTAAGATCGTTAAGATAGAAATAAAGGTTAAGAAAAACCAAAAGTCTGCTCAAACCGGTGCCGGAGGAGAACCTGGAATAGATGTGAGAGAAGCACAAACAGTATTAATGGTTGAGAACGGGAGAACGGTAGTAATAGGAGGGATCTACGAAGAGACGGTTACTACCATTAGGTCAGGCGTTCCCTTTTTCTCTGGTATTCCCGGGGTGGGAAGGTTATTCAGAAATGATTATAATAAGAAAGAGCTCACCGAACTCTTAATCTTTTTAACCACTACCATTGTTCCAAAGGAGATCATTGGAGCAGGTATGTAGAAGACTTCTTAATTGACAGGAGGGCAGGATATGAGAGGAACTACAATAATAATAAAAGTTTTAGTAACATTTATTTTTCTACTGGGGTGCGGTGGGGTCAGGGAAACGGTACCCCCTTCCAGCACTCCCAACGTGAATTTTGTCGCTGCAGATAATGCAGTGGAGCTTAAGGGGATAACAAAGGTTGCGGTGTTCCCTTTTGCAGATTACTCCCACCAGCAGGACTTCCTGCATAGAGAGATTTGGGGTGGGAATATCAGGATAGTTGAAGAGGTAACCGATCACATTGTTGCCCATGGGATTTCGGTGACCGTACAGGAGGATGTGAATACGCTCCTCATGGATCACAATATTATCAAGCCTGTTGCCAACCAATACCTTATCTATGATTCAGAGGGAAAAGAAGATAAGGCTAAGTTCAGAACCAAGGTAATCGGAACTCCTGAGTATGATCTGGTAAATGTGGAACACTCTGAAGATATGAAAAAGGAGATCATCAGTGTTATACGGGATGAGATCGCACTGGAGAAGGCTGAGAAACCACCCATTCAAACCCCCATATTGCAAGGGGCGACGGTAGGATTAGACCGAGAGATGGTAAGGGAACTTGGTGAGCAATTGGGCGTCGATCTTATTGTCAGGGGGAGAATTATTGAGTATGGGTATAAGGATATTGATACCTATAATCCTTTGAAGAGGGGGTTTTTGCCGCTTCTGATTGAGCCGGTGAAAGATGCGCTCTTTGGAGCTGCGGATGCGAAGACATATGAAAACGATCTGGATGATGTTGATTATTCTCGCTTGGGTGAAGGGATTGGATTTCTGGTAGGTGAGAAAACGGAAGACGATGTTGAGGGCACCTGGGATGTACTCGTGGAGCACAGTTTTGGTACCATCGCAGAGCTCCATCCTCGTAAGAAGAGTGTGAGTACCATTGTTCAGATTCGCATGTATGCGCAGGATGTGAAGACCGGGGATGTGGTGTGGTCAAATCGGGCGGAAACGGAGTACGTTCCTTCCTCGGGAGTTTCCTTCAACCAGAAACATCCCAAAACGATGTTTGATACGAACATCAAAAAGTGTGTGAAGCTTCTCATGGATGATCTCTTTAGCTCTGTTTCTCCTGCGAGCGCTCAGGCAGAAGGGGTGAGAGCGCCCTCAGAGGATGCAAAACTTTTAAGAGAATTGAGGGATAAGATTGCGTCACTTGAGAATAGTAATAAGATTCTACTCGATCAGGTTGAAGGTAAAACGATGATTACCTTGCCCGAATCTGTGTTATTCGCCTCAGGGAGTGCTACCCTTGCGGAAGCGGGCAAGAAGCCTTTAAGAACCATTAGTGAAGTGTTGGAGAGATACCCTGGTCGCTCAATTTGTGTGGAGGGGCATACCGATACTGTTTCCATTGGTCCAAGGATTATTCACAAGTTTCCCACCAACTGGGAGCTTTCTACTGACCGGGCCATTGAAGTAATGAATTATATGGTGAAGAATTTTAAATTTGAGCAGAATAGAATGTCGGTAAAGGGATACGGCCCCTATAAGCCTGTTGCGCCTAATGATACAAATGAGGGGAGAGCTATGAATCGGCGTGTGGTCATTGTCGTGGAGACCATGGGATAGAGTGAAAGGAACTAACCTTCAACTTTAAATATTTGTGGTAGTTAAAGAGCAGGCCCTTCTGCGTAGAGGTAGAGGGGCTTTTTATTTTATTTCACACCTTCATAGATTATTTTTTTATTTGAATATTGAGGTAAATGGTTTATGATGAAGAACGGCATTTACTACCGAGGGCGTTTAATAGTTTACAAAACTATGTATGGTAATTGCGAGCGAAGCAGCCCATTTTTTAGCCGTTCTTGAGTGTGCGTCATCACTAAGGCTCCGCGCAATGATAGATTACCTGGGTGGTGATCTCAATAGTAGAGAGGTTAATTTCGCTTGGAGGAGGGTGTGCGGTGAAAAAGATTTTAGTAATCCATGGGCCTAACCTTAATCTTCTCGGAAAGAGAGAGAAGGATCTTTATGGAGAGGTTACGCTAGAAGAGATTAATAAAGAACTTAAAGCGCTCGGCAAGATCCTTAAGGTGTTGGTGGATATATTCCAATCTAATTCCGAGGGGGAGTTGGTAACCAAGATACAGAAATCGATAGGGAAATATGGAGCGTTAGTGATTAATCCCGGCGCCTATACCCACACTAGCATTGCATTGAGAGATGCAATCCTCGCAGTAGAGGTTCCCACGGTTGAAGTTCATTTATCAAATATTTACCAGAGAGAAGAGTTTCGCAAAAAATCGATGCTCGCCGATGTTGTGGTAGGGCAGATTACCGGATTTAAGGTTGATAGTTATCTGTTGGGATTGAGAGCAGCCGCAAAGCTTGTAAGATAATTTCTGCCAGCTTGCAAGCTCTTTTAAGTTTTTTTCTCCTTCTGCCTAAACGAGAGCCTTACAGGCGTTCCCTCAAAACCAAAGGTATCTTGTATCTGGTTGATGAGATATCTTTGATAAGAAGTATCAACAGCAGAGGGGTAATTAGTGAATATTACCACGTGGGGAGGCGATTCAGCTATCTGGGTGGCATAGTAGAACTTGAGTGTCCTGTGTCTATAAAAGGGTGGGGGATGGTGCTGCACTGCCTGCTGTATCACTTTGTTGAGCTGGGGGGTAGGGATTCTCTTCCGGTGGTAGGAGTAGATGCGAGGGGCAATTTTTAGAATGTGGGATACGCTCTGCCCGGTCAGGGCTGATAGAAAGATAACGGGGGCAAAATCAAGAAATTTCAATTCGAGCCTTACCCTCTCCAGAGAGCGCTTGTGGGTGGAGGTATCTTTTTCTATGAGGTCCCACTTGTTGACCACGATGATGCATCCCTTCCCCTTTTCATAAATAAAGCGCCCAATCTTGGCATCTTGCTGGGTTACTCCTTCGGTAACATCAATGACCAGCAACGCAATATCACACCGGTCAAGACTCCGTAGTGCTTCTATGATACAGAATTTTTCAAAATTAATACTCACTCTGCTCTTGCGCCTGATACCCGCGGTGTCAATCAGGAGAAATTTTTGATGGAGAAAGGTGAACGTTGTATCGATTGCATCTCTGGTGGTTCCCGGTGATTCATCAGTCAGGAAGCGCTTACGGCCTATCATGGTGTTGATGAGGGATGATTTCCCTACATTGGGCCTCCCCACGATAGCAATTTTTATATACGACTCATCATCCGCTTTCCTATCGGCATCGGGAAAGTGAGAAGTTACCTCACTCATCAGTTCAAATATACCTATTTTATGTTTTGCTGAAATGGGGATGAGAGTGTCAACCCCCAGCTGGTGGAACTCAACCATCTGTTCTCTTTGCTGTGGGCCATCGATTTTATTGATGGTATGGAAGATAGGCTTCTTGGTGGGCTTAAGCATTCTGACTATTTCAGTGTCGGTAGGGGTAAGTCCTGTTCGCCCGTCCGCCAGAAAAATGATGCTATCAGCCTCCTCGATAGCAAGTTGGGTTTGCTCTCTTATCCTGGCAGTGAGGTCTCCGGGAGATGAGGGTTCAAAACCACCGGTATCAATCAGGATGAAATCTTTTCCCTCCCATTGTACTTCTGCGTAGTTTCTGTCACGGGTGAGTTCGGGAAGATCGTCGATAACCGCTTTGTTTTTCCCCACAATCCTGTTAAAGAGCGTGGATTTCCCTACATTGGTTCTGCCTATGATGGCAACCACTGGCTTCATGCTTATGCCTGCATTACGTTCTGTTACTTTTGGAGAAGTTTTTCTAATGCCACTTGGGCAGCATTCTGAGCCGCCTCCTTCTTGCTTTTACCGATTCCCTTACCCCAGACCTTGCCGTTGATGGTGATGGTAATCTCGAATGATTTATCATGATCGGGGCCATATTCGCTCATCAGTGTGTAGTGAGGGGCTGTTTTAAAGACCGCTTGAGTATATTCTTGAAGGTGCGATTTGTAATCACTGTGGGATACCGTTCCCTGATGGAGTGCCGAGATGATGCCGTGGAAGTGCTTTGCAATTATCTTGACGGCCTTTTTATATCCCCCGTCCAAGAAAATGGCAGCGATGAGTGCTTCATAGGTATTTGCCAGGATGGAGCTTTTATGTCTTCCCTTAGTGGATTCCTCTCCCTTACCCAGAAGCAGGAAATCTCCTAGCTGCAGGTGACGGGCGAGTTGAGCGATACTCTTATCGTTGACAATGGCTGAGCGGAGCTTGGTTAAATCTCCCTCCGTGCTGGAGGGATAGGTATCCATTAAAAGATGACTGATGACGGTAGTAAGTACTGCGTCGCCTAAGAATTCGAAGCGTTCATTATCACGACATTTCTGGCCAGGATTTTCATTCACATAAGAGGTGTGGGTAAACGCCAGATTTAAAAGGGATACATCCTTGAAGGTGTAAGAGATATTTTTCTGCAACCGTTTTAACTTTAAGGCTCTTTCTCGGTTCATAAAATAAAATGCAAAATGATGGCAACGAGTAGCGAGTGCTCAGTGATAATTATTGAGAAGAAGCACGATAACAACAAGCATTTTCTTTGATATCAAATAAGTGCTTCACTGAATTTTACTATAATAGAAAATATTATGCCCTCAGTCAAATGGTTTCGGCAAGAGGTTTATGTACGTTGCGGTAATTATGAATCGAAACACTAAGCCCTTTCATTCCCCAATCACTGAAATTTCTGAATTCTTCAATCAATTAATACCTGCGTTATTTTGTTTCTCAATTCCACAGTGATACAAAAATTCTTTACAATTCTTAAAAGATATCCTACATTGACCCCTTAATTATGTACCGTGAGAAAGAAAAGAGGAGTTGTAGATGAAACGATTTGATGTGGTAGTGGTGGGAGCTGGCCCGGGAGGGTGTATGACTGCCAAGGTGCTCTCGGAAAATGGCTTGAGGGTTGCACTGCTCGAGAGGAAAAAAGATATCACTACGATTACCAGGACCTGCGCCACCATGATTGCTATTGAGGATGAGCGGTATTTCAACGAGAGGATGTATCTCAATGAAAAAAACAATAAGATTGTGTTTCCCGAAACCGGATTTTCGGTGGACTACGATGGGCCGCACCGTTCATTCTATAACTGGAGTCTTTACTCACCTGACGGCAGGCAGTGTGTCCAGTTGGGAGACTACCAGGCTCGTAAAAATCAGGGGCAGCGCATTTCGGCAACCTACAGTAAGCCACGATTACTCAACCACCTGCTCACCGATGCAAGAAAAAATGGGTGTGAATTTTTCCCCGCAACCAATATCGTTGAGGTTAAACGTGGTTCAAGCAGTGTCAGGGTATATTCGGGCGAGGGGAGGGTGTTTGAGGGTACCTTTGTAGTAGCTGCTGATGGGGCAAATTCCAGAATCGCCCAGGTAACCGGTATTAACAAAAAACGGTTCTTTTATGGCACCATGACGGGAGTCGGGCTCTATATGAACAATTTCAAGATTCCTACCCCCGATGCCTTTAACTGAATGGTGTTTTATCACCACGAAACAAGATTTCCCATGGCTTTTACCATTCTTCCCTGTCCTTACCCGGATGCCGAGTTCTGGTTATGGGGTGGTTTTATATCATCGCCCCCTAGAGCCAATGTGGATCTCCTGAGAGACGTAAAGTATATTTTTACCCACAGCCCTAGCGCACCTTGGTTTGCGGAGGTAGAGATCGCGCGCTATAACTGTCATGTGTTGAACATGTGGTCCCCCGCACCCAGTCCTTTTCTAGACAATATTGTTTTTATAGGTGATGCAGTGTGGACACTTGAGGCAGAGTGTACCGGGGCCATGATGAGCGGGATGAAGGCAGCTCATGCGATTACCACCGCCTTTCGTGAAAACAAGCTCAACCGTGAGGGGGTAAGGAGCTACCTTACCTGGTGGGAGCGCACCTTCCCACAATCGGAAGACTACAGGGGCATTCTCTCGCTCTTTGGTATCTTCGAAATTCTTGAGGAGGAGGAGGTGAATTATTTATTTAGCTTGCTTGCTGAGAAGACACTTGAGCCGACCCTCAATCCCTACCGTGTGCAGCAGGTGATTAATGGGGTACTTCTTCAGAAATTTTCCCAGATTCAGAAGGAGAGACCCCAGTTTCTCGCCAAGCTTCAGCACGCTGCTACCCTGCCCATAGAGAAGATTTTAGCACCCTCTATCAGGCGTGCATTCCCCAATAACTAGCCAGCGATAACAATGGTGTTCGGAATAGCAGGCTGACGTTTAAGGGCTTAAGGTTAGTGTGATAGCAGGAGGAACTCTATGAAAAGATGTTTATGTATTTTCTTGATACCCTTGTGCGTTTCACACGCAATCGCTCAAGGACTTCCTGAGATGGAGGTCACGCCAGGGGCCGATCAAGGGGAAGTTCGATAAGGAGAACACGTCAATACAACACACTAAAATTGGGTGAGGAGTGACAGGTGTGCCAGATCTTTTCCAATTGCCCTGGTTAACATCATGTCGCCGATTGAGTCCCTTGCCTGGAAGGTTTTGCGGATTGCTTCTTTCCTGGCATTCAATTCCTTCATGTAGTCAGGAGAACTGGGCTCCTCTTTTTTCCAGAGGTTTATGTAAACCGTGAGGTAATCCAGGGTCAGGGTCAGAAGTTTTTCCTGGTTTTCTTTGGTTGCCTCAGCCTCAGTAGTGATGACATAGGGTGAGCTGATGGTCCGGAACCAGTTCTCGCTCCTCACCTTGGAGGGCGGAAAGTGTTCTAGCCCTCTTTCGTAGATTTCTTCAAGGGGGGAAAGGTACTTTTCCAGGTAGGGGAGATTGCGAATACAGTCAGCAAGTGGGTAGAGGTCAATGATAAAAAAGCTCCCTTTAGCGCTCTCAGCCCAGTAACCTGAATAGATAGGCAGTGCATAGTTATCATCGGGCCAGATCATAAGTGCATAAGACATGAGCTTTTCCCGAAAGGCCCCAACCCCAAACGCTATCTTTTCCAGTTTCGGCGCTTTGTAGAGGTACTTAAACCCTGTGTACCCTTCACCCTGCTGATCCCAGAGGGGTTTGATGTCATAACCTTGATACTGTTCCATGACTGTTCCGCCAAATTCCTTCAACAGCTCCTGTACTTTTTCAGCGTAAGGTGGAAAAGAATACTCCTCACTCATACTTCCTCCTCATTTCAAAAAAATTTAAGGTAAGCGCTTTCGCGGGATACTATGTGCACTCTTTAAATCATATTATATTAGTTTAGTCAATTTAAAAGTTTAGGGGGTAAATCTGAACAAAATTATATGAGCAAAAGTATCTAAAAGGAAATATTAGCTATGGTTAAAATAAGCTTGCTTTTTTTAGCTGACTATGATTTAATTAAATCAAAGTAAAAATATAACCAGGAAGTTTTATGAATGCAACTAAACATAAAACCCCACTTTCCCCAGAGCGTTCTGGGAGGGTGGGGTTTATCATTTATACGATAACTGCTCAACACTTTAAAACTATGGTGTTGGAATGGTTTTAAGAGATGTTAAAAAGATCAAAATAAACTGTAGACTCGGGATGCTCATGCTCCTCTTATTTTGTGGGTGTGATATGAGCAATAACTCTCGATATATCAGTGGCAAGGTAATTGATAGTTCCACCGGAAAACCACTTAGAGAGGTGATGGTGCAGGTAGGTTATACTTTCGGTGTGACGGGGGATGAGGGTGCCTTTTTAATCGAAAATCCCCCTCTCGGCGTCCAGCCCATTAGTGCGCACAAGAGCGGCTATCATACTTACAGTGGAACAGTTAAAATCATTAAGGTAGCTAGCATTTACCACACTATGGAGATGACCGTTGTGGATACTGCTCCTGTTCCTCCCACGAAGGTAGTGGCAGTGGCAAGTGACAGTAGAGTGGCAGTAAGTTGGGAAAGCGTTTCAGGGGCCCAAGCATATACGATCTACTGGGATATCAGCTCAGGGGTCACAAAAGAGACTGGCATTAAAATATCAGATGTTACCAGTTCCTACCTTCATCCAGAGCTTACCAATGATCTATCGTATTACTATATAGTAACTGCTGAAAACACTTATGGGGAAAGTGATGCATCACCAGAAGTGAGTGCAACACCATCAGCCTGTCCTGTAGCGCTCGATGAGTGGACGTTAGATTATTTAACCATAGATTTTCCCTTCGGCCCGCTGGAAATGAAGCCTGGTGAAGGGTGTTCTTTTACCCTGGGTGTTCCTGAGTGCTGCTACTTTTTTAATCCTGTTGATGCATGTGCGGTGTGGTCAGTAACTCCGAGTGAGGGTGCGAGCATTAACCCCCTCACCGGTGCTTTTGCAGTAGATTCACTCACCCCTCACGGTACCGTATTTACCATTTGTGCGAACGTAGAGGAGGGGCGGCGTCTGCTGTCGAGAGATGTCTACATCTATACCCCCGAGTCAAATCCTTTGGTGGGCTTATGGAGGGAGTATCTTCAATTATTATGTGTTGCTAGCTTGCCGGTGGTCCCAGAAGAGCCAATCAATGAGATTATCTTCTTTGCAAATGGTGAGTTTTTTGTTACCTGGCTCCCATTCGAAATATATGTAGATTACTGGGGAACCTATACTTATGATTTAGATTCTCATACACTCAATCTGAACGTGGAGAATGGGAACTACATTCCTGATGACATCGATGGAAATGGTTTATTCTTTATCAACGATAATGGACAACTGATCCTTAGTGATGTATGGCTTGGCAGTCCTTCAGACCGGAAATGTACTGGTGCGTGTGGTCACCTCCTTTCCCGAGATTGATTTATTTATCCTTGCTCACCATAGACAGCTTTACTTGTCTCCTTTTTCTATTCCCTTTTAAATGTTCTCTCCTGTATGAGAAATTAAATTGTTAGCAGAGGATTTTTAGCTTGACAAAAGTAAACATTTTAATATATAAATAATTACCTAAATGTTCATACAATACTATCATCAGTTATCTTTTTAGTTCACTTTTACGATATGGAGTTTAGCGCACATACATAAGGTTGCTCAAAGAGTTATTAAGGCTTTGACGCAGCTTTTTATTAGTGAGATAAGAGCCCAATAAACCCCATGTACCCCGGAGAACGCAATGAGAGAACTCATTGCATTAATGATTCTACGCCCTCATTCAATTTAATCCTCTTTTTTACTCCTCTTGGGGTAAAGAAGAGGATTTTTTTATGTGAAGCAGTAGGTAAAATGGATCGAAGATAACGGATGATAATATTTAAATGAGCTATGGGAGAAATACTATGGATTATTTGAAGAACCATAGATGCAGGGTAGTCTCAGCTGTACTTCTTTTTTCTCTCTTTACTATTTCTCATACACATGCCCAGGAATTTAAGGCAATTGGTATTGAGAATTATGGTGACATCACGGTGATGGAAGTTGAGGGAAACTACGACGCCATACGTGCTGATGGCTCTATTAATACTCTACCCAGGGAGAAAATAGCAAAGACCTTTTTTGAGACTCACCCGGATAGCTATGACTTTCTCATCATTTTTTCTAACTTTGATTTTTCTATGCCGGAAGAGGAGGTAGTTGCCTTTTACTGCGGAGTGAAAAATGAGGTGCAGGGAATCGGAATACCTCTCTTCGATAACTCTGAAAACTACGGAAGCGATGGAAAGCTTCAGGGCACTATAGACATGGGTACTATCGCAACTATCGCTTCAGATCCCCTTGATACGCACTTCTCATTTACCATGTCAACTCTCAGTCATGAATTTTTACATCGATGGGCGGCACGGGTAAAGTTTAAAAAAGCTGACGGCGGTGTAAGTGCAGGGCTCTTGGGTAGAGAGGGGAATCACTGGAGTTACCTCTTGGATACCGGTGGATCAGTTCTCTATGGGAATAGATGGAGGGATAACGGGAATGGCACTTTTACCTCACGTCCAGGAAGGAAATACTATAGCACACTTGATCTCTACCTCATGGGACTTAATGGGGCATCCGAGGTGCCTCCCATGCTCCTCATTGAGAACGCTGCTATAAATCCTGAGAAACTACCAGAAGAGGGGATTACCATTGAAGGCACGCCGCACTATATTACCTTTGATGAGATAAAGGCAGCGGAGGGAGAGAGGGTGCCTGATGCTCTCCATTCACAAAAGTCATTTAAGATTGGCTGTATCCTTATCGTGAGGTCAGATACTTTTGTAGACCATGAACTCTATGGAATAAGGGATATCATTAGAAACTGGGTTCTGTGGTTTTCTGCACTCACTGACGGTAAGGCTACGGTAGTGGTAGACTCAACACCCTTTGAAGATATTCCTATAAGACCAGATATAAAACCCCCTCTCTATGATCCCAGGGATGTTCCTCCAGAGATACACGACGGTATCACCTGGTTAATCAATCACCAAAATGAAGAGGGAAGCTGGGTAGATGCACTTCAAACGGTGGGGAGGGATACGGCAGAGGCAGTAGTGGCACTGAGGAGCTTTGCTGCCGCAGAAGAAAATGTCGCCAAGGGGCTTCAGTGGCTTATGAAGACATCATTTTCAAACGCTGATTACCTTGCAAGAAAAGTAGAAGCGCTGGCACTCTCGGGGAGTACTATCTCCCCATTGTTGAACGAGTTACTTTTCCAGCAGAATCCTGACGGGGGTTGGGGCAGTGACGGTTACTACCTGAGCAATCCCACTGATACCTCATTAGTGTTAAAAGCCCTCGCAAGTGCAGAGTATAAAAAAGAGGCGGTTATCAGCTCAGCCATTGCCTACCTGAAGGGGGCACAGCATCTTGAAGGAGGCTGGGGGGGCGATGACCGGGAAAATGCCCTCCAGACAACCGCCACTGTGCTCACTATCTTTGCCTACTATCGTGAGGCATATCAGTTGGATGAGCAGATGATGCATGGTCTGGTGTGGCTTTTTGGGAAACAGAATGCAGATGGTGGGTTTGGTAGCAGTACCAGCACCATCTATGAGACCGCTATAGCCCTCTCAATTTTGAAGACCCTCAATGCTTCTGCTGATAGTATGACCAACGCCCAAAATTATATTTTGAATCTCCAATCAAAGGATGGAAGCTGGTATGAAAGTCCCTACCAGACTGCCCTGGCAGTGAGTGGGCTATGGGGCGCAATGAGGGAACCAGACCTTTCCATAGCGACAAGTGATGTCTCATTTACCCCTCCCGTACTCACCAGCCTGCCCACAGAGGTGGTGATAAATGGAGTGGTTCACAATTCAGGGGCGATGGAGGTACCCCAGACAACCCTTACCCTCTATGAGGGTGCAATAGCCCAAGTCAATAAATTAGCTGAGCAGTCTGTTTCAGTACCTGGTCAGTCATCGGTCACCACTACCTTTACGGTAAATGTTACCGACGGAAATGCCCATTGGTACTATCTTACCGTTGATCAGGAAAATCTTGTAGCAGAGTCCTGTGAAACGAACAATACCGCACTCAAGATACTCTCTCCCGCTGATGAGCCGACCTATGATTTTGAGATACTGCCCTCTGGTGTCTCCGTCTCACCAGGCACGGTAGATTTGCTTGAGCCGGTTACTATAAACACCCACATCACCAATAGAGCTGCCTGGGATGTCTATAACGTACCCGTGCGTTTCTCTATTGATGACCCTGCGGGAGTTTTTGAGATTGCTACGGTGAGTCTGGATATCCCTGCCGGGGAAAGTAGTGAAAAGAGTATCACCTGGACAGCGGGCAAAGCGGGGGTAAATCTCAAGATCACTGCCAAGGTTGATCCCTACAATGCTTATGCTGAGCTTTCCGAGTCGAATAACGAGGCATCAATTTTTCTTACGGTTAATACTTCAGAGCAGCCCAACCTGACGATATCCTACAAGGACATAACTATTAGTCCTTCCCCGGCACACGAAGCGGGAGACGTGACTATCACGGCAGTTATTAAAAACAATGGCGCTTCTGCTGCAGACGATATAGGGGTTCACTTTTATCGGGGTGTACCCGGGGTGGATGGCGTGCTTATCGGCAGCAAGACTATGGTGTCATTGGGTGCGGGTGAAAGTACGACTGTTAACCTTGACTGGATGGATATTGATGAAGCGGGGGAAAAGGTAATCTTCATTCAGCTAGACCCGGAGAATCATATTCAGGAGATACGTGAGGATGATAACACGGTCTTTACCAGGTTAAAAATAGAGAGCCTTCCTGATTTAGTCATTACCTCAAATTCCATAGTCTTTACACCCCCGGTGCCTAAGGATGGGGATACTGTATCCATCCAGGTAACCGTCCAGAACAGGGGAGAACAGGACGCATTACATGTTCCGGTGACCGCCTTTGAGGGTACTACTCTGGTAGATTCAGGTGCTATTCCTTTGGTTTCTGGCAACTCTCAGGCCTCTCTTATGTTGAGCTATGATACTACGGGGAAAAATGGTGCGCATGCAATCAGCATAGTGGTTAACCCTGATAATATCATCTTGGAAAAGCGCGAGGATAATAACACTGCCTCCCGCAGCTTGGGGGTACAGGAAGCAGACTTGTGGCTCACCGAGCGTTATATCTCTCCCAATGGTGATGGGGTGAAGGATTCAACCCAGTTCTTCTTTAGGTTAGCTTCACCTCAGACTGTGCAGGTGGTAGTGGTGAATGAACGTGGTGAACTGGTGAGAACATTCAGCGGTGGTGATTTTAGAAACACCACGGGTGCTACCGTCACTTGGGATGGGCTGAGTGACAAGAGAACCATTGTCGCCGACGGTTTGTACCAGATGGAAGTGCGTGACGAGGTCAGTGCTATTATCGCCAGGCTTCCCGTTACCGTGGATAATAACCGCTCATCGCTTATCGATGCAATAGGCAGCGACTATCTGCTTAAAAGTAACCTTACCTGCATGTTGCCCGAGGTGTGGGACTGGCAGTGGTTTCCTGATGATAGCGGTATACTATTCCACATAGGAGTGGCAGACCAGGATACCCCCGAATACACCACCGGCCTCTACACCATGTCTCCAGACGGAGATGATATCCTAAGGATAGTGCCCGATGAGTGGTCTCAAAAAACTGATCCTTTGTATGATTACTATTATGGAGGTTATCAGGGTTCTTTTGAAAACGGTTTTTCACTATCTCCCGATGGGGAGCAGGTGGCATTCGTTTTAAATAAATACAACAAATCCAGGAAAAGATCTGTGTTAGAGCAATTATGGGTTGTAGATCGAAGCGGAGAGCATCTGCGACTGCTTGCTTCCTATGATCTTTTACAGGAATTCGTGAGGATAGAGAATGTTACCTGGTCTCCCGATAATTCGTCTATTGCCTATACCACCTATAGTAATACCACAAGGGTCTATAAACTCTGTTTTATAAAAAGTGATGGTACCGGGGAAACAGAGGTAAATTATGGCAGTAGCTGGCCACGCTATCTCCGGTGGTCTCCCGATGGGAGTGAACTAGCATATAGTGCGTATGGTGGGGAAGTGTCAACGATAGCGCTTGCTAACCCTGCGGGTAACAGCCGGAGTATCTTTGAGATCAATGGAGTACTCTCTTGGGTTGAGTGGTTCAATAACGACACAATTATTGTATGTGGTGATGAGAGCCCTGCCACCGCGACCTGGCTGGTTGATACCTCGGGTAGCGGGAATTACCAGAAGGTATCAGAAGGTGAAAACTTCTTCTACCCTGTTGAAGTAGCCATTAATCATGCACGCCCCTCGTGTGCGTTTACTGATTATAGTGGTAGTAGCTGGCTAGTGAAGGTGTGTGATGCTCGAGGTGACTGTAAGGTTGTACACCAAACTCCTTTAACAACAGATGCCTCTTTGGGAAGCAGTGATATCCAGTGGTCTGGTGATGGCAAAAAGCTTGCATTTATAGATTACCTCTACCATGGGGAGGTGACACAGGGGATATATGACGGATACCTTATAGTAATTGATATGCTCACCATGGAGAAAAAGGCATTTCAGGTCTCAGATAATGTATATGTAATTCCTTACTCTTACCATATCTGGACGGAAGAGGAAGGCGAGTGGGTGGAGCGCGGTGTGCTCCACTATGGCGCTGACTACAAGACCCAGGAGATGGATCTCACCCAGTGGTTTGAGAATTCAGAGATGCCCTGTCAGGTGAAGATAACCCAGCAGGGCAAGGAAGCTGCTCACATCGATTATATAGCGCTCTCAGTCCAGGGCCGGCATTATACACCAACGGGGGCGATCAATATCTCGACAGGTGAGAATGTAGTTTCCAAGGTCTCATCGCGTGATGGGAGCGTTGCAGGTGTGCATGATACTACCGTTGTGTGTAGGTGGGAGAACGTTTTTCCAAACGGCAAAATATCTTTAGTGATGAACGCAGATGAAGTTCAAGTGAGCACAGGAAGTATCCTTAGTACCTCTCATGTAATCGGTAACGGGGAAAACGAGGTAATGTATTTCAGGAATGGCTCCCTAAGGTGGCTTGATGATGACAGCTCACTTATGGGTCAGGACAGCACAGGCGTGTTTGTCATTAATGCTGAGGCTGGTGAGAAACGATACCTTCCACTGGGAGAAACTGATTTAGAAACTGATGCTGGCCTTTCGCCGCTGGGTAAATATATCACCTATTCTCAGAGCGTGAGCACAGACGGTGTGTGCGTGGGGAGGAGTGGGAAAGACCTGTGGACCTTGCGTTCTCTTCTCAATCTCACTGCTGAGCTGAAACCTAATAAAGAAAAATCTGCCGTGGTGCTGAAGGGTAGTGCGGCGGATTTAAATTTCTTGAATTTTCAGCTTGAGTACGCTGACATACGTGGCCCCGAGGTGTGGAATCTCATTGCACCTCCTTCAGACCTTCCGGCAGTAAATGAGGCGTTTAGCTCATGGATTCCACCCGCTGAGGGTACCTTTTATGTTCGTCTTACGGTGTTTGACCTGGCAGGTAACCGCGGGTGGAAGCGGAGAAGGGTGTCATGGGGAGCGTTTTCAAGCATTACCAATCTCTACAAGACTGGTGAAATATTCTCACCCAACGGAGATGGGGTAAACGATGGCGTTGAACTTCACTATCGGGTGCTTGAGCCGGTGCATCTTGCGTTTTATATCTATAATGAGAATGGTGACCTGGTGAGAACATTCTTCAAGGATTATACTGCTCCCCCTGGAAGTGGTGGAGAGGACTCTATTACCTGGGATGGGAGAGATGAGGGTGGGCGTGTGGTAGCTGATGGTAGCTACACTATTAAGGTCTTTGATTATGAGTTTTTCTTTAAGGTCGACACCACACCACCAGTGGTCAATCTCGCTTTTAGTCCCATCCTCTGCACGGAGGAGATCGGATCACTCTATGCAGTGCTATCGGGTGTAGCTATAGACAGCAATCTCAAAAGCTGGACTGTCGAATACGGTGAAGGCGATAATCCGAAGGAGTGGTATGAGTATAAGACAGGCGCTCATTCCTTAGGGATGGTTGATAGCCAGGGTGGCGTGGTGAAGGAGAGGGTAGCATCTTTTTCAGGAGAGACGCTGGGATTTGCTGCGGGGAGAAAGTTCCGGATTACCGCGGTGGATGGTGCGGGCAATAAGAGCGCTACTATCAGCGAGTTTTTAGAAGAGGTGCTGGTTCTCCATAAGTGGGGAGGAAATACGCTTGTACTTACGAAGACAAAAGAGGGAGCATTGGTACTTAAGGAAGGGGCACTTCCTGAAGGATATCTTAAGCCAGGGATTAATGACCTGCAGTGTATTGAAACACTGAGAGCCCCCCTCACTGATGTGAATGTTCAGTATAGAAAAGGTGAACAATGGATTGATGCAAACGGGGTGATGAATCCACCTTCAGGCATAATCAATCTGGAGTGGAGTGGTGCAGCCTTAGATCAAAACAAAGTGACTGCGGTGAGGATACAAGCTGTTGATGTTATGGGAGAGAAACACTACTCCAATCTCATTCCCCTCACCCCACCCCTATTCGAAATAGAGTTGTGTGCTACACCACCTGGTAGTGACATTGGTGCGCCACCCTATGTGGGCAATGCTCATATAGTACTTTTTGAAGATTTGATCTTGCAAAAGCTACAGGTACGAGGAGGGGAGTATGCTCAATGGACTGATTACCGTAACCTGAAACCAATCACTACTGAATTCTATCCAGGTTTTGGGCTGAGTGGTAATTATCAACTAAGAATGGTGGGATTGGGAGTGAGTGGCACTGAGTATGTGAGCACTATGGTGGTATTCCCTCCTCTCCAAGAGTGCCCCAGCGGATCTCCTGATGAACCAGAGGAAATGGGGCTGTCTCTTGTGATCAATTATCCGGAGCCTGAATGTGGAAAACTTTCCGGAAGGGCACTAGTCTCCGTAGAAGCTAAGGGCGTCCTTATTCAAACGCTCAATTATTATATGAAGGAATCAGATGCTCAAGGATTCCAACTCTTGCGAAGTGTTGAGAGAACGGGTGGCATCACCATCGATACCACCGCTATGTCTGAAGGGAGCTATCCGGTAAAGGCAGTGGTAAAATACATAAAATCACTTTCAGCTGGGGAAACGGAACTCACAGGTACTCTCCTGGTTGACCATATTCTTCCACACGCTGGGATTAGCTACCCCAGGAAGTCTGCAGAACTCTGTGCCACCAAAATAAAAGACCTGAGAGGAGACTGGTACGGTGTCGAGACAGAAGGCATGGCCACTGATAACCACAGTGTAAACCGCTATGAGCTCTACTATGGGATTGGTGAGCATCCTGCGGGCTGGATTCCTGCGGGAACGAGAATGGGATGTGACAAAGGAACAGTATGCCCTGTGAGTGTCAAAGGATCAAAACAAGGCATGCTGGCAACCTGGGATGTTACCAACCTCGACAGATCAGTCTATACCCTTATGCTTAAGGTGATAGACAGTGCGGGGAATGTGAGCTGCGCTACCACACCGGTGCTTATTGATAGGACAGTTAAACTAGACGTAACCGCTGATAAAAAACTTTTTTCACCCAATGGAGATGAGGTTGCTGATGAGGCAGGTAGTACCTATACCTTTGATGAAGATGCCATGGTGTCAGTGCAGGTGTTTGAGAAGATTTTAGGTTCAGAGAATCCGGTACTGGTGAGAACGATTATTTCAGAGAAGCCCACCCCCGCAGGGACTGAGACAGTGCTCTGGGATGGAAAAAATGATTCAGGGTCAGCGGTTACTGATGGCTTGTATGTGATAACGGTTACCGCAACAGATAATTGTGGGAATACTAGAACCAAGAGCACCGTTCCTCTTGAGGTAGACACCACACCACCAGTAGTAGCCATTACCTCTCCGCAATCAGGAAGCCTCTACGCTACCATGGTGGAGGTCACGGGGACAGCGATTGATCAGAATTTTGCGAGCTACCGTCTTGAGGTAGAGGAACACAGCAATCCGGGTACACTTTATCCCGTAGGAAGCGATAGTGCACCACGTGAAGATGCTGTCCTGGGGAGATGGAATAATTTTGGCCAGCTGGGTCTATGGAAATTAAAGCTTAACGCCGCGGATAAAGTAGGAAATGCGAGTGAGACCAATGTTACGGTTACTATTCAGGAGAGGCCACAGTTGATCAAAGAGCTTAGCGCTCATCCTACTTTCTTCTCCCCAAATGGTGACAATCTTAAAGAAACGACAGAGATACAGTACGAACTCACTGAGCAGTGCAATGTTATCATGGAGCTATTTAATGAAAGCGGGGTGTTGAAGAAAATCGTATACACTGAAAACGTGTCACCTGGTTGCCACTCATATCGGTGGGACGGAAAAGATGAAGCAGGTGTACTTGTTGTTGACGGCAGCTACACGATTATGCTCACTGCGACACTCACCTCAAATACCTCTGTGACCCAGAGAGAGTCCATTGGTGTCGTGCTTGATCTAACTTCCCCGCTGATTGATTTTACGAATCCACTTGAGCTGTCGTACCTTAAAGACACAGTAGAGGTAAGGGGAACCATCTATGATAAAAACCTGACTGAATATACCATCTCCTGTGAAGGTGAGGGTGGTACAGTGCCTTTAGATGCGGCGCAACAGAATAGGGAGAATTATACTTTCGCTACTATCGTAGAGCTCGCTGAGAACACCTACGTCTTAGAGGTTCAAGCAAAAGATGCAGGTGAGATAATAACACAGAAGACTACTACCTTTACCATCGATAGGACTCCCCCTAAGCTCACCTTATACTCACCAAGAGAAGGGGAGCTTTATGGTTCAGGCAAAGACGCCATTGAGATAAGGGCTTCCATAGAAGAAAAACATCTTGAACGGTGGTTACTCCGGTATGGCGTGGGCAGTATGCCGAATGAGTGGGTTGAACTTGCAGAAGGTGAAAGCCTGCCACAGGATCAGAAGGTTTTTACCTGGGATGTGGGTAGAGCAAGCGGGATACTTGATGGCGTCTATACCCTTTCCCTCTCGGTACGGGATAGGGCGGGGTGGGAGGCAGAGGCCATGGTTAAGATTACCGTAGACAATGCACCGCCTGTGGTTGCCGTTCTTTCTCCTGCGGAGGGTAGTTCCATTAAAGAGGCAGTAGAGATTATAGGTACTGCCTCTGACCAGAATCTTGAGAGCTATTTAGTAGAACTTTCATCAGGGGAGTGTAGCAGCGCGTTTAGATGGGCATCCATTGCTACCTCGACTACTTCAGTTGAAAATGGAATACTTGCTATTCTAAAGATGCTTCCTCCTGATGGCCGCTACTGCCTCAGGGTAACGGCACTGGATAAAGTGGGAAACAAAGCGGAGGTAAAGATAAACCTCGTAGTTAAGACAAAGCCGCCTCTACCACCGGCGCTCACAGCTGAAGTGATAGATAAAAACGATGTCTCACTCAGCTGGTCACACAACAGCGAGCCTGACCTCGCCGGTTATAACCTCTACCGTGATGGTCAGAAAATCAATAGTGAACTAATAACCATTAACGTCTATTTAGACCAGGACCTTAAAGAGGGCAGGTATGGCTACACGGTAAAATCAGTTAATAATGTCGGCAGAGAAAGTGAGCCTTCCAATCAAGTGGTGCGTATAATTGATCTCACTCCACCTGAGGCACAGATCAGATCTCCCCAGGATGCTGCGCTGGTGAACGACCTTGTTGAAATCAGAGGTGTTGCCTATAGTGCAGATGACTTTAAGGAGTACCGTCTCCTTATCGGAAGGGGGATAGCACCCACAGATTGGAGCCTGCTCAGGACATCTCCCGTGCCCACCTCGTATGGTACCTTGGCCTGGTGGGATACGTTAAGCAGTGCAGCAGACCATTACTCTCTCAGGCTTGAAGCTGAAGACCTCGCAGGTAATATCAGCATAGATCAGGTGTTGGTCACTGTTGATAATGCATCTCCTCAGGCACCTCTTCTCCTTACCGCGCTGGCTGAGGGTTCAAATGTGAACTTAAGCTGGACGGCGAGCAATGAACCGGACCTAGCTGGCTATCTGCTCTACCGCAATGGGCAGCTCGCCAACCTGTCTGGAATCGTGGTGGGTGATGTGAAACCCTACCTGCTCAGCGGTACCAGCTATAGAGATGCACATCTGCCTGACGGGAGATTTGCATACTATCTGGTAGTCATGGATAGCGCAGGAAATCTGAGTGAGCAGTCCAATACAGTAGTGGTAGAGATAGACACCCATCCTCCTCAAGCAATTATTGTTTCTCCTCCTCATGGCCATACCTTTGAGAAAGCGATCGCAGTCAAGGCAGAATCATCTGATCTTGATATCGCCCAGGTAAAGTTTCAGTACAAAAAGGTAGCTGATAGTTCCTGGACTGACCTGGGCAGTCCAGTGGTGACACAGCCCTTCGTTATTCAACTCGATCCGGTAAGCACCGGGTTTACCTTTGGCGGGTATCATTTAAGGGCAGTGGGCAGCGACAGGGGTGGGAGAACAGATAATTCGCCCTCATTGATCACCGTTACCTATACTGACCTTATCCTGCCTGACGCGCCACGGGAGCTCAAAGCGCTCACTGATGGGAGTGTGGTGACTTTACACTGGTTAGCTAATACCGAGTCAGACCTTGATGGGTATAACATTTACCAGGTGTCAGGTGAAACCAAGAACAAACTCAACCAGATGCTCATAAAAACCCTTAATTACCTCCATTCGGGTCTCCAGGATGGCCTTTACACTTACGAAGTCGCAGCAGTTGATACTTTTGGTAATGAGAGCGTCTCCTCTCAGCCGGTAATGGCAAAAGTCTACAGGCCCGTGGTCAATCAGCCCTATACCCCTGTGGCAACGTCTCCGCTTATGATTAGTGGCACGGGTGCTGCAGGTAACGGAACGGTTGAACTATTCTTAGATGCGGGTGCAGGGGTTGAACCTCAGGGTACGGTGGCTGCCGATGGTGAGGGAAACTTTATACTCAATGCAGGGCTTACGCTCGGCGAGAACAGGATCATCGTGAAGGCGACGGACAGCGCCGGCAATATCAGCAAACCTTCAGATGTGGTTATGGTTATCTACAATCAACCGCCGGCGCCGCCAACTGGTCTCAACGCAGTGGTGAATGGTCACGCTGTTACACTCACCTGGAATCCCAACAGCGAACCTGATCTCTCTGGCTATAATCTCTATCGTGATGGTAAAAAATTAAATGTACCTATGCTTTTGAACTCCGGCGCTACTAGTGCTTCTTCTAACAACAATTATGCCTTGAGGGCCTTTGATAACAATCCCGCTAGCTACTGGTACGGATATCTTAGTGATGATACCCACCTTGCCTGGTGGGAGGTGAACCTGGCATCATCGGAGTTAATCAGAAGTCTTGTGATTGAGTGGAATGAGTCCGCTTTCTACGGACTGTGTGCCGCAAAAGATTTTGAAATGCAGGTATGGTCTGGGTATGCCTGGATCACTCAGGCAAAAGTGACGGGAAATGAGGACAAGGTGAGTGTGCTAGATTTCAGTGGTCCCTATAAGACCGACAAGATCAGGATTTTGGTGACTGCTGCAACTACTGGAACAAGAATTGAGATAATCGAGGTGAGCATTGAGAAGGATGTCCTTATAAAAGGAGCATCTTATGAGGATACAAACCTTCCCGATGGCCTCTATCGTTATCAGGTTACTGCGGTTGACTACTATGGATTGGAGAGCCTGCCCTCAGATGAGAAGACGGCAAGCGTTGGTGAGGTGATACCTCCCGCACCGCCTGAAAATCTGGTTGCTACCGCTACCGGATCGGATATCATTCTCGGCTGGGCGGCCAACTCCGAACCTGATATGGCAGGCTACCAGGTCTACCAACGTTCCGGTGCGAAGTGGACAAAGGTAAATGTCGGCCCGGTGGTAGCAAACACTTATACGCATTTCGGCCTCCTCAATGGAACCTATACCTACCGGGTTAGTGCGATTGATAGCGTGGGCAATGAGAGCCTGCCCTCAGATGAGGTGTCTGCCACGGTGAATGTTGCACCACCCCCGGAACCCGTAAATGTTGTCATTACCCCTCTACCTGAGGGTAGCGCGCTTAAAATTTGCTGGGACTACAGCGCAGAAGTTCCCACTGGATACAATCTCTACCGCAGCACTACTCCGGGAGGCCCTTATAGCAAGGTAAATGATGAGTTGATTACCGCAACCTGCTATCTTGATGAGGGACTAGAGAATGGTGTAACTTACTACTATGTGGTGGTTGCCGAAGACTCTCTGGGTAATGAGGGCATTTCCTCAAGCGAGGTAACCTCTGTGCCCACAGATACAGTCGCGCCCTCGGAACCGGTCTTGTTCTTCCCCACGGTGAACGGGAAACCGATTACCGTTGACCGAAATAAGGTTGATATTGCGGGCTGGGCTGAGCCAGGTGCATCCATTACGCTCTTCAGAAGTGAAGCCTCACTCGGTAAAACCACTGCCAGGAAGGAGGATTTCATACAGAGCCTTCCACTTGAGATAGTGGGTATCTCTGGAGTAACCATTTCAGCTGATGGAAGAACACTTATCTTTGCTGGCTATGATGCATCTGCCTCCAAAGATGCTATCTGGCTTAAATATCTCATCACAGGGAGGGTTTCAAAAATCATTAGCGAAGGTTTTTCACCACAATTATCGCCTGATGGCAAAAGGCTTGCCTATGTATATGACGATACTTCAGGAAATTACCGTATCGGTATCTATGACCTTGAAAGTGGTGGTACTCACAATCTGACCGACGACGCAGCAGTTAATGAGGATTCTCCTTTCTGGTCTCATGATGGTAATAAAATTATCTTTGAAACCGATAGGGGAGGGAGGAACCTTGATCTCTGGATCAAGGACCTGACTATAGGAACACTCACCCAAATCACCCGTGGTATGGAAGTCAGATATGCGGAGTTCTCCCCGGCTGGTGATAAAGTTGCTTACTACACCTACGAGTCTCTCTACCTGGCTCATCTGGCAAGTGGTGATACTACTCAAATAGATGATCAGATTAGTCACTATGGGGATACACCGCCTTTGAGTTGGTCGCCCGATGGCAGCAGGCTGGGTTTTATCTCCACTAGAAGTGGGGTGCCTCAGGTCTTCTCCTACGAGCTAAAAAACTCAGGAATCACCCAGCTTACTAACGTCTTAAACGGGGTTACGCTGTTCTCTTGGTCACCTCCCGACGGTGAGCATATTGTCTATGCCACCCAGGTAAACAATAATTTTGAGCTGTGGTTGAAAGCTGACGGCGCCCAGGGTGAGAGCAGGCTGCTAACCCGGCTCGCATCTTCTCAGATAGAGTTCCTCTCATGGATAGCAACGGGTGACATGTGCTACCTTGCGTCCAATACCTTGTATAAGATGCAGCGTGAAGGGCATTTCAGTTTCTCAAATATCGAATTAAAGGTAGGGGAGAATAGTTTTAACGCTACGGCAACCGACATGTCAGGAAATGAGAGTAAAACTTCGGAGGCAATTCTCATCATACTTGATGCCGCCCATCTTCCTGACCTGGAAACCCTGCTCAGTGATGTCTACATCTATCCCCTTTCTCCCTTAGCGGGGGAAGAGGTGGCAGTGAATGTTTATGTACAAAACAGAGGAGCGGTAGAGGCAGAAGATATAGGGGTGAACATCTATCTCTGGAATCCGCTGGGAGAGGTGGAGTTGCTCCAGTCATTGACCATCCCCTACCTTAGTCCCTCTTCTCAAGAGCTTCTCAATCTCATCTGGGATAGCACCGGCAAGGCAGGGGAAAACACCCTCATTGTAGAGGTGGATGGTGACAATACCATCCTTGAGGCATCTGAGGATAACAACTTTGTAGCGCGTGACTTCTACGTGGCAGTGACGGAAGGGGTGGCAATGAGCACTGCTTTGGATAAAACGAGCTACCGCTGCCATGAAGAGGTGAATATTGATATCAGTCTCCATAACAGCGGATTTGAGAGAGGGGTTGAACTACAGGTGCTGGTAGAAGACGAGGGCGGTGCGACCGTTGCCGTGGTTGATACCATAGATACCCTGCTCCCTTATGGCTGGGAGGAGAATTACCATCTTTTCTGGCACACCGGTACTATCTATGCCGGAAGCTACAGGGTGAGAGCGGTATTAAGGGATGGAGACGAGGTCATTGCAGAAAATACCGTTCTCTTCACCATTGTTCCCGACCTTATGGTAACAACAGTCGTCTCAACTGATAAGACACGCTATGGAGCCAATGAAGAGGTGATGCTAGAAGTTATGGTAGAGCACAATGGTGAAAATTATAGCATCCCGGCTCTGGAGGTAAGGATGGCAATTACTACAGGGGATATGCATGTTCTCTTTGAAGAAAGGAAGGGGGTAGTTAACCTGCTTGACGGTGTTCCCGCAACCGTGCGTTCAAACTGGAATACTGGGTTTACCTCCCCCGGTAACTACCGGGTGATTGCTGAGGTGTATGGTGATAGCACTCTCCTCGCCAGCGATTCCACAACCTTTGACATTAACCCCTCTATGTTGATCACCGGAATCTTGAAGGCATCTCCTGAGGTAGTCTCTTTAGGGAGTGAGGTACAGGCGGATTATTCTGTCACCAACAGGGGGAACGTTACGGCACATGGTCTCTCTCTTACCATTACGATTATGAACCCCAACCGCCGGACAGTGATTGATACTAAAAATGAGATGGTAGACCTTAACCAGGATGAGACCGGGAGAGGGCAGGTAGTTTTCTCCACCCAGAGCTACATACCCGAGACCTACCTAATGGTGCTTGAGTATGAAGATCAGGGTAAAAACTATCTTGACGCAGATACCTTTACTGTACGGGATGAGACCAATGCAGATGATTTACCTCTGGACAAGCTTAGCGGCAGCTTAAGCGCCGAGCCTCTACAGGTGTGTTCAGGGGAAGAGGTTTCATTACACTATACCATCACCAGCAGTGCTGATCAGGATATGGGTGGACTCAAAGTGATGGTGGTTATCGTTGATCTCAATGCAGGGATGGTTGATCGTACCTTTGAACAGACCATAACTCTTCCTAGCCTAAGTACCATCCACGGTGATGTTACTGTTCCCACCTCCTCAGTTGATCCTCACGCTTACCAGGCGATCCTGCAGATGAGCATCGTTTCTACACCAGAGCCAAAGACCCTGGGGAAAGTCGACTATCAAACAGTTCCCGATAGCTCACCTCCTCAGGTGGAGGTGACGGGTGTGGCAGAGGGAAGGATGTATGGTGTTCCCGTTACCCCGGTGATTAGTGTTTCAGATTGCCTGTTAGATACGGTGAACTATTTCCTAGATGGTGCACCCTATGTTCCTGGCACGACCATCTCGGATGTGGGAGAACATATACTGAAAGTATCTGCTATCGACAAGGGAGGGCTGACAACTGAAGTTACTATACATTTTACTATTGAATCAGTAGACAATAGTCCACCAGAGATAACGGTAAGCGGTGTGGTTGATGACGCCTGCTACGGTGCTGAGGTTACGCCGGTCATTACTGTTACCGATTCCAACCTTGACACCGTAGCCATAACTTTAAATGGCGATGCCTTTGAGAGTGGAAGTATGGTAGTCGATGAGGGAGAATATCTTTTGCATATCGAGGGGAAGGATAAAGCGGGTAATACCTCAATGCGTGATATTTCTTTTGTGATTGATAAAACGCCGCCCGTAATTACCATAAAAGGTGCAGTTGATGGTGAGACCTATACCGATTCAGTGGCTCCGGTGATAGAAGTGACTGATTTGCACCTTACTATCTGGAGTGCAGCCCTCAACGGAGAGGTGTTTACTTCAGCCACTACCATTGTTGATCCAGGAGACTACACGCTTGTAGTAGAGGCTTCTGATTGTACAGGCAACCTTTCAACAGTAACAGTTCACTTTAGTATAAGGATTACCTATCTCTATACTATTTCCGACTTTGTGATTTTTGCCATGAATAGCGCTTCTCTCAACAGCAATGTCCATATTGCAAGCGGTGATGTAGGGGTGCTCGATGCTTCAAGTGGTGATTGTCTCATGCCCGGGTATGAATTGGCTATTGATAGAAATGTGTATCTGGGTAATGATACTACTATTTATGCGGATTCTGTTAAAATTGGCAAGAATACCTCGATTGATACTGTTGCCTACAATGAGCTGCAAAACGCAGGAAAAATAAGGGGCAGTCTGATGACTCCCTTAATCCTGCCGCTTGAAATTGACCTCCCAGAGTTCCCGGAACCAGCACCCGGGACTGATGATTACTATGTGTCCAAAAATAAATTTCTTACTCTTAGCGCTGGTTCCTATGGCGAGGTTGTGGTGAGCATAAACAGCATCTTACTACTTACTGGGGGCACCTACCATTTGGAAAATCTTACGCTGGCACACAATGCGGTACTGCTATTCAAACATCCCACTAATCTCATCATCAGTGGCAGCATTACTGCAGAGCACAATGTGTATATCGGACCAGAGAGCGGTTCAGGAATGGAAGCGGGTGATATAGGTATCTTTGTCAATAGAGAAAATGGAGACCCCGATGATCCGCATTCAGAGCTAAGGGCGGTGAAAATAGAGCATAATGCGCTGATTATTGCTACTATCTACGCTCCCCGCGGCACCATTTCCATCGAGCGCAATACTGCCTTCAAGGGCTGCCTCATCGGCAAAGACATCTTAATAGATAGAAACTGTTACCTCAGTCTGGATAAGGATTGAGAAAGTAATAGTAAATGGTAAATGGTAGAAAGATAAATCGAAAATCTATTCCGTCATCTCATTTCTGAGAAGTAGGCGAGAAATTATGATAGGAATTTATTACGCATTCAACATTACTTATTTTCTGAACAACTCGTAGCGCTTAAATCTCTTATGGGTTCAATCTGATCAAGCAGGCACCCACAGATTATCCGGTTTTTCAGTTTTATTATGAGTAGAGGCTCCATAGCAATAACTTCGGCTTCCTCTCCCTGGTACTTAATCCGCTGACCTTCACGGAACTTTTTACGACGAGATGTTGAAATTTCACTCTGATTCTGAGAAATCAGCTCCATTTTCACCACCTCCTTGGGAAAAAGATCCTGATAATAAAAATCTCACTTTTTTAAAGAGGCCATTTTAAAAAAGTGAGGCTCTCATTGATTAGCCATAGATACCTCCTGTGGAGCATCTTACGCATAATCATTGATGTTCTTTGAATATGGAATTGGGTTACATGAGCAAGTTTGCAGTAAGAGGGATTGCCGAGAGGTAACGATAAGTGGAATTGGAAGTTTATTGAAGTGAATAAAGATCAGTTAGCAGAATGGGGATGGAAGTATAATTACTATTTAATCCTCTTACCTTTAGGAATGTAATTATATTTATATATATTTAATCTACTATATTAATTTTTTTTGTCAAGTAAAAAATAGAAGGGAACACTTATCTCTTTTTCATTTCCTGTCTTTTCTCCCCTGCCATAAGCTTTTTATGCTTCTCTGTCTCGATCTTCTTCTTTTTTTCATACTCCATACGTGCAAAATATTCATCTTCCTTTTCACTGGGTTTCACCGGCATAGCTCTTTTCTCCTTCCTTTAAAAGAATAGACTCTTTAAAGAGTCATCCATTGCTGTTATCATCATCTGCATGATGCCCAAAGAGCGCCCATCCTGCCCATTAGTATTATTTCATGTGACCAAATCTGTGCTTGCTATAGTATAGAACCTTCTAGAATTTTTAAAATAGCTATGGATAACCGATTAATGGATCAAAAGAATTATCAGAATCAGATCACCCTGTTTTAAATATGCAACTCTCTCTTAATATACTGAGATAACCAGTGCCTGATGAGGGTCTGATAGGGGATCGCCTTCATGGTTGCAATTTTTTTAATAGCCCTTATTTGTAATGGATCTATTTTGACTGAGATATTCTTTAGCTTCCTCTTCCTTCTGCCAGATAAAATGTCCTCGCGAAGTTCGGTTTCTAAACTCATTTCAATCGGTTCATCAATTATTTCCTTAAGAATACCATGGGTGTCATAGTATTTTGCTTCTCTTAAATGGTTAGCTGCTGCTTTTGTCTTCATAGTATATGTTTACTCCTTTTATTCTTGTGATAATATCTCTTTTCTGAATCCTTCATATCCCAACCCGTTATCACGCGTGCAATCCTGCCTTTTTTTAACTCGAAGATTACTATGAGGTGACGACCATCAAGGGTAGGTCCCATGACTGAATAGTGGCCCCGTTTAGTTTTTCTGAATAAAGGATTGACTGCAAAAACTTCTTCTGCCTCTGCTTGCACAATGCCATGTCCAAGTTCGATATGTAGTGCATTCCCTTCATCCCACTCAAATCCAACAATTTTCAATAACGGGTCTCCTTTTATAGGTAATACATAATATTACCAATATTTTTAAAAAAATCCAATAAAAAGTATATATCTACTTACCTTCAGTAATATAGTGGTATCTCTTATTTAGACAGAGCATTATTAACTTCATAATTAAAAATTCGTAATTAGTAATTGGGTATCTTCCCTGATCCCTGTACCCTGACCCCTGTACTGTTCATTGATGGCTTAATTTTCCCTAGGAAGAAAACGCTAACGGAGTTGAAGGAAGAGGGTGTTTAATTTATCTGAGAGAGGGAAATAAAAATTATAAAAAATCTAAGCTTATCTAAAATGATATCTTGAATATTTTTTTCAACAAAAATACAGCATCAAAAGCTTATACATACCAAATGTATGTTATAGATTTGATATTTCTTTTATTTTTGCAAGTAGTATAAAGAAAAATCCCTCTATTTTCTCATTGCAGGTTACACAACATCTAGTGCCCAGCTCCCTCTAAAAATCCCCTAAAAAGACTACCAAATTCTTAATTGTTGACCTTGTTGTTCAAAAGAAAGTATCCAAGCTTAAAGTAGCACTGCCCCTACTCAATTGGAAATCTAGAGTAGGAATGTAAGGTTATCATGTTAATATTCAGGATGAGTTCTTTAGAGGTAGAAATGGGTATGACTGGAGATGATAGGTGATTTTTGAAAAGAGGATTAAAAAACTAGAACAACCTTCTTATCCAATGCTGTTTCTCAGACCTTTTATAATAACTTACCAAACCAATCCAGATTCCTATTGCTACTGCAAATTGAAGAATAGTGCTGAAAAAAAGATTTAGCCATAAAATCAGCACATGTTTTACCCGAGTATAGGTAATGATTTGCTCTATGCCTATCCCCTTTTCAAGGTAAAGTGCGTAGTTCTGGTAAATGGTATTATAGAGTATAACGAATAAGTAAATGTACTGGAAGAAAAACAAGAAACTAAGTCCTGCTATTGTCATTTTTATTTTGTTTGTTAAGGAAGTACCAGATGAAGAAAGAAGCAGAGGGATAGTGATTACAATACCCATTGAAATTGTGGATGGGCTAAAATGTAAATCAGCGTTTCCCAATCGACAGACAAAATTACCATCGATTATATTAGGATGAGTCAAGGATAGGGGACCAAAAAGCTGGCTGGCTTTAACGGCAAAGAACCAGAGGATTGTTTCATAGTAAGAATGGATAAAAAACCATATAATAGAAACAATGATGTTATAAAGAATGAACCTAACAAAAAATTTTAATATACTATTCGACAGGGACACTCCTGACACAGTTTCCAACCCAGAATAACCAGAGCATGGCTATCAGGACAATGTAAACACTTTGCATGATATAAAGATGTATTACCTCGAAATACTGTGGGCTGTATATACCAACTAGGAATAGAAAAGCTATACGTAAAAGATTTATAAGATAGATAAAGATAGCACCTAGAATGCCACCAATCAATTTTTCTTTTAGCAAGGCAGGGAAGGCTATGACAGCCGAGAGAAATAGAAACATTTCAAAAATGGCGTTGCAGTTGGCTCCAATTTTTACACTAAAACCCTCACCACTTATTATTATACCGCTTGTAGTAACCTCCATTCCCAAAGTCTTAAGAATCCAGGCTGCCTGTGAAGCGATAATCTCAGTAACAGAATCATAAAGATAGTGTTCAATTATCTTAAAACCTAACAGGATAGTGGAAGATGCAAGCAACCCCAGGAAGAGCAAACAGAAGCGGGTAATGGGGTGTTTAAAGGATAGAAAGGGTTTTATTTTTTGGCCAAAAGAAATATTACCAGATCTTTTTAATTTCTCACTTCGGCTTTCAGCTCTGGTTTTCGTTCCCATGGATACGCCGCCTATTTCACTTTTATCTCATACTTTTCTTCCTTTTATCTGCTAATCTTAATAACTTTCAAAAGTCAAGTCAAGCAAAAGGGGAAGTTTCTCCCCCTCTCTTGCCTTTTATGCTGCTGCCAGCCTTTCCCTCCTTACCATCCATCATCCACTCCCACCACCATCGATGGACGCTAACAAATGATGGCAATTGCTCTCACGGTCAACAACCTAGAGAAAAAGATGAATCACCTCCCACCCCACGACTTGTTCAAAAGAGTCTTGGGGTGGGAGGTATTTTTTGCAGTAGTACCTGTTGTCAGGCCAAAAATGCAGTGTTAGTCGTCATCTTGCCAATTTCCACCATAGTAAACCCATAGGTGGGCGATGTAAGCGATAATCACTACACTTACCAGTGTGCCACAAAGGTCTAACACACTGATTTGGCCAAACAACAGTATAATGCTCGCAAGCCCTGCACCCGTAATTATCAATGTCTAGGCCAGCAACTTGCTAAAAACATTTGGCACAAACAGTGGTTCGTTCATCTTGCCATTACCCTACGCTTACGAATAATGACAACCGTTCCTGCTGCCATTATCAGCAGAACCAGGATGATCATACCCCATTCGGTGAGGGTGGGCACAGCCACGCGATTACAAAGTTTATCATAATCATAATTAGAATCACAATCACTCTCCCCCGCCTTAAACTCGTACTCGTCCCAATTCCCCGTATCACACCAATTACTGCACGTTGTTTGATCAGGACAATTCTTAGCACACGAATCCACCGGATCCTTATCGTACGCGCATCAGTAACAGGTTCCTGCGATACCCTGTGTAACTACTAAAAGACTAAATATTAAAACCATAGACAACATCATAAGTAATTTATTCATAATCATCCCCCCTTCTAATGTCTTTTATAGTCCTTCGAGAATTTTGCATTCATTTATGTCTATGAGATCCATGGCTCCCGGCACATTTTTAGCAAGGTTCACATTCCATAAAAAGTGTCTGTCCCTTTTCTATAGTGGGCGACTTTAATAAATTGACATAAGGAGTGTCATTACGAGCGGAGCGAAATAATCTCATGAGATTTCGTTGCTAAAGCTCCTCACAATGACAACTTTCTTTAGTCGTTTAATATAATATCTATTGATAACTCGTGCCTGTATGTATTCATATTACTTGGTGGTCCTCTCGGCTCAGATAAAAAAAAGCAGCTTTTACCATTTACTATTTCTTTAAGGCTATTGTAAACATTTATATCCTTTAATACAGGATAATCCCCATTCGAAAGAACTTTTTCTTCAACATATTCAACAAACATTAGGATAAGCGAATTAGTCAGCACAATAAAGAAAGAGAACATCAAGAAACCAAAAAGCCAGCTGAACCTGTGCACAAACCAGGAATCACTATTTTTAAATACGAAGATGTTTCCTAAACCAGTATGATGAATAAGGACATACTCAAGAGGAAGCCAAAATATGGCTATAAAAATAGGATTAAAGCCTATATATTTTCTTGTCCTATTAACCATTATACCAAAGATTGAAAAGATTCCATTAAGGCAGAAAAATTTGAAAAGAAATGTCTGGGGTGTGATCAGAATCTCGTCGGGATAAGCAACAAAGGAATAGCAACTTGCTAGTATGATTCCCAGAACTATAGTTTCAGACAGATTTGCCTTATTTATCCGCCATAAGAAGGGTACCAGGGCAAACAGGGAAACAAACCAGTATTCGGGGTGCAAGTGTGCGACCGAGATCAGCAGTGCCGAACTTCCTGCGCAGAGAAAATTCTCTAGAAACTCTATACTATTGTCATTAGATCTCAAGTTTTTGGGCATTAAAAACTCACGTAACGTATTTGAATATTTTTTTGCCTTCTACATTCCTAAGTTTTCAATCTGTTTCGCAAAATGAACCGTGGAATTTATTTTCAAAAAAAATCCCCTCCTCCATGCACTAGATGTTTTTATGCTGGAACAAGGGATTGAAATGAATAAAAATATATGTTATAAAATACATTGAGTTCTCCTTACTGCTTTTAGCGGAGCGCGTAGGGAACTTAGGGGAAGCGGTAATTTTCACCGCTTCTTTTTTTGAGACGAAAAAAGCTGCTCAGGATTCTATTAATCACTTAAGCAGCCATAATTTTTGAATGTGATATTAAATTCTGCATCTTGCCCTTTCGTTATGAGAAGCAGATTTACTTAATTCTAGTTTTCAGGCTTTCATTAAAAAGTAGATTTTACGCAGTAATGATCCCATTATCAATAAAAAATGTAAATAACCCAAAAGGGTTATTTTTTGAAAAAAAAGTAATTAATCTTAATTACTTCGTAAACTACAATATATTGTTATTTAAAAATTAATAAATACAAAATATAGGAAAATTTTAAAAATCAATCTTAAGAAAATCTCTTCTTCCCCCTCTTTAAGAATTTGATGTCCTGCTTCGTCAACTTCCTCAAATCCTCCTCAAGCCTTTTCTTTTTACAAACCCACATATTGTGGCTACCATTTTGTCACTAAATTTTACCACTACTACCATGGTTAGAGAATAGTGAAAGGCCAAAATTATCAACATTACCAAACCAATCTCACGGTAGATATCCACCTTACTATTCATCTTGCCGACTGCAAGTTATGTGAACTCTTTTGCTCATTGCTGAAACCACTACGTTGTGGTCTAGAAATATTTGTAGTTGACATACTAGAGCACCTATCTTATTGTTATCCATATTATAAGGTTTATATCTAATATTGACCACTTTCAAGAAAGGAATATCTGTGGGAAAAATGCAATTAAAAAGTATTTAGATAAGTAGGAGGAAAGACAATGAAAAATAGAATAAGAAATCATTTTGTTTCAATCTTAGCATCATTGGTGATCTGCATCATCCCAACTGTCCTATTAAGTCCCATTATCGTAAGCGGGGAACAATATGTCGGTCAGGGGAAAGATCAATTAGTTGATGCCTTGGATGCTGCTATCGCGCGAGTGCTGGACAGCGGTCAGTGGAGAGCAATTATGAATAGTGACCCGGTTGTTGCCCCTCTCGTGGTCAACATTGCAGATTGCTATCCAAGGCTAGTGGAGGGTGAAGATGAAATTTACCCCTTTCCGGCAAACCCCACCGGTCTGCTTGCAGATGTATTGACCAGCAAACAGATTAGGATGGGCATCTTCGATGTGGCCGAAACCCCCGGGACGTTTCATGTCTTCGATAATGTTAATCCGGCTCTTATGAGGGCGATCATTGATGAGCTGGGCAAAGGATACGGCATTCCTCCCTCTCCGGATCCAGGTGCTATCCAGATAGTCCCTGTGTATATATGGCCCCCCAGCAGCAGTTTAGTATTTACCGGATTAAATAATGGAGATTTTGATATCACTGATTTTCTTGGTGCCTTGGGAGCAACAGCCAGCGTAGGTGGAAAAGAACAAAGACGGAGGAAACTGGCACGGTTTACCTGCACTGCCTTTGGTACCCCGTGGTACATCCACGTGAGAAACGATTCGAGCTATCAAACCTTCGATGATGTACTAGCGGATACTACCGCAGACCTGTGCGTGGGCCAGCTCTCTTCGCGCCTGTCGGAAGATTATTTTAAAAATGCGCAGAGTATAACACAAAAGTTTACCTCTGACGATCTGGTAGAATGTAGTGAGGGGGTCAGGGATGGAACATACGATGCCTACCTGCACTTCGATCCGGAACCATACTTACAGGAATTGAGGTCGATTGACATGCAGATAGTTTCGGGGATTCCCATCTGGGTTGCAGGAGATACTGCTGCTGATGTGATGACTACTACTACCACCACCACAGCCACAGAACAACCATGCATCTCAGAAGAGCTCTATGGTGAGCATTCAGAGCAAACTGAGCTCTTAAGAACTTTTAGAGATGGAGTATTAAGTAAATCCGAAGCAGGTCAGGAACTCCTCAAACTCTATTATCAATGGAGTCCTGCAATAGTGAAGGCAGTGGAAGGAGATGAGGAGTTTAAAGCACAGGTGAAGAAAATGATTGATGGGGTGTTACCGTTGATTAGGTGAGACGTGCAATAGAATTGATTCATTTCATTATAGCGAATTTTCAAAAAGGCAGGGTTTCGGCTCTGCCTTTTCTTTTCACGACCCTACATCTTGTTGTCTGAGTTTACCCAATAAAAGTTTGACATACTACCATCGACGATCATAAATGGAAGGCCGAATTTATTAACCTTACTGATGCTATGATGGATCATTCGTAAAAGTCAGCAATTCGTTAATGCGGGATACTGAATAATTTCTCTGCATTGTGAGTAGTGATCTGCTTTACCTCTTCAAGCTTAATCCTTTTACAGCGGCTCACTTCATGTAATGTTTTTATAAGATCAGCAGGCTCTGAAACTTTTTTCTGATATTCGACCGGGGAATCGGTCTCTATGATAATCTGTTTGAGAAGAGCACGAGCAATTGCTGCTTGGTGAGGTTGGCTGTAGGCAAGGGCAGGGGTAGCTGAAATGAAGTACCCTTCATTAATAATCTGCTCAAGGATGTCAAGAGAGCCACTGTACCAGTGAAATACTGCTTTTTTAATACCAGTATCTTTTACCATCTGATAGGTTCTCTGGTGGGAGAGGCGTGAGTGTATGATCACCGGTTTATTAGAGCGTTTGGCAATGAAAAGAAGTTTAGAAAAGACGTCCCACTGTATTTGCTTTTTTACCTTTGCTTTATAATCTAATCCTACTTCTCCAAGAGCGATGCATGATGAGAGGTTATTTTCAACGAAAGCAAGATTTTCATCGATTCCTTGCAGAGTGATTGACCAAGGATGGTAGCCAATAGCAGGATAAATGATCCCAGGGTATCGTTGAGCTAATTCCAAAGTCTTGTTGTTGGAATCAATATCCATTCCTACTGCTATAATTTTGCCAACTCCTACAGCTTTTGCCCTCTCAATTACCTGATCTATTTCAAGTATCTCATCTAAGTGAGCGTGTGTATCAATCATAATTTGAAAGGGATCAAAGGGTCGAGGAGTCAAGGATTCAAGGATAAGATAAAACTATATCAAATCGGTTTTGGTCAATCAATGTTTTTAAATAAAAGGAAAAGTCAGAAGGATTCAAGAGGTCAAGAAACTGAGGGTTCAGACGTATATAACTTGACAATTTTGCATGGGGATGTTGATATTACCCTAGAATATTCCTTTACCTCAGACCATTTAAGAGTAGCCTCATGACTGAAAAACCAGCAATAAGAGAGGGTGATAACCTTCAACTCCATATAGAAAAATTGGTCTATGGTGGTGAAGGGCTGGCGCACCATGGGTCGCAAGTGTGCTTTGTGAAGGAGGTAATTCCAGATGAAGAAATCATTGCAACTGTGGATACCATTAAGCGCCAGTATCTGCGTACCTCTCTTTGCGAAAATGTAACTCCTTCAGCACACCGCATCATTCCTCTCTGCCCCATTGTTAAGGACTGTGGTGGGTGCCAATGGCAACATATTGATTACAACTACCAGCTTTACTTAAAAACACAAATTCTTAAAGAATCTCTAGAAAGGATTGCAGGTTTACAAGACCCGATTATAAGAGCCCCTATAGCATCTCCTTCACAGTTTAACTATCGTTATAGAACTACCTTAAAAGTAGAAGAAGCTTTATTGTCTATTGGTTTTTTTAAAGAGAAGACTCATGAACTGGTTCCCGTGAGACATTGTGCACTGTTAGCACCCTCTCTCAATGAGGCATTGAAAACATGTTGGCAGATGCTGGAGGTTAATACTGATTTATTTAAAGATAGTGATGAAATACAAATGCTTTTAATCCATGAGTCAAGCCAGATTATGCTTTCGATTATCAATAATAGTATGAGGAGAGAAGATAAATACTTGTTCACCCAGGGTTCACAGGCATTAACACCCTATAGCGGCATTGCATTAGAAATAATTTACGATCTCCGTTTTAAACGTGATACAGAGAGTTTTTACCAGGTAAACTATCAGCAGAATCTTAAGATGATCACTCTTGTATGCGAGTACTTTTATAATTTGAAGAAAGGTAGGATTCTAGATCTCTATTGCGGGTGCGGTAATTTCAGCCTGTTTCTTGCGAAAGAAGGTGCAGAGGTAACCGGAGTTGATTCAAACAGGTTTGCAATAAAAGAGGCAGAGTATAATGCTGATAGTAATGGTATAAAAAAATGCAGGTTTATAAAAGCTGATGTTAACACAATGAGTGATAAGCTTTTCAGAAAAAAATTTAACGGGATTTTATTGAACCCACCGAGGGGTGGATGTTCTAAAAACACAATGATGAAAATTGTGGATATAAATCCATCTACGATTGTGTATGTCTCATGTGATCCAACAACCCTCGCACGGGACCTGAGTGTATTGATTTCCTCAGGATACGTGGTTGATGAAATTCAGCCTATCGACATGTTCCCCCAGACCTATCATATCGAGACCATTGTGAAATTGACTCGATGAATTATTATAAAAATGGAATCATCTTCATCAGTTACACAGAAGATTTTTAATTTTTTTCCGCTCCCAGCCTTAAACCGAGATCATAGCATCTCTTAAGCAGTGTGTGGTTACGAAGGAAATCTTGTTCTACCAGGTGAGATGGTAATTTCAGTTTGGGATAGAGCACACTCAGTTCTTCCCTGGTCATTGTGACCTGATTGGCTACTGCAAGTCGGGTGGCTATAATTGATTCCAGTTTGTTCTCAGGTCTCAGTACCGCAGTGATAAACTTAAAGAGATCAACCACCGGCTGAGCATCAACGTCATCAGAAGAACCAAGGCACAGAAGAAGTACAAACTGTTTTTGCCAACTATGCCAGGGGGTGTGTAGTAAACGCCAAACGGGGATATTTTCTAAAGAGGACTTTGAGAAAAAGAAAAATTTTCTTCCTTCCTTCAAGTTCCCCTGCGCCGGGAAAATCGAAGAGTGCATCTTCTGCAAGATAGTTTTCAAGCTCTGAGAGGTTACGGCTGTTCATCGCGGTGAAAATGGTGTGAGCAAGCTCTCTGTTGGAGGGAAGTTGTTCCATAGTGTTGCTCCTTAAAAGAGAAGGTGCATTTTCAGTTTCACTCTGAATTATACTTAGAATACTTTAACATTCAAGAAATAATTATAGTGCTGTAGAGCTTAAAAACGAGACAGGATATACCTTAAGGTATAAGAGTAGGGCTAGGAAAGGGCAGGGTATTACTCATTATTATACGCTAGATTTTAATAGTGCACTGCTGGCGGGAAGGCGTAGGCTTCTAACACTTCGAGTGGTATACCATTTTCTCTGGCCACTTTGACCCCGTAATCTTCAGTAATAATCCACTCAACTAATCGTGCCCGTGCCCGATTTCTTTTCTCAAAGTCTTCCTGGTGGGGTTTTTCATTTTTCACCATCTCGAGAATGTCTCGATATGCGGCAAGCAATCTTCTAATCAGATCATCTGCAAAGGGTATATCCTTTTCTTCCAGAAAACAAAGAAGACCACATTCTCCCGCACTGCCACCTAAAAGGTTACGGCCCTGTAGAAAGGCATGGTATTCTTCATAGTTGTGCCCGTGCTTACTACAGATATTGCGTGCAGTGTCAGAAAAAAGTTTCTTCTCCTTTTCATGGGTGTGCCCCTCCTGAATGATGAGATCAATATAAGATACCAGGATTTTTCCAATGCCCTTAGTTTCATTCATATTAGTCATGATAATAAACCCTGGAATTCTAGGGTTAGCAGGGTAGGCGAGTGTCTGGAAGAGGGTGACGCTTGCAGGAATCTCGTTGATAGTTCCCCCGCACACATGGAGGGTGCAGAATCCTGCCTTTTCCAGTAGCTTTCCTCTGGAACAGTTAACCGCTGCTGACCACTTTTGAGATTCCCAGTTTTTTTCGTTTTCAAAGGACTCCACGCCATTTATGTCGGCATAGGCATGCTTGAGAAGTTGAGCATACTCTTCCTTTGGGTAGGGGAAATTATTTTTTATGGTCATAGCGACACCTCTTTTTTAAATAAGGTTGCATTAATTGCTTAGTCATATCACCTCCGGCAAAGCCGGAGGCTTGAAACCCTTAGAGCCCCTCAAAGGGGCTAAAAAAACAAAAACAAGCCAACTCGGAATGCTTTGACAATTCTATGAACCACGAAGATGGCAATC
>Ga0315285_10000146_pt1 | contig 69057 bp, 62 predicted proteins | sample YL17G09_36_MG_FD_203698 | JGI IMG/M metagenome (GOLD analysis project Ga0315285, IMG submission 203698) | Sediment microbial communities from Yellowstone Lake, YNP, Wyoming, USA - YL17G09_36 | ecosystem: Environmental > Aquatic > Freshwater > Lake > Sediment | place: USA: Wyoming | collected... | reverse complement strand
GCCTATAAATCAAGAAATAAATGTATATTCTGTGGCACTACCTTTTTGGCATTTTTCAGGTAACGATCCAGTATTGACGCGGCTTTCAGCCATTTGGTCACCCCACAACTGTCCAAGAAAAGTCAAGGTATACAAAAAAATCACCCCCCTTACTCCTCTCCTAAAGAGCTTACATTAAAAGGGCTGCCTCCCGACAGCCCTCTCACCCCTCATTGACCCTTGCCACCTGCTACTCCAGCTCGTGTACTATTTCTTCGGCAAGCTCTCTTACCTCATCATCTTCTGCGGTCATGGCTAATATTTTTATCTTGCTCTTAATGCCTTGCTGTTCTGCAGCACTGCAGTCATTCATCTTCCCCTTGAGCACCATGAGAGTCTTTACCACAATCCCTTGATCCTTATGGTCTATCATCAGGATCAACGTGCTCCAGTCAGTGGGAAACCCGTAGCGCTCCAGATAGTGGTCCACCGCGCTATGGAACTTACTGGTTCCATAGCTCCGAGCAATATCCCCACGGGCACTCTTCTGCGCTGCAGTTTCCTCTTTTGCCCCACTGAAGAGTTTATCAATCTCCTTGAGATAGTGCTTCTTAGCCCACTCCTCTTTTGCCGATGGCTTTTTGCGGTACTCAGGCTTATCCCTGGTGACATGATTGCTACGGTCCTTGAGCTTATCAATTTCACTCCAGCTCACCCGTTCTTCTCTCTCATCATACCGTCCCATCGTTCCACCTTTCTCACGTAAAATTATAGCATTTTCTCTACTTCACTGATGAGCTGCTCTGCTTCTTCCAAGGCATCAAAGCTTTTTTTCACCCACGCACTGCCCCAAAAAAAATTGCGGCTTTTCTGAGACGTAAGGATGTTGATATTCCCTGGAGGTTGGTGCATAGTGAGGATAAGCGCGTGGTATGCACGTGTCATCGTACTTCCTCCCTACACCTTTACCATTACCTGAAGTGGTGACCCCCAAGAACGAGACAAAAGACTAGATTTAAACCTTACGTTAAGGTATAAAGATAATACCTTCAGTACCTGCGTAAGTAACACTTTAAAAAGATAGTGATACTCAAGCACCATGGTGGTAACACATCTTCTCCGAGGAGATAAGATCATGACCGTTGCAGAAATCATGCGTACTATCCTGGTAACTGTTCCCATGGATTATACTATCGGGCACGCACGAGAAATTATGAAGAAGAAATACATACGCCATCTGCTCGTAATGGAGGGGAGCCAGCTTGTAGGGGTTATCACCGATAGGGATATACGAACTCACTTAAGCCCTCGTATTGATACTCTGAGTGAGAGTATCCAGGATAAGGCAACCCTGGAGACGAAAATTCATCACGCAATGACACGCAATCCCATCACCGTTTCCCCAGATACCACCATTGCAGGAGCAGCTAATCTTATACTGAAGTATAAAATTGGTTGCTTACCCGTCATTGATAGAGATGGTTTTACCATTGGTATTGTGACTGATGCGGACTTTCTCAGGCATCTCGCTCAAGAAGACAAAGAAAAGGAAAAAGAGTAACCGTGTGGAAACTATCACCTAAGAGGTTCGGGGAAGTTCTATGGAAACCTCACTCCATCCTTTACCTCGTAGAGAGGAATGGTTCATCCGTTATATCAAAGGACCTCACTGATACATTGAGCGGTATCTGGTACCATGAATCACTGATAGATCTGATGTTGGTGATCAATGTGGAGAGCCAGAGGAGTATAACCCTACCTGAATGGAATTGAACTCTTTACCCTTTTGTGAACACTTTATGAGATGAATGCCGGTGGTGCGCCTTACTGCCGCATAACCGAGTTCCTTGCTACGTCTTTCTGTTAATCATCCTTATCTTCCAGTTTCTTTTCGCTTCCCTTGGGGTGAGTTTCACCCTCATCCTGCCCGCTCGTCGCCTTTCGAAAATTTCTTATCCCCTTCCCCAGACCTCTACCAATCTCTGGAAGTTTTCCTGCACCAAAAATGATTAACACAATCACCAGGATTATCAGTAACTCCGGCATCCCAATACCACCAATGGGCATCATCAATTACCTCCTTTTAACTTTGGCTACTGGTAAAAAGCTATCATAGAATGTATAGTGCCGTCAATTACTTTTATCTCACCTCGAGGGAACACCCTCAGTTCGCCTCCCTTCCGCTGTGCACCTCATAACCTCCACGCCACCAATGCACAGAGCACTTCTCCTATGGTTACCCAGAGGCGTGCAAGTAAGGAGATCAGAACCGCCATCGGTGAAATAACATAGGTACTGAGGAGAAAGGCTAAGATGCCCTCTCTCACCCCAAGTCCACTGGGGGTAAACACACTGAGTGTTCCTACCGCGCCCGCCGCTGCAAGGCTTCCGGTTAATCCCAAGAGTTTAGTGGGTGATAGATAACAAAGCGCATTTACAAAGAAGTAAAAGGCAATCCCCTGAAAGAGGATAAGAAAATTATACAAGACCAAAAGCTTCATGATGTCCCTATAGCTGAGCGTGGTGGTAAGTACCTCTCCTTTCCATCGGGCGAGGATAAAGTTAATTGCTCCAAAAAACACCTTGGGGTGTAGGCACACCAAGCCCACCACCATCACCGCACCCAGTGAGTAACTCACGGTAGGTGAAAGCAGTGGCTTCTCTAGTGCTGAAAGCAAAAAGAAGAAAAAGAAAAAAATACTTGCCACCATTTCAAGCACGATTTCAATCACTACGCTGGCAAAGGCTTCGACTTCAGGTACACCCTCTCTTCCACTCAAATACACCCTCCCCATTACCAGCCATATCTTACCGGGAAGATATTTCCCCATCATGCTCACAAATGACACTTTGATACATTTCCTGAAAGGTAGCACGATACCCATTTTTTGAAGAATCAACTTCCAACAATACACCCTCAGAGTGAAAAAACCAAGGAGCAGTACTATTGAAATAGCCAGATAGTGATACTTTAAATGAAACTCAAAGGCGGTTACCTCCACCCAATGACGATAGAGAAAACGGGTGAGAAATAAAAAGATAAGACCTACCATGATCAGGGGGAAGATACGTTTCAGACTGAATGTGGTAGCGCTCGAGGCTTTATGCCAACTCATGGTGATCACCGGTCCCTGCCTTGCGCTAAGAGCATTTCATAGAGCTCCTCTTGTTGTGTCATCATCTTCTCTGTCGCAAATTCCTTCACCAATCTTCTGCCCTCCTTCCCCATGGCACGTGCGCTTTCAGGGTGTTGTATCAAAAAGAGTACTTTTTCTACTATTCCCTCACTATCCCCTGGCGGTACCAAGAATCCATTGACCCCATGGTGAATCGCCTCCGGAGCACCATCAACTCCCGTTGCCACTACCGGGACCCCTGACGCCATTGCTTGAGGAAACACACGAGGCAATCCTTCCCACCGGGAGGTAAGTACAACAATATCAATACAACCCATAATCTCCGGAATGTCCCTACGCCACCCCAGTAACATAACCTTATCTTCAATCTGATATTCCTTGATCAGGGCCTCAATCTTAGGCCGCAGTATCCCATCTCCCACGAGTAAGAATTTCACCTGGTCAACCTCATCAGAAACCCGCTTTGCAACTTTTACGAAGTCAAGGGGTGACTTCTGCGGCTTAAAACAGGCAATCATGGCAACCAGCGGAATGGTCGCATCAATCCCCAGCTCTTTTCTTTTTTCCGCCCTCTCAGGCTTCACGTGGTAATATTTTTCTATCTCAATCCCGCTTCTAATCAACACTACCTGATCTCTTTTAAAAATCCTCTCCTCGATGCCTTTTTCAATATTCGCCTGTGATACTGCGATAAACCTGGTGGTGATGCGTGAAGTTATCCTTTCTAGAAAAATATAAAATGCCCTCACCAGCCGGGGCTGAAAATCATTGAAACTAAACCCGTGCACAGAGTGGATGATGACCTTACTACCAGCGAGACACGCTGCCCACCTCCCCAGAATCCCTGCTTTGGAACTATGGGTATGAACAATAATGGCAGCTGTGCGTCGTAGCTGGGTGAGGATTTTTGTAAGCTTAAAAAGTGCAATGATATCTTTCAGTGGTCGTATTTCTCTTGCCAGTTCAGGGACAAGGTGGAGTTCTCCCTCGCGTAATTGTTGCGCTTCTTCAACGAGTATGCCCTCGCTTCCCGAGATGAGCACCGGTGTATACCGATCTCGCCTAAGGTGCATAACGGTAAAGAGGGTGTTTTCCTGTGCCCCTCCTAACTCGAGTTTGGTAATAATATGCACCACTTTCACCTTATCCATGAAGTACCTCAGCCACTTCTTTGCCTTGCATAATAGCATCTTCCATGGACAGGTACCCCCAGCTTCCATATCTTCCGATAGAAAAGATATGGTTCCTTTTAAGGTAGCTCATGATCTTAGGAAGATTTTCCTGCCTCACGGCGTCATGAACCACATAGGCATAGGGAATATCTACTACCTGTTCTACTACGATCTGATCTTTCTGACTCAAAAGTCCGCAGGCATTCAAGCCACGATAGACTCTCTCTAACGCTTTCCTTTTATTTAAAGATGTGCCTGGCAGATATGACACCTCCACATAGAGTGCGCTCTGGTGGGGAGGAGCCATGGTAACGGCAAAGTTTGAGTACACACCAACGCGGTAGAACAAAAACTCAGGCCCGGGGAAATAAATCCAGTGCTGGTCAGAAACACCCTCTTTCCCGATACCCAGATTAATATCCAACACTGAAATATACCGAAGTCTCTTTCCCATCCTGGCAAGGGAGGAAGGCGCATCTTTAATAGCATTGAGAAGCTCGGGCAGTGGAATAGTTGACACAAGCACGTCATACCTTACCTCACTCTTATCCTCAAACCATGCCCTTCGCTGTTTTAAATTAATTGCGATTAGTTTCTTATTGCAATAAAGATTTTTCACCCGGGGCACAAATGACCGAGGAAGCACCTCTATGCCACCTCTCGCTGGATATAAAAACTGCGCACTATACCCCATCTGACTATTCACTGATCCCAGTGCACCTCCCATCACCTCAGCCAAACGAGGTACCGGAATTGACCATTCCACCCACTCACAGGATAGTTCATCCAAATCAGACTTCCACATCTTTTTATTATAGGGTATCATAAAATGCCGTGCAATACCCTCACCGAGGGTGTAGGCAACCCACTTTCTAAAAGACATCCTTCTTCCCCTCGTGGGTGATCGTGCACGACGTCGTCGGCTTCTTTCTTCACACGATTCAATAAATCCTCTTAGACACTCTTTTAGTACCTTGGTGGGCAATCCATACAGATTGGCTTGAAAGGGATAGGGGGTAAAAAGTTCATGTGAGTACACGGATGCACGACGGGCATGTGAGAGGAACGCACCCGGAAGGAGTTTCTCAATCAATTTCTTGCTGTATTCATTTCTGAGGTGGAGCAGATGCCCGGTATAATCAAAGACAAAGCCACTCTGTACACACGAACGGCATAAGCCTCCCACCTCACCTTCCTTCTCGCAGATGAGGTACTCTTGATCTTTGAGGTGGTATGCGGTACTTAAGCCAGCCAGCCCTGCCCCCACAATGAGAATCATGATAGTGCTCCCCTTCTCTCACCATCACTACAGAGTCATATCAATCTTTTTCAGAAAATAGGCGATCAAGAGTGAAACGGTGACGAGCGCAAGGATGATTACTAACGCACCATAGTTGGTGGGCAATTGCATCATCACTAGACCAGAGACCCCCAAAATGACTGCAATGATATAGCTCGCCATTACTGTCTGGGTGGTGGATAATCGCCACTTCCTCAGACGCAAGGCAAAGTGGTCAGGACTCCCTACAATGATGGGCATTCCTCGACGCCACCGTATGTACATCACAAACATGGTATCAAAGAGAGGTACACCCAGGATGATTACAGGAGCCACACAGGCAACGAGATTATGAGAGGTGTAGCACCCAATCATGGCGAGGGATCCTATCATCATACCAATGAACATACTCCCGGTATCGCCCAGGTAGATTTGCGCTGGTTCAAAATTATATCGGAGAAATCCCAGTAAGCTTCCCCCCAGGGCAATCGACATGATTGCGATAATAACCCTCTCATTCCAAATCCCCACCGTAAAAAGGATAAGTAAACACACCAGGGCTACTCCTGAGGATAACCCATCCATTACGTCAATAATATTAAATGCATTGGTAATCCCAATTAGCCAAAGGAAAGAAAGGGGAAAACACACATACCAGGGTAAAAATTCTAATTTAATGTAAATTCCCGATCGGAGGAGTACCATCACCGCAATGCTTTGCCCCACCAATTTTATCACAGGAGTTAATACACCAAAATCATCAATGAGACCTAACACGATCACAATGGTGCCCGCTAATAACATACCTAATACTTCTTTATCAAAATTAAAGGTGAGCGCTAAGGATATGAGAAATGCAAGGTACACCGCTAATCCCCCTAAATAGGCAACTGGTGCTTTCTGCTGTTTGAGCTTTCCATCAGGCTTGTCCACGATGCCAAATTGTAACGCTGCTTTCCTCAGGAGTGGGGTAAGATATAAAGAGAGTGAACAGGCAAGTACAAAGGTGAGCACATAGAGAATGGTGTTTTTCATAGTAACCCTCTCTCTTGCAAAAGCTCCCGGTAGACTTTTTCAGTGTTTTCTACCATGGAGTGCACATCAAAATGTCGTTCAGCCCTCACTCTCCCCGCGCTTCCCATCCGTTGTGCCCTCTCCCTGTCCTGCAATAGTTCTATCAGCGCATGGGCGAGCGCATCAGCATCTCCCGGGGGAACCAAGATACCCGTCTCCCCTTGAACTACCACCTCTGGAACACCTCCTACCTGTGTTGCAACGACCGGCTTTCCTGCCGCCATTGCCTCCAACAGCACATTGGGCATACCTTCCCAGAGTGAGGAGAGGACAACGATATCTGCTAAGGAAAGTAACTTACCAATGTGCTCTCTCTCACCCATAAAGACAATGAGATCATCAAGGCGATGCTGCTCGGAGTATCTCTTTAAGTGCAGTTCCTCCTCCCCTTTCCCTACCATGAGGAGCTTGAGTGAAGGCACTTTCTCTCTCATCCGCATCAGGGAGCGGAGTAACACACCATATCCTTTCTCTGCCCTCAATCGCCCAATAGTAAGGAGAATGTGATCGTAGGATGTTATTTTTAATTCCTCCCTTAGCTTCACGCACTCCGTTCGCGAACCGCGAGTGGTCAAGTCTACTCCATTATAAATAACTACACACTTTTTCGCAGGGATCCCATGATCAACACTAAAATCTTTCACTGCCTGAGATACCGCTACATACCGATCAACCATAAAAGACGTCATCCGATCTAAGAGTAATTGATAGCGCTTTTCTCGCTCAATGGTGCGAATGGAAGATATGATAATGGGCACTCCTGCCACCCTACCTGCAATTCTTCCCAGGAAATTAGCTCTGAAGAGATAGCAATGAAGAATAGCTATCCTCTCTTTCCTGAGGAGGCGCACAAGTTTAAACAAAGCCCTGATGGATTCAACTATGCTTCGAAGCATGGAGGTATCGGTCACTTCTAAAGAAATAACCTCCACCTTCTCCGATTCTATCCTTGTCGCATAGCTCCCTTTCTTTTTTAAAGAACATACCCTGGGGCAGAATACCGTCTTATTAATCCGCGTCACCGTTTCAAAAAGCATCTTCTCGGTACCACCGATAGAGGTACTGGTAATAAAATATAAAATCTTGTATGATTTCATGGATGCGTAATCAGCGCTAGCTCCCTACGCCTCGTGAGTAACCATCGCACATCCTTCTGAGAGCGTTGCCCTTGAGGAATCAATAAACATGGTATGCCACAGTTCTAAAAACAAGAGTGCCCAAATCCGGTAGCTGTGATCCATTTTACCGAGGGCATGCTCATCCAAAAGCTCCTGAACTACCTCTCTTCTGAAATACCCCCTCTCCCTACATCTCTTACTCAATAAAGTATCATACGCCATTTCTTTGAGCTCTCTTCTGAACCATATATCCAGAGGAACACCAAAACCCATTTTTTTTCGACGGAGTATTTCTCTTGGCAAAAGCCCCTGAAGGGTGCGCTTAAGTAAATATTTCGTTTCCATACCTCTCAATTTAAGATCAGGAGGAAGCGAAGCAGCATATTCCATGACTTTGTGGTCAAGAAAGGGAGATCTCGTTTCAAGAGAATTCGCCATACTCGCGATATCAACTTTCACTAAGAGATCCTCTGGTAAATAGGACATCACATCTACAAAAAGGGTTTTATCAATGAAATCGTTTCCGTCAGCTTTGTGGTACCATTCAACCGTCAACTCTACGGAGTCAATGTCCTTTACCTGCCTCTTAAAAGAGGGGGTGTAGATTTCTTCTTTCATTTCATTATCAAAAAAACATATCCACCTCACATACCTTCTCTCGGGAACTTCTGCGATACCCTTTAACAATCTTTTTAATCTTCTCAAAAAGCTCCTTCTATGAGCACTCGAGGGAAGCAGATCCACTACCCTCTTTACCACCCGGTCATGCACCCACCGTGGAATAATGCTATAGTAGTGTGCCAACCTATCTGCAAGATAGCGCTCATATCCTGCAAATGATTCATCACCTCCGTCGCCATTGAGGGTTACCGTCACGTAATTTTTTGTGATTTTAGAAACATAGTACGTCGGAACCGCTGAGGAATCGGCAAAAGGTTCATTATAGAACCAGACCAGCTTCGGGAGTATCTCTAATGCATCAGGTCTTACCATAAACTCATGGTGATCGGTTTCATATTTCTGGGCAATAGCCTTTGCATAGGGAAGCTCATTATACGACTCCTCCTCAAATCCAATAGAAAAGGTCTTTACGGGTTGATCCATGAGTTTACTCATTACTGCAACCACCAGACTGGAATCAATCCCCCCACTTAAAAACGCACCCAAGGGAACATCACTTCTTAATCTGATTTTCACTGCTTCCTTAAACAACTCTAAAAAGTGCTCACCGTAGTCCTGAAGCGAGGGGAGCACAAGCTTTTTTTGGTAGGATAAGCTCCAGTATCTTTTTACCACCAGGTTTTCCTTTTCGTACACTAAAATATGTGCCGGCGGGAGTTTTTGGATACTGGTAAAGATGGTGCGGGGACTGGGAACATACTGGTAGGTTAAATAGTGGTGGAGCGCAGTATAATCAATATCTTTTGGCACTGAGGGATCGATAAGGAGAGATTTTATCTCCGAAGCAAAAAGGAAGGCCTCTCGGGTGTGTGAGTACACAAGGGGTTTTTTCCCCACTCGGTCCCTGGCAAGGAAAAGACGCTTCTTCCGCTCATCCCATATCGCAAAGGCAAACATTCCCCTCAAATCGTGTACACACTCTACTCCCCTCTCTTCATAGAGGTGGATGATCGTTTCCGTATCCGTACTGGAGGTAAACCGGTGCCCTTTTTTCTGAAGTTCTTCCCTCAGCTCTAAAAAATTGTAAATCTCACCATTGAACACAATCCAGATGGATCCATCTTCGTTAGCCATAGGTTGATGACCTGCAGGGCTAAGATCAATAATGCTTAACCGCCTATGCGCTAACCCAATATGACCCTTTAGATAGATTCCCTCATCATCAGGGCCTCGATGGTGCAGCACAGAAACCATCTTTTGAAGTAAGGGTTTTTCAGCTCTTCTCTCGGTTGAGTGATAGAGCACTCCGCAAATGCCACACAAAGTTTTACCCTCCCTTTATCAGGCTATGACCCCAAGCGACTATACAATGCGAGATATCGTTCCACTATTCGTTCCATCGCGTAATTCAGTTCAACAGTCTTTCTCGCTGCTTCCCCCAACCGTTGAGCAAAGTCATCATTTTCAAGGAGTTCGAGCAATGCAGTGCTCAAGGTTAACGCATCTCCTGGTGGCACTAGTAGCCCATTATGTCTATCCTTAATTATGTCACTATTGCCTCCCACCGAAGTCGCTACCACCGGTAAACCACACGCCATCGCCTCCAAGAGCACATTGGACATACCTTCTGATAGTGAGGGTAACACAAAAATAGTGGTACGGTGGTATTCGCTGAGTACTTCTTCCTGTCTCCCTCTAAAAGTTACCCTCTCATCAATATCTATTTCTCTTGCCATCGCTTTGAGCAGAAACTCGTCAGGACCATCGCCCACAATGGTGAGCCTCACCGCACCAGCTCGGGACAATAATTCTTTAAACCCCTTCAGCAGGAAGGTAACCCCTTTATACTTATCCAATCGTCCAATATAGGTAAGGTGTGGTACACCTTCCCTCCTTTGAGCAGGACGCACAGAGAACTGACTCAAGTCAACACCGTTAGGAATCTCCACGAGGATGGCTTGAGAAAATCCTTGGTGCACAATCTCTTCTGAAGCCCTCTTACACAAGGAAACAATCGCATCAACGTGTCGTACCCATCGGAGGAAAAGCCCTCCTAACTTAACCTTCTTTAAAATCTTTAAATCACTGGTGTCCCCCGATGAGGACATTTTTACAATCACCTTTTTTCCGAAGAGATATTTAAAAAACACCGCTACAACCGCATGGAAGCCCACCACGTGGCAATGGATAATATCGAACTCACCTCTATACCGTAGTAAAAAAACTAACACGGATAAGAGATAGGTAATACCAAAGAGCATTTTCCAATCGATCGTCTTGATCTTTCGATACACCTCCACGCCATCGATACACTCATAGAGGGGTAGATGAGGGAAACTTCGCGTGAGGATAGAAACCTTAATACCCCTCTTCACCAGATGTGTCGCCAAGGTGAGGGCTTGCCGCTCGGCACCTCCTAGAAAAGGTGGAAAGAGGGAAATGATCATTAACACCCTGGGTCTTTCTCTTAGCACCACTGAAGTCGACCTCCCTGAGGGCAGATAAGAATCCCCTCAAAGACCTCACTATCCTTCTGGTGAAAAATCTCAAGTCTAAAACTTTTCCTACAGTGAGGACACTGTAACAGTGAAAGGAACTCTAACTGCATATCCGTTCATCTCATGCTCTAGGTACCTTTACCTACGCAAATCTCTATAAAGTGCTACATAGTCATCTGAAATGTTCTCCAGTGAATAGTGTGTCTCCACTGCTTTTCGGGCACACCTTCCCAGTTCCTCAGCCCGTGACTTATGCTCGATCAGATAGCGCATCGCACGACCTAATCCCTGTGTATCTCCGGGGTTAACTAACAAACCATTCTGACCAATTCTAAAGCTCCCCGATTCTATGGGTGTTTTCCCTCGATCTACAGGATCCATTAGTTCACTGTTTCCACCAACAGAAGTTGCGACAACGGGTAAACCACATGCCATTGCCTCTAAAACCACACACGACATCCCCTCTGAAAAGGAAGGCATTACCAATAAATCGAAGGTAGTATATTCATCATGAACCGATTCTTTATCACCGAGAAAAATGATACGCTCTCCCATCCCCATATCGTTAACCTTCTCTACGAGTCTAGGTTTTAAACTTCCATTGCCTACAATAAATAATTGTAGCGCTGGTAGCTGAGAAATAATTTCTCCTACTGCATCAATGAGTAACTCAACTCCTTTCCCTTCCTCTAGTCTCCCCACATAGCCAATGCGAGTTTCTCTATTGTGCCAATAGCTACTCTTGGGCTTAAAGAGAGTACAATCTACCGCGTTGGAAATTCGGGCTACCCTCTCCTGAGGAAATCCCCTCTCTACTATCTCCTTCTCAATTTCATCAGAAATAGCGACGAGCACATCGGCTCTCTTGGCTGCCCAGCAGATTACTTTCTTTCCCTTCACCTGCTCAAGGCGTTGAAAATCGCCTCGCCAACCGCCGCCTTCTAGTCTCACCACCACCTTTTTACCCAAAAGGTATTTAAAAAAAATAGCAACAGGGATATAGTGAAAAAGGGTTGAGCACTGAATGATATCATATGCGCGTCGATGATTCCAAAGAAAGCGAGCTGCAGAAAGCATAAAGCCGAGTTCCCACAGGTGTCCCCCCCGCATCGCCCGATACACCGGAATTCCCTCAACCACCTCATGTGCCGGCAATCCCTCAAGGTACTGTGTTACCACAGTCACGGTGACACCCCTTTGCACTAGTTTTTTGGATAGCGCTAAACATCCCTTTTCAGCCCCACCGACAAAAGGATGAAAAAGACCGATTACCATTACTACCGCGATCTGGTCTCTTTCCCTCACTACCTCACCCTCACCCTCCCCCCCTCCACCTATACGGTCACCCAGTAGTAGGTGACACGCAAGAAGCACGTTTCACCTTCCGCACACCTCTCTCAACACTTCTTCAGTCTGTTGTGCAACCCTGTCCCAGTTATAAAAATTCACCACATCATTTCGTGCATTCCCACCTAAGTACTCTCGCCGTGCTCGATCCTCTTTAAGCTCACGTATGGTAGCAATGATCGAGGAAACATCATTATCAACTAAAATACCATTCACTCCCTGTCTGATAACAGTAGCCATTTGTCCCATAGCTGATGCAATGATAGGCTTCCCTGCTGCCATATAATCAAAGAGCTTCAAGGGAGAATTATAGAATCCATACTCACACCACTTATAACTCTTATAGAGGCAGAGGCAGAGGTCAGCAGAAGCGAGGTAGTGTGGAAGATCACTATAGTGCACGTGCCTCAAAATAAGGAGGTTACTAAGAACGGGAAACCTCCAAAGGCTATCACCAGTAATCAGAACGAAGATGATGGATTTATCAATATGCTGCATTTTTCCCGCAATGTCTAACATCAGCTCAATTCCTTGCCACGGTGTGCGTGCGTTCCCTATCCAAAAAACCTTGAAGGTAGCTTTTAGATGGACGAGCGCGGTCTCCCTCACCCGGTGCGGTTCAAAGAGGCAAGGATCCGACGCATTAGGAATACAGTAGGCCTTCTTAATACCTAAAAACTCTCTCACATAGTTCTTAAGCACCTCCGAAACACCAATACCCGCATCAGCCAATGGTGCGAGTAATTTTCTTTTGCGATTCTCACGTTGAATCAACTCCTCACACTTCTTGCCCGGGGAAATGCTCGCCTTTACTTCCTCCACCGGAGCATTAACCTCCCAGACCACCGGAAGGGAGAAGGGCCTTAGCAATTTAAGGAGCGTAGCCTTCTCAAGGAAGCCATACCCAGGGTTTCCGGCGATCCTAATATAGAGCACATCTGATGCGTTGGCTAACTTGAGTGCACCCCACTTTGTACGCTCAAACTGAATGCACTCAGGATTCCCCTCACCTAAACACGAGAGAATGGTATGCCCCCTCTTCTTCAGCGCTTTCACTAAGTAGAAGCCATGAATAGATGCACTGATTCCAAGCGGATAGTATGGTACATAGAAAAAACCTATCTTCACCTGGTCACCCCGTGTGCGGGCCGTAGGTCAGGTAACTACCTTCCACAGGAGCTCTTCCCAGCCTCTGCCCCACTTTTGCCTAAAGAGTTCTCTATTCCTCTCATACTCTACTACCACTGACCCACTAAACCGAGTAGTTCCCTCACGATGAATAACTACTGACTTAGGTTGGTAGTAGATAATGGTACCCTGCTGTTTCAACCGCACACATAAATCAACATCCTCACACCCATACCAGTACCTCTCATCAAAATAGGCATTTTCCTTTTTCACTAAGAGGCACGCCCCGGTGAGGGCAGAGACAGGCCCTGCAACATTTGCCTCCGGGATGAGGTGACTAGGGTACCCCCTCCATCGATGCCTCTGGAATTGTGTGTGAGGGTCTCTCTCATAGCCAGCAAACTGGATAGAGCCATCAGGAAAAATCATTTTGGGACCAACCGCTCCTATTCTCTCCTCGTTATCTATTATTTCATACAGCGGCTCTAACCATTTCTCCAACACTTCTATATCGTTATTCATGAAACAGAGGTAGCACCCTCGGGCAGCCTGAGCACCTCTATTATTGGCATAGGCAAATGAGGTGTTTGTTTCCAAATGAATAAGAGAGAGAGAAAGAGACGTCAGCTCCCTCAGTTCCTCAAAGGTATACGTGTGTTCAGAGCCATTATCTACCACTACCACTTCTTCGAGCAATTCCCTCTCCGTATGTTCATCCACCTTTTTAATACAGGTAATCAAGGAATCTATAAAGTCATGGGAAGCGATCACGATAGAAACTTTCTTATCCACGTTCCTTACCACGAGTTCACCTTAACCCTCATGCGGCAATCTCGGCACGTATAACTCTCTTGATCAAATGATGCACCTTCTCAACGGTAATCGCGTCACGGCACTTCCACTCTCTGCACCGGGTCCAGGTTTCGTCATTACCCTGGCAGGGCGCACAGGGTAACTCAGGAGCTATGACATGAGCGTAAGGGTTATAGGAGGGTGCATTCTTCCTGATACTGGTGGCAGTGAATATGGCAACCTGTTTCTTCCTCAAGGCAGCGGCGATATGCATGAGACCACTGTCATTGGATACAAAAAGAGTACCCTGTTCTATCAGTGCAATAGTGTGCGGGAGAGGGAGCTTCAGATACGCCGTAACACCTGGATGATCGATACCCTCATCTTCTTTGCCGCAACAATACACATTACACCCATCCTTTAAGAGGAGTTCTATCAGCGCGTGATAGTGTGGCCACCGCTTCCTCTCCCACATCTTCTTCTTTGAGCACCCTGCGTGAATGACAATACTTACTGGGGTAAGTTTAAAATCAATAGGTGCCCTATTCAATCGGGGTGGTGTAAATGTTCGTGCACCCAACTTCTGGGCTACCCCACAATACTGCTCATACTCTGATCTCTTCTTCCATGGGGTGGTGAGCTTGAGGTAGCTTCTCGCATTAGCAACCCGATGCGGTGAGAGAAACGAAACAACACACAGATCATATAACTCTTCTTCATTATCATAGGTATTTTCATAAATATGACGCACATAGGGTTGCCCCCTCACCACCTCGGCCATATCACCATAGGCAAACTCAGAAAGAAATATATCAACAATGTGGCCTGTCTCAGAGAGCGCCTGAATGGCGGGAAGCGCCTGAACCATATTACCTAACCCACATCCATGGCCTAGGCAAAATGCAATCTTTTTTCTCTTTTTAAACCTCTGAAAAAACACTGTAGGACCAGGCTGAAGATTATTTTAAACCCACGATGATTTCATCAGTCTCTCTCGTGCCTGATGAATCCCCTCAGCAATAGGTTTTCCCAAAAAAGATTTGAAAAAAGGAATAATCAGTCGCAGAGGTACTCTGGGATAAGAAAACTGAAATACCTTTCCCACACACCTGCGGTAATTTTTCATATCTCCACGGTGATAGTACTCCCAGGCGAGCTGCAGGTAGTGCCTGCTCAAGCTCCACCTTCTCTTCTTGCTCTGTTCTCTATGGGCGGGGTTATCCCAGTACCGACGGAATATCTCAAAGAGTGCTTCTTCTTTCCCCTGGAGATCATTCCCCTGGATAAAAACAGTATTGAGGTGATAGTACTCAAGCGCCTTATACATCAATCGATCAAATGATTGCCTCTCCCCTCTCTCGTAGTATCGCCACGCAAAACTGATACAGTGGTCACTGTACAATTTGTTCCTCTGCTGGCCGGTGTGTTCCCTTTGAGGATTCTCTGGCCAGTGTTTATCAAGTACCGCAAAGGTAGCACTCTCCATGTTCAATAACCTACTACTCATACGTTCAGAGTGGAATGTACAGTTCACCAGTGGTTCATCCACAAAATCTATTTCATAGCACTTTGCAATGCGTATCCACATATCCCAATCTTCACAGGAGGGAAGCATTTCATCAAAATACCCTATTCGAGAAACTACCTCTTTCGCCATAAGGGCAGCTGAGGCTGATCCCACAATATAGTTACGGCATAGTAGCTCATCATGGATTTTTCCCCGCTTTGTCGGCTTTACCTCTCCCCCCACTCTCCCCGTGCCGTCAACCTGAAAATAGCCACAGTACACCAAACCCAAGGAAGGTTTGTGCCGCAAGAGAGCAATCTGCAACTCTAATTTCTTGGGATGCCAGGTGTCGTCATCGTCTAAGAACGCAAGGCAAGCCCCCCGTGAAACTTGTATCCCGGTATTCCTTGCAGCAGCAAGGCCCTCATTGCGCTCCTTCTTGATATACAAAACCTTTCCTTTATAGGCGCTCTCAAGCAATTCTTCAGTAGTATCCGTACTCCCATCATCCACCACAATGATTTCGTAATCTTTAAAGGTCTGCGCCAATACACTCTCAACAGCGCGATACACTAATTGCGCCCGATTATAAGTGGGAATAATTACACTCACCAGAGGTTTCGCATAGTAGCTCATGGGTCTTTCAATACTCATCTCTTCACCATTCTAATCTTCTCAAAGAGCCTCTCACCAAGGAGAGATTTCACGCAGGACTTAATCATTAAAGTGATCACGCTCCCCTTCAGATGGTGCCAATCATTCCTAACACTTCTCAGCGCACACCTTCTGAAATCCCTCTGCGTATCTCTCTGGTAGTAAAGAAGGGCGAAATTCATCGCATAGCGACTCTCCATTATTCTTCGTTGCTTCTTGAGAACGTGGTGACTCCCAGAAAGCGAGCACCAAAAAGCATCCAGGATCTTAAAGAGCACCTCTTCCACCGCCTCCACCTTCTGAGGTGAGACTTCCACATTTATGTAGTCTCTTACCTCTGCGAGGAGGACAGTATCGACACTTTCCTGGTGGAGCAATGCGTGAATACACCGGTCACTAATACGGGATGCATACTGCCACTGCTCTTGCACCTTCGTCACAGAAATACCACTACGCGCATTCAACCTCCACTGATGGAGATATTCCCTCAGGTTACCCAAACTATAGTGCTGAGATATTCTCAACCACAGGTCATAATCTTGAGCGTAGGGGATAGTTTCATCATAGGTACCCACCCTTGAGAGACACTCTCTTCGAAACATCACTGCGCTATGCCCAAAACGATTACGAAACAATAATTGCCATTTGATTTCTTCATTCTCAACCGGTACGTCTATAACCGACACCGTTGCCCCGGTTTCATCAATGACAACCATATTACACCCTACCAAGGCGACAGTGGGATTCCCATCAAGAAACGCCACCTGACGTTCTAAACGTTCAGGCAGTGAAATATCATCCGCATCCATTCGCGCGATATACTCTCCTCTCGCGCGTGAGAGCCCTCTATTTAATGCCTTGGTTAACCCAGTCCTTTCCTGGTTGACACGCACTATTCTCTCATCATGACATGACTCAAGGATGTTCTGTGTCCCATCCGTTGATCCATCATTGACAACGATAAATTCAAAATCACGATACGTCTGATCGAGGATGCTCTCCACCGCTTCGCTGAGAAACTGTTCCCCGTTGTATACGCTCATAAGCACTGATACGGTCGGACTATGGCCGGCATGTATACTCATAAGAGATAGTTTAATGTGCCCTCTTAGGCTTTTTCCCGCAAACGCTGAGAAGAAAATTTTTTAAAGCTGTCTTTATTTGGTCTGCGGGGTGCCTGGGGATTTTTCGCTTTGGATCACCCCGATAAAACTGGTCCACCAGCTGGTTATGTCCTTTTAAGTATACCAGCCCGCATGTATCTATATCCTCATACAGGTGATTTTTTAAAACGTACTCATAGAGAGGGCTGCGGGGAATGCCAACAAACACATTAATCCATGAGGTGGTGGGCTGCAAGCGCTTGCTCAGAGCTATTGTTTCTGCTCGTTCTGCTTCAGTTTCAGTAGGAATGCCAACTATGAAGCTCGCGCAGGTCTTTATGCCTATGGTATGGCAAAGACGGAAAATATTCTCGACCTGCTCAACGCGAATCCCCTTTTTTAAAAAATCAAGAACTCTCTGGCTTCCGCTTTCAACACCAATATAGAGGGCCTCACATCCTGCGCGGCGCATAAGGGTAAGAAGATTTTCATCGAGGGTATCAATGCGCGTTTCACACATCCATTGTATGGACATGTTTTTTCTCAGCAGCAGTTCACAGAACGATATGACCCGCTCCTTTTTCAGCGTGAAATTGTCTTCCCGGAAATAAATTCCTTTGGCACCAAAAGTTTTGACGAGGTAGTCTATTTCCGAGATGATCCTCTCAGCAGAGTAATAGGTATAGAGCTTTCCCCATATTGACCCCACGGAACAAAATGTACAATTAAAAGGGCACCCGCGACTGGTGTTCATGGTAAAAATTGGCTTTACGCTTAGCCATTGACATGAAAAATCATACGGCATCTGAGCAAAAATGTCCCATGGCTGAAATGGAAGGGCATCAAGATTAGTACTTCTTTCTTTTTTTACTATGCGCTCATTGACCCTGCCCCTCGCAATTTCTAAGACCGCTGTTTCGCCTTCCCCCTGTACTATATGGTCGACAAATGCAGGAATGGTTTCAGGGGCAGCTGAGGTGTGTGGACCTCCCACTAAAATTTTGCCGCGCCAACTGCCCCGCTTTCGCAACTTCTCAACCGCCTGCAGCATACGCAGCGTGTCCTGCCAGCAGATGGTGTTTGCATAGACACCAAGGCAGTCAACATGGTTTTTCTGCAGATATCCCTGCTCAATGAAGGGCACCGGTTTTAAATAATTATCAATAAAAAGGACCTTATGCCCTTCAGTTCTTAAAAGCGCTATAAGAGAGCCTATTCCCAACGGCGGCCTTTTTTCTTCTGTTGAAAAAGGACTGCAGCGGGGGGCAGCCGAGGTGGTGAAGAGGATATTCATTTTTATAAATCGCTATGCAGGCGTTTTTTAGTGTTGCACAATACTGCCCGGTATTCGGGGCCATCAGGCCCTGCTATTCTTTCCAAATTCAATATCCTAAAATTTTTATTGAGCGTTTCAATCAGCTCATCTTCCAGATATTCACATATATGGTACGGGTTACCGGTTGCCTGACCATATTCATTCAGGACTGGACAGGTCATTATTAATAATCCCTGTGTCTTGAGTACCCGTTTGCTTTCTTCTATGAATCTTCCACATGCCTCTCGTGATATGTGTTCGAATCCTTCAAGACAAATTATCACATCGATAGCATTATCTTCCAAGCAAATAGATTCCATGTTCCCGACATAAAACTGCATACGTTTATGCCTATAATGCTTTTTGGCAAATTCGATAGCTCCGGGTGAAATATCAATACCAATTACAGATTGAGCCCCTCGCAGTAAACTGGTTCCCCATCCAACGCCACATGGAATATCTAAAACAGTCTTCCCTCTAATATAGGTATTACAAAATTTATATCGTTCGTATAATTGTTCCTTATAACGGCTTTTTTTTAATCCAAGCCATTTATCTTTAAAGCCTACATCTTTGGGATGAGCTCTCTCTGCCATACAGTTAATCACTATGTTTCTTAGCAATGAGGTTATAGCCTAACGTATCTTTTTGCCAAGGCATTAATCGGTCTAATAAAGCAAACACAAAATTATTTAACGTAATAATGGTGTACCTCAGTGCATTTTTTAGGTATTCACTTTTCCCAAAATATTCAATTATGAAAAAATTTACATGTGATCCCAGTGCCCTGAAGATGCCGCCATGTGCTTCAATAACTTCAACGGTGAAACCATTTTGTTCCAACAGATAGCATAACCCGTATTTCGTAAATCTATAATAATCATCAGGTTCACCATGCAAACGTCCCATCTGTGGAGCAGAGAGGATGAGCTGGCCGTTTTTTTTAAGCACTCTGCTGATTTCAGCAACTATGCTGTTTGGCTCTCTATCATGTTCAAGCACTTGATTGCATAAGACAATATCTGTGGAATGGGAATCTATTGGCAGAAACTTTACATCTGCCACAATGTCTGCTTTTCCGCCGATACGGTCTATACCAACATACTTTTCTATGTAAGAAAAAATCTTTTTGTAGGGTTTATTCCCACAGCCTATATCGAGCAGCATTCCGTAGCAGGTATGACTGTGTTTAGCTAAAAAGGTGATTATCGGATAGGTGGCAAGCTTCCCCTCGTAGTGGTAAAATCGATCCATGTAAAATTTCTTTTATGTATTGAAGTTTATGGCTCTCACAACATTGTTACCGCTACCAATGGACTCTTAGCCAACCTCATATTCAACATGCAAAAAGTTCTTACCTGTTGAATCGTGAACGCTTGAAAATTCTATGGGAATTCGCCACCAGAATAACAGGTCAGTTCGTTTTTCAGCCCAGACAGCGATAGCAATTTTAACCTGCGCATTATTGAGCGGAATATTCTGTATCACTATTTTTAACGCATGTCTTCCGGATGGTAAATGTATCGGTTGCTGATATGCTTCATTGGTTGCCTGAAAATAAAGCCCCTGCATGTTGCTGCCAAATATTGCAGTGTCAATTTCCACATTTTGATATGCAATGAGGGATTCATAGGGGAGCGTAATGGAGAATGACTCTCCTGGTGCAAAACTCGTCTTGGGGATTTCAGGATCAAAAAATCTAATAGCGTCATTGCCGCTGCAGATTTTTTCCATATCCAGATCTTTCTTGCTTTGAAACAGCTTGCTATATTCTTTAACCCCATCTGCAACATTTTTAAACTCAGTCGCTTTTCCCTTATCTAACAAAATAACCCGGTCCGAAAACGTGCTGACCGTATGCATATTATGGGAAACCAGAACAATGGAGGTGCCATTTTCCCTCAACTGACCCATAGTATTAAAGCATTTACTCTGAAAACCTTCATCACCAACTGCTAAAATCTCATCTATTAATAATATATCGGGCATACAGTGAATGGCTACGGCAAATCCAAGCCGCACGTACATCCCGCTTGAATAGTGTTTTACCGGTGTATCAATGAACTCATGTATCCCTGCAAAATCGACAATCGCGTCAAATTTTTTATCCAGCTCAGATTTTTTCATGCCTAATATGGCACCGTTTACATATACGTTTTCCCGCCCGGTAAGCATGGGATGAAAGCCGGCTCCCACTTCTATTAGCGATCCAGCGCGTCCCCGGATCTGGATACTTCCCCGATCAGGCATGAGTATGCCATTGAGCATCTTTAACAGGGTGCTTTTCCCCGAGCCGTTTGGACCAATCAATCCCAGAGCTTCACCCCGCTGAAGGTCAAAGCTTACATCCTGTACCGCCCAGAATTCACCGGGCCGAGGATCAGCTGCCGCAGAAGGGTTACCCGCGATATTTTTCAGGATATCCTGTATCCCATAGAGCATGGAACGCTTGAGGGTTTTACAGAATTTTTTATATATACGGTCAACATTTATAACTGCAGTGTTCATCTGGAATTATATTCTCTCGGCGATTTTGTTCTCTATTAAATGAAAAAGCCTCCACCCCACAAAAAACACAAAAAGACTGAAAACAAGGGCATATAGATACGCTCCGCTGTTTGTTAAGAAGCCGGAAGCAGTGAGATCGTACCCCGCTATTAAAAAACCGCTCACAGGATTGATATAGTTTATCCAGAAGGTAAGCGGCCAGGTTGTGGGGGGCGGATACAGAATCGGGCTGGCAAACATCAACGCTGTCAGTACTATAGTAAGAGCATTGCCCACATCCCTTATAATCGCATTAAATATCGCAATCAATAAACCAAGGCCAACAATTAAAAACAGAAAAGGGATCATGATGAGAGGAACTATCAAAATGGTCAGCTTGGGAGTGAAACCTACCCAGAGAAAGATTATGATGAGCAGCGGGATGCGGATGATAAAATCAAAGATGGTCTGACCAAGTGCGGAAAGTATCAGGACTTCTTTGGGAAAATTTATTTTTGCCAGGAGTGAGCTGGATGATATCAGGCTGTTTGAGGCGCCGGTTAGCCCTTGAGAAAAGAGCAGCCACACCATCTGCCCTATAAAAACGTAAGCCGGATACGGCAGCACGGTATTACCGATGGGAAGAATCTGTTTATTCTTTACCATTACAAAAATGCCCATGATAAATAAGGGGGCAAGAAAAGACCAGAAAATGCCAAGGACAGATTGCCGATACCGGGCAGAAATATCTCTAACCATCAGCCGCCATATAAGCTCACGATATTCTATCAGCTCACAGACCATGTCTATCCAGGCATGGATTCCCGTGTTTCTGATGGAGTTGGGTTCATATATCCGGATACGGCTGTTTTGTTCGGTTACTGGTGTTTGCATAAATTGTTATCTTTAATAATTAGTACAGGATATATAATTATATCAATTATATCGTTTGTTTGAGATAAATTTTAAATTATATACCGATTGGAAAATATTTTTTATCCCGGCCATTTTCCGGCAGGTACCAAACCCTCCTTCAAATGCGGCTGACCAAACCTTACACAAGTTTTATATCCCGCCAGCGATAAATTGAAATGAGCGGTATGTCTTCAAATTGCAGAGAATATAACGGTCTATTTTTTACGCCTGGGCAAATCTGAAAGCCTGGATTATAGCGGCACTCAAGTCCAACATTCCAGCATTTGTAGAACTGGGCAAGAAGTTCTTCAGAAAACGTCATTACATATTAAACTATTTTATCTGTAAAATAACTACGGCTATTTCTGAGGGAATCAACAACAAGATAAAAAGACTCAAACGGATGGCCTATGGGTATCGAGATGTTAAATACTTCCTGTTGAAAATCCATCAGCATTGTGGTCTGTTAAGCCCTCGGCTTTCAACTTAAACACGAAAGAGGGGAAATTTCCATAGTACTGCTGAGTTGTGCCTTGCATCACTCAGTTGTCCAATATCTATGATTGAGCAATCCCCAGGTCTTTTTTTGCCCACAATCGCGTGTGTCTCAAAAAGTAGACCATGATCATAAGCAGGGTCAAAAAAGAAACCAACGCTCCGATTCTAAAACTCATGGGATCAAAAATGAATTGAATCTTGTTTGCTCCTCGGGGGATCATGACACCCCTTACAGTATAATTCACTCTTAAAATATGCTTCTCGCTCCCATTTACAAACACCCTCCACCCAGGGTAATAGTTGTCTGCCAAAACTAAAAAACTTGAGTAATTTCCATCGGTTTCTATTTCGACGCAATGAGGTGAATACTTTAGGATTTTTGCTCCGCCTCTGAAGCTCTCTCCAGCGATTTTCTCTTCCCCTTCTATCAAATCACTGAGAGCTTTTGTATATTCACCTTCAGTTATTAAGAAGGATTCACTGGGATTGAAATGTATCTCTTGGACCGCTCTCAAGACTTCTTCATCATCTTTTAGCACAACCGCCTTTGGCACTAAGTAAGCCCTGGGTAACACAGTAAGATTCTCATAGATAGTGATTTTTCCGCTCTTGATCATTTTGAAATCTCTATCGTGCAGTTCAAAAGGGCTAATGATATACTTTACATTTAATAGGTTAAGGATTTCTTTACAATAGTTCATCTGCCATGGCTCAATCTTCTGGCCCAGCCTAAAAAACTCTTTCAGTGGGCTGAAGAGCAGATAGTAGCGTTTCACTAAGAGCTCCGCATACTCATCAATAGTATCAATGTGGAAATAAAGTGAGAGATTGGGCACCATATAATTTTGCAGCATGGTAAATATTGTATAGAAAGGAATGGTAGGGACATTCATAAAATCATCACCAAAGGGAATATACGCAAGCGAAAAGATTCGAAATATAGAATTGTCAGACTTAATGACCTCTACTGTCTCATTGGGTGTGGTATAGAGGGATGACGCCAGTGTATTATCCTGCGGCTTACCCAAAAAAATCAATTCCACTAACACTACTCCTATAAGAATCCTTTTTGAAATCTTTGTTGATATTTTTCCTCTCATGGTAAGGATCAACAAAACACTTATCGCTACAAGGAGCATGACAAAGTACGAATATCCCTCAAAAACAGCAAGAAAAGCTGATTCAACACCTATCATCTTGTGGAACAAGGTTTTTGGGTAAATGTTCTTAAAAATGTTAAAAAGTTCTTCCTCCAAAAAGACGCTCATGAAAAACGCTACAATGAAAACTACATTCAGCCATAAAAGGCAGAGTGAAAATCCCCTCACCTCCTTATTACTTTCAATTTTTAAAAATAGAGCTTTGAATCCCATTCCTGAGAGAAGCGCCAAAGAAAACGCGGCAAGAAAAAGGAATTTTACCGGGTACTGCAGCATATTAATACCCGGGACATACGCGAGCCAACGAAAGAGAGGGTTGTATTTCCCAAAGGCCAAAAAGAGCGAAAAGAAAATAATCAGCAGTAAAAAATAGTGAAACTTATCCCTCCCCCCACTAAGACTAAAGATTACCATGATCAGTGGCGCAATACCTATATACATAGTATCTAACCAGAGCTGTCCAAACCACCTGCCCATCGGTACGGTGCTACCGAAAAAATAAGGTACCAGTAGTTGGATGGGTTCAAGTGGGTGAAAAGACCACCTCATCATTTTATCATAATTGAAGCCTTCCATCCGAGTTGAATAAGATACGAGCTCTGCCAGGGGTAACAACTGTATTGCAGCGAGCGCTATCCCTATCATCCACGCCAGTAGGAAGCACCACATCATCTTCATCTTCTGCCCTTTCACCGTGTCGTGGTGTGTAATCACATAGTAGGTGAGATACGCACCCATGAAAATCAAGGTTGAGAGTATATAGCACGACGCATCTCCTCCAAGGATATGTATTCCAATAGTGATCCCGGTAAGTACACAATACCTGAACCGTTGCTCCTTTAAAAAACGGTCAAACAATACTATGATGAGAGGAAGCCAGATGGAAGAGGTGAGAAACGCTACGTTATCCAAGATAGAAATCATGTACCCACCGTACATAAACACTATTGCCGAGAAGAGCGAGGAGTAGTGCTCATATCCCCACCGTCTCATGAGCAGAAACATAAATATACCGGCAAGATAGTAGTGAAGAATGATGAAGAGCTTAAAACCCAGTTGAAAGGGAAGCACATAGTAGAGAGCACTTAAGGGGTAGAAGACGGCACTCTGGTGATTGGCCAGGAAAGGAACACCTGAAGCGAGCTGAGGATTCCAAAGGGGGATTGAACCATTCCTAATAGTCTCCGCAGCAAAAAACTGCCTTGGATTAAAAAAAATGTAGATATCGCGTGAGGCAAATGTCTGGTGTGAAAAAATGACAGGGGAAAAGTAAAGTATCGTCACCAAGAGGAGGAAAATGGCAATAACACGAGTGCCCTGCTTCATCTGAAACTCTCACGGTATCTTTGAATATAAAGTACACAAGTAATTGTGCTCTTTAGGAATCCTCCAACAGCAACGCCCAAAGACACACCTCAGTAGTATGAAGATACCACTTAATATCAATATCAACACCTTGTGGTGCGAAATGCGATCTGAAGCCCTCATAATCACCAAAAGACCCATTCTTATTTTGGTGGTTGATAATAAAGTGGATTCCTCTCTTGTACTCGGGCACCTCTTGGTGGTGTAAATAGGTAAGGGAGATAAGCATTTCAGCAAGTAGATCTAAGTACCTCAGGTCGCCTGATGATACGATACGGTTAATAGAGGAGGTCATCACCTCCTTGAGGTAATCCTGCTTCTGCTCCGTGAAGAGGTCGATCTTCTTTCTGCCATATTCTGACATAACAAAAATCTCATGGCACACCCCAAGCATATAACTGTTGTGCTTAAAATCAAACACATCAATAGTGCCCATGCGCTCTATATTATTGATCAGGGTTTTTGTGAGGAGCCGCTCCCTGGAGTACTCTATCTCAAAACCAAGCTCCCTTAAGAGATACATAATCATCATTTGCACACCCGTATTTCTCCCCTGCATATGTCTTTTAATATGAGGGAGTTGCTCAGCAATATAACGTTTGTAGTGATGGGGAGCAAACCCTACCTGATCCATAAGATAACACGCGTGGAGATATGAAACGATGTCACTCTTGAACTGTATCTCACTATCTCCCAGCAGATGGTAGTGTACATTCTCTGTTACCTCACCCATCTGTCTCATCGTCTCCCGATATCCCCCTCTCGTGATAGTATCTGCAGTGTGGAGGTACAGCTGATAGAGCGCAAAGAGCTTTTCTACAAAGTGCTTCTTCCCCTTCATCCCCTTGTCCTTGAGTTCAAGAGGATCAACTGAAAGATTCAGTAACCATCGAGTTGCGTTCTCTATACACACACCCTTTACCGTGGCATTAGTGCCCTTAAGGGATGAATTCTCGTCTACTCCCGTGCCCTTCTCCCCTGCCCACCCATACCCGTAGTCTATCCTCAAAGGTTGAGAGATTGGTGCTACTAAAACACTTACCAGAGCTATGACATTCACTACCTTACCCCTCGCACTCTTCATGGAAGATAGTACCTATCTGAGTTTGCCTTTCAACCCCACTTTTGGTATGAAGCCATGCGGTAGTATGGAAAGTTCCTCCACCTGGGCTTCTCTGAACCAGTCTCGTATTTCCTCTTTGGTATGGTGGCTTTGATACTGGGGCGAGAGCCAATCAAAATTTTCCTGCACCCTCACCCTCCAGCTCTGGTGAACAGAGGCAGTCACATATTTCAGAAGAGGTACCCTCCCCAGCACTGCTAAAGGGTAGCAAAGGAGATAGAGCAGGGGAACATACATCCTCGTTGTTACTAAGCGGATAGTATTAAAGAATACCTCCCGAACATAGACCATCCTCCAATGCATCCTCTTAACAATGTCGTTCTTTACATAGTGCTGACGCTCTTTCCTCAAGGGATTAGTTTTAAAATCGCTAAAAGTACCTGCCGTACCATATACCCAGACTGAAATGAAGCCACCGTGCTTAAGATATCTTACCAAATTTAAAAAGCTCTGCTTAGCGTTAGGGGTGTGGTGGAGCACTCCAAGACTATAGATGATATCAAACTGCTTTTCCCTAAAAGGAAGATGTAAAATATTGCCTTGGAGGATGTGGATAGAAGGGTTGTCGTGAGTAACGAGGTACGCTTTCACTACACTCTGACTAATATCCACCCCTACCACCTCTCTCCCCATAATGCCCACTACTTTGGTATACCTTCCCATGCCACATCCAGCATCCAAAATCACCTTATCTTTAAAGTCTTCTTTCGAGAGCTGCGAATCTCCTAAAAATACCTCTCTATCTTCCTTCTCCAGTTCCACATTGTATCGTAACCACTCATAGGCAAAACTCCTCTTTGTCTTTCCTTGGATCCTCCGAAAGCTCTCTACCCCTTTTCCCTCTCTTTGTCTTTCAATCTTTTCACTAAGCACAAGGTGTCCATACTTCTCTAAAAAATCATGTAGGCCATGGAACGCATCGGGGAGTATCCTGGGGATATAATCAACCACAGGGAAGAGAGACCCGCAGGAACACTCCAGTAAACCATCTCTAATTTCTACTCTATAGCACATGCCGCACTCAATCACCCCCTGATCCTCGTTCAACGAAACGCCATAGAAAGAGCACCAAGAGCCACACTTCACTCCAGAACTCACTGTTATCTGATCCCGTTTTTCCTCACTCAACACTTTCATCGTAAAGGTACCACCACAGTGAGGGCACACCAGAAAATCTAACAATCTATACTTCATAGTTCCCCGCTAATGCAATAAAGGTTTTAACTCTTATATCGTCTAGTGCTCTCTAGCTTCTTATAGAGTTCTCTATAGTCTCCTGTAACCTTTTCTAGATCGCAGCACTCCGCTACCGTTCTTCTCGCATTCTTCCCTAGCTCACATGCTAATTGTGGGTCACCAACAACCTTTTTTATAGCTACAATCAATTGGTGCTCATTATCTACATCTATAAGCAGTCCGTTCTCGCCGTCTCTTATCAGTTCATCGCTTCCACTTACCCTCGTGGAAATAACGGGTAGCTCGCAGGCCATTGCCTCAAGCAGTGAATTAGAGAGACCTTCCTGTCGCGAGGGAAGAATAAATAGGTCAGCGACCTGAAGATACTCCTCTATATCATATCCCCCATTGATAAAAAACACCCTATCATTTAAACGCAATTGTTGCACTAGACTCATAAGCACATGTTTTTCCCTCCCCTCACCTACGATTAGTAATTGTAGTGGCAGTGATAGCTCTAGCCTGGAAAAAGCTTGTATGATACAATCTAATCCTTTTTCGGGGGTGAGTCTACCAGTATAGATAACAGTTTTGGCATTTACCTTTAGCCCTAACCGTTGGCAGGTTTTTTCCTTCCTTTCTGCTTTTCTATACACCGAAAGATCGACACCATTCCTCACCTTGTAGATTTTTGAGGAGGGAAAACCAGCGCTGAGAAGTTCCTCTAAGATGGTGTCACTCATCGCAATCACTGCGGTGGCCCGCTTCGCTAACCCAATACATATTCTCCCCACAGGATTTCCCTTCCACTTCCTGATGTCTCCCCTTGCGCCGCTGCTCGCTACTTTCAACACGGTGTGTTTCCTCAATACCCATCCCAGAAAAATAATAAAAGGGTGAATATAGTTTATCTGCCCGGTGTGAAGTATAGTAAAACTGTTTCTTATCTTAAAAAGATACCAGCTGAGTGCGAGAAGAAAGAAGAGGGCTCCTAAGAACTTAATGCGGGGTGAAGGAAGTCGCACAATTTCGACACCCCTCACCCATTCTCTTTGAGGCCATGACTTTTCAAAACGGCTGGTAATAACTCTCGCAGGAATTCCTCTTTTCACAAGAGATGAAGCGAGGAATAACGCTTGTTTCTCAGTTCCTCCTACCACAGGGTAGAAGTAACGATACACAAATACAACTTTCATCATCTACTTTTTACTGAAGGTACTATTACACTACTATCGTATGGTTCAATCATCTCGAGTCAACCGTACTATTAATTCTACCTACTGCAACGGTAAGACCCATGAGAGACCAGAAGGTGGGAGAAACTGACACCACGCTGAAGATGAATAGATCATTGATGAGATAGCCACAAAAACCTGCGAGGATACCGAGGTAAAGCAGCTTATGGGATTTATTTCCTGACCTCCTCAGCAGGGTGGAGAGGTAGGAGAGAAAAGAGACAATAATCGCAAGATAGGCACCTAATCCTACCACACCGAGAGTGAAGGCAGTATCGATATAGTTATTGTGAGCCCTATCGATAGACACCAGTTCCTGAAACCTTTTAATATACTCCATGGTAAACTTTTTAAAGACAATCTCCAATGTTTCAGGCCCATATCCAAAGTATGGCCTCTCCCTAATCAAGAGTAAAGCCCTCTTCCAGGCATACAGCCTGGTGGCGACACCCTCTCCTCTTTTTATATCAAAAGCTGAAATGCTTCTCTCAACTACCTTCCCCACTGTTCTTTGACCACCGGCTACTTTTTGCCCATTGCGCTCCTGTGAGTAGAGATTAAAAAAAAGGCCAACTAAACATATCATCGTCGTGAGTACCATCAAACGCTTACCCCTACCTCGGAGGAGTGCGGTTTTGAAACCTACCCATAAAAGAAACGCGAGACTCACCACTATGCTTAACCAACTCGCCCGGGTGAAGGTGGTTATCAACGCAGCAAAACATATGCAGAGAGCGATCTTTAAAAGAATACTAATCTTAGATGAGTAGTGATCCACACAGAGCGAAAAAATGATGGGAACAATAAGCACTAAATACTTTCCCAGAAAATTTGGGTTACCAATAGTACTGCCTACCCCATAACCTCTACGCCAATGTTTATAAAAAAGGTGCTCGGTGGGATTATAACCAAAATACTGTAGTAAACCATAGAGGGAAACCAAGGTAGCTGAAACGATAAGGCCGATAAATAATTTTTTTGACAACTCTTTTGATTCCACTTGATTAATAAAAAGGAATACCAAGGCTATATATGTTACAATAGTCGGAAGCCCTTCCATGCGCAGAGGATCTCCATAAAAACTCCTTTTAAAATTTATTGAAAGCAGAGTAGAAATAGTGGCAGCACCCGCATAGCAAAGGAGCGGGACAGTGAGGGGACTGCTTTTATAGAGGAATGACCCATCCCTAACCAACGCTTTAACCAACCAGGCAATGCCCGCAGCAATAAGAAGGGCATAGGTTGCTGTTATCTTAGGTCGGTACCAATAATCAAAGGCTTGAGGATTAATAATGAGAGGTACCACTGCGATGAGAAAGAGTAGTGACCACTCGATGATTTTCACACAGAGAAGATACAGTGAGTGCTTTAAATAGCCAGATAGAGGCTGCACAAATATTGGTCCACTCATGTGCCTATTATATAGGTAATCACCACCATAACACAATAAAAAAACGGAGGCAGTAAGTACCTCCGTTTTTTTTCAATGTATATTCAGCTTACGCTGTTCCTTGTGGAAATCACCCACCCTAGCTTAGTAGGTCCACTTCATAATTCCACTGGTTCTCACCTCAATCTGAGAACCATCCATATTACCAGGGACACCTTGTACCCTGAAGATGAAATAGTAATCATCATCGGTGGTATCACCATCACTGTCAAAAGAATCATAGGTTAAAGCATCTTGGTACCCTTGGGCACCAGCAGTAGCTTTCAAGGTACACCCATGTTGATTGAGAAGCCCTGCAAGTGTAGGAAAATCATTATTAATTTGACTATCATTGGGAAACAGGTTATCCTTCGAGGAAGCAGCATACCCTGCTTGACAACCTCTGATTGACTCAGCGGTTGCTATACATGCCGCTATCCTTGACTTATTCCTATAGGAAATGAAGTTAGGTACCGCAATAGCAGCTAAAATTCCAATGATAGCAACGACGATCATTAACTCAATCAAAGTAAAACCTTTCTCATCACTCATTCTAATCTTTGATAACATTTTGAACCTCCTTTATGGCTATTGGTTATATAAATTGATTATATTTTTTTCACCTCCTTTGCTTTTTTAATCGCTTGATTTCATTTTTGTTAAATTCTAATAAGCAATATGAATGCCAAAATGAAGCTAGATTTATAAGTAATTAATTCATATATACTATTCAAAGAACACTACCTTTTATTTTTTTCAAAAGTTAAAAAAGTTGACAATATTTGTTGCTGATATACCAATTTTTGTTATAGATCGCTTTATACCTCTACCTTAAGAATGCAGTCTTTTCCCTTCTAGTAAACGACCCTTAGTGCTTCGATTCGCAATTACAGCGACGTATTTTGGGAGAATTTCTATGGGCAATGGCTCACTCAGCACTAAGTCCTGAGTAAATAAATTCGTAACCGAATTTATGAATCGAAGGACTTAGCAATCAATCACATCCACTATTCATTAAACACTTTACCAGAATTTAACTGCGAAAGAATTTCCCTAATAGTGACAGCCCGAGGGTGGGATGGATCAAGCTCTAAGCTTTTCACTAGAAAATACCCCCCTTTTTGCTTGTTCTGAAAACCTCGTAAATAGACTAACGCGAGATTGAAGTGTACCTCAGCACTGCGGGGCATGAGCTTTAAAGCATGGCTAAATCCCTCGAGGGCTTTGTGGTAGAGTCCTTGGTTGAAGTATACTAGTGCAAGATTGTTGCATGCCTCACCAAAGTCTGGTTTTAATTCCACTGATTTTAAAAACTCTCTTTGGGCATCGTCGTAGTGTTTCTCATCAAAATAGACCACACCCAGACTGTTGTGTGCCTCTGCATAAAAAGGGTTCAAGGCTATCGCACACCTATATTCCTTTAAAGCGAGATCCCTTAGTCCTCTTAAGTAGTAGAGATCCCCCAGGTTATGGTAAGCCTCTGCATTAGTTGGATTGGAGAGGAGTGCCTTTTGAAAACTATCCCTACTCTTCTGAAAAATTCCCTCCACCCCATGAGTGGTAATCAGTGGTATTGCATCTCTCTCACTCTCTGGGTGGACCTCTGGTACTAATTGATATTCTTTTAAAAGTTGATAGTAAAGACGCCCCAGATTATTAACAATGACACCTTCCTCACTCAACTTCTGGTGGATGGATGCCGCATTGATGACCGAATTGAGTGATAAAGCCTTTTCAAATTCCTCAATGGCAGACCTATACTGTCCTTGGCGAACATAGACAAGTCCCAAATTGTTATGAGCAGCAACTGAAAAGGGAGACTCCTCTATGGTAGTTAACCAAAAAGTACTTTCCCCCCTCCACACACGATTTCTCACCGCTGTTTTTGCAGAGTATACTATGAGGATAATTAAAAGAGGTCCTACTCCTAATAGTAGTAATAAGTGAGCGCGTTTGAATAAAATCCCGTAGGTACTTTTCGAAAGACCCTTAACAATTAATAAAGGGATTATCGTACAGAATCCAAGGGTAGCGAAATACGCCCTATGTTCTAAAGCCGGATCAGTAAGTGGAATGATTCCAGAAACGGGAAGTAGTGTAATCACCATCCAGAGTATAAGAAAAGATATCTCCCTCAAATGCCTCCAGCAGATGGTGATAATAAAAAGTACTAGTGTGCAGGAGATAAGTGAAGAAATAAAGAGAGGATCCTTGAAAGAAACAAAATAGGGAATAAATGGGTTACCTGTCTGATGAAGAGGAAACAGCAACATTTTGAAATAGTACGCATAAATAATAAACACCCTCAAAAGCCGGGGGATAAAGTCTTCTCCAATACGCCCTACGCCGACAGCATGTAATATATGTGCCCTTAGATACACATACAGTAGAGAGACTACTATGATAGTAAGATAGGTCTTTCTCCTCCTGCTTACCGGGTAAGGAACATTGCTTGGGCGAGAATAGTCACAGATCACCATCAGCAAGGGTAGTACAATCCCACTCTCCTTAGTTAAAAGCACACACCCATAGCTAGTCATGAAGCCGATGAAAGCTCCCACTCTTTTAATCCCCGTAAGCCCCTCCCCACGAAGATAGAAAATCAAAGCAAGGAGAGAAAAAAAGGCTAAGAGCACATCGTTTCTGCCACTTATCCAGGCTACTGCTTCCGTTTGGATAGGGTGCGTGGCAAAAAGCAAACTTGCACAGAAGGCAATCCCCCTGTGCTTAAAAAGGATACCTACTAATAGATACACGAGAAATGCATTCAATACGTGGAGTAAAAGGTTAGTGAAGTGGAAACCAAATGAGTGTAAATCCCACAGCTGGTAATCAAGGATTAAAGAGATAATGAGAAATGGTCGATAGAAGGGTGTCTTTCCAAAAAATGGCTCTGTGAATACTAAGAAAAGATTTTTCCAATTTCCTAAGTAGCCAGTACTGTTAAGGATGAGCCCACGATCATCCCAAATAAAATCCCCGTGTAAGGAATTCCAGTACACACCCAAGGTGAGGAAGAAAATGGTGGTAAAGGCAATCACATTACTGTGAGAAGTAAACTTTTCTACTCTCAGCATAAGACCGTTTTTCCTCAATTACTTATGAGACACTGAAAATTATAGTTGCTGACATAATCTCTCGTTTATATGATCACCAGTGATCAAGATATCTCCTTGACACAATAGTTTTTTTTCACCTATACTTTAAAAATCCTACTATTAATGCAAATCATAGAGAGATTCATAAAAGACTCATCGGCAATTTCGGTAGAGCACGATAGAAATAATTATATGATCTAGATCTATAGCACACTACCTCTTTGGGTGAATTTCAAGTAAAAAACTCTTCATGAATAGGCACCTCTTGGGAGAAAAACTTCTACAACGTACCTCCATCATTGTGCTTACCCTCATCTCAATGGGAGTATATTGGAATACCCTGTCGAATGATTTCGTAGCTGGCGATCGTCAATTCATCCTAAGAAACCCACAGCTTGGTAACTACCGCACCGCACTTCACTCGTTCACCTCTGATTACTGGAAGAACCTCGGGGGCGAATCCTTCATCTACTATCGTCCTCTCACCACTATCTCTCACGTTGTTGACTTTCAACTCTATGAAACCCATCCTGCAGGACATCACTTCACCAATATGGTGCTTCACACCATCGCTTCCCTTACGGTCTATCAATTGCTTCTCTACCTACTTCCCTCTCTTCCCATGATTTGCCTGGTGGGAGCAAGCCTCTTTGCCCTCCACCCCATCCACACCCATTCGGTAGCATATATTATGGGGAGGACAGATATTCTAGCCACGATTTTTTATTTATGGGGATTAATCCTGCTCATGGGAATCCCTCACCATAAGAAAAACTACGGCAAGGTGTTAAAGCTCATAGTGGGGGCATGCCTTTGCTATTTTTTATCGCTCCTCGCCAAAGAGATAGCCCTCACCTTACCTCTTGTCTTTTTGCTCTCTCGATTTTGTTGGTCTTCGGAACAACACCCCTGGAAAGATTCAACCTTCTGGGTTCCCTTGGTTGCGTTATGTGCGACCCTCTCACTCTATCTCGTCGTGAGATCTCTCACCGTGGGACTCTCTGTGCCGGGAGACGTGACAGCTATTAAATATTCTTTCTGGCAAAGAGTGGTCACGGTGTTCATCACCTATGGATTCTACCTAGTAAAACTCTTCTATCCGTTACGTCTCTGTTACTACAGTAACATCGTAGTACCTGAGCTGTGGCGAGGCGTATTCAATTCACCACTCTTCTATACGGGTGTACTCCTCGTGGTATCGTTTGCCATATTCATCAAATGGTACCCACAGCTAGGGTTCTCGCTGGGGTGGATTGTGATTACTTTGCTTCCCGTGCTCAATCTTATCCCACTCACTACATTGGCAAAAGAAAATTTTCTCTATCTTCCTTCAGCAGGATTCTGCCTTTTCCTCTCTATGGCGATACATAATGGATGGTGCGAGAGAAAACACGATCAAAGGAGATACCAAAAATTCTCAACTATCATTTTTATTGCAATTGGAATCCTCTACGTGGGAGCAACCATCAGAAGAAATACCGACTATAGAAACCCAGTAATTTTTTTGGAACGCACCCTTCACACTATGACACCAGTACTTCTGCCGAATACTGAAGATACACGATTCTTTGAGGGAGTTAAGAACTTTTACACCACCTACAAAAATCTTGGCATCCTTTATCAAGAACGAGGAGCGTGGGCACAATCTGCTGAGGCATTTGAAAATGCTCTCACCTTCACCCCCTCCTACTTCTCGCCCGAATATGCTGCGACGGTGAAGGTACTGCTCGGAACGGTGTATGAGAAAATGGGAAGATTAGAGAGTGCTCTCCATATCCTAAAAGAGGCACGGTCAACTACCTCCAAGCCAAGTCAAGTTGACAACCTCCTAGGCATCATTTCCTTCAAAGTGGGACAAAAAGAAGAAGCTGAATTTTACTTTAAGCGCGCTATCCAAAAAGACGATACCTATGCCCCCGCTCACTTTAACCTAGGAATAGTCTACATGAAAAACCGTCTACCCCACAATGGTAGAGAGGAATTGTCTAAAGCTATTCGTCTGAATCCCACCCATAAAAACATTCTCGCGCGCCAAGGGATTCTCTCAAGTTTCGTGGACACTCCTGATGAGTCATTTTTCTCTCAATAATCTAGGACATGGTAACGATAAAAATATATCTGAATAACAGAAGTAATTTTAATACTAATTAACCTTTCTCGCAAATTCCTAGATGAAGAGAATTCTCCTATTCCACCCTTTGCTCTTTTCGCTCTACCCTATACTTTTTCTTTTGGCACATAATAAAGGCCAGCTCTCGTATCAGGTAGTGCTTATTCCCGCGATAGTTACTGTTGTAGCTACCCCTCCTCATGTGGGGTGCACTCCTCTCTATTTTTAAGGATCCCCACAGAGCAGCTTTTCTCACCTCACTCTTACTCTTCCTGTTTTTTTCCTACGGACTTGTAAGCAATCGGGTGAGTGGTATGATTTCTGAAATACTATCCCACTCTCAACAGCCACCAATTATTATCATTCTTGGAGATCATGGACCTCGCTCCACGCTCAATTGGACCAATCCTACCTTGACGTATATGAAAGAATGCATGACCAATTTAATGGCCTACCATTTACCTCCCCGAGGGCATCTCTCCCTGGGCGAGGAGATATCTCCCGTAAATTTGTTCCGGGTCATCTTAAATCACTATTTTGCGGTAGGCTATAGCCTGCTAGAAAATAAAAGCTATTTCAGCACACCTGACCGTCCCTACCGCTTTGTCGAGGTCACGGAAAAGGTCAAGAACCCAAACGATGGAATCCTTCACTTTCACCTCGGGTTGGCGTTGGCCCGCCAGGGTAACTATAGCGATGCTACATACCACTACTCTGAAACACTCCGTACCGCACCTGATTGCGCCCCCGCACACAATGAACTTGGCGTTATCCTTACTACAACGGGGAAGATTGATGAAGCAATTTTCCACTTTAATGAAGCGCTCCGGAGCGATCCCGGGTATGCAGCAGCACAGGAAAACCTTAAAAAAGTAGTTAAGATAAAACAAAAAAACTCAAATCACTAGGAGTAACAAGTAGGTTATCAGCTTATATATAAAACTTGAGGTAGGGGTAGCAGGTCTAATGCACTGTTAAAAAATTGTGATGGTGAGATATTACTGGGAGGTAAATGGTGAATTGACTTCCTTTCCCACTTTCACTTTTTACTAAAATGGTGCCTCTATAGCTCTCGATAATACTATACACGATTGCAAGACCCAACCCGATTCCTTTCTCTTTGGTGGTGAAGAATGGGTCAAAAATCTTATCACGATACACCTCCGGTATCCCACAACCGGTATCAGACACAACTATCTGAGACAAGAGCGTGTGAGCACTAGTATCCAACATAACTTTTATATCTTCAGTCAGTGAAGTGAGGTGAACAATGGTAGTCAACACCTCTATTTCTCCCCTATAGTCCATTGCCTGCGCGGCATTAATAAAGAGATTCCAAAAAACCTGTTTTATTTGTTGAGGATCAACCTCCACCATGATGCTATCGTGAAAATTCCTTTTTATAGTAATAGTACTGAAGTCTGGGTTATATAAACAAAGTTGAATAGTATTATCAATAATGCTGTTGAGTTCAACCTTTTCTTTTTTTCTGTCGTTTGGGTGAGCGAACAGAATAAAGTCGGAGAGCAATTGGTCTAATCGTTTCGTCTCCCTCAAAACAATCTCCATGAGCCGTTGGTTGTCTATAGTAAGCTTCAAATCTCCCCTAAGAACTTGAACAGAGCCACTCAGAGAAGCCAAGGGATTGCGAATCTCATGAGCCATCCCCATTGCCAACCTTCCAATAGCGGCTAATCTATCTATCACCTTTACATGCTCTTCCATCTCCTTCAACTTTGTTATGTCTTGGAAAATGTAAATCTCTCCCTGACCATTATCCTCACTACCTTTAAGAATCGATTTAGAAAATCCCAAATGTACTACTTTACCATCCCGACGTGTAAAAGATAGTTCAAAACGGTGACTTTGATTCTCGCCTCCTAAAACTTTCAGAAGACCCTCTTCAAATTTTTCTATTCCTGATATAAGCTCATCAATTTTGAGACCATAAACTTCTGAAATACTATACCCGGTGATTTCTTCGGCAGCCCTATTAATAAAGGTAATTCTGTTTTCTCTGTCTACCGTGAGCAACCCGCTGTTAATGCTCTTAACGATATTACGGTGGAGCGCTTCGAGCATGCTATAATCAATCTCTTTCACTTTAAGCGCTGCTTGTGATTTACGAACTTGCTCTGAGAGAAAACTACTCAAAATAGCAATAAAATAAAATGCGGTAATATTCATCACGATGCGAAAGAGAAGAGTGGTAACGCTATATGACTCTTCTTGAGGGGGTCCATAGAGAGGCTGGAAAATCCCATAGTATTCCAGATCAATGATGAGACCATAGAAGATACTACTTGCAGAAGCTACAATAATCCCACCCCTGCGATAGAGGATGATGCTTGCCCCCATAATAGAAAGGTAGTAAAAGAGAGAAAACACGCTCCTGACACCTCCCGTTGCATTTACCAGACCGGTGATCAGAAGAATGTCCATAAAAAACTGGGTGTACGCAAAAGTTGTTAATGATTTAACTCTCGTAAGAATAGAGGTATAGAAGAGGTTTAAGGCATAGACCATCCCAATGACTACATAGAGAGAAATAAGATAGGGATCTAAATAGGGCACACCTTTGGTAACCTGGATGAGCGCCGCCGCACCCAATGAAAAAGTGGCTAAGATCAATCGTAAAATCATTAGCCACTTGATTCTTCTGAGGATAACGTCCCGTGGTTCTTCTAAACTATAGTGATGAGTCATCACCAGAGGCATCCTTACCTTCTTTAATACCATACTTCTCAAGACGGTAGCGTAGAGACCGATAGGGGATGTTGAGTAACTGTGCCGCTTTTTTTATCTCACCATGTGCCCTCTCTAAGGCTTTAAGCAGTAAATGTTTCTCTAGCTTTCCTATTGTTTCGTCCAGATTAATCCCCTCAGGTGGAATATCAACGCTGACTATCTCATCTCGTATCTCCTCTCTTTTAAAGCGTGAGAGGGTAAGGCTCTCCGGAAGAATGATACTGGATGTCTCCAAGGCTACGCTCCGATCCACAATATTTTCAAGCTCACGGACATTACCAGGAAAGCTATAATCGAGGAGCACTTTGAGCGCGTAAGAAGAGATATTGCAGATATCCTTGCCTGATGCCCGAGAATACTTCTCAAGAAAATGCTGGGCGAGAAGCGGGATATCCATTGTTCTTTCACGTAAAGGGGGAACTTGGATGTTAATCACATTCAAGCGGTAGAAAAGATCTTCCCTGAATTCCCTTGTAATAACCTTCTTCTCTAAATCTCTATTGGTTGCTGAAATGATTCTCACATCAACATTCACTTCCTGTATTCCACCCACCGGTTTAAATGACTTTTCCTGAACTACTCTCAGCAACTTCACCTGAAGCAGCAGCGGTAAATCCCCTATCTCATCAAGAAAGATGGTCCCCTTATGGGCTGCTTCAAAGAGGCCCATTTTATCGGTAACCGCACCCGTAAACGATCCCTTCTTGTGGCCGAAGAGCTCGCTTTCGAGAAGCTGTTCGGGAACTCCCCCGCAATTTATGATGACGAAAGCTTCTTCACCTCGGGGACTATTTCTATGAATGGCTCGTGCCACCAGTTCCTTACCAGTACCGCTTTCTCCAGTGACCAACACACTTGCTTTTGATGGGCCCGCTTTAGGAATTAAATCGAAAATCTTATGCATCTCCGGGCTGGCGCTGAGCATACCTTCAAATATTCTCGTTCCCTCAACTCCTTTTCTCCTGGGTGCGGTTTCCCCTAGAGTTTCCCTCTTCTGCAACGCATTTTTTATGGTCATCTTGACTTCATCTACATTAAACGGCTTGGTGATATAATCATACGCACCATCCTTCATCGACTTTACTGCTGATTCGAATGAGGCGAATGCGGTAATCATAATCACCCGGGTTTCCGGGGAAACTTCTTTTATTTTAGATAATACTTCAAACCCATTCACCTTGGGCATTCTGATATCGGCGAGCACCACATCGTATTTCGTTTTTTCAAAAAAGTTGAGTGCCTCCCGACCATGAGCAGCGCATGAAACCTCATACCCTTCTCTCTCCAGCATAATCTGTAGAAACTCTCGTATGCCAGCTTCATCATCTACTACTAAAATGCTTGCCATACCTACACCTCACTGAATCACACAACTCCTCTGCTACACTGCAAGACCACCTGGACCCTTGATCACTCTGCCTTTTACCACGACGTAGCGCGCCTCGCCTTCCAACTCCCACCCATGAAAAGGGGAGTTCCTGCTCTTAGATTTAAATTGATTCACATCTACCTTTTTCCTCGCTGATAAATCTATGATAGTAATATCAGCATCGGCACCTGGCGCAAGAGTTCCTTTGGCAATATTCAATATCTTTGCCGGGTGAGCAGTCAACTTACGAACTAGCTCCGTGACGGTGAAAAGCCTTTCCTGTATCAAACGAAGGGAGAGAGGTAACGCGGTCTCTAATCCCACCACGCCTGTAGAGGCGTAATCAAACTCTACCTCTTTCTCCAAGGAAGAGTGAGGGGCATGATCGGTGGCAATCACATCGAGCGTTCCATCCTTAAGACCTTCTTTGATCGCCCCTACATCCCTCACACTTCTTAAGGGAGGATTCACCTTCAAGTTGGTATTAAACGATTCCAACGCCTCTTCACTCAAACTGAAATAGTGCGGTGCGGTCTCTGCCGTTACCTTTACCCCCCGGGATTTAGCCTCACGAATAATTCTTACTGACCCTGCAGTACTCACGTGGGCAATGTGAATGCGACAACCGGTGAGCTCGGCTAAGAGGATATCTCGTGCCACTACTATTTCTTCGGCAGCACTGGGAATTCCCTTTAGTCCTAATCGGGTAGCAGTATATCCTTCATTCATTACCCCATGAGCTACCAGAAGCGAGTCTTCACAATGGCAAATAACGAGCAAGTCAAAATTCTTCGCATACTCCATACCTCGCCTCATGAGTTCACTATTGCTCACCGTTTTGCCATCATCGGACACCGCTACCACTCCTGCATTTTTCAGCTCTCCCATCTCGGCAAGGCTTTCGCCCTGCAGTCCTTTGGTAATCGCCCCGATGGGGAAGACGTTTACACATCCCTCACCTCGTGCCTTATCCAGAATATAGTCGGTTACCGCTTGCGTGTCATTGATCGGAGTGGTATTGGGCATGCATGCAATAGAAGTAAAACCACCCCACGCTGCAGCTTGACAGCCCGTTTTGATGGTTTCTTTATACTCATGGCCAGGTTCCCTCAAGTGAACGTGCATATCAATGAGTCCAGGAACCACAATCATTCCCTGGGCATCAATACTCTGGGATACTTGCTCCCTCGTTTCCGTTCCTTTCCTGCGGGTAAGCTCCACAATCTTTCCCTGATCTATGAGAATATCAAGATCGTCATCTACCGCTCGCGCAGGATCAATAACCCTTCCATTTGCTATCACCAACATTTCGCCCTCCTATTTCCCGATCAAGAGGTATAACAAGGCCATCCTCACCGCCACCCCATTGGTTACCTGCTCCAGTATAAGCGCATAGGGACCATCAGCAACCTCGGGTGAAATCTCGACCCCGCGATTGATGGGACCAGGATGCATGATGAGCACATCTTCCTTAGCATGCGTGAGCCGCTCTCCATTCAAACCGAAAAAGGTTGAATATTCCCTTAGCGAAGGGAAGAGAAATTGACTCTGTCTCTCAAGCTGGATTCTCAACATCATAATGACATCTGCACTCCTGATGGCGTCATCAATGCTTTGAGCGACTCTCACCCCCATCATCTCTATGAGGGGAGGAATCATGGTAGGGGGTCCATACACCACAACCTCGGCTCCCAATTTATTCAAGGCATGAATGTTTGAACGTGCCACTCTACTATGGGAAAGATCACCAATGATCGCTACCTGAAGTCCTGCAATCGTTCCCTTCCTTTCCCTCATAGTAAACACATCAAGCAGTGCCTGGGTGGGATGTTCGTGCGCTCCATCTCCCGCATTGATGATAGAAGCTGAAAGTGAGTCTGCAAGAATTTTGGCAGCTCCCGCTGCTGCATGTCTAATAACTACCGTATCAGGGTTCATCGCCTGCAAGCTCTTGCCAGTATCCTTAAGTGTTTCCCCCTTCACCACGCTACTCACTGAAGTTGAAATATTGATCACATCTGCACTGAGTCTCTTCCCCGCTATCTCAAAAGAGGTCCTCGTTCGAGTGCTCGGCTCGTAGAATAAATTAATAATGGTCTTCCCCCGTAAGGTAGGAACCTTTTTGATGTCTCTGGTCGAGATTTCTTTCATGGAATCAGCGGTGTCCAAAATAAGAGTAATCTCATCCACGCTCAATTGTTCTATGGTGAGAAGATCTTTACTCTGTAGCGGCATACTGTTTTTCCTCCTGTACAATCACCTCGTCAACACCATCATCCTCCACCAGCCTTACCTCAATCAACTCCTTTCGAGAGGTGGGAACATTCTTACCCACATAATCGGCCCTGATGGGTAATTCCCGATGCCCTCGATCAAGTAACACCGCCAGCTGGATAACGCAGGGACGCCCTAAGTCTATAATAGCATCCAACGCTGCCCTGACCGTCCTCCCCGTATAGAGTACATCATCAACCAGAATTACCCTCTTGTCTCTCACCGAAAAGGGAATCTCAGTTTTTCTCAACACTGGTTGTGAAGCCACTTCTGAAAGGTCATCCCGATAGAGGTTGATATCCAACGCCCCTATCGGAATCTCAAATCCGCTGATTTCCTTTATCATGGATGAGAGTCTCGTGGCAATGGTGACCCCCCGCTTCATAATACCAATGAGCACCAGGTCTTTTCCGTCCTGGTTCTTCTCCAGTATCTCATGGGCAATCCTTTTCAAACCTTTCTCTATCTCTTCCTTACTTTGGATCAACATTACCTTACTCTTCTCCATTATAGCTCCTTAAAAATATCCCCCTCGCCTCACCAGGCAAGGGGGATATAGGGGATACTCTTTTCATGGTCATCATAACCTTTTTAATCTCACAGGATCAAATTAAAGGCTTTACAGTATAGTACCTTATAGTGAGAAAAAGTCAAATAGAATTTTCTCTCATCCTACCTCATCACATCCCTAAGGTACATTATCTAGATCTAGTGCTCGTTCACTCACGTAAGATTTCAGATGAAGGTCTTTTCAATGAATTAATTGCCCTATCCTCCTCCACTTGATATCACGCATAAAGCCCCCCCATGACCAGTAAATCAGAAACGCCTTACCTTTCACCTTGTTTAAACTTACGAACCCCCAAAATCTACTATCAGCGCTGCGATCACGGTTATCACCCATCACAAATAAATAACCCTGGGGAACCACGATGGGACCATAATTATCCCTTGGCTGAACCTGCCCCGGAATTATGGTGTGATCAGCATACACTCCATAGGGGTCACTATACAATCCATCATTGAGATAAATTTGTTTGTCCTTGATGTAAATCTTATCACCTCCAACCCCTACCACTCTCTTAATAAAATCCTTACTCTCATCTTTAGGATAGACGAACACAACCACCTCACCCCGCTGTGGTTTCCTGAAATCAAAGAATTTAATATCGGTGTAGGGAATTCTGATACCATAGATGAACTTATTAACCAGAATATGATCGCCCACTAATAAGGTGGGTTCCATTGAGCCTGAAGGAATCTTAAACGCTTGCACCACCAATGTCCTAATAATCAAGGCGAGCACTATGGCTATCGCAACGGCTTCTATATTCTCTCTTAGAGCACCCTTTTTTCTCATCGATTCTCCTCTCTGTGCCTAACCTACAGCATCTAAATTCTGTACCCTTTAACCTCGTGAACTCACTGCCTTACTCTTCTAGGTTTTCCCTTTCAACTCCATCAAAGCTAAAAATGCCGATTGCGGAATGTCTACCCTCCCTACTCTCTTCATTTTTTTCTTCCCCTCTTTTTGCTTCTCAAGCAGTTTTCTCTTCCGAGTGATATCGCCTCCGTAGCACTTGGCGGTTACGTTTTTCCTCAACGGCTTCACCGTTTCTCTCGCGATGATTCTGCTCCCTATCGCTGCCTGTATCACTACCTCAAAGAGCTGGCGAGGAATAATTTTTCTCATCTTGCTACATAACTCTTTCCCCTGAAGATATGCCTTCTCCTGAGGGACAATGAGCGATAAGGCATCTACCACTTCACCATTGATCAGGATATCCAGTTTCACCAGGGAAGATAATTTAAAGTGCAGAAACTCGTAATCGAGTGAAGCGTATCCCCGCGTGAGTGATTTCAATCGGTCATGAAAATCTATGATAATTTCACTCAAGGGCAGTTCATAGGTGATCACTACTCTTTGGGCGCTGTGGTACTCAATCTTCCGCTGTGTTCCCCTCCTCTCCTCACAGAGCTTTAATATCGCTCCTACATACTCACCGGGGAGGTGTAGTGAGGCAAGCACGTAAGGCTCCTCAATCTGGGAAAGGCAGTGAGGGGGTGGAAGCTCAACCGGATTATCAACCATCACCACTTCACCATCAGTTGTGGTTACTTTATACACCACGGTGGGCAGGGTTATCACCAGCGTTACCTGATACTCTCTCTCGAGGCGTTCTTTGATAATCTCCATGTGGAGTAATCCTAAAAATCCACACCTGAAACCAAATCCTAATGCATAAGATACCTCAGGTTCGTAGCTGAAAGAGCTATCGTTTAAGTGGAGTTTTTCCAATGCCTCTCTCACCTTTTCATAGTCCCCAGAATCAATAGGGTAGAAACCACAAAACACCATTGGTTTCAATGGGTTAAATCTAGGAAGGGAACTGGCAGTAGGACGAGCTGCATCAGTTATGGTATCGCCGATTTTAACCTCTGCGATGTCTTTCATCCCCGCCATCGCAAAGCCTATCTCCCCTGTACGCAGTTGCTCAGTTTCCACCATTTCAGGGCTAAGGTACCCCATCCGACTCACCTCAAAAACCTTCCCTGATGACATTACTTGAATCTGCATGCCTTTCCTCATCATCCCATCTACGATTCTCACCAACACCACTGCGCCCTGATAGGAATCATACCAGCTATCAAAAATCAAAGCCTTAAGTGGTGCATCTGGATCTCCGAGGGGTGGGGGGATTCTCTCAACAATACACGCTAATAATTCTTTAATACCTAAGCCCTCTTTGGCACTCACCAGCAGTGCATCGTCTGACTTAAGTCCTACTATCTCTTCAAGTTCCCGTTTAACCCTGGCTATATCAGCATTAGGCAAATCAATCTTGTTGAGTACCGGAAGCACTTCTAGATTATTATCTAACGCCATATAAAAGTGGGCCAAGGTCTGTGCCTCTACTCCTTGTGAAGCATCTACTAACAGGAGCGCCCCTTCACAGGCAGCTAAACTTCGTGAAACCTCATAGGTGAAATCCACATGTCCTGGAGTGTCTACTAAATTGAGAATGTAGGTTGTTCCATTTTCTGCGGGATAGTATAGCCTCACCGTTTGAGCTTTGATAGTAATCCCCCTCTCCCTCTCCAGATCCAGTTTATCCAAAAACTGTGGTCTGAGTTTCCGCGATTCTACCGCCCCGGTATACTCTAGTAATCTATCAGAAAGGGTAGATTTTCCATGGTCAATATGAGCGATAATTGAGAAGTTTCTTATCGTGTCCACTATGCCTCGTTTCTACCGCTTATCAGTGTATCCTCTTACTATTTACTACCTTTTACAAATTTTGCTGCTACACCCATAACCATTTCAATAATAAATTTTTTTATCTATACCATGATTTTCCGTAATGTAAAGTATAAAATGAAATTAACACCACTTCTGTAAAAAATTGTTTTAGAGCAACGCCGACCTCTTTTCCTAACAATATATAAAAATATTGACTTTACTATATAACTCAGCTATATAGTGTAGTGAGCGGGCATAGCTCAGTTGGTAGAGTACAAGCTTCCCAAGCTTGGGGTCGCGGGTTCGAAGCCCGTTGCCCGCTCCACGCTTTATTTAAAAGCATTTTTTTCTTGCAATGTAGTATCTTTTATGATACTTAATGTTTAAGTAAAGTGGGGTTTCCCCGCTTTTTTTATTGAGTGAGTGGCTATGAGCATAAATCTTATAGAATCAATTAGAGCGCTCACCGAACCGCTCATTGTATCCGAAGGTCTAGAGCTTATTGATATTGAGTATCTTAGAGAACCACAAGGATGGATTTTAAGATTTTATATTGATAAACAAGGTGAGGTAACACTCGATCATTGTTCTCAGATAAGTAAGCACATTGGAGATCTTATAGAGGTAAAAGCCCTTATACCCCATAGCTATATCCTTGAGGTATCTTCACCAGGGCTCAATCGGCCTCTCAAAAAAGAAAAAGACTTTATTACCTACGCGGGAGAAACTATAAAAATAAAAACATTTAAACCCATCAATCAAAAAAGGAATTTTCAAGGTACCCTACTCGGATATCAAGATGGAAAGGTAATGATGCGCTCAGATAACGAGGAAATCCATATTCCTCTTCCTCTCATTGCCAAAGCAAATGTTCACTACCAATTTCCGGACATTAAAAAGAAAAAACATAATTAAGGAACATTGCTATGATATCGGAACTCGACCGCATTCTCGAAGAAGTGAGAAAGGATAAAGATATTGACAAGCAGGTATTAGTCCAAACCCTTGAGGCCGCCCTCGTAAAGGCAGCAAAGAATCGCTATGGTCACAATGCTGATATTGAGGCACATTTCAATCATGAATTAGGTGAGGTTGAACTCTTCCAGTTCAGGACCGTAGTGACAGAAGTGAAAAACCAGAAGAATGAAATCTCCTTAGCAGAGTCCCGAAAGCTCGATCCAGATGCACAAGTAGGCGACAGCCTAGGTGTAAAACTAAACGCGGCAGATTTTGGGAGAATCGCCGCTCAAACAGCAAAACAGGTGATTATTCAAAATATTCGGGAAGCAGAGCGTGAAAATATCTACCAAAACTATAAGGATCGTAAAGGTGAATTGATCACTGGTATCGTGCAGCGATTCGATAGAGGGGATCTTATCGTTAACATCGGAAAAACAGAGGCTATTCTGCCTATGCAAGAACAAGTACCAAGGGAGCGGTATCGTCAGAGGGACAGGATAAAGGCATACATCCTCGATATCAGAAAGACAACCAAAGATCCCCAGATAGTACTTTCCCGAACCCACCCTGGATTTATCGCTGAATTGTTTAAAACAGAGGTTCCTGAAATTAACGAAAGGATTGTCACTATCAAAGCGGTAGCGCGCGAACCAGGCATCAGGACCAAAATTGCAGTCACCTCCTCTGTGAGTGATGTTGATCCGGTGGGAGCATGTGTGGGAGCTAAGGGCTCTCGAGTGCAAAACATCGTACAGGAACTCAAAGGTGAAAAAATTGATATTATACCGTGGTCCGATGACATCGCCAAATTTGTCTGCAATGCACTTGCCCCCGCAGAAATCTCTGAAGTCATCATTTACAAAGATCTTAAATCCATGGAAATCGTCGTGCCTGATGATCAGACCTCACTCTCTATCGGTAAAAAGGGGCAAAATGTTCGATTGGCGGTGAAGCTCACCGGATGGAAAATAGACATCAAGAGCAAATCAGAAGCTGAGGGAAATTTTGAAAAGGCCTTTAAACAACTAATCCAGATTCCTGGTGTCGGAGAAACTACTGCCAAACTGCTCTTTAATGAAGGCTATTTTACAGCCACCGATATTACCAAGGCATCCTTAGAAGAGCTGATGAAATTACCTGGATTAGGCGAGAAAAAAGCGGAGTCGATGAAGAAAGCAGCTGAGGATTTTATCAAACAACAAGCGGTAAAAGTTACTGCTCCTCCACCCCTACCACCAGGGATTAGTAAGTAATCATGCCTTTTTTAAGGCTAGTGCTGCGATATCACTAGTATACACTTATCTCAACCTCACGCTATGGCAACTATGAGAGTTCACCAACTGGCGAAAGAATTAGATTTAAATTCTAAGCAACTTATTTCCCATCTGAAAAAGTTGGGCATCGACGCAAAAAACCACATGAGTACCCTCTCAGAAGATGATGTAGAACGGGTAAAACATTTTCTCTTCCCTCCCAGTGCTGACAAAATCATAGAAGAGAGGCTTAAACCAACGTTAATCCGGCGCAGGAGAAAGGCAGACGAAAAACCACCTGAAGCAGAAACTGTTGAGGAGTTAAAAGAAGCAGTGCTTCCTCCACCCGCGGCGGAAATGCTACCCCAGGTAGTGGGTGAAACTCCTTCCTCACCACCTCCTTCTGAATCCATAGAAACGCTCTCCGCGGCACAAGAAGCTGAGAGGCAAGTTGAAAAACGAGTAGAGAAGAAACCGGAGAAAGAACCTGAAAAAGAAGTTAAGATTATCTCTAAAAAGGCAGTCATTGCTGAAGAAGAAGAAGAGGTACAGAGGGGAATAAAAAAAAGAAAGATTCAGAGAGAACGATTTACCGTCGATGCAGGAATCCCTACCAGAAAGCTCACCTCCATTTCTTCAAAAGATTTCCGAGAAGACGCGGAGCCCCAAGAGGAGAGATCAAGGATTTATAAGCCATCGCCTCTTCGCAAGAAAAAGGCCCTCGCACTGGTCAAACCCAAAAGAACTGAAATCACCACACCCAAAGCTATAAAGAGAAAAATCAAAGTAGTGGGAGAGATCACCGTTGGCCAACTGGCAAAAAGGATGAGTATCAAAGTAGGAGAGGTAATTAAAAAACTTATGAATCTTGGGGTAAGGGCTACCATGAACGAAACTATTGACCTTGATGCGGCCTCCCTCGCCGCACACGAATTCGGTTACGCAATAGAGTGCGTCCCCATAGAAGCAGAACAAATACTGCGCGAAAAAAAGAAAGATTCACCTGAAACATTACTCCCCCGTGCCCCCATCGTCACGGTGATGGGACATATCGATCATGGCAAGACATCCCTGCTTGATGCGATTCGACAAAGTAATATCATAGAGCAAGAAGCGGGCGGCATTACTCAGCACATTGGGGCATACCATGTGAAGTCTGACAGAGGTGATATTGTGTTTATTGATACCCCTGGCCACGAAGCATTCACCACCATGCGCGCTCGAGGAGCAAAGGCAACTGACATTGTGGTGCTGGTGGTAGCAGCAGATGAGGGGGTGATGCCTCAAACTATAGAGGCAATAGATCACGCAAAGGCAGCGCAGGTACCTATTATTGTTGCCATTAATAAAATTGATAAACCTAATGCTAATCCTGAAAAGATTATCCAATCACTCGCAGAGTATGGAATTATGCCTGAGAGCTGGGGGGGTGATACGCTCTACGCGGAAATCTCTGCCAAGTTCAAAAAGGGTATTGAAAATCTTCTCGAAATCATCCTCCTCCAGGCTGAGATGCTAGAACTGAAAGTTAACCCTCATAAGCCCGCTAAGGGGACAGTCATCGAAGCTAAACTAGATAAAAACCACGGTCCTGTTGCCACCATCTTGGTTCAGGAGGGAACGCTCACGCTGGGAGATATGTTTATTGCAGGTGTGCACTATGGCAAGGCACGCATGCTCATCGATGATGCGGGTAACAAGCTCTCTCAGACAGGTCCTTCTACACCAGTACAGGTGCTAGGGCTTTCGGGAGTACCTCAAGCAGGTGATGCGTTCACCGTCGTTGATGAAGAAAGGAAAGCCAGACAGGCAGTGACCTACTTCCAGCAAAAGAAGCGCGAAAAAGAGCTTACTGAAACGAGCAAGGTAACCCTTGAGGGGTTGTATAATCAGATACAAGAAGGCACCATTAAAGAGCTCACGGTCATCATTAAAGCCGACGTCCACGGATCACTTGAGGTACTCTCACAATCCTTGCAGGAGTTGGGAAATAAAAACGTTAAGATTACTATTATCCACAGTGCAGTTGGTTCCATTAGCCAGTCTGATGTAATGCTTGCTTCTGCCTCTCAGGCTATCATTATCGGTTTTGGCGTGAAACCTGATGCGAAAGCCAAGCAACTGGCCGAGCAAGAAAAAGTGGACATACGATTCTATAATATCATCTATGAGGTGATTTCCGATGTCACCATGGCTCTGGAAGGTCTTCTCGCCCCCACGCTCGTAGAAAAATTGTGTGGGAGGGCCGAACTGAAGCAACTATTTCATGTTTCTAAGATCGGTACTGTGGGAGGGAGCATGGTACTCGAGGGTAAAATTATAAGAAACAGTACTGCCCGTGTACTGAGGAATGGTTCCCAAATCCACCAGGGTAAATTCTCCTCTCTGAAAAGGTTCAAAGATGATGTGCGAGAGGTTGAATCAGGATATGAGTGTGGTATTGGGATAGAGGGATTTGATGCACTAGAGGTCGGGGACATTATAGAGTCCTATCTTACTGAAGAAATAGCGACCAAACTGTAGTAATGCTCATCAATGTTCCTCTCAGCGCTGCTGTTGCAATGTTTCTTCATACTGAGCATCTATGGTTATTGGAGTATGCCAGTTAGATTTACTTATTAGAGAGAATAGTTCTCTTAAGGATAAGCGTCGAATTCTTAAAAAGATCCTTGAACGGGTGAAACACACCTTCAATGTGTCCATCGCTGAAGTCGGGAACCATGACCTGTGGCAGAGTGCCCAGATAGGCTTCTGTATCGTGGGCAATGACAAGAGATTTATCAATTCATCTCTAGATAAAGTGATTGGGTTCATCGAAGAACTCAACAGCGCTGAAATTATCAGATCTGAGATAGAACTGCTCAACGTATAACGGGTTTAACCTTCTTTAAAAAATATCCTTCGCAGATGCGCTACAGTTATCAACGATCAGACCGCGTTTCAATCCTGCTCAAAGAGGAGATCTCTCAGCTCATCCTCCGAGAAGTAAAAGATCCTGAGCTGGGATTTGTCACCATTACCGACGTTGAGGTTTCAAAAGATCTACAGGTAGCAAAGGTATACTACACGGTATTAGGAAATACACAACAGAAACATGATTCATCTCATGCCTTACAACGTGTTGCACACTTTATCAAAAGGCAACTGGGAAAGCGGCTCAGGATGCGTTCTATACCTGATATTATCTTCAAATACGATCACTCTCTCGACTACGGAGAGAAAATCGACTCTCTCCTCAGGCGCGTGCACAGTAATGATACAATCGAAAGTAACGATAAGTAGTATAGATGGTTGGATAGTACTATAATACCTAAAGCAATACGTAGTGCGTATGAATGGAATACTCATTGTGGATAAGCCTAGCGGATGTACCTCGTACCAGGTTGTTAAAAGAGTACAAAAGATCTTAAAGGTAAAGAAAGTCGGACATGGGGGGACGCTGGATCCCCTGGCAACCGGGGTGTTGCCCCTTTTTCTCAACCGGGCGACAAAACTGGTGCCCCTTCTCATGAATGGAATCAAAAGGTATCGCGCAACGCTCAAGCTAGGCGTAGAAACTGACACACTCGATCGCGAGGGGAACATCATCACCGAAAGCGCTCGCCTTCCAGAAGACCACCAGCACATTATACGTACCTTTGACTCTTTCAAAGGTACCATCGAGCAAACTCCCCCTATGTTTTCAGCTCTCAAAGTACATGGTATCCCCCTCTATAAGCTCGCCAGAAAAGGAATAACGCTTGAGCGCACCGCGAGAAAGATTCAGATCTATGACCTGACAGTCATTGAAATATCCCTTCCCCTGATAACCTTTGAGGTGTGCTGTTCACCAGGAACGTATGTGAGAACTCTCTGCGCCGATATAGGAAAAAGACTCGGCTGTGGTGCCCATTTAGTAGAGCTCACCCGGCTTCAGAGCGGTAATTTTCTCATTGATGACTCCCTGAGCCTCGATCAACTACACCGGTTAGTAGCGCACAATTCGGTGCAAGAGAATTTATATTCCCTTGCTGAATCATTTAAGACCTTCCCCCAGATCATAGTTGACGCTCACACCATCACCACCCTTAAAAGAAGTCGTACCATCCCCGTTGCTCACCTTACCCACCTCTCTTTGCCACCCATGGAGAAGGGAGCAGTGGTGAAAGTACTATGCCAAGAAGATCATCTCATTGCGCTCATCCAATCCCTCATTTCGATGAGAGATCTCCCCACGCTGTCTGCTTCCACGAGCGCATGGAAGCTTGTCTGTCTCTTTAATCCCAGGGATAATACCTTACACTAAAAACCAGTGAGAGGAGGAAATCAATGACACTTGCAACACAGCACAAAAAAGACATCATACAAAAATTCAAAGTTCATGATAAGGATACCGGTTCTGCTGAGGTACAGATTGCACTGCTCACCGAAAGGATCAACTACCTCACCGATCATTTTAAGGCACATAAGAAAGACCACCACTCGCGTCAGGGGCTGCTTAAAATAGTAAACCAGAGGAGACGACTGCTCAACTACCTTAAAAAAAACGATGTGCCCCGTTACCGCAAATTGATTGGAGAGCTTGGTATCAGGAAATAATACCCCTTAGCTAAGGAGATACCCACTATGAGTAACAAAGTTGAAATTGAATGGGGCGGAAGAACACTCGCTCTCGAAACTGGTAAAATGGCAAAACAGGCTAATGGTGCGGTGAGCATACACTATGGCGAGAGCATTGTACTCATCACCGCAGTAGCTTCCAAAGAGCCCAAAGCGCAAGCAAGCTTCTTCCCGCTCACCGTTGATTATCAAGAAATGACCTACGCCGCGGGGAAAATCCCTGGTGGGTTCTTTAAAAGAGAAGGGCGGCCCAACGAGAGGGAGATTTTAACCTCACGTTTCATTGATCGACCCCTGCGACCACTCTTCCCTGAAGGGTTTACCCACGAGGTACAAATTATTGCAACTGTCCTCTCAGCGGATCCTGAAAGCAACCCTGATATTCTGGCTATCATCGGTGCCTCTGCAGCCCTGGAAATTTCTGATATTCCATTCAGGGGACCTATTGCGGGGATACGCATAGGGAGGATCAATGATCACTTCATTATCAATCCCTCAACAGAGCAGCTCAAACAAAGCACACTTGATCTGGTTATTGCAGCCAGTCGAGATGCAGTCGTTATGGTTGAGGGGGAAGCACACATCCTTCCCGAATCAGTGGTCCTGGATGCCATATCCTTTGGTCACCAGGCGCTGATAAAGGTGATAGACCTCCAGTTAGAGTTAAAAGCGGCAGTAGGAAAACCCAAAATAAGCATCGCCCCCCCTGCCTTTGATGACACCCTCTATCAAAGCGTTCATACCATTGCCTATGATAACATTAAACAGGCAATCGATATCCCGGTGAAGGCTGACAGGAATGAAACGCTACGGCAAATTGGAAAATCAACCCTTGAACAATTACTTCCACGCTATGAAGATAAAGAAGCTGAAATCACCACCATGCTGAATGAACTGGAGAAAAAGATCGTGAGAGAGCTCATCACCAAGGAGGGGAGGAGAATTGGAGGAAGAAGGTTTGATCAAATCAGGGAAATTGATTGTGAGGTGGGAATCCTCCCTCGTGCCCACGGTTCAGCCCTCTTCACCCGAGGAGAAACACAGGTACTTGCCTCAACCACACTTGGCACCACCGCTGATGAGCAACGGATTGACTCTCTCATGCAAAATGGGTCAAAGTCCTTCATGCTCCACTACAATTTCCCCCCTTTTTCGGTGGGAGAAGTCAAGTTTCTTCGCGCACCCAGCAGAAGAGAAATCGGACATGGGAGTCTTGCAGAAAGGGCAATCTCCAACGTGCTCCCCTCCAACGATGACTTCCCCTATACCATCCGTATCGTATCAGAAGTATTGGAATCCAATGGTTCTTCCTCTATGGCAACCGTGTGCGGTTCCATCCTTTCTTTGATGGATGCAGGCGTTCCTATTAAAACTCCGGTCGCGGGTATCGCATTAGGTTTAATTAAAGGAGAAGATGAGTTCATTATCCTCTCTGACATCCTGGGTGATGAGGACCACATAGGGGATATGGACTTTAAAGTAGCAGGTACCCGTGAAGGCATCACCGCCCTGCAGATGGATATCAAAATCACTGGGGTAACACCTGTGATACTCTCTAAAGCACTCTCTCAGGCGAGAGATGGCCGCTTGTTCATTTTAGATAAAATGGGATCCACCCTCAAAGAACCACGTCCCTCACTTTCCATCTGGGCTCCGCGCATCGAAACCTTACAGGTAAAAACAGAAAAAATTGGCGAAATCATTGGTCCGGGAGGAAAAACCATCAAGAATATTATAGAACAAACGGGTGCCAAAATTGAGATTGACGATTCCGGGAAAGTTAACATTTACTCCACCGACCAAGAAGCCGTTACCAAGGCAATGAGAATGATCCAAGATATTGTGCAAGAAGCAGAAGTGAACAAGATTTACCTTGGCAAGGTAAAGCGAATTGTGGACTTTGGAGCCTTCGTTGAAATTTTTCCTGGGACAGACGGCCTCATCCATATCTCTCAGTTGGCAAAGGAACGAGTGAAGAATGTGAGAGACATTCTCAAAGAAGGTGATGAAGTTTTGGTGAAGGTAATAGAAGTCGATAAACAAGGTAAAGTCAAGCTCAGTCGCAAAGAGGCATTGAGCCAGTCACCTCACCACACCTAGTGCTCGGTACAAGCCTCTCGCAACCCCTCATAAGAACAGACAAACCTATGTACCAGAAAACCGTGTTAGGTAACGGTGTGAAAATTGTTACCGAGCGAATTCCTCACGTTCACTCTATTTCTCTCGGCATCTGGATTATCACCGGTTCACGTGATGAGGACCTTTCCCACAATGGCGTCACCCACTTTATCGAACACATGTTCTTTAAAGGAACACCCACACGCTCTGCCTTTGACATTTCCAAAGAAATTGATTCAGTGGGTGGACTACTGAACGCCCTCACCAGCAAAGAATATACCGGGATCTATGCAAAGGTACTCGATAAAAATATCGATGTTGCCCTCGAAATGCTCCTTGACCTCTTTTTCAACTCCGTGTTTTCTCCACAGGAAATAGAACGGGAACGTGAGGTTATCGCCCAAGAAATACACCTCGCAGAAGATATCCCCGATGAGCACATTCAGGAACTCCTCAGTAAATCCTATTTTAAAGATCACCCTCTCGCTCAACCCATCTTGGGAAATGTAGCTACAGTAGGATCCCTCTCCCGGGATACGTTACTTGCCTTCTTTCACCGTCACCACTATCAACCTTCCAAAATCATCATTGCGGCAGCCGGAAACCTTGACCATCACTACCTGGTAGAAAAATGTAGTGCCCACTATGGTTCTATGGCTCAGCACACTGTTGTTTCCTCTCGCAACTCTCACACACCGTTTTCTAACTTCTTCATCCACACCAAGGAGTTGGAGCAGGTCCACCTCTGCATTGGTACCAAAGGTATATCCCACACCCATCCCTTGAGGTATGCGGGGTATGTACTTACTACAATCCTCGGTGGGAGCATGAGTTCCCGGCTTTTCCAAGAGATACGAGAGAAGAAGGGGCTCGCCTACGCGGTATACTCTTACTTCTCCTCCTATTTTGACGCAGGCTTATTCACTGTCTATCTAGGGGTAAATAAAAAAACCGTAGAGGAAGCGGTAAGGGTAGTCATCGAAGAACTCACTACCTTGAAGGATAAACCTATCGATGACTCAGAGCTTCACACCGCTCAAGAACACCTTAAGGGCACTACCCTGCTCGCATCAGAAAGTGTAGATCACCGGATGACCCGCCTCGCAAAATGTGAAATGTATTTCAATAAATTCATCCCCCTCGAGGAAATCCTACGGGAGATTGACGAGGTAACCCCCCACGATGTTCAGACCCTTGCGCGGGATATTTTTGATAGAAAGTACCTCTCCCTTGCCGCACTTGGTCCCCTCACTCACGATGATCTCTCACCTGATATACTCGATAGTTAACATACCCCCTCTCTTTACCCACACCCTGCTAGCATACCACCATCTCGCGTCTCTCACTCCCCGAAAACATTTTCACTTGACTTGATAACACTAAGGTGTTAAATCCACCTTGAATAGAATGTACCTCATGCTCATTAACCCTACTGTACCTAATGCCCTATGGATATACGCAATCCCTTACGCAGCTATCAAATGAAAATCAACAGGGAACTTACTACCTTTTTCACACACTTAAAAAGGCAATTTCATCACTTAGAGTACACCAGGATACTCATCCAATCGATGGAGGATTTTTCAAAGAGAGGAGGAAAAAGGTTAAGGCCAATTTTAATGATCCAAGGATACAAACTTTTTAAACCAGAAAACCATGCAATCATAAAAACCTCCATTTCCATTGAACTAATCCACAATTTCCTCCTCGTCCATGATGATGTGATGGACCGAGATCAGCTACGGAGGGGCGGCCTCACCATCAATAAACTATACCGTGACTATTTCAAATCCCGCTATAAGAGCAAGTCAACTACTCACCTCGGTGATGCTACCGCAATCACCATTGGTAATATATTTTTTTCCCTCGGTAACGCGGTGATCAGTAACTCCTCTTTCCCTGAACACGACAAGTGCAGGGCACTTTCGGCAGTGAGTGCAATGATCACCAAGGTCGGTATCGGACAGTTCTACGATATTACCTACAGCTTAAAGAATACTCTTACCGAAGAAGATATTTTACTCATGTACAATCTTAAAACTGCCATATACTCTTTCAATGGGCCCCTGATGCTCGGTGCAATACTGGCAGGAGCACCCGCTCGCAGCATCAAAAAAATAGAGTCCTTTGCTAAACCACTCGGCCTCGCCTTTCAAATTAAGGATGATCTTTTAGACCTCTATGGCACAGAGAGCACTTTGGGGAAAACGGTTGGTTCAGATTTTCGGGAGGCGAAAAAGACCTTGTTGCTCATCGCAATGCTGAAACGATCAAAACCTAAAGAAAGGAAGGTGATCCTTCGCTCTTTAGGCAACACAACATTAAACAGGGAAGGTATTGAGATGCTTAAGCGGATTGGCATTACCACGGGGGGCTTTGACTACTGCAACAAGCTCTCTGATACGCTGGTGAAGAGAGCAAAGAATATTCTAAAAAAATCTCCTTTTAGAAAAGAGGGGATTGAACCCCTCCTCTCCATTGCTGACTACCTTCAAAAAAGAGAGGTCTAGCAACTTGCCTATTTTTTAAGATACATTAAAAATTCTCTATTTCCTCGTGGGCCTACCAGTGGAGATTCAATAACTCCCCTCACCTGAAGGGCTACGCTTCGTGAAAAAGAAGCAATTTCATCGATAACCTTTTCATGCATGCCCGCATCCCTCACCACACCACCTTTTCCTACCTCTCCCCTGCCTACCTCAAATTGAGGTTTTATCAGAGCGATAATTTCACCATCACTTTTCAGCAACGCCACCACGGTAGGGATAACCTTCCTCAAGGAGATGAACGATACATCAATGACTGCACCATCGAGGTCATCCTTGAGTGTCTCTTTCGTCAGGTAGCGGATATTACTCCTCTCAAGGCTCACTACCCTCGTATCACACTTGAGCTTCCAGGCTAATTGGCCATACCCCACATCAACTGCGTACACCTTGATCGCTCCATGCTGCAAAAGGCAGTCGGTGAAACCACCGGTAGAAGAACCAACATCAAGAAATACCTTGCCCCTGACGGTGATACCCCAGTGGTCAAGTGCCCTCTTTAATTTAGCACCACCGCGGCTCACATAGGGAAACTCCTCTCCCTTAATCTCAATCTCGGCATCACCTTCTACCCGCACCCCTGCCTTTTCGACCCGAGTTCCATTAACCCATACCTTCCCCTCCATGATATACGCCTGTGCTCGCTGCCTGCTTGAAACAAGGCCCTTTTTCACCATCAGGGTATCGAGGCTATGGCGCTCACCTCGGCGTGCCCTTACCGCACTCACCTAACATCTCCCTGGCCGATTGTATGATCCCCTCAGCATCCAATCCATACTTTTTACGGATGATAGCTTGTGAGCCATGTTCAACAAAAGTATCATTAATACCCAGGCACTTCACTCTCACTCCCTGAATACCACTCTCTCCCAATACCTCACGCACCGCACTTCCAAAGCCGCCCGCCAGTACATTCTCTTCCACCGTAATGATCTTCCCCACTTCTCTTGCCAGCCTGCATACCAGCTCCGCGTCCAGCGGTTTGACAAAACGACTATTGATCACTCCTGCTTCTATGTTCTCTTCTCTCAGCATCTGTGCCGCCGCAAGCGCAAAATGAACACTTGGTCCTACCGCCACAATAGCAAGATCTTTCCCACTTAAGACTACTTCCGCTTTGCCCATCTCCAGCTTCTTAAACTCCTCATCTAACGTCACCCCATACCCCTCACCCCGGGGATAACGGATAGCAACAGGACCGTTATAGTGAAATGCAGTATTGAGCATGTGCTGTAGTTCGTTTTCATCTTTAGGTGCCATGATGATAATATTGGGTATAGCTCTTAAGTAGGAGAGATCAAAGAGACCATTATGGGTAGCCCCATCTTCTCCCACCACACCCGCCCGATCTAAGACAAATATCACTGGTAGCTTCTGATAGCACACATCATGGAGAATCTGATCATACCCTCTCTGGAGGAAGGTAGAGTAGATAGCCGTCACCGGACGAAGCCCTTCCATCGCCATACCTGCTGCAAAGGTGATGGCGTGTTGCTCTGCAATACCGACATCGTAGAACTTGTGAGGTAACTCTCTGTAAAACATATCAAGACCCGTACCATTGGGCATACCTGCGGTGATGGCAATAATACGCGTATCTTCTCGGGCTAATCTAATGAGGGTTTTGGCAAATACCTGGGTGTAGGTAAGTGCTGATGACCTTTTTGAGAGCGATTTACCTGTGGTGATGTCGAACGGTCCGGTTCCATGAAATTTAATCGGGTCTTCCTCCGCAGGAGTATATCCTTTTCCCTTACTGGTGAGTACATGAATGAGAATCGGTCCAGATAGATTTTTAACGTTGCGCAGATTTTCCAGTAGATGGTCAAATCGGTGACCGGAAATAGGTCCAATGTACCTAAATCCCAGCTCTTCAAAAAGAAGCCCAGGTACCAGTAATCCCTTTAAAAATTCTTCAGATTGCTTGGCCACCTTTAACACAGATTTCCCAATACCAGGGATGGTACTCATAAAGGCTACCATTTCTTTCTTGAAACGATTGTAGAACTGTCCCGTAATGATTCTTGAAAGGTAGGCTGAGAGGGCACCTACGTTGGGAGAGATAGACATCTCATTATCATTTAAAATAACGATTAAGTCCTTTTTAATATGCCCGGCGTGATTGAGACCTTCAAGCGCGATACCAGCCATCAAGGAACCATCACCAATCACTGCAATAACTTTATGCTTCTCTCCTTTGAGGCACCGGGCCTCCGCCATTCCCAACGCAGCAGAAATAGAAGTGCTACTGTGTCCCACGTTAAAGCTATCGTAACTACTTTCCTCCCTGCGGGGAAAACCGCTGATACCACCATACTGACGAAGTGTGTGAAATTGTTCCCTCCGCCCAGTGAGAAGCTTATGGGTATAGGATTGATGGCCGACATCCCAGATTATTTTATCCTGTGGAGCATTGAACACATAGTGAAGGGCAATGGTGAGTTCCACCACTCCCAGACTGGACGCGAGATGCCCACCAGTCTTGGATACCGTGCTAATGATTTCTTCACGTATCTCTTGAGCCAATTGAGGCAGTTGCTCCAGTTTGAGCAACTTCAAATCATCGGGACTATTTATACTATCTAAAAGTCGTGCCATAGAAACCTACTCTCTTTTACTCCTCATGTTCTGCTGTCCCGTCCTCTACCATAAACGGTCTTGTCTCAAACTCCTTACCCCCACCCTTTAATAGTATCTCCACTTTTTTCTCAGCTTCCTCCAACTGTCTGGTACAGAGCCGAGATAATTTTATTCCTTCCTCAAAAAGTTTAAGTGACTCCTCTAAGCTCAAATCCCCCTCTTCCAATTTTTTTACAATATCTTCTAGCCGTTTGAGAGAATCCTCAAACCTTTTTGTTGCCATGCTACCCTCCTCTCCTCGTACGTGTTAGTGGGTAATCTTCTCTACCTGGCAGAACAGCTCTCCCTTTCCTAATACCACATTAACTCTCTCTCCTTCTGAGAGCGTTCCGCTCTCTTTAACAATCTGATAGGAGGGAAGCTTACGGGTAATACTATATCCCCTCTGTAACACTTGTAGAGGACTAAGGCTACTCAATTTCCCCACATCTCGTTCAATGAGCTGACGTGCGTGATCAATACATTGACGTGTACTATCAACTAACCCCTTTTCACATAGCGAGATGGTTTTACGACAATCTTTAATGAGGAGGGCAGGGTTTCTCAATAAGAGCCTTAGTCTCATTCCTTTAAGTCTTTCTCGCTTCAACTGTAATCCGTGAGTAACACGCGGTACCAAACGGCTGCTCAAATCATCCACCCTCAATTGAAGGTCACCTACGATGAGCCGCAGATCCGGTACACTCTTTTTAAGAAAGGTAAGCTGCTTTTTTCCTCCTTCAAGTTGATGGATCATGGCATTACCCAACCGATCTGAAAGAGACCCGATGAGATGGGTAAGCTCAGCTTTATCCCTCACCACCAGTTCTCCCGCCACTGAGGGAGTAGGGGCACGCAGGTCAGCTACAAAATCCGCAATGGTAAAATCAATCTCGTGGCCCACCGCTGAAATAGTAGGAATCGCTGAGCGGAAAATTGCCCTAGCTACCACTTCCTCATTAAAAGCCCAGAGATCCTCTAGTGATCCACCACCGCGGGCTACTATAATTACATCGATCCCGGAAACTCTGTTCAACTCCTCAATCGCAGTAGCAATCTCTTGGGCAGCCCCCTCCCCCTGCACCCTCACCGGATTAATCAGGATCTCTACAGTGGGAAACCTTCTGCCAATCACTTGCAAAAGATCCTGTATCGCTGCACCACTAGGGGAAGTAACGATTCCTATCTTCTTTGGCAGTAGTGGCAACGGCTTCTTATGCGCGGGATCAAACAAGCCTTCCCTTTTCAGTTTTTCCTTCAATTGCTCAAATGCAAGTTGAAGTGCACCAATCCCCTTAGGCTCTATGTAATCGAGGATTAATTGGTACTCCCCTCGTGGCTCATAGACGGTAACCCTTCCCCGACAGATTACAGACAACCCGTCCTGTAGTGCAAACTTAAGAAACCTTCCCATAAATCTAAAGATCACTGCCCTCATCTGGCTCTTATCATCCTTGAGTGTAAAGTAGTAGTGACCTGATGAAGGGCTTCTCAAATTGGATAGTTCTCCTTCCACCCAAATCTCTCGAAATCCTTCTTCCAACCGTTGTTTAATCTGTTGGGTAAGTTCAGAAACCGTTAAAATCTTTTTATAATCCAGATACATATATTTTTACTCTATGAAAACAAAGAATGATTATAATCGGAATTAATTAATTAATCAATAGCATATAAATTAAATCATTTGCCAAACGGCAACCCCCGCGATATTATAAAAAAATTCTCTAAATCAAAAGATAAAACTATGCACCGCCCGCTCATTCCAGTTTTCCTATCCTATCTCATTGGATTACTACTAGGATATTACCTTCCTCTATCGCAATTAATACTTCTTGCATCAATAATAACATTCCTCATCTTCTTTATCTCTTCTTCCGTCTTAAAAAAGCAATTACTATCCTTCTATCTCTCAATAGTCATCTTCACCCTTTTAGGCATCCTTTTCCTCAACAGCAGTTTATACCCCTCTCTCCACCCCCATCACCTCACAAAATACCTCTCAGAAAAAAAGGTAATTTTAGAAGGCGTACTCTACCAACCCCCTGAGTTATCTGCTGATAAAACTAAGCTCTACCTGATTGCAGAGAAGATCATTGATAGAGACACTATTATTAATATTAACGGATACTTATTAATAGTAGTTAAAGATGTACTTAATTATTTAAGTTATGGAGACAGGGTGCGGTTTGCCGCCAGAATCCGCTCCCCAGGAAACTTTAACAACCCAGGTGGATTTGATTACCGTAGTTATCTCGCTCGCAAGGGAATACTTGCCACCGCGTATGTCCACGAGGGAAAAGCAATAGTCAAAGTTGGTGAGACCACTCTAAATCCCTCGATCAAACGGGTAGAACAATGTCGTAGCCAGATCAGAATATTTCTCACCTTGCACCTCTCATCACCTGCGAGGGAAATCACCAAGGCATTAATTCTTGGCGAACAGGGTGAACTATCAAAAGATGTAAGGGAAAAGTTTTCCATTGCTGGGGTGGTGCATATCTTATCCATTTCCGGATCGCACATCGGCATGATTGCACTGGTGTTTTTCTTTCTCATAAAAAACATTCTTAGGTGCTCAACACGAGTAATGCTTTTAACCAACATCACTAAAGTATCTGCTCTCATCACCCTGATACCAGTAATCATCTATTGCTTTATTGCGGGACACGGTGTTGCCACCGTGCGCGCAACCATTATGGTAGGCAGCTACCTCCTCGCACTGATTATTGGAAGAGAAGATGACCTGTGGAATACCGTTGCGCTCGCTGCTTTCCTCACCCTTATTGTTTCACCTTCTTCACTCTTCGACATTTCCTTTCAACTCTCCTATGTTTCAGTGATAGCTATCCTCTACCTCACTCCCCGTTTTTCAACATACCTCTTTACGCCAATAAAAGACCCTCTGGAACCGCCACCTCCCTGGTGGAAAAAACTCCTAAAAAAAATTACCCTCTCCCTCCTCGTAACTGCCTCAGCAACTATAGGAACTATCCCTCTTGTAACCTACTACTTTAATCGTATTTCTCCCTGGGGAATTTTTGCCAATATGATCATTATCCCCTTGGTAGGAGTGGTGATTGTTCCACTAGAACTTCTCGCCTGTCTTCTGTTGTTCATCTATCAACCACTCGCCGCCTTTATACTCCGCGCGATGGAACCGATGATTATGGTATCCATCTCTATAGTAGGATTATTTAACAAACTACCCTACGCCGAGTATCGTACCACTACACCTACCCTATTTGAAATAACCTTGTTTTTCCTGGGAATACTCTTGCTCACTACTATCAAGAAATCAAAATATACAAGGTATGGACTGGCGGTGGTTGCCTTAAGTTTCATCTTCACTCAGTGCTTCTGGTACTATCAGAATAACATGCGTTCCCTCTTACGGATTACCTCTATTGATGTGGGACAGGGAGAATCAACCTTGATCCAACTCCCAAAAGGTCGAACCATGCTTATCGACGGAGGAGGTTTTTACGATACGAGCTTCGATGTGGGTGAGAGAGTGGTTGCACCATTTCTCTGGGGTAAAAAGATTACGCAGATAGACTATCTGGTGCTCTCGCACCCACACCCTGACCACTTAAACGGGTTACTATTCGTGGCAAAAAATTTTAAGGTAAAAGAAGTGTGGACGAACGGGGAAACAATTGATACTGAAACGTTTAAAGAGTTAGAAAAGACTATTGCAGAAAAGAAAATTAAAAGGTTCATTGCAGACAGGGAACAATCTCATCTTACCATTCATGGCGTCACCATTGAATTTTTGCATCCGCCAAAGTCTCCCTGGCGCGAAAGAGGTATAAACCTCTTTTCAAGCACTAACAATCACTCACTGGTACTAAGACTTACCTATAGAGACATCAGCATACTTTTCACCGGTGATCTCTACCAGGAAGGTGAACGGGAACTAATTAATTTGTTTCCTTCCCTCAAGAGCACCATTCTCAAAGTTCCCCACCATGGCAGCGCAACCTCCAGCTCACCCCTATTTCTTGAAAAGGTAGCACCTCGGATAGCCATAGTGAGTATAGGTGAAAAAAATCTTTTTCACCTGCCTAGCCGGAAAGTTATTGAGAGATATCAGGCACAAGGATGCAGGATTTTTAGAACAGATAAAGACGGCGCTATCACCATAGAAACAGACGGCTCTCAAGTGTACTGTAAAACCTTTTTAAGCCGTATAAGAGGAAAAATTAATTTATAGAAAGAAAGGAGACCATCCACACCTACATGGATGAGAGAGATTTTTCTCTTGACCATCAAAATATCCCTACCTACACTTAATCTTTTTCACAGTAACTCCGACCTCACTTGTGAGTCTTAGATACCGTATGTGTTTTGTTCTCAACTATAGTAAAGAAATTGCTTGATTCGGACTATCCGCCACCATAGGTGGCGGCTTTACGCCCGAATCATTGCTTCGCAACCGCAATTTCAAAAAACTCCTAAACGGTAGAACCTTTATTTAAGAACCACCACCAGAGGTGGTGGCTTTAAAAATACATAGAGTCAATAACTCAAACGACTCTACTGTGAGTGAAGCCTTATACCAGCATCACCATTTAAAGAAAATGAGGTTTCTACGGGATAAAGGAATGATTTGATGGAGGAAATCTTACTCCTGATGACCATGAGAAGTTATATGAGGATTATCTTCTATTATGACTTTTTAATAAAGATAACAACTATCAAAATCGGGAAAACAACTATCTAACGGAACATATAGTACCAATTATCCGGTGAACTATAGTTGTATTCGGATGGCACTGCATTGGTATTAATACTTAACCCTTTGTAAGCGAGCTGACAAAGCTCTACCCCATCCTTTTTTAATTTTCCTCTTGCAGTTACCACTCCCTTCTCTCTCTGTGCCCACCTCACCAGATAGAGGGCCTTCCAAGGCAAATAGTACCGATAGTTCTCCTCATAACAGCGAATCCTTTTCCCATCCTTTTCCAGAAACACATACCAGCCTCTCAAGCCCCAATCCCCATAAGAGTCCACCGGCGCTGCGAGCTCAACATTCTTACCCTTCAACAGCGTATAGTGTTCCACTACATCTTCTAGATCCGCTTGTAACAACACCTGCTTCCCCTTATATAAATCCTGGTTTTCGAGATAGGTGTCGGCATCTACCCTGACTAGCTGGGCACATCCCAGCATCATGGTTAATGCGATGAAAACTCCTATATAATACTTCCTCATATGCGCTCTCCACTTTTCGTAATCAGAACACATTTTTAAGAAAATTTCAAATCAGGGGGCGAGCTACTCTAATGATCAAAGGAGAATAAAAAAAGCGAATACAATTCGATTTGCTAAGTACAACGGGGTAAGAAAAGAAAGCAACAGCAGGATTATAATTTTTATCCCAGTATTTTATTTTTAACTAATTCTATAACCCTATTGGTTAATCTTTGAGCACTTTCACATTCCTCTGGTTTATCGAAGAACTCAGCGGGGACATTGCCAGCCAATCCATTGGGATAGCGTGTGGGGATATAATACCTATCTAGATCTTTTGCCGATTTTACCTCCTCAAAGTCCTTATCGTAGGCAGCAGCAATATCCAAAAGGTCTTTCACCGAATGAGTGAACAATTCTTCTTCTCCTTTAGAAAACAAGAAAGCCTTAAGCGCTTTCTCTGCTGCCTGCTGGTAGAGGAAAAGGGCAAGATAAAATCTCTTCCTTTTCTCCAGTCCTAACGCATCTTCATACTCTGCACCCGCTTGAGTAAACCAGTTTCTCGCCTCGGCCTTCTTATCAGGTCTCATATACAGTCCTTCCAGTTTTTAAGGCGTGCCGAATAAAGCTGCTCGTTTCAATTTTTACGTTCAGTTCTTCTTCAGTAAAGGGTAGAATGTCTGCTGCTACCTCCATCTCCACTTCATCGTAAATCTTTTTAAACCATTCTTTCCCACTATGGGTTGAGGGCATTACCACGAGGATGTCAAGGTCACTCCATTTTCTGATAAAGCCAGAAACATAAGAACCAAACACAACTATCTTGACCGCCCCCATGTCCTTAAGCTGCGTGATAATCCTCTCGAAGGCACAATCTAGTTGTTTTTTTCGATTAGCCCTTTGATTTCTCAGTTTTTGAAGTGTGATTTCCATTGAGAAAGGAGCACCTCACTGACCATACTGATTCTATGCAATGCATATTGGTGAGTGTGCTGATTAATTTTTTGAAGTGCTAAAACTGGCGGAGAGAGCGGGATTCGAACCCGCGGTACGCCTTTCGACGTACACTCGCTTAGCAGGCGAGCGCCTTCGACCTACTCGGCCATCTCTCCGTATTCTACTATACTTTGAATTAAAAAAGCTTTGTATAAAAGACTGTCATTAGGAAGCGAAGTAAGCTCATGAAATTGCAGAACGTAATCTGAACCTTTTTAAAAATTGCTTCAGCCGCACTCCACAACCTCGCAATGACATACTTTGCAAACTATTTATCTTGATATACTACTAGTGCAGGCAATCACTAAAAAAACCGATGGCGGAGGGAGTAGGATTCGAACCCACGTCACGTTTCCGTGAAGCGGTTTTCAAGACCGCCGCCTTAGACCACTCGGCCATCCCTCCACACCCTAAAAAATTATTTACCACCTCACTCATCGAAAATGGGGCGAGAGAGCAGATCTGACTTCTCAGTCTCCTGCTCTTTTTCAAGTAACCGAATCCACTCAATCACATTCTTGTTGATTGCGAGAAACCCTATATGAATCTCAGCAGCCTTGGTTTCCTCTTTGGTATCGGAGAGGGAGATAAAATGCCTCTCATCATTGATCACGTCACTCACCCTGCTTAAGTGGGAAGGAATGAAGATATCACCATAGTATACCTTCTCCCGTGTTTTCAACTTTACCCTCACAAACTTCCCCTTCTTCTCCTTGGGGGTACCGGTCAGATTGGAATGACAGAATCGGCAGATCACTGCCTGAGCCTTAATCACTTCTGCACAAAAGGGACACTGCTTAGTTAACTCCATAAAGAGTGCCTCCTAATCAAAGAGAGTTTTCTGACTATCAGCCTTCTTTACCTCCCGCACTTCAAGCATCAGCAAGTCCTTATTCCATCGGGTATCCATCTTCCTACTGGTATCATCAATCTTAAAGTACTTAAAATAGGCAATGCATGAAATGTACGCATTCTTCTGATCCCGTCCTACCTTGACGGTATAGACGTGAGGTGATTCCTCATTGGTTGGCTTTATGCCAATAACGTTTTTATCAGGGTCATACAAGAGTTTAATAAAATTGAATCCCTTGAGATAATCCTCATAGCAGCGCTGGGAAAACACCATCCTCCCGCCCCTATTGATAGAGACCGTTGCCTTATCTAAATTCTTGGTCTTCTTTGCGGTAAATTCAATGAATGGCATAGCTTTTATCCTTCTTTATACTAGCAGATATTGTGGTGAGGTGAAAGATAATTTTTAGACTCCTTAACACTACATCCCTGATCTTCTTTTACATACTTCCACCCTGCCTCTCCATGAAACCACCCATTGGTTAAGGGAGAGCCTGAGAAGGAAGCAAGCTGCTCAAAGGCATCCTGAGCACTCACACGATACTCCATAGTGTCCCGAAAAATTTTTACTATCTCTGAGGTGTGCTCGTACTGAGGCATAATCCTGATGGAGGCAACGCCCATCGCCTTTAAATACTCCAGCTCCCCTATGAGACACCTGGAGTACGCACTTTGGATATAAGGGCCATTGACGATAAACAGGGGCATGCCATCGATAGTCTCGGCCTCTATCCCCTGAGGGTAATCCCTGCACGTAAATTGGCACCGCTCTACCCCACGCCCAAAAGCCCTGGCAAGATAACACCTCCAGGAAACCCCCAGTGGCAGATTTCCATAAGCTACCACCTCTACCGGCGCTTTCACCTCTTTAACAATTGACTCAACGGAGTGGTGCGGCAGCTCACAAGGTAGTACAACGCCAGCTATACCACACTTCTCTAAAAATTGAATGGATCGATGATTATAGAGATTAAGGAAGGGACCTGCTACTATCTTTCTTTTCCCCTGAAAATAGTCTAGTATCCCAACGGTATTAGCTTCAATTCCCTGAAAAATTTCACAACGTTTACGCAGCCTCTCCCATTGAATACCATTGGTGATGAGCGTCCCGGTAGAAAAGTATACCTCCTTCCCCTTTTTAAGGAGAAGCATCAAAAATTCCTCAAGCTCTTCTTCGCTGAGGGTATTTCTCTTCTCACAAAATACCTCCCCTATAAAAACAGTATTAAGAGGTGCTTCTGCCACCTCCTGATAAAACTGCGTAAGTTTTTCTTTCCCCCAGTGCAAGGGGGCTGGACCTAGGGAGATGTTCATTATCGGTTCACCTTGAAAAAGACTAAAGGGTTTGAGCGAAAAATCCAAATTTCATAGTTCAAATTTATCATCCAGTATCCCACATCTTACATCCCACATCTTACATCCCACATCTTACATCTCACATCTTACATCTTACATCTTACATCTCACATCCCACATCTCAAACCTCACATCCTTTTCTTATTTTTCTACATAACACCCGTAGGTATCGTCCATGCCCTCAAAGAAAGAATGTAATCTATGAACCCACTCTTCCCTCACCGAAAATGCCGAGGGGTTATCATAGTAGGTATCAATTGCTCTTCTCAGTATTCTAGTGGTTTCTGCCACATAGGTTCTGGAACGCTGTCTCCCTTCAATCTTAAGGATATCAACTCCCGTGTTAATCAAATCGGGAAGAAGGGGGAGGAGGTTGAGAGATTCCGGGGCCTGAAAGAGATAGTCCAACCGTCCGGTTGCACGATTGCGATATCTCCCCTTACAGGGCGTGGGGTAGGCAGCACACTCATCTCCATATTCATTTAAAGTAATTCCATTGAGAGAAATCCTTAAACGATCGTGCTCCTTAAAGGTAAGATATCGTGCGGGAGAGCAGGCTCCCTGGGTATTATTTGATTCCCCCGTCAGGTAGGAAGAGAGATAGCAGAGTCCACTTCTATTAATACATAACAGCCCCAGCACAAAACACTCTAACTTTACCGTGGTGAGTGCTCGGATCTCGGCGATCTCCTTCAGGGTAAGCATCCGCGGCAAGACCACCGTGGTAATACTAAAATGCTTCTGGTAAAAAGAAATTGAGGCATGATTGCAGGCTCCTGCGTGGACACTTACCTGAAGGGGAAGGTGAGGATAATGGTAGTGAGCATACTCCATGAGCCCAAGGTCTGAGAGAATTACCCCGTCCACACCCAGACGGGCGCACTCATCAATGGTGTGCATAGATGAAGCAAGTTCACCATACTGAGGATAGGCATTGATCGCTACATAGACCTCTCTCTTTTTTTTGCGGGCATACGCGAGTCCCTCTGCCAGCTCCTCAGGAAGAAAATTAAGACCAGGGAAATTTCTGATATTGGACGCACCCTTAAGGCCCACATACACAGAATCGGCACCTCTCTTAATTGCTTCCTTGAGAGAGGAAAGGTTTCCCGCAGGTGAAGAGAGTTTGATTTTCTTCATATCAGAGCCTGGAGATGGACACGATGATGAGGGGGACACCACTCAAGGAGAGATGTAACAGCGCGGTTCTGCCGCATATCTTCTCTAATATTTTTTTATCCCGATAGAGGTGTGCTTTCATCGCAAGGATATTCTTTACCACTAAAGGAATCGCACCAAGCATACCCAGGTTATACCAGAGATAGGCCCGAGGAAGAATAATAAGATTACTCATGATAGAAACAAAGGTAAGCACCAGGAGGAGCATATACAGTTGTGCTGCTCCTGTATCACCCAGCCTCACCACCAGTGTCTTTTTGTTGTCCATCTTATCTGAGAGATAGTCCGGAAACTCGTTGATTAAAATTACTGCGGTGATGCTCCACACCAAAGGCACGCTCAATAAAGACACTTCCAGACTTATGCGTCCCGTTTGTAGGTAGTAACCGGCGCCTAAGGTAAGCCAGCCGCAGCTTATCCCAATGAGCAATTCA